>JAABUL010000547.1_pt1 | contig 79897 bp, 148 predicted proteins | sample 5559151 | NCBI WGS metagenome assembly JAABUL01 (sample SAMN10711876, study PRJNA513368) | rock metagenome | isolation source: Antarctica rocks | place: Antarctica: Victoria Land, Pudding Butte sud
CCCCCTCCCGAATGCCATGCGATCAGCACTCTTAAAACGTCGAGGACAAAATTTACGAAAGTTCTGTGTTTCCAATTGGGTGTCTGAGAAGCACCTTTTGAAGCACTTCATGCAGTTGTATGATTCATCAGAGTGTAGGCTTCAGGTTGCGCATGCAACCAAGCCGCCGGGCGCACATCCTGAGAAGCTGGTCCTGTGGCTGCAGGCGGGGACGCGGTGCACGCGCACCTGGTTCGAGTGGGCCAACGCGATGCTGGTGGTGCTGGTGGAAAATGCGCTGGGGCTGGACTGCGGCGAGCCGCCTGATCCCGCTGAACCAGATGCTGCCGTCAATCCGCAGGTGCCCGCATGTTTCACCTCGTCATATGCATATGTGTGCTGTTGTCTCTCGCGCGGCTGACTGCTGCCGAGCAGCTTGGTGCTTCCGGGTCGGCTGCTGCACATGAGTGTGTGGGGCGCGCTGCCCTGGGCCACGATGACTCGCTTCAGCACGCACGAGGCGCCTGGGTGCACAGGTACCAACAAGGCATGTGTCTGATTGCAGGCTGGGTTGGGCGCTGGCCAGGTGGCAGACTTTGTCACGCTCGAAGCCACCATCCGTCACCTTTGGGTCGACAAGACGCGCGGCGAAGCCTTTGGCGCTGACTGGGCGGGAGTCATTCCAAATGGCTGACATTGGCCGACGCGCAGCCGAAAGTTTTTAGGAGGAAATGGGGCCGGGGTCTAGCATGTCATAAACCCTGTCACACAGGGTGCTAGGTACCAGGTAGACAGCCAAAGCTTCAAATCAATGATGCAGACGCAGCACGCCTGGAAATCAGCAGCAGACGATGAACTGCTCCGCTAGCCCGTCTCGGCAACCTGCCCTCTCCAGAACAAGCAACTCCCCCATCCAGCATATCACCCAGCTGCTGCCGCTATGCTGCATTGCGGCTGTGTTCTGCGCCGCTCATGGCGCCTGCCCATCTCAAAGCCGGCATTGTACCACGCCATCAGCAGCTCCGCCAGCTGCTCGTCGCCGTCTGCCGCAGCCTCCGCCTGCGCCCGGCTCTGCAGGGCAAACACTCGATTGGGTGCCCCAGAGCCATGGCCCAGCTGCGGTACCAAACTCAATAGACCGCTCGTATACGCAGCAGTGGAGCAGGGTTGTCTTCTGTGTAACCTTCACAGAATTGCAATCGGCCGAGGATGTCATGCAGCATCAGAATGGATGTCATGCAGCATCTTACTCGCGAGGTAGGGCAGATTCTCTTGCTCACCTGCATGGTCTGGGCGTCTGTCGGCTCTGCCGCTGCACTATTGCGTTGGTCAGCCGGCGCCGCTGTGCTGGCTGACGGGCTGGCAGCAGCGTAATCCTGCTGCGCCGAGGCGCCTGCGTAGCCTTCAAGCGCAAACGCTGGAGGCGGCGGCGGCTGCGGCGGCTGTGCACAGGGCGCCTGCTGCGGCCAGGCGGGCCAACCCCAGTACGGCGACAGCGGGCCTCCAGACCCTGCATGCAGGTTATGTGAAGTGGACCACGGTGCAGACCCACCCAGTGCAGTTTACAAGCCATGTCCGCGCACCGTCAACAGCAGACCACAATGTTCTCCCTACGTGTTGTTTCTGTCTGATGCATGTCATGGCAGGCGCACTCTTCCTCACCTGGGTAGGCGCTCCAGGGAGGTGGCGCTGCGGGGTTTGCCCCGGGCTGCCCGTACCCGCCGGGCTGCGCGGCCGGCCGCGGCTGGCTGTACGGCTGCTGAGCGTGCGCCTGGGATGCCTGTGCTGCCTTGTGCCAGGCGCTGCGGGCAGCGTCTCTGGCAGCAGCGACGGCGGCGTCCTGCTGCGGCGGCGTCACGGGTGCGGCAGCTGCCTCCGCGAGGCCTGCTGCTGCCACGGCCACCTCTGCTGCGGCCCCCGCTGCTGCATCTTCCTCCGCTGCCGCTGCCTCCGCTGCTACGCGCTCACACAGTGGCCTGTTCAACTCTCTGGAGGCTTTCATATCGTTTGAACACTTGCAAATGCACAGCCATTCACATCCGTGCATGTGCAGCATCAAACGTGGAGCAGTATGAAACATAACCACAGCATTGTCTCACCGCGCTCCTCCTCCAGTTCCTGCTTGGCCTTTCGGTAGCCGTGGTGCATATACCGCTGCCGTGGCACCGCTGCGTCTGGAGTCGGCACGCCTGCAGTGTGGATACGGCGGGCGGGCGGCGGTGCCGCGCCAGCATGCAGCGTGGCATCATCCACTGGTGACTTGCGGGAAGCTCCTGCTGCTGAGGCCAGCGTAGAGGTCCCGTGCAGGACCTTGTGAGTTTCGGTTGCCCTGCTGAAAGCCCTGCATGAGCGTGCATCTGATTTAATGTCTGGGTTACGGCGACACTGCGCCGGGGACCGCGTGCATTTGCAAAGAGCTGCAATCTGCATATGTGAAAATACCTCAGGATTGGATCGTCGCTCATTGTTGAGACGTTCAGGTCAACCAACAGAAACTTATCGCGAATTAAAATGACACTTCCAGATTCGCGACATCAACTGCATGATCGAAATTTGAACCTGCAAGATTTGCCTGCCGCTGGCTAGGGAAGACACACAGCTCTCCCAGACGCGTTAGACATTCACTAAAGGTTCGGTAAATGCATTGATCAGGCCGAGCGACGCCACTTTTGGCAATGGCAGTAGAGGAAGACGAAGAAGGACATCGCGTTAATCTCCTCGACGGCTCGCGCGCAGCTGTGGGGACTCGCTCGCCGCTGAAGCCAAGTCGAGATTGCAGACGTTCAGCTTAGATAGATTGATGGCCGTTCCGCTGTCCGCGGCGGCACATGTTGAAACATCTAGCATAGCAGCCACTGACGACGCCAGGCGGATGCAACTGACGCCCTCTGCACCTACTGTGTCGTACCAATCCTTACCAAATCCATAAGTTTGCAAGCATTGGAAGTGTCAGCGTCTAAGGATTCATGGCCCTTCCTGTTACCGCGTATGGCGGCGGCTGGGGTGCTTTGCCGCATCCCAGCCCAGCACAATCCGGACGAAGCGCCTCCAGCAGAGCCAATTCTGCACTTAGGCAGCGGACCTCAGCTTTCCAGCGAACAGACATCAGAGGTCGAGACAGCGACGCGGCTCCGAACACAGGCAGCCTTTGGGATGAGCTCGCTCGCTCGGGTGCGACAGCCTGTCTGATGCACTGTGTTTGGACCTCGTGCGCAGAGCATAAGTGATGCCTGATACCGACAGTCACACTGCACACGTCACGAATTTTGTTTTCACCACAGGGGGATCGCAGCTGGCCGACGGATTTGCAGCATTCACGAAAGCAGCGCAGGACGCGACGCAGCGACTGCAGCGCGGCACGCAGCCCCGGCCGCTGGGCTATCCTCCAGGTTCGACCTGCTTTAGTGTTTGGCATTGGCTGGCTTACTGCACCCAGATGGGCGCTCAGGATCTGGCACTGGCGTGCACCCTGATTGATGTGGTCATCGCGCACGCTCACGGACTCATCATGTCCTGCATCCCGCAGGCCCAGAGGGGGACGCGGCGCCCAGCATGGTGGCCGACCCGCTCGGCCTTCTGGAATATGTCACGGCACAGTACGGCGGCGTCGTCGGCCTGGTGCTTGGCGGCGAGTATGCGGTGCTCGTCACGGATCCGGCTGTGGCAAAGGACGTCCTCATTGACCAGGCATCAATATTTGTAAAGGTGTGCCCGGCCTCTGGGAATAAACTGCAAACAGAGTACGGGATGTGCCGTTCAAGAGCAGTGCCGAATTATCATCACCAAGGGCAGAATGGTTTACCAAGACTTTGTTCTGTGCGTGTCAGGAGGGGACAGCATTCTTTCCGGGAAGCAGACTGGCAGGCAATGGCCTGCTGGTCAGCGATGGCGACATCTGGCGCCGGCAGCGGCAGCTGTCCAATTCCGCGTTCCGTTCAGCGGTCATCAGGTCATACTCGCAGGTGAATGGCCGGCACAGGTGGCACCTACTGCATCCATGCCTTGCAATCAGACACGGACCCTCCTCCATCCAGTTGCCAATGTGTTTCGAACTAGGATCAATGTCGTCAGAGGTCATTTAGCGATTTGCAGGCGATGACTACTGCTACAGAAGCTATGCTGGACCGGATGTGGCGGCAGGGCGGCAGGCGCGATGTGTATGCCGATTTCAACGACCTGACGCTGCGCATCACAGTCGACGCCCTGTTTGGGTCGACAGTGGACAGCCGCCAGGCGCGCCGAGTCGCTGGTGAGCTCCTGCGTATGTTACATCCACCCTGGGAGAACCACCCTGGGAGATGAGTGCGTCTGTGCTGCTTGATCTTGCGCTTGCCAGGGGGATTCTCTATGCCCCAGTTAGGAGTACTTGCTCTTGCTATATGACCATACTTGCTTCCCCTGCATGGCGTTGTTGCTAGCAGCTCACTTCAGCTCCTGTCGTTGCCTGCAGACTCGATCGCGACGGCGTTCCGCTTTTTTGCGGACCGCACAGCCAGCATCAGCCTGCCGGAGTGGGTGCCGACGCCCGCAAATTTGGCCTACAGAGCTGCGGTCGATCAGCTGGACGATGTCATTTACGACCTCATCCGCTCGCGACGCTCTGAGCTCGCAGCGGGGCAGCGGCAGCCGCAGGTGATGCAGCGCCACCCACCTGCAATGCCATGTTGTTTGTTGCTGGATGCCTTCGATGCTGTGCCGATGCTCCTGCCTGGCAATGCCTGTGATGCTGCCGCGACCGTCTGCAGAGGATGACGAAACCTAGTGCTCTAGAACATCTGTTCGATGAGGGCAAACACAAACCAAAAACTTTGATACTGATGCGGCGCGTGGCAGCAATATCCAGTCTATCAGTGCCTGTGCCATGAGCTCTTGAGGTTGGTGCTGATTACAAGCTTTGTTTCGAGAGAACTTGCTCCTGAATATTTTTCTATACGTCTCATGTGACAATGCTTTGGCTGAGGTAGGCTGCTTCTCATGCCATCGAGCTGAGCCAAGCACGACGCATCTGGTGCAGGATCTGCTGGACAACCTGATGGCAGCCACCGACGACGCAGGCGCCGGCATGAGCGACGCCAGCCTGCGCGACGAGCTCATGACGCTGCTGGTGGCCGGCCAGGTAGGTTTCTTCCCTGATCGAGCTTTGGAAGGGAGAGATTCTGGACTCAGGCTGTTCCGCGCGGTCCAACCTTCATCATCAGCACTGCCATTTGAGTGTGTCTGGACCGTTGTAGAAGGTGTCCATCTGAAAAGCTCTTTGACTGTTAAACACTAAACTGGGCCTTGCAGGAGACGTCCGCCATCCTGCTGGCCTGGACGGCCGCGCTGCTGGCGCACAACCCGGAGGCGCAGGCCGCCGCCGCGGCGGAGGTGGACGCCGTGCTGGGCGGCCGGCCGCCGACCGTGGACGACGTCAAGTGAGCAGCCCTTCAGGACTGAGCCTGGCCTTGCTGCCCGGACTTCGCACTTTCTCTGACCGCAGATGTTGTTAAGACTGTGGATGCACACTCGCAGCGCCGCAGCAGCACGCTTGGCTGCCTCACTGCGCCTCGCAGTCGTCCGTTTAGACACGACAGACCATAGATGCAGCCATGTTTCTCAGAAGCACAAGTGGACATCGCAAGTTACTGACATGCATGTGGGCGCGTCTCCAGGTCGCTGCGGTACCTGGAGTCTGTGATCTTGGAGACGCTGCGGGTGAGGCCGCCCGCGTACATGGTCGGCCGCTGCGCCTCCGCGCCGGTGTCTCTGCGCGACTACAGCCTCGCCGCAGGTGCTGCCCGCTGCCGTGCCAGCTTTCTGCTCTTGAATCAACTGCCTCGCTGTTGCACGTGTCCCTGACTTGACACTGATTGCTATCCTGAGTGCTATCACGCATCAGCTGCCACCGTATGAGTCGTCACAAGCCATGGTCACTTCATTGACCCTGACAACAAGCAGGTCAGGGAAGCGTTGCCACCCGACAACGCGTGCGCGCCTCGCTGATGCGCAGGCACGACCGTCATCGTGAGCCCCTTCATCATGCACCGGGACCGGGACGCCTGGGCGCGGCCGCTGGACTTTGAGCCCGGCCGCTGGCCGCGGGAGCTGGGGGCCGCCGTGCCCGAGGCCGCGAGTCTGGCGCGCCACGCGCTGGCGGGCATGGGCCACAATGGCTGCTTCGTGCCCTTTGGCGCCGGCCCCCGCAACTGCATCGGCACAGGTGTGGCACTCGAAGCCCGAGACTCGGAGCTCAGCACAGGCGCTGCAGGGATCCCCGCGCATCTGGACGCTTGTACAATACGTCCGCGCCTGTGCATTGCCGACGGCAGACAACAAACTGAACAGTATTGCTTCTGAAACTGACTTGGCATCAGACAAATTCGTCGTGTGCCTGCAGGCTTTGCGATGATGGAGAACGTCCTGGTCATGGCGGCCATCCTGCAGAGATTCAAACTGGAGCCGCTGCCGGGCGCCGCATTCCCACCAGCAGAGCCGCGCATCACGCTGCGCCCCTCGCGTTTTGACCTGGTGCTGCGCAAGCGGCGTGGCTGCCGACGGCCACCATGAACGCTGAACATAGCTTGTACCTAGCAGAGGAGCCTGGCAGAGAAGCGCCGCCGCAATCTTGGACTTTCTATCCTGGGACTTGTTGAGCCCATAATTTTGTGCAACATTGAACACGTGTACATTGTAGCACTGCCTGTATTGATTGCTCTCGATCCAGGCTTTGATCCCTGGACATTTTTCCAACTGGTCGTTGTGCAGCCTCTAGCAGCCCCTGATTCGATTGCTGTTCGAACGAAAGCTGAAAGACAAGCTACCCAATGTAAGCACTGGCACACTGAACGCGCACGTACCCAGCCACACGAAACACAAGGCCCCCGAACTACTGTCCATGATCTGTCCGCAAACCCCGTCCGCCGTTCATCACTTCTCCTCATCCTCTTCCTTGGCTTTGAGGTCCTGCGGGGCCAGACAACACAGCGCGGTCAGCTTCCCACTGTCATGCCCCGCTGCCACACCCCACCACCACTCAATTTTCCCGACCGTGTCGGTGCATATGCAGGCAGGCAGCACAGGCAGCGCTGTACACTTGCCTTGTTTTTCAACAGGTGGGTCTTGCTGCTGCGCTGCGCAAGCGTCGCCGCCCGTGCCTCATTCCGCTTGTTGATGGCCTTTGTCACCTCCTGCGCACAAGCATCGACCCACATACCTCTTTGATGATGTGCAGACAACGTATTTACAGCATGCTGTGCAAGCTGTACATGGCACCCCTCGCCGAAGGGATGACACCCCTCGCCGAAGGGATGACACCCCTCGCCGAAGGCTGAGACGCAGCATGCACCACTGCACAAACCCCGGACTGTGCCACAAGCTGCACAAGTTTGCGGGCTGGCGCGGGTATCACCGTGCTCTGCTTGTAGTCCGTGAGCGCATTGGCCTTCTTCGGCGTCTTCTTTTTAGATCCTGCAAGCCAGGCACACTTGATGCTGTGACACGGCAGTCACCAGACGACACTACATGCTTTGCAGCCGCGCTTTGTCCTGCGACATCGTCACACGCTCCGACGTGCAGTGGCGGGTGCAGGTAAGGTCGCCTGCGCACCCTTTTTGGTGATCCGATCGGCTGGCGCGTGGCGCGTGCCACCCTTCTGCACCAGGCCCGACCGCTTGCTCTTTCCGAGCGCCTTTTGGGGCATCGGACACTCTGCCGCCCAGCTTGCGGTTTTCGCCCCAGCCGGAGTTGTGGCTTCTCCTGTACGCAATGCATGGCTTAGTCAGTAAGCCTTGACAGTCACCGAGGATGATGCATTTTCACGCAGGTCAGGCCGATAGGCATGTCGCAGGCATTTGGGAGAACATGCCAGCCGCGCCGACACACCGCTGCCGCTGGCAGTCCCTTGAGCAGGCGTTTCGATCCAAAGAGCATGCTGCGTGCACTGAGAACGCGCCTTCAGATGTCAGCCAAGCTGCTGGGAAGACAGCTTGCCGGCCGGCGGTCGCCTTTCTGCCACTGCACCTCCCTGCCGTCTGGTGCGCAGCCGCGACACCTCAAGTGCAGGTCTCGGGCCGGGACCCACGACGATGGGAACGGAATTGATGGTCAGTCGGCTTGTCAGCGTCCAGTTGAAGAGTCACTGTGGATTGAGGAAGTGCAGAAGTGCAAGCAAGCAGAAGCGGCCCTCCAGGCTTGGCACTCCGAGAGACTCTCATGTGTCGGAGGCGACCTGGCGTCCGTCTGCCCAGTCGTCTGACGGGTGTGGATCGTCCCATGCAATTGCACTTCCCAGACAGCAGGTCAATTGAAAAGTCTCAGAGCCGGATATTCCACTCACTGATTCTCCCCGACGCATCGCGGCGATCAGCGTCATTGTTCCTGTGTGTGTCGGTTGAGCCTCGTAGGCACACCTCTACAACAGCATGAAGGCACTGATTCTCGTCGGCGGCTATGGCACGCGCCTGCGGCCGCTGACCCTGACAGTGCCAAAGCCCATTGTGGACTTTGCAAACAAACCCATGATCATCCATCAAATACAGGTAACTGTGAGGGTGCAAGGTGGCAGCCGAACTCTGGGAGTCATATGTTCTGGTACAGCATACCAAATGATTGCGCCAATTGTATCGCAGGCACTGAAGGAGGCAGGCGTCACAGAGGTGGTGCTGGCGATCAACTATCAGCCAAAGGTGCTGTGGCATTGTGCTGCCGATCAGATCCAGATACCTGGTTGATGCTCGGGCGCACTGAAGGGTGCATTTCAGTTCAGACATATTCCAACATGTATTCAGACGCTTCTGCGCATGGTCCACAGGTCATGATGGACTTTCTCAAGGAGTGGGAGGAGAAGCTGCACGTGAAGATCACCTGCTCACAGGTCAGGCAGGGCCTGGTGGACGGCTCATGGATGCACACTTTCGTACCTTGATATATCCAGGAGCTGCCTGACCTGCGGCAACCCATGTTCGTCACACACGCCGGAGCTTGCGCCATGTCTGCCATCACGTGCGTGACGGCGGCGGGCATGGCACCACTGTAGGAAGATGAGCCGATGGGCACAGCCGGCCCCCTGGGCCTAGCACGTGACATCCTGGACGACGGAACGGGCGATCCCTTCTTCGTCCTCAACAGGTGCGCAAGTGCAACATGCTGAACATCGATGATGCTTGGCCTGGCGGCGGCGCCGTGTATGCCGCCAGCCATGGCGCTGATCATCAACTGGACAACATGTTGCAGATGTTTGTCGAAACACCGCGGGCACGCTATGAACATCGGGCTGTTGTTCCTCTGCACAGCGACGTCATCTGCGAGTTCCCCCTGACAGACATGCTGGCGTTCCACAAAGAACGGGGAGCGGAGGCCACCCTTCTGGTTACAAAGGTGAGCACCGTGCGTGCACACGCGCACACTGTTTGTGTTGCGGCTCTTGCCCATGCCAGCTCCTGTGCAGGATGCTGCTCAGCGTGCCACAGCCTGCTTGCGGAGAACTGCCTCTGATGAAGAGCATGACCTGTTGCTGTGCAAATGCAGATAACTGGCTGCATGCAACGTATGCATGTCCTCAACACCCTGCTGGTCGCCAAGCCTGGCCAAACCTGCACAGGTGGAGGACCCGTCAAAGTATGGCGTGGTGGTGACGGACGGCGAGGGCAAGGTGGAGCGCTTCGTGGAGAAGCCGCGCACCTTTGTCGGCGACAAAATCAACGCGGGCATCTACTGCCTGTCGCCCAGCGTGCTCGGCCGCATCGAGGACCGGCCCACCAGCATCGAGAAGGAGACCTTCCCTCTCGTCGCCGCCGACAGCAAGCTGTTCGCGATGGTGGGTTGGTCGAGGGTTTAGGGAGCTTCTAGGGTGCCTTATTGGGGCTGTGCCACGCCGCCGCAGCGATGTTCCATCATGTTCTGGTTTATGTGCCTGCCATCGAGAGGGTTGAGAGTGCTGCACATCAGGCGGCTTCTCTGGGCTTGCTTGCACGCCCCGGCATGCACCGTATCACTGTTGAGCATGCTGCCTTAAGGCAGCTGTCTCATGCCGTCATTACTGCCTGCGCAGGAGCTTAAAGGCTACTGGATGGATGTGGGCCAGCCGAAGGACTACCTCACAGGTGCCCTTCACTCCAGTACACCGCCCTCATTACACACATGTTGCAAGACCGCTCGGAAGAACAGCAAGCACTTCAAGCCCGTCAGCAGTGACTGCACCCTTCAGGCGTCCTGCATGTCACAGATCCGGGCGTCGCCGCAGCCGCATGGCGTCATACAATGCGCCTTAACTGACCTACGCGGTGCAGCCGCAGCTTTGGCTGAAGGCGCTTTGCTGTCCTCGACATCACAACCCAGGCCCATCCATACAGAAACCCTGACGGCATGGTGCGCCCGCAGTGGCTTTCGAGGGGTGGAGGGTATGCCATGCGAAACATACTTCTTCCAAGATCAAGTAGCTGTGAATGGTCTCCAAGAATAGGTTTTGTCGACTGGCAATGCAGGCCTGACACTGCACCTGGACTCCCTCAGCCGACGGAAGCCGGAGGAGCTGGCAACGGGGGAGTCCTTCACGGGCAACGTCATTGTGGACGAAACTGTCACCATCGGCAAGGGCTGCAAGATCGGGCCGAACGTCTCCATCGGCGCGCTGTGCAAGATTGGCGACGGCGTGCGACTGTCCAACTGCGTGCTGCTGCACCGCGTGGAGGTGCGGCGCTGCCACCGTTGTCCCTGCGCTTTCCGCGGCAGACGCCACGCAGCGCTGCCTCCTGTCACAAACGTGTCTTGGTCACGCACCAGGCTATCCTGCGCTCTGTTCCTGCCCCAGCCTGTAATAGAGGCGGCGGCCGCAGCGATCTGCAGACAGTCAAAAGCAAGCAAGCACCCGAAAGCAGCAGGGCACAGGGCAGTGTTGCAACCCTCCGTGATCCCCACGATGCGCAGATCAAGAACTACGCGCGGGTGGCGGACAGCATCGTGGGCTGGGGCTCCAAGCTGGGCACCTGGAGCCGGCTGGAGAACCACTCCGTCATCGGCGAGGACGTGTTTGTGCGCGATGAGGTGCTGCTCAACGGCGCCATCGTGCTGCCGCACAAGGTGAGTTCGACTGAGCTAGAACGAGGCGCCACAGAGGCATGCGCTATGAGAGGAGCAGTTGAGATCTTGGTTTGGTGGGGGGAGCCATTGGAGAGAGTATGAGGCTCTAGGAACGGACCTTCATGTATGTCTGCTCAATTGCGACATGCCTGCGAATTGCTACTCACAAGTCGTATTGCTGCTGCAGGAGCTGAAGGAGACATCCTATGATGCGGGCCGGATCATAATGTAGGAATAAGCGCGAAACATAAATGCGGAGGATACAGACGAATTGAAGTTCTTCCGGCCTGCAGTGCTGGCGCATGCACCAGGCTCCCACCCGCTTTGTCAGTGGGCCAGACAGTTGCAGAGATTGTGCGCACTTGCAGACAGGTGCATGACCTTCTAGGCCGTGTGGCGGGCTACGGCTAGCCAGCTGTAGCCTCGCCGTGCATTGGCCGCTGACAATTTTGGAAGTCCTTGTCGAACTTCAGTCTGTCTGCTGTCTAGGAGCTGCTGACCAACAGGAGCAATTGATGTTGAAAGAACGTGTCAGAAATGGCGCTCTAAAGGTGGAACTATTAAGCAAGACAGTCATCGACACTACAAATTCGATTGCCGCAGCACACTGCATTTTCGACAACCAAGCCTCAGAGATGGTGTACCTACATGGCATTCACACCACGGCCTTGCGAGACAGAAGCATCCTGAACATGGGAAGGGCCTGGCTAAGCACCCACTGTTCCCTCTCCGTCACCAGGCCGATGGGGTTGACCGCCAGCCACTGCTTTGCAGCCCACGCTGACTGCGGCTCCTCCTGCTGCACAGGGCTCTCAGCTGCCGGTGACGGCCGGCCCTGTGCCCCTGACAGCTGCCGCGTCGCGACTGGCGGCGATGGCGAGCCCTGTGCTGCTGGCTGCTTCGTCGCGGCGGCCGGCGCCGGCGAGCAGGAGAACACCTCCGCCCTGTCCCAGGTCGGCAGCTGATCGTGCGCCGCAGACACCTCCAGCAGGTCGCCGGCGTGCTCCTCGAACTGCCGCCGCATGTCCACAGCGACCTCATGCACGTCGCTGCTCAGGTACAGGAAGCCGGTGGGGCTCAGCCGCTGCGCGACTGCCCGTGCGAAGGCCGGCTGCACGATGCGGCGCTTGTGGTGCCTGCAAGTCCATTGCGTCGCGTCCGTCAGGGAATTGTTCATCTGCTGTGGTGCCTGACCAGCCAAATCAGGTCACCTCGATGGGCGCCCGGTAACATAAACTCAGGCGCTACTTGCGGAGGGTTTATACTCACAATCCGCACCTAGTTTTGTGTTGAGGGTCTGGCATCTGAATCATCGCCACCTCAAGCGGCCCAGGGTACGTTGATAGCAGGCGCTCGAGCGCAATCGTGGCATTCGTCATCCTGAAGTGCACATAATCGCCGACACCCAGCGTCTGCACCCAGTCGCTGGCCCGCTGGACGAGCTGCGTTTGAAGACCAATCGTGATGTCGTGTGGCATGCTCAGAGACAACAGAATCTTGGGGATCTGCAGGAACCCCCGCCGACTCTTGACAGAGCAGGGCGACGCTTTCGATGTGAACATTATGTGACATCGATCACATCAATGTTGATCACACCGCAACAGGGGGCCCGCAAACGTACCGGCGACCGGATGTCCAGGCCCAAGAAGTTACAGTCCAGGCCGCAGTCGCGTGCCAGCAGCAACACGAAGCGCCCCGAGGCGCAGCCGATGTCCACTACCAGCGGCTTTTCAGGGTTCGCGTAAATCGTGCTCCAATCCACTGGGGCGGGCAGCTGCTGCAGGTCCGGCCGGAACGGGTTGACGTGCTGCCGCAGCCGCAGCCCCTTGGCCTGCCCAGTGTATAAGAGAGTGTCGCAGGTGGCCGCATCAGTGGATGCAGGGCGGGCTCCTGTGTCTGAAAGGATGGGTGTGATTCGTCGGGCGTGTTGCAGGATCGTTTAACCGCGAAGCCCATTGCTGATTGGCGGGCAGACGGCTGATAAATCCCGCGAACTTCGCTGTGCGGTGGACTTCAGCCGTGCTCCCCAACTGATCGGGGGCACGGATAGTTGCCGCCGGCAATGCATGTGCCATATGGTAGCATTGTCTGAACTCGTGGATGAGCATGCAGCATCGGAGCGTAGAATCGTCTCACGTCGACTTCTGGCAGGCGTAGCGACCCGTACATTGCAGCCACATCCCGGCCAGCCGGCAGCAGCGGCAACCGCAAACCGCTGCCGCCGCCTATCGAGGTGATTGGGCGCTCGCGAACGCTGGCTTCCCTTCCAGCCGCAAAGCTCTGCACTGCCGTCCGCAGCTGCGCCCTCCTTGACGCTGCGTGCTTGGGCGCCCCCTGCATGGCGCATTACGGACACTCAGCAGGCGGCGGCTGTACGCGCGGCTGCGCTGAGGCTGTTGTGCGCCAGCGGTCCGCTGCATGCGGAGAGAGGAGGGGTCACACCTGAATCTTGCGGCTAGTTGTACTGGCGTATCGCCCGGGCAGAGGCGTGAGTCGGGCGCAGCAGATGTGTGTTTTGCTGAGTGCTGTCGACCGGCAGACTGCTGATGCTGATCGCAGCAAGGAGAGGCGGCCGAGCATGCCAGCTGCGTGCTTGTGTCGACGGGGCGGGCAAAGCGCAAACAAGTTGTGGCGCCTCGGTGAGGTCGTCGAACATCAGGTCGTTTCGCCAGCTCAGCCGTCAGGATAATTGGATGGGTCATTTCGTGTTTGCACCGCCATTTGTGGATTTGACAACCAGGAAGCAAATAATACTTTCTCGGAAACTGACACTGCGAACGTTGCTGCTGTTTTCCATCTACCTTGGAAGTTGATCTTAGCGAACTGGAATAGGATGAGCTCCCTCACAGGCGCAGCGAATGCCAGTAGTTCGAGATCACATGCCCCTGTGTTTTCATCTTGTATGCTGCGTAGCAACGGCAGCGCTGCATGCCGAGCAGCCGCTTTCAGGAGCGGCGAACATGCACAGCGCAACGGCAGGGCATGCCACATTGTATTGACTCTACCATCCAGCAGGCAGAGTGTCGTGAAAGAAAGACGGAGATCAAATCCCGTTGTATGGAGTGCAATGCCAGATCAGGTGCACACGTCGAAACATTCTCTGCCGTGTATTTCCACCTGTTCGCCTGAAGCGCGCACGCCATAGCAGCTCAATCACACACACGTATGCCTGTCAAGACACTGACGTACATGTATGATATGCGCGCAGAGCCACCCCGAGATACGGGTGGCGCTGGAGGGCGACCTGGTGTACGTCCATTTCGACTGCACCGATGAGACCGGCGAGGTGAGAGATGTTATGATCTTGGATGGATGGGTTGCCCGCAGGCTGCTCCTGGCGTGGATGCATTGCGTCGGGTACTGACAGCTTTTCGATATCATGCACCAGCTCGTTGACTCCACGCGGACCGAAGAGGGCGTGCCGCTCAGCTTTGAAGTTGGCGCTGGGGACCTCTTCGCCAACGAAATGATCAAGGTGGGTAGTTGTGTATGTGTCAAGCAAGGCAAAATTCACCATGCCCTGCATCTCATCGTCGTGCAGGTCGGCGCTTGCCTTCTGACACAGCGGCGTGTTCGACTGCAGGCCATGGATGCGGCCGTGCGGGGCCTGGCTGTCGGTGACATGGCAAGGGTGGAGGTGCGACATTTGCCCGTGATCCGCTTCTTGTTGGCGGCTGTCTTGTTGGCGGCTGTATCGTGATCCGCTTCTTGTTTGGCGGCTGTTTTGTTGGCGGCTGTACTCGTTCGTGTGACTGCCGCACAACCTGCGCTCGCGTGCACATGTCGATGCACTTTCAAGTCTGTGCTTGCCTCGAACTCAGTCCCCCGACTCCCAACCCTAAACTCCAGATGCTGTTGCTGCAGGCACAAGGCAACGACTGGAAGGAGGAACTGTTGTTCCAGGTGCCCCGCGACCACCCGGAGATGCAGCGCCTGGAGGGCCGCTACAAAAAGTGCGCATTGAGGCTTCACGCGCTGCCACAGGCCTCTGAGGTCACCAAAGGCTCAATGCTGTTGGGTGTCGTCACAGCAAAGGGCGGACCGGCGTCTGATGTGGCTCGGAAGCTTGATAGAACATGTCCTGCTGTATTGGAAACGTTCTAAACATACCCGATGTGCAGCGTGGGCGGTTTGGCGCCCAGCCTGGTGGTGGAGCTGGCGAACGGCAGCCGCGCGGTGGTGTTGGACATCACGCCCGACGTCGTCAAGCTGGACGCAAACTCCATGCTGGCCGGCAAGAAGCTGGTGTTCGAGATCGAGCTCGCCGGCATCGAGGGCTCCACTTGAAGCGAGTGTTTCACTGCTATCGTGGAGGTATCATTGTTGGCTGCATGGGTGCAGTCCTCGAGATGGGTGTGATACAGTGCGTGCCACTCGCCTTCGTGAATGTGCCGAATTGTCATTGTGCGGTTTGTCAAACCTTCAACACCGTCTCTGGGGAGCACTCCAGCCATCCACAGCAAGGCTTCGAGGCATCTCTCGCCAAGTCACTCGCGACTGACGTCCATGGCTCACGACTGACGTCACATCGGATGTCCCCACAACATCAAACGTCCTCCGGGCACAGCACCTCCAGCAGGCAGGCGAACAGCTCCTCGGTGAGGCCGCGCGCCGCCAGCGCCGCCGACACGGCGCCGACGCCCTCGCGGCTCTCCAGCGCCGGCCGCAGCGCGGGCACCCGCCGCAGCGACAGCGCCTTGAGAAACACCACCAGCGCCACCTCCCACACCCCCGCCTGCCCCATCCGAAAACAGCTACCATTAGGAGCAGCCATGGTGTCAGCTCTTTGACCCAGTTTCCAGGCCCATGCACCCTGAGCAGGCTGCTGCAGCCTCGTCAATTGGATGCCTCAAAGCCAAACATGCAGGATGCTAGATACATAAAAGCGCACTGCCGGCAGCGTTACCATGCAGGAACGCAGAGATGCATGATGCAGGAGCACACGAAAACCCATTCACATGGTCAGTCTCGCACCGGCAGGCTGGCGAGGGGCTTGGTGAAGTCGAGCGTTGTGTTTACTGACCGGGTTAGGTAAAAAGGCTTAGGCGCGCACCGGCAGGCTGGCGAGAGGCTCGGTGAAGTCGAGCGTGGTGGCCAGCTCCCGCAGCGGCGTCTCCAGCGAAGCGCGCGGCGCCGTCAGCGCCAGCGTCCGCCCCAGCGCTGGCAGGCATCCGACCACGTGGCGCAGGAACACGGCGCAGCGCTGCGTCTGCTCCATGTCCATCGGCTGCCGCGCCAGCTCCTCTCCCTGCGGATGTGATTGTATCAGAGGTGAGGCCGCCGCATTGTGTTGGTGCTGGGTGTTCCAAGGGCCGCCTCGTCACGATTCTGTTTAGACCAGGAGGTCGTCGAGGCGGTTGCATGTGCAGACTGCAGTCAACAGTGTGGAACTCCAGTCGGCCTGTACAGACTTGTCTGACAGATGCCGTGCGTCCAGACAAAACGTCCCAGTCGTGCTGATTATCAGCAGCGATTGCGAGAATGCCCCACCTGGACGTAGTTGAGCGTGGCGCGGGTGACCCAGTTGTCGAGCGCCGTGTACAGCTGCCCAAAGTGCGACAGGCGCGCAAATGGCTGCGGCATCGTGCCCCGAGCATCCTCGTCGTCACTGGCTTCTGCATGCAGAAAGTGACGTCGTCTTCAGCAATTTGGAATTGCATTGCTGAGCTGTTCGTCCCTGCAATGAGCAGCACATTCTGCTGCACAGTCCGATGCTGGCCCCAGGTCAGGTGCTGGGACCTTCCCACCAGAAGCGCAGCAGCGCAGGAGACATCGCCGCCCAAGCGCAGCTCGCCAGCGGCAGTGCCGCGGTGCTGATGTTGCGCACCCATGTCCAGGGCGGCGGCCATGTTGAGGCTCCCGAAGGTACTCTGCTCGCTGTCCTCCGACTCGGCGACCGACGCGCCGTCGGCGTTTTCGTCATCGCTGCCGCTCTCCGCGAGCTCTGCCTCGAGACGCGCGTTGATCTCCGCCAGCGAGGCCTGCAGCCGGGCGTCGGGGCCCGCGGCCGCCGCGCCGCCGGGAGCGCGCCGCTTTGGCCGCCCGCCGCCGCCGACAGGCGCCCCCGCCGCCGCCGCCGCCGCCGCCGCAGGTGACTGCCGCTCGGCTGCCGCGACTGGTTGCCGGTCCACGACCTCACCGATAATGGGCCGCTCGGCGACGGGCGCCGAGCTCATTGGCCGCTCCGCCACGTCACCCAGCACCGGGTCCGGGCGCGAGACCGGCTGCGCGGCGCCCGCCGTGTCGAAGGTCTGCACCATGTGCACCGCGCCCGGCATCTCGCTCGCCTCCTTCACCTGTAAATAAATGCAGGAGAAAACCCTTCAGGCAGTGCCCGGCATGCCAGCACCCCCTTGCCAAGCTCTCGCACCATTGCCTCGTCTAACGTTAGTGAACAACAAAACACCTTCTGCTCCTCAAGCATGGCTGGACACATGACAAGGCATGCGTCTGATTCGCCAACAGGAATGGCGCAGCCATGCACAGCTGGCATGTCACCGGTCTTAGGCTCATCTGTCTCATTCACCTGCAGGCGGGCGAAGCCCAGGGCGCTTGGGTCCGCGCCGTTGGCTCCTCCCTCCATGTCCAGCACCAGCACCGGCTGCTGCGGCGCCGGCGCGCCCTCCGGCCGCCCCATGGCGGCAGACTCCCTGCCCGGCAGCTGCCGCTTGGCCGCCGGTGCCTGTTCCACACAGCATTGCGCCAGGCTTTGATACAAACTAGTGCTGCGATCTGGACACCTGTCACTGGACGCCTGGCCAATTGGCCAGAGCCGCAGCGGCTAACAGCCGGTCACAGCAGCCCATATTATCCTCCAGATTTTGGTAAGAAACTGGCATCATTGAATTTGCTTGAATATCACACACCTCATCGTCGCCGCCACGCACATTGTCGGCGAAGGTCACACGGCCGTGGGTGCCGCGCTGTGGCTGCTGAGTAGAAAGACGCTCCACCACATCCCCAGTGACGGCGTCCTGCTCCGCGTCTTGCGGCGGCCGCGGCTCCCGCTCCATGACCTCGCCGAGGATGGCGTCAGGTTCTGCGCCTGGCGGCAGCCGCGGCGCCCGCTCTGCGACGTCTCCCATGACGGCATCCTGCTCCGCGGGCTGCGGCAGCTGTGCTGCGGGTTCTGTGATCTCCTCAAAGCCTGTGTAAATTGGCGCCGCAGCCGGCGTCCGTTCCTGCACCAGTGTGGCATAAACTGAGCATTTCTGCAGGGCTGCCAGATCGCCTCAGAAATTACCTGCTCTTGCATGTCATCAGCACATCAGCCGGCTTATATTTGCAGAGGGGCACATGAATGTGATAACAATCGTCACATTGCACATGAAGCACCTGCACAGTCGCAGACATGACGGTGACGCCACCACCCCGCGCCCCAGCCTCTTGTCGCTGCGACTTCTTGCGCGCTGCATCCTTGCGGAACTTGCTGGCCGGCCGCTTCTGCGGTTGCTGCGGCGCCTGCTGCTGCTGCGGCGCCTGCTGCTGCTGCTGGCCGTCTTGCGATGGCACAGGCTGCTTCTTTGGCGCCGCGCCAAGGAAGCCGGGACGCAGGCCAGGCTGCGTCGGCGCCGGCGGCTGCGGCGGGGCTTCAGGCTGCTGCGGCGGCTGCGCTACACTGCGCGGCTGCGAGAAGCGCCGGCGAGCCACTTCCGCGGGGCCGAGCCCACGCACCAGCTCTGCGACTGCCAGCTCGCAGGCGGTGCTGCATCGACGCAGTTGGGGAATCAGGATGCGTGGCAGATCAATGCATGGCGCCTGGCTCCAGATAAAGTCCGTGCACGTGTTTCTCTCTTGTGTGCAGAACCCTTTCACGTCACCAGTTATCATGCCATCAGCAGCACTGAATCATGAATGCGCAGCGCACCTGCAGTAGGTGGACTGGTACAGCTTGCGGCGAAGCTTGCCGGCGGCAGCGCGCGACAACGGTTTCATGCACATGGGGCTGCCGCAGAAGCCGGCGAGCGCCCGCTCCTCCGCCACCTGCAGACGCATGTTTTCTCAAGATTCCGAGGGTGTGGGCACAGGCTCTTTGGCAAGTAATATTTGGCATGCATGCATGTTGGCGCCCCGCCTGATGGTCACCTGTTCGAACTCCTCGCCGCTGAGCGGCTGCGACACCACCCATACTTGCTGCAGTGTGCGAGGCTCCGGTTCTAGCAGCTGCTCGAGCGTCTGAAACGCCGCCTTCTGGCGCTGCTCTTCGCCCATAGTTTCCGGAAGTGATGTACGCAGAATTCGGACACTTCCGGCAGACTTTCTTTGAAGCTGATCGGCAGAATTACAGGCAGTTGAAAGCTACTGAGGGTTGTGAAAGGCGAACTGCAAATGGAAATGCGTGCTGCACGTTAAATGAGCCCTGCACCTTGAATCTAGGGCCTTTCGAGTGAAAGACTCGTCTGGAAAGGCGAGCTTTTCGAGAGGAGAGTGCTGACTGTGCATGTCTCCAGTCTCGAACGGCAGCACCGGCGATGTCTGCGCACTCACAATCTTCCACACACCTGTACTTGACTCGGTTTCATCCTTGATTCCAAACCATTATCTTGCAGACCGCGTCGCTTTGCAAACAACACATCTTTGACGACGTCATCCTGGTGTCAGCTCTCTGGAACACTAAAAGCTTGCATCAGCATTGCTGTTATAAGCAGCCTATTTCAGCTTCTTATTTAAGCAGCTGGGCGGCAATGGAGGGCGCATCAGGCCGTTTGGAGGTGCTGGCCAGGCAGCTTGCGCTGCAGCCAACCTCTGCAAGCTCAGAGACGCTGGATGTGGCAGGCTTTCAGCGCCTGCTGGAGCACGACAACTGGGAGACGCGGCAGCGCATGAAGGACTTGATGAACACGGAGTTGTTTACACCGTGAGTCGCCGTGCACGCTCCGGCGCCATGTCAGCAAAGGGTGTCATCAAAGCATGCAATCCGAGTGCATGCCAGGATTCGCTCGCGGATCAATGGAGAGCATTGACGCGCTTACCACCCACGCAGGCGCTACAACATATCGGTGGCGGAGGAGCGCCGCCTCGCGCTTGAGCGCCTCCGCGTCATCTGTCACTCCGGCCTGCTTTCCATCACAGACTTCCGGCACAACGCGCTGAACATCTTTGCGGCGCACGAGATCGCCGCCTTTGCGGATGTCAGCATGGCAACGAAGATGACGGTGAGCCCGCACCCTTGACCAGTGTTTTCACTGCAAGTGTCCATGACCTGTGTTAATTTGATAGGTTGGTATGGATTTCATACTTCCTTTCTGCCGCAGGTCCACTTCAACCTGTTCGGAGGTGCGTCGCAGCATGCGTGGGGTCACCGCTTCGAGATCATTGTCGTGCATACCAAGGCTGCGCTACATCGGATACGTTTTGTGCGCAATGCGCGAGATATCTGGTGCATCCTGCAACAGGGACCGTGCTGAAGCTGGGCACCAAGCCGCACCATGATGCCATGCTGGCGGGCATCGACCGGCTGGACCCCACCGGCTGCTTTGCGCTCACCGAGCTGGGCTTTGGTGATTTGCCGTGCTACGGATGTGCACTACACGAGTACATGACTGCTGTGAGACATCCCTTGTGATGCGTTGATGAGCTTGCTCACATCGTTCCGTTGCTGTGCTGCGAATAGGCAACAACGCCGTCGAGATGCAGACCACCGCGACGCTGGACATCGACCGCGATGAGTTTGTCATCAGCACGCCCACGACGCTGGCGCAAAAGTGAGTCCATGCTGGGCCTCGCCATGAAAACGCAGCAGACTGGTTTGCAGATGCAATCCAGGGCTTTTCGCTTGTCGTGGTGCCAGCTCACTCGCCCTCCTTGCTCCGCAGGTACTGGATCACAAACTCGGCGGTGGACGCCAAGTTTGCGGTCGTCTTCGCGCAGCTGATCATCCGGGGGCAGAAGTTCGGCGTGCACGGCTTCCTCGTGCGCATCCGTGACGAGGTGAGCCACAGTGCCTGGTGACGCGGATCGCGCAGTGATGCTCCGAGGGTCCTTGAAATCCGTTCGAGCTGACTTGAGGTGTCGTGCTTTCTGTGGTGCAGAACATGCGGCCGATGCCCAATGTCAGAATCGAGGTGAGTGCAAGCGCTTGATGTTTCCTTCAAGATGTAATTTGCTAGATGATCTATAGTTGCTCTAATCGGCCCCACATGCATCTATGAAGGCTGTTCCTTGGATGGGCTGGAAACGCCACGCGACACTTGCGCAGGACATGGGCCACAAGATGGGGTGCAACGGTGTGGACAATGGCAAGCTGTGGTTTGACGGTGCGTAGCGGCCTGTCCCTCATTGAAATGGCACAGTCATCTCTGCGCCTGCTGCATCATGCCTTAGCGCTGCTTTTGCTGGGTTGTCGTACCTCTGCCTGTACCTCTGCCTGCCGGGCTGCATTGGTAACATCTGTTGTGCGCTCTTGCAGATGTGCGGGTGCCACGCGGCGCGCTGCTGAACGCCTACTCGCAGGTGGACCGCGATGGCAGCTTCCACTCGCCGGTGCAGAAGCCGCGGGATCGCTTCCTCAAGGTGCTTGCTCCTTCGCCGCTGCTGTGTCAAGCGCCTACAGCTTTCTTAATGGCGCCTTTTCAAACGCTTTTTGAAAGGCGCCTCTAGGATTAGGACTCGCCCGCATGCTGCTGTGAAGTGGCTTGCAACAGTTTAAGATGCTCCAGGTTTCAGGAACTGGACTGTCATCTGGTGCCATGTATTGTGCAGGTCGCGGACCAGCTGCTGAGCGGGCGCATCTGCATCGCGAGCATGATGACCAGCGGCGCCAAGGTGGCGCTTGCCGTGGCGCTGCGCTACGCCGAGACGCGGCTGTGCGTCGGCCCCAGGTCAGCCCTTGAACCACACGGCAGAGTCAGTGGACTATGGTGCAATCTTGTTGCAATATTCTTCAGATGCTGAGGCTTAGCCTAGCAGCAAATGGCCCTGTTTGAAATCGTGGAGCTTTGGCTCATCGTTATGACAGGCAACGTATGTGGTCTGACGCACACTCCTGATCGCGCAGCGGCAAGAGCGACACGGCCATCGGGCACTACCAGCTGCAGCAAAATGCGCTGCTGCCGCTGCTGGCGCAGACCGTGTGCCTCAACCTGGGCCTGTCGGCGGTCAAGGAGGCCTGGGTCCCAGTCAGGTGCGCATGCCCCTCTTGCTGCACTCTGCCAAGGGTGTGCTTCAAGCGTGCCAATCTGAGCTGCATGTATCTCACGAAAACTGTCATAGTGTAGTGCCTCTGCACAGCTTCCTAGGCCATGACCACATTGCCATCAGCTGAATCGCCAATGAAGTATATAGTATAGCACAATAAATCAACGATGTCAAATGATTTTTTCATTAATGAAATATATATTATATTCGCCCGCACAGCAAAAGAAATCTAGAAAAAATATATAAAATAATTCCAACTACTAGTAATTTTTCCATATTCTTCTCGTTAGTATATCTTTTTCTCTCGAATGAATCTAGTTATTTATATGGATAAATACTGAGTTATACAGATTTCAACGTAGTGCCACACTTCTGTCAGTCGTTCGTCACTCCAGTCTGTGTCGCCCACTGCCGTGATGCAGTGGCTTCAAGAGCCTGGACGGGGAGGTGGCGCCCCCGGCCGTCATGGCGGAAGTCATTATGCTGGTCTGCGCCATCAAGCCGCTGTGCGCCTGGAACCTGCAGGTGCAGCCAATGACCCTTAGCCTGTCCATCATATGCTGCTTGTTATGCCAAGCCTTCCCTCGGCCGACATGACATTATGCGGCGGCGATGGCCCTCCCCACATGGTTGTCACTGCTTCGGAACTGGCATTGTGCTTGTTTCAAAAAAATTGTGTCGCGACCTTTTGTTTGCTCGTTCTCGCACCAGGAGACCGCCACTACATGCCGCGAGCGCTGCGGCGGCCAGGGCTACCTGAGCTGCAACCGGTTCGGCTCGCTCATCGGCTTTGCGCACGCGGGCATGACAGCAGAGGGCGACAACCGCGTCCTCATGCAGAAGGTCGCCAAGGAGCTGCTCGGTTGCGTGCAGCTTCCCAAAGTTCAGGCCCGGATCAAGGTGAGGACGCCCCTCACAGGACTGATGTGTGGCCTGTCTGATGAATGGCGCGCTCCTGCACCCTTTTGAAATATAGATGCTCTGCAGTCTTTTGCAGCATGAACATGTAGCAAGTGTCCAAGCACTAGCGACGAGCACCATGGCGGGAGGGGTCAGCCACTTCAACGCGAGGCAACTGATGTGTCGCGTTTTGTGGTGCAACGTCTGCACTTCAAAACTGTGGGAGCCTCGCGGCAACTTGACCATCAGCACGTACTAGCAACCGTTGTTAACGTACTGGCATCTGCAAATGCAGGCTGGCGCGCAACCGGTGCAGCCCCGCACGCCGGTGGACGCGTCGCTACGCGACCCAGACTTTCTGCGGCAGCTGTTATCAGGTTGGTTGACCACCACTTCTTGTCTGCAATAGTGTAGCCACATGCATAGCCTGCGTAGCTTTCAAAGAAATACGACAGCGACATACAGCCTGCGCAGCGACATCTGTACTGTGTGCTCGTCGAAGATGAAGCTTGTCACAATTGGATTCTCTGTGCCTGCAGCGCGGGAGGGTCGGCTGCTGGCGCTGCTGGGCGCCGCGATGACATCCGCAGGGCAGCACCCCAGCAAGGAGGAGCAGTTCGACATCTGGATGAAGAACGAGTCCGACCTGGTGCAGGCGAGTCTCCCTTGCAACTGAAGCTTTTCGTTCAGTGATCCAAAAGTGATCTAAACCAGTGGATGGCGCCTGAGCAGCTGGTCCTCAGCTGAATGTCAGATGACATGCTGCACCGCTGTGGCGCTTCGTGGGCAATTGATCAGCCGCTTCGCTTGGTCAGCATGTGCATTGTGCATCTGCAAGCTCCTGTCTCTACTCGGAGCCGTCACAAAGCCGCATGCAGCGCCAGTGGCCGATGTGCACTTGCAATCGTGACTCTTGCCGTGCAGGCGACGGCGCTGGCGTACGCGCAGCGGGAGGTCGTCGAGGCGTCCTTCCGGGCGGCGCACGGCGCGCCCGCCAGCCTGGCGCAGCCGCTGCGCAAGCTGGTGCTGCTGTACGCGCTGCGCTGCCTGGCTGCCGACGCCGCGTGGCTGCTCACCCAGGAGCTGGTGTCGCTGCCGCTCGCCAGGGCCCTGCCAGGTCTGCATGGAAGCGCCCATGTCATCACCTGCTGACGTGCACTGCGTGCCATCTGTTGCTTGCTGCGTCTGCTGTGATTGCCAATGCTTGCAGCCGTGCTGCCTCAGCACCATGCGGGTGGCGCGCAATAAACACATGGCTGTTGAGATATGCAACACTGGCTGATCTGATGAGCTGCTGACTCGCAGAGGTGATGGGGGCGCTGATCCAGGAGCTGTCGCCGCTGTCGCAGCAGCTGATCCAGGGCTTCGGCATCCCGGAGCAGTTCCTGGGGCCGGTCGCCGCTGACTGGGAGAAGTACAACAAGGTGAGGCAGAGCGACCTGCGGAAATCTCAGATTGTCGTTGCAGTGCATTGTATTGCTTGTCAGTTGGCATGGTGTACCGGGCGGCGTCAGCACATCGCTTTCACTGCTGGATTGAAATGCCTGCAGCATTGGAGATGCAGCATGAGCGGGAAGGGGCACTGAAAAAGCTTGGTGTCCTGCTGACAGGTCGACAATCAGGGCGAGGTCATGGACATCGCCTGGCAGTGAACAGCAGTGGTGCAACGGATTGTGTTTTGACGAGCCACCGCCTCAGTAGTCCCGGGAAACTGGAAACTTGGGCCTTGGGAAGCAGGCTCGATGACGACCCGGCACCAATTTTGCATCGATGGCATCTTGCGGCGTCAATTATCAACAATTCTCGCAAGTGAGCTTAGTAAAGCACCTTGACAGAGGTTCAGGTCAGGACATGCACAGGATCTAGGAAGGAGTCGGGTTCAGGTTCAGGAACATTGTGTTGGCATCGACTTCATCCCTGTTTAAAAGCAGAAACCTATGCATGAATGGCTCAGCAGCTTGGCCATGATGTACAGGCGCTACTGCGCCAGCGCCAATGGCGCCGCCCCTGCAACTTGCAACGGGCCTTCAATGCAAAACCCGCTTGCACACGATAGACTGTCTCATTAAGGTAACACGCGAGTTCGTATTTCTGCTCTAATTTTGGGCTGATCCAAGCCCGCTGTGTCTGACAGCGGTCAGACAGGACCAACCAGCTCCATAATGCAAATCCGGGATCCGCAGTGATCAGACCAGCGTGCGCGCCGATGGCCGGCATGGCTCCCTCCTGTCAGGGCCTTCTGCCTTGTCGCGGTCTAGCCCCGCCTGTGCCGCTTCGCCAGTGTTCCCTCAATGGCTCAGCCTTTGCCGGCCAGTGTGTGCTCAGCAGGCCCAGCGCGCGGCGGCAACACAGGCCACGATCGCAGCGTGTGCTTGCGCTGCGACACTACTCCCATTACGATGCGGTGAGGCTGCTGCTTGCAATAGGTCAACCTGGACTGCGAGCAGTATCAACGTCGTAGTGCCGACCGCGATCCTCGGACAATGCAGGTGTCGAACGTCCGCTTGCACGACAACGGCATGGTGGTGAGTGCCACTGCCGCTGTGCTGCAAGTGGCGACTGCTCTTGAAGCGCACTGCTGCAATGCTGTGTTGCGGCAGTGGGCGACATGATGGCTGGTCATCCAGCAATTGTGGCTGTGACCGCAGATCGATGAGGGGGCTCAGACACCCTTCAGTAAGGTCATGTGCGCCAATCGAGGCGAGATCGCAGTCCGCGTCTTCAGGGCGGGCACGGAACTCGGATTGCGGACGGTGAGCTATACATACCTGACCGATTGCTGTTGTGTGGTGAAAAACTGCAATTCGATATCGTCTGGCTGGTTCTGCACTCCAGCCGGCGTTACTCAGCTTGGCAACAGCCGATCACCAAATTCAAGCATCTCCGCTGGGCCATTGCCTTCAAAGGCCATTCATACCGGAACATGGTTGTACCCCTCCGTCAGGTCGCCATCTACAGCGAGAGCGACCGGCTGCAGCCGCACCGCTACAAGGCGGATGAGTCTTATTCGGTCGGTGCGCCCGATGCCGAGCCCGTGCAGGCCTACCTGGACATCGAGGTGTGCCTGCGGTTCGCAAATTTAGCCTGCGTTCAGCTCCTGCGTGCATTCAGCATCCTTTCCTGTCAACCCTGCCTGCTTGGAAGCTCGACCAGCGAGGTGGATCTGAACTCTTGACGTGCAAATGCTAATCTCTTCTTGCAGAGCATCATCGAGCTGGCGAAGGAGCAGGAGGTAGACTGCATCCACCCAGGTAGGCAGCCGGAGTGCAACAAGCTGCCGTGCTTGTATAGCGGGTTCTGTACGCCAACCGACGAAGAACGACTGCATCCGCTGCAGGCTACGGGTTTTTGTCCGAGAACGCCACCTTTGCGCGGCGGTGCGCCGAGGAGGGCATCGCCTTCATCGGGCCGCTGCCCGAGACCATCGCGGTGCGTGCACAGCCCTGACGCCTGATCCTCTCTTCAAGCTGTTCTGCCTGGTAAGCTCCCAATCGCCATTGGCAAGGGGTTAGAAGGTGATATTCCTGGGTGAGTGGCGGATGGAAACTGATCAGGCAACCTGGCGTTTGTTGACCCTGCTGTACTATATATGCCACACCCATTCCTACAAGTCCTACAGGCGCTGGAAGACAAGGCGAAGGCGCGGGCGCTGGCCACCGAGTGCGGCACACATGCACATGGCTGTGCGATGTGTCATTGCTGACCCTGCCGCTGTGCAACAGGCACTGGGAGACAAGACCAAGGCGCGGGCGCTGGCCACCGAGTGCGGCGTGCCGGTCGTGCCCGGCACGGACGAGGCGCTGACGAGTCCGCAGCAGGCGCACGCATTCGCAAAGGAGGCCGGCTTCCCCATCATCCTGAAGGCTGCATTCGGCGGTGGCGGCCGCGGCATGCGCGTCGTTCAGAAGGGTGTGGCATACACAGTCTCCTTGACCGTGGCTGCATCTCACACCAAGTGCTCGAGCGCTGTGCAGACTGCATATCTGCAAGAATCGTGTGAACACAGGCATCTATCTGGGTTTCGTGCCCACCCATCGGTGTGCTCCCGCAGAGGAGGAGCTGGATGACGCCTTCAAGCGCGCCAGCAACGAGGCCCTCGCCAGCTTTGGGTGGGTGCGTCTGCTTTTGCTGGCCGCCAATGGCATCCTGACTCTGGAACTGCAGGCCTCCTCTGTTGAATGGGCGGAACACTTAGAGAGGCGTTGTCCGATGAGACGCTGTTGCTGGCTGTGAAGCAATATTGGCAAAGCAAGGGTGGGCTGTGAAGCAATAATGGCAAAGCAAGGGTGGGCTGTGAGCAATAATGGCAAAGCAAGGGTTGTGAAGCAAAGACGCCGTCTTGCTGCGCGCAGGGATGGGTCCATGTTTGCAGAGCGCTTTGTGAAGGACCCGCGGCATGTGGAGGTGCGCCGCTGCTGTATCCCATGCATGTTCGCCACATGGCCGCAACCTGGCTTCATGTCGCCGGGCCCTGGAAGTGCCTGGCGTGGCGCACAGACAAGCGCCGTTTCCTGCTGCAACCAACACGTGCCCCTTGAGTGGACAGCCCCTTGAGTGGACAGCCCCTTGAGTGGACAGCCAGAAATAAAATTCTGGCTATACTCGACTCAAATTACAGGTCCAGATCCTGGCCGACACGCACGGCAACGTGGTGCACCTGCACGAGCGCGACTGCAGCGTGCAGCGCCGGCACCAGAAGGTGAGGAGCATCCTTTGCAGCTCAAGCGCAGCCAGCTCGAGGTCCGCGACACTTGTATGTTGTTGCCCCTGCAATCCACAGACAAATGACCGGTCTGAAGGTCTCAAATGACCCGAGTAGGCGGTCAGGCTTTGATATGATGTTCTGACTTGAGCGCAGGTGATCGAGCTGGCGCCGGCGTTCGGGCTGGACCCGAAGGTGCGGGATGCGCTGCACGCGGACGCAGTGAAGATCGCCAAGCATGTCGGGTGCGACGGCTCCTTGATAGGCAGCGTGTCGCCCTCACTGCGGTCGAACACAGCATGAGCGAGACCCGTCGGGAGCGCTTCGCGGCAGTCTGCATATGTGCACAGCAGCAGGCTGTCGCGCAAGTGGCACGCACAGATTCTGGGGCCGGGCTGTCGTGGACGCAGCACAACGCACAAGCATGAGCGAATCCGGAAGCGGTCTGATGTTAACCTACAAAACCCAAAACCTACTCTGGCGCGTAGATACCGCAACGCCGGCACAGTGGAGTTCATGGTGGAGCCGAGCGGCGAGTACTTCTTCCTGGAGGTCAACCCGCGCGTCCAGGTGCCGCTGTCGGCCGCTGTGCTGTAACCTGTACTGCCCCAATGACTACAGGGCCTGTCTCCACTGTACTCGCGGCGCCCTGCTGCCGCCGCCTGTTGCGGCACCATGCAGGCTCCCAATGTGCTTCTCATTTCGCATGGTGCCAGGGCAGTGACAGGTCGTCTGACAGGTGGCACCTGAGCACTCTTGAGCCACAGCATTCCGCGGATGCTGGTGCTCAGCAATGCATCATTCCTGCCACCATCGGGACCCAGAATACAATTCCCGCCGATGCAGGTGGAGCACACGGTGACGGAGGAAGTCACAGGCATCGACATCGTGCAGTCGCAAATCAAGATCGCCGGCGGCGCGACGCTCGAGTCCATCGGCCTGGGCAGCCAGGAGGCGGTGGGCCAGCCGCTGGGCTATGCGCTGCAGTGCCGCATCACCTGCGAGGACCCCGCCACCAACTTCCAGCCAGACACCGGGCGCATCCAGGTAACCTTCAAGGCCTGCAAGGTCAGTCAGGTGATGCAATGCGGCCTGGACTGCAGCTCCGACATCATGCTCTGCCCTCTCCAGACTGTTGAAAAGTCCAGCTGTCTCACATCGACACCCTCCTCTCTGTCTGATCAGGCGTACCGCTCGCCGGGCGGCCCGGGCATCAGACTGGACGGCGCACTCGGAGCCGGCAACACCGTGTCGCGCTACTACGACTCGCTGCTCGTCAAGGTGACCGCCGATTGAAATATTCAAAGCATGCTTCGTTCTCAACCACGAGTTAGCCAACAGGTAGACTACTTCGCCGCTGCTTATTGCTCCCGGCGCTGCGCCAGTGCTGAGCCTGATGCACTTCCTGGTCTGTCTGTCAGAGTTCAACTGCTTTGCTCCGACTCCCATATGGTCTGCTGTTAGTGCTTCACTAACAGCTGACCTGTGTTGCATGTCGCTTGCAGGTCATCTGCCACGGCAAGACCTACATCCAGGCGGTGCAGAAGATGCAGCGGGCTCTGTGTAAGTTGTGTCATGGAGTTGTGTCATGGAGTCGCCTGTGCTTTGGGACAATGCATGGCCTGCACACGCACAGCGACAGCTACTGGACTGCCACTATACCTGAGAGTGCTGGTATCGCGTCATGCAGACGAGTTTCACATACGAGGAGTGAAGACCAGTAAGCCTCTCAGTGTCTCCACCGCTCAATGCAGCTCCTGCCAGTTGTGAACTCCGCATTCCAGCCACGTGTCAAACAACCTTGACCTCCGCTCTTGACGTGCAGATATTGGCTTCCTGGAGAACGTGCTGCGGCATCCAGGTGGGCCCGTAATCTGTCTGTGCAAGTTGACAGGTTGATTGCAGCTAAGTTTACAGCGGCGCAGTCTGCCCAGCTGTGCACCGAAACTGACAAAGCATTGGCAATAGAAATAACATTTTCGACTGGCAAATCCAGAGTTCCTATCGGGCAAGGCAACCACCAGCTTCATCGAGCGTAATCCGCAGCTCATCACCGGCGCGGGCGGCGGCGGCAAGGCCATCCCCGACTCCAGCAAGCTGCTGGAGTACCTTGCAGAACTGGTGAGACGTGTAGATTCTCAAGCCTGCCTGTAGAACTATGCTTTTTGTTGTTGCTCACATGGGCGCAAGTCAGGTTTACAGCCCAGCGAGGCTGAGCCGGCTTTTGTCTGGAAGCACGCTGGAGATGCAGCGTGATGCTGAGGGGTGCAATGTTGACGCTTGCACTACACTTTGTCATGGCAGGTGGTGAACGGGCCAGACCACGCGGGAGCGGTGGGGCCGCCGCCCAGCCGCATCGTGCCCGACGCGCTGGCCTTGCCGGACGCAAAGCCGCCCTCCGGCTGGCGCGACGTTCTGAAGGCGCAAGGCCCGGCGGGCTTCGCCAAGGCCGTGCGCGAGCACAAGGGCGTGCTCATCACCGACACGACATGGTACGCATGCCTATGAGTTGTGGCGTGCGCACCTGTCCTGTCCCTCTGGATGCAACATATATTTTGGTTTGGATGCTACGAGCACAACGACCTGCTCATCACCGACACGACATGGTGCGCCGACGTGCGGCTAGGAGTGTGTGTCCAGCTGCATCTGCTTCAGCTGTTCATCTGCTGCACAGCTCTCCTGCTGGGGGTCGTCAGCTGTGCAGGCGGGAGCTTGCAGCAGGGTCGGAACGTGTGAATGAATGCAATGCAGTCATTGTGCTGGTGCCGTGCAGGCGGGACGCGCATCAGAGCCTGCTGGTGACGCGCATGCGGGTGAGTGCACAGCAAGCGGACCCAAAGCGCTCTGCGGCTTGCGTCTTGCTGGAGGAACATGTTTTGCACAAGAGATATGTGTGTCTAGCAGCCACAGACACCTGTCGACAACAAAACAGACACCCGAGACTTCTGCACTTGCAGACGCACGACATCCTGAAGGCGGCTCCGGCGACCGCGCATGCGCTGTCAGGAGCCATGTCGCTGGAGTGCTGGGGCGGCGCCACGTTTGACGGTGGGCCGCCAGCTGTCTTTTCTACACCCACAGGGCCCACCACCAGCTGTCTCGATGCGTGAATGGAAATCACGGACGATGCAGGCTGCCCTTGTAATGAGCCACATCCTGCTCCGCGCGTCACCTCACTGGTGTGTCTGCGCCTGCAGTCAGCCTGCGCTTCCTGCACGAGTGCCCCTGGCGGCGGCTGGAGCAGATGCGGGAGGCGGTGCCCAACATCCCCTTCCAGGTGACCAGCCGCTCTGCATGTCACAGCAGCTTTTCATGCACCTCGCATGTTGCTGCTGGTACAGCACGTGCCGAGACACTCGGTGCAACAGGCAATGTCCAGTGGTACATGGTGGGGGGCGCGTGTCTGACTGGCGCATGTCTGAGCGTGGCTGGCTCATGTCTGACAATGGTTGCTGTGTTGCGTCGTAGATGCTGCTGCGCGGCGCCAATGCTGTGGGCTACACGACATACGCGGACAATGTTGTGAACGCCTTCGTGAAGGAGTCGGTGAGTGCGCCAGCTGTTTCTGTTGCTTGGCTGTGTTGTGGCCAAGTCGTGGCCGTATGGTGCTCTCCAGCAAGGGGCTGCACAGCATCGGAAGCGCGCCAGACTGCTGCGAATATGCCGCAACGGATGCTGCAGTAGCAGAGCAGAACTGCTGCGAGGGCAGCCACATCTGAACAGATGGCGGTGACCTGATCGTGATCATTCCAACGCGGTGCAGGTGAAGGCTGGCATGGACATCTTCCGTGTGTTCGACAGCTTGAACTACCTAGACAACCTGAAGTTCGGCCTGGACGCTGTCCTGGTATGATTTGCATGCGCCTGATGGTTGTCTTGTGCTCTACATTTCGACGAGCGGCTGTGTGCTCAAGAGTGTTCTGTCTTGCTGGCGCAGGACGCGGGGGGCGTGGCGGAGGTGAGACCCCTCGGCAGCCACCCGATCATGCGAGTAGTGTCGACAAGTGCTGCAGCCTTGCTGCATGCACTCGTGCTGTGCGTGTTCTGCATCTGCTCATGCTCTGCTCATGTTGTGTGCTTGCACTCCTGGTGAACCACATCTGCCGTCATCCTGACTCCTGATTGCCAACCGCCGCCCAGGCCACGATCTGCTACACCGGCGACATCTCGGACCCCAGGAAAACAAAGTACACCCTGGACTACTACCTGGAGATGGCAGATGCGCTGGTCGGCCATGGCCTGCACACGCTGTGCATCAAGGACATGGTGCGGGAAACTGACACCAGAAATAAATCACATCTGATGATTTGATCTGGAAAGGATTTCGAAACTCATTGTCGCACACAGCAGTCAAGTCGCAGGCAGTACACAGCTTTATGTACCGAACCTGTGTCGTTCCTGCATTCGCTTGGCCTACACGAGCTTATGACCGAGTAGCTTGCCTCGCCTGGTTACAGGCTGGGCTGCTGCGGCCGCGCGCGGCCACCACCCTGATCCAGGCCCTCAGGTCCGCTGCCCAGCCGCTCCACAGCAAGATTACATGGTTCACATTATGACACTTGAACAAGTTCCCCATAGCTCGCTTGTAAAACTCGTACCTCGTGCAGCATGCGCTGTGGCCCTGTATGTACCTTGCCAAATGCCTGCCTGGCTGCGAGCGCAGGAAGCAGCACCCAGACGTGCCCATCCACGTGCACACACACGACACGGCGGGCACGGGTGTCGCGTGTCAGCTGGCGTGCGCGATGGCGGGCGCCGACGCCGTCGACTGCGCCATCGACTCCATGTCGGGTGGGCGACCTTTCTGTTTCCAAATATGATCTGCCATCACCACCACCGGGCTGGTCTATGTACTCGCTTCCAGCTTTTCGTACCATTGTCACGTGAAAGAGAGGAGCGCGCCTGCAGACTGTCCTGACAACCTGCCAGAGAGCTGCTGCTCGTCTCGGTGGCTGAGCAGGCTGCGGCGCGGCGGCGGCGCCGACGGGATGCGTGGCGTGCAATGCCCCAGGCTGCACGTCGCTGACGCCGATGTATGTTGGAAGGGCATAACAAGCTTTGGATGCGCGACGCCGCAGGGTGTACATCGCGGCCGTTGATGGGCATGTTTGGAATTTGCTAAACAGTTTAACCAATGCACTGTTCAACTATGTGCTGCGCGATGCCTTGCAGGGTGCACGACGCAGCCGTCAATGGGCGCCATCATCTCACGTTGCTGATGCTTTAATTCGTATACTGCGTGCTGTCCCAGGCTGCACGTCGCAGCCGTCGATGGGCGCCATCATCAACGGCCTGGCAGGCACGGAGGCGGACACGGGCATCGACCCGGAGGCCATCCTGCCGCTGATCGCGTTCTGGGAGCAGACACGGGGCCTGTACGCTCCCTTCGAGGCGGACATGCGCGCCGGGAGCACCGATGTCTACCTGCACGAGATGCCTGGAGGTGTGTGAGTTGTGGACGCACTGGCTGTGCATCGCGGACGCTGCAGCCCCGTGCCCGGAGCGTTGTGCTTGAGATGCACACGAGCGCCTATGGTGTGCAGAACTTTCATGCATGAGGAAGTCGTGACTGTGGGTGATTCGTGCTGCAGGCCAGTACACGAACCTGAAGGTGCGCATTGCTTTCTTGTGCATTCCCTGCTCGCACTTCCATCTCCAGTTTGGAAAGTCAACCACAGCGACCGCCTGCAAGCTGACCATGCCGTCGCCACGCAAGGCCATCATAGGAGTTGACTGTGATCACAGAACACTTCGAATCCTGCCGCAAAGTCATGGTGACAATGTTTCCGGCACATGCAGTTCCAAGCCTTCTCGCTGGGGCTGGGCGGGCAGTGGGAGCGCGTCAAGGCGGCCTATGCCGCAGCCAACCGCGCCCTCGGCGACATTGTCAAGGTGCCCGCATCATCCTCTGTTCTGACGCCGCACCCGCTCATGCTGTGCACATTCTGTCCAATCTGCCGTCTCTCCCGCATCTTGGTTGGGATTTTTTCGTAATGCCAGATCCAGCTTCCACGCAATGTCTGGGCAGGCCCTGTTGCTGTCAGAAGGTGCGCTGTCCCGCCTGTAGTGCGCTCTGATCCAGGCGTGCCTGTAGTGCGCTCTGATCCAGGCGTGCCTGTAGTGCGCTCTGATCCAGGCGATGGAGGGTCACCCGCCTGTTACCCCCTGTGCAGGTGACGCCCAGCAGCAAGGTGGTGGGCGACCTGGCACAGTTCATGGTGCAGAACGAGCTCAACGAGCACCAGCTGGTGGAGCGCGCCGACTCCCTTGCGCTGCCCAACAGGCGCGCTGCTGCTGGCACTACCATTTCCAATACAACGATGCAGCTGTCCTGGCCAGGGCCATGCCGCTGCTGCGGTGTCGCATGCTGCTGCTGAAAAAGGTGTAGGTGGCTGTCCGCTCGGATGGGGCATTGGCAGGTGGACACGGCGTATGACATCTCTCGTGACATTTCGATGTCTGCCTGTGCCGCAGCGTGGTGGAGTACCTGCAGGGCATGATCGGACAGCCGCCATTCGGCGAGTGGCCGGAGCCGCTGCGATCAAAGGTGCGCCGCGCAGCCGCCTGCATGTCCCACCCCTCAGGCCAGCAGGGACAGAGGAGGACCGCAGCAACAGGAGTGTCCATTTGTCAGCCAGAACCCCAGTCATGTCCGCACACGCCACACGTTGAAGGTGAAGATGTTGAAGGACAAGCCGCAGGTGGACAGTTCACAACCAGTATCCAGAGCCTGTCGTCCAGACGCTTTGGCGCATCCCGACGCAGGTGCTGAAGGACAAGCCGCGGGTGGAGGGGCGGCCGGGCGTGGACCTGCCGCCCGTCAGCTTCACCGAGATGGAACAGGACCTCAAAGAGAAGTGCGCCCCCACTACTACTTTGTGGTTCCTCAAACTCTACTTCATGATGACTGCCCTGCCAATTGCACACCGGTCTCTTTGATCGGCTCATGCCGCATGCTGGTTAGCAGAACATCCGGTAGGGCTTGCTGGCCCATTTCTGTCTCAGTGCTGTGTGCCGGCTATCCATACTGGACATCGTGCAGAAACAGGCTTCAGCAAGCGTGGCAGCAGCACCCTGCGCTTGTCAGAACCCTGCAGCTTCCTGCACTCCTTGCGCCACATATCAGCGAGACTCACGCCCAGGCAGACGCCTGCGGATTCTGCCATCTCCCCCCTTCGCTCCACCGCATCAGGGGGGCGCCCTTCCTTCGCGGGCACAGCCACAGGAGGCCTGAGGGACGCTTGCCGTGCGCGCGCACTCGCGTGGGGCGCTGGCACCCAGCTCAATCTTAGCATAAGAAGCGAGATACGAAGCGAGAAAACCGTGAAATGGCTCTCGGCCGCCCTTCTGCTGCTGGCAGCCTGCCACACACAACTGCGATGGGTCACAATTGGTTCACTATACACCACAAGTCATTTACATATCATTTTAATATGTTTGGCAGGTACACGGACTACGCGTATGAGCCGGAGAAGCGGCGCTATCGCGACCTGCTCAGCTACAGCCTGTACCCCGCCGTGTACGAGGAATTCAGGTGCGGCGTATAACTTGCACTGCTTGAAACCTGTGCGCAGTCGATTTCATACGCACACTCATCGCTGCGGGCTGGCCGCCTTCTCAGCTGAGTGACGAGTCGCAAAGGCAGTGTCGTCAGTGCGCCAGCCCAACGTATTCCTCCATCTTCTGCAGCACCTGGATCCTGTGTGAAATGTTGGCTTGGTGTGGAGCTGCTGCGCGGCTGGAACGCAGCAGCATGCAGCGCCCGCCTGTCACAGAGCGGCAAGAATGTGGGTTCCTTCACTGTTGCGCAACACCGCAACCTTTCCGAGGTTGCAACCTGTCTGTGTCGCAGGACATGGTGCCTGAAGTACAGCGCCTTCACAGAGAAGCTGCCGACGCGCGCCTTCCTGGTGGCGCTGGAGGAGGACGAGGAGATCGAAGCGCAGCTGTCCCAGGGCGTCCACGTGCGCACCTCTCTTGCTGGTTGTTTTCATGAGAGAGATTATAGTCAGGAGTGCTCGGAGGGATCGACGAGGCTGGGGTGGGCGGGACATGTCACATGGCATGCCATTATCCCCCATGAGCAGAATGGACCTCAAAACCCTAAGCAGCATGCAATCGCTGGGTGCAGGTGTCCATCAAGTACAAGGCCGTGAGCGAGCTGCAGCCCAACGGCAAGGTGGAGGTGTTCTTTGGTGAGTGCCTAGGTGTTGTCTGCCCGGCACTTCATCCTCCACTGATGTCTTCATCCTCCACGGGAGCCGTGGCTTGAATGACCCGTATCAGTTCCCTACCGCCAGCCGGGTTGATTGGCAGGCGTTGGCTGGTATTACAGACTAGAAGCGATGGCGACTTTCTTCTGTACCGCTGGTGGTGGTGCCGCTGAATGCATCAACAAATCAAATTTGGTCAAATCAATGCCTGCTGCGCTGGCCGCGCAGAGGTGAACGTGGTGCTGCGTTTGGTGGAGCTGCCGCTGCAGCAATAAATCTCCTCTCAAGTCCATTCTGGCACTCAATGTTGATTTATGCACTGCAGAGGTGAACGGGGTGCCGCGGCTGGTGGAGGTGCCGCTGAAGGAGAAGGCGTTGGGCAGCGGCGGCGCGAGCATCGGCCGCGACAAGGCGGACCCCGCGGTTCTGGGCTCCGTCGGCGCCCCCATGGCCGGCAGCATCGTCGACGTCATCGCCAAGCCCGGTGCGCAATTCAACAACCATAAACGAACAGTGCCCAGGACTGTGACATGTGCAATTGCGAATGTGGGTCCTGCTGTAATGGGGGAACCCCCAGCCAGACCCATGGCCGCATCGACGACGTCATCGCCAAGCCCGGTGCGCGCCGTCCGGTTCCCCCTGCGCTGGAACAACATGCTTCAACGTGGAAGCTGGCTCATGTTGTAGGGCAAATCCAACCCACCCTGCCCTTCACCGCCACCTCTGCGGTGTCGTCGCTGAGCACAGAACCTGCAATCAATTGCGCCTGACCAGGCTGACTCGGCTGTCTTTTCGGCCGAAATCTGTGACTCAAATGTCACGCATATGGGCGCCACAGGCTTCTACGCCAAGGCGGGGCAGGCGCTGTGCGTGATGAGCGCCATGAAAATGGAGACCGCCATCTCCGCACCGCTATCCGGCTGGGTCAAGCACGTCGCCGTGGCGAAGGTGCGGCCACAGAATGTCACCCTGGAGCAGAATTCTTCATACGCAAGTAATTTACCAGCGACTGCGTGTTGCATTGCTGTGGATGTCTGGACCGCTCTCTCGCCTTTGCCTTCCGAGTGCTTTATTGATATGGGCAATCTCGGTCATCAGGGAGATTTCGTGCGCTGCACTCCGTGAGGGCGACCTGCGGATCGCCTCCCAAGAGGACATCGGCGCGTAGTTGATGGACCCGTTTGAGAGCAGTCATGTGAGGAAACCAGGGTTTCTGTGAAGTCTGTGCTTTCACAACACACAGGGTGACTCGCTGGAGGCAGGCGACCTTCTTGCTGCTCACCCAGAAGCGCGAGGGCCTCACTGTTGCTTGCCTCCTCGTCGTTGCGTTTCATTCATCACAGTTTTTCGTCGCTGCAGGGCGACTCGCTGGAGGCGGGCGACCTGTTGGTCAGCATGGAGGAAGGAGACGAGCCGGAGAACCCGCTGCGCAGCCTGGACTCCGGCGACGACGGGAGCGACGAGACCGACGACCCCGACGCCACCAAGCTCGCCGCCGAGCCGGCCGCCAAGGCGTAGACAAGGTGCTGGTGTGCAGCCGTGGCGGTTGTGCAGTGACGCTTCTGCCACCAAGCTGGTTGCCGAGCTGGCCGCCAGGGCGTTTGCAATGATCTGGCGGCGTGGCACTGGGGCAGCCGTGTGGTGGTGCTGGTCATGCCGCTGAGCTGGCTGCCGAGGTGTAGTGGCCCTACTGATGCGATGCAGGTCAAGGGCAGGCCCCTGCATTGCTGGTATTGGATGAGTTGTTGGAGTGGTCATGAGCAGCAGGCGGACGAGGATGATCACTGGGCGCGTTGCAGTGCGTCCAGGGTCGCCGATGCAACGCTAGCTAGGGCATGATGAATATACTAGCGTGCATACAGAGTGCTGGCACGAATTTGTGACAGTCGGTACACAGTGCACGCCGCTTGTGAACTGCTGCAGTTCTGCCCGCACAGCGCTGCTGGCTAGTGCAGCCGCCAGGAGGGTGCAGGACCTGTTACGGAGTGCGACAGGGAAAAATAATTTTACGCTTAGCTTAAAATTTTATAAAGTTCTGGACCGAACACCGGCTTGCAGTCTATTCAAAGCATTTGATGGCCAGCTTTTCATGCTGGCGGCGGTACACGAAATTTGCACGTCTAGATAGCTAGTGTCGCCGATCCTGTGGATTATCTATCGGCCGCCTAGCTTTGCACTCATAAACAATCTGGCTCCCGAACTGTGACATAGTTTCGAGCTGGCCACACCAGCACTGCATGCCCAGCACTGGCATAAAAGTACGCAATTTCCAAGTTGTAATTATATTAATAAAATCAGATTAAAAATCCAGGTCAAAACTGCCGGCAAATTCCGCGCGAATGCTTGACAGGTTCAACCTGCAGACTTGCAATGCGTAAAACTTGCACGTCAAACTATAAAAGATCACACAATCGATTCTCAGGCTAGCCGTGGCCCTCCGCGGTTGCACTGTCTGCGTCTTACCGAGTGCAGCTAGCTTGGCGACGAGGCCGGGTACGTAGCTTGGGATCATTCAAGTGGCAGCTTGAAGCTTTCTAGGACTGTATAAATCTATTAGGACTCTGGATCCGCCCTCTTCTGGTCTGAACCTTGAGCGGCCGGTGCTGTCCGGTGGGCATCTGCTCGTCCGAGAGGGCGCCTGGCGCAGCAAGTGGCTGTGATTAGGCTTCTGCCATGTGCTGAGTCGGTTGTTGCGCACGTCAATACATTTGTGCTGCTCGATGGCGCCGAGAGGCAGAGGCGCTGGCGCAGCACAGCACCAGGACAGTTCTGCCATCGCCGACATCCTCAACCCAGTGACGGGCATCAGGGACCTTCAACGCAGGTATGTATGGCGTATGATTCATCACGATCTTTGCATTCAGCTGTGTGTAATGTACGATGCTCAAGTCCTTCAGATGTGAATGCAATGGCTGAGCGGCAGTCCGTGTGTTGCGCGGCACAGGGCTGGGCTTATACCAGTGGACCATGCAAAGGCCAACAGGGATGCGATCAGACAGCAGAGTCGTGCAAACAAGCAGCGGCGGGTGATGGGCGAACCCGCGACCCCGGACTATCTGCGCCCGCCTGCAGGATCGCCCGCCATGCAGCGCCGCGGCAGCACCTTCGGCCCCGCCAGCGGGCCTCAGACTGGGCCCACCAGGTGCTCTTTATGTGCTTGGCAGGCTGCAGGGTGCGATTCTGTGCGATTCTGAGCGATTCTGAGCCTCAAAAAACGCGCAACGCAGCATGGCTGCCAAGAAGCGGTCGCATCAGCGGCACCAGAGGCTGCTGCCACAGAAAGAACAAACCACATCTGGGCACCCGGCCTGGGCTCTAACTAATGCGATACGATTGTTTCTACAACGTCAGGATGGTTGAGGTGAGCCGGCGAGACTATGTGCGGGAAAACGCGCTGGAGGCGGCAGCAGCGCAGCCGCGTCGGAGGAGTCAGCGCTACGATGACGGCCGCCAGTGGCTGTGCAAGGACGAATACGGTCTGGTGCCGCAGTACCTGCAAAGCCTGAAGCTCAGCATGGCGGAGCAACAAGCAGCCGATGAGGTGAGGCGTCTGGCAGCATCTGCCGTCAAAATGCACCATCAGCGCTATCACAGCACTATCATGCATGCTTTCGATTGGGGCTTGCGGTTGATGTTCCACTCACACTCTGACTGCCTTTTATGTGAGCTTGAGATTGAATGTAACATTGCTGCTGCTCGTATTTACATGTATTGTGAGCGTCGACTGTCAGCTGATCGTGCTGCACAAGTTCCAAACTTTGTGCTACGAGCTGAGAATACATGTCAGTTTTCTTCAGGCAGCGGCGGAGGCGGCGGCCATGCCATCCGGCATGCGGGTGCTGGAGGAGGGTGAGCGGGAGGAGATGCTGGCCGCGCTCAGCCGCAGCAAGCACGACATCGAGTCGCAGCTCCGCGGCATGCCCTTCGTCGTCGAGACTCCCAGTCAGGTGCTCGACCATGCCATGCTTCGCATGTCGTGGGTTGAAGACTGCCTTGTGCTCAAAGCCGCTTGCAGGACGTGCTATGTGCCAATCGACAAGATGCTCACTGCTAACTGCATCGCATGACGCCTCCACAGCCACGTTCCATGACTCTGGTCCTCCGCAGCAGACCTACGTGCGTATGTCATAAGAGACACGTGAGAGATGTCATACCTTACCTCAACACTGATGCGCAGATACACCACAAGAAGGGGCTGGAGGAACGGCTGGCGGAGGTGGAGCAGGCGCTGCGCATCTTCTCCCAGCGCCGCGTGCTCGTCAGATCCGATGATGCGGACGACGCTAATTGTGCATGATGCGGAGCACACGAATTTGTGTCAATGCAAGATGGTCCTATATACGTTCCGGGACCATTGGGGAGGGGTCGGCGCACGTCACTGTCAGACGACCGCGTGCGGCGGCAAGCCCAGCAGATAGATGATACAGGTTCAGCTGACTCCTACTTGGAGCTTGCTTCCTACAAGGAATCTCTTATGTGCAAACTCCAGAGGGCATCGAGCATTGATATTGAGCCCAGCAGGTCAGCCCACTTTGCTGTTTCAGACTGTGACTGAGACAGCGTTTCGTTCCTGTTGCACCCTGACCAGACCTCGCCTGAGTGCGTGGTAGCCCACGAAGCGGTTTTCGTTGCCACAAGTTGGGGAAACAGAGTTGAGCCTCCAGATAATCTAGCGGTGCAATTTCCGACGCGATGCAGTTCCGACTTTGCATTTCCACTCTTTGCAGCTGACGAAGCGTAACCTTGAATCACATTGGACTCGTTGCTCCAGGTTTCACCCATCCGCTATCGTAAGTGGCAGTCAGGCAATTTGGGCATCGATTCGTGCGATTTAGCAATTGAAGCATCAAACGGAGCGCTGCGAAGGCATAGCAACTTGCGTTTCTGGCTTGCAGGGATACTCTCAGCCCGTAAAAACACCGCACGACAAACTGCCTTGTTGTCGGAGTGCTGCAATCGTGCGATGAGCCAAGCCGAGATGGAGATGCACCCCGAAGAAGAGGCGCCCGCCGCACCTTCAGAGACACGACAAAGGGCATCGGCCGCAAATGCCGCCCTCGCTCGCTTTGCAGCACAGCAGCAGCAGGTGCGGCCTTTGTTGCCATGGCGCGCGCCGGAAACATGCTTTGGCACCACAAAAATGGCCGCATCCACGTTCCGCCAAGACGTACAGCTTCTATGACGCGAGCCTCTTGCTGCAGGGTGTCATGCCCACACCGGCAGAGCTCGCGGAGCAGAAGCGGCTGGCTGAGGCGCGCGATAAAATTGTCAAGGCGCTCGTCAGCGAAATCATGGTGGGCTCATGTGCACGTGATTTTCATCGTCGCCGCATGGCGTCACAGCAAGCAGCTCCAGTGGTACCTCCGCCGCAGCTGAATTCTATCCTCAATGCCATCTGTTGTGCGGTATTTCAATGCCATCTGTTGTGCGCATACAGGACTATGACCGCAATGCCCCGGCGCTGGCCTCGTCGTGCGTGCAAACTTTGCTACTCATTCTCGGCAATGTGGTGACAGATCCTGGCGACGACAAAAAGCGGTCGGTGAGTCACCGATGGCATGGGCCCTCCCACCACTGGAAGCTGCGGCACATTGCTGATGCGAGCGTAGCCACTTGGTGAATGTTCCATCAAAGTTGCCGGAAGTGCAGACACAAACAAGTGTTGACTGCCTGCAAATCCTTGCAGGTAAAGGCCACTTCGAATGTGTTCTCGAAGAGGGTGGCTGCGGTGCATGGCGCGGAAGACTTTCTGCGAGCGGCCGGCTGGCGCAAGCGGGTAGGACACCAACTCCGCATGCGCATCCGCTGCTGCGCTCGAAAACATCGCGTCATCTGAACCACCGCCAAGAGCTGACCAAGCTCGACTTTCTCTGCTTGCAGACGACCAACTTTGTGGCGTCCTGGTGCTTCGAGCATGAGCCTGGCACCAGCCACTGGAAGTGAGTTGCTTCCTCGGGTCGCAATCTGTGACTGGAGTTTGCCAGCGCTGTGCTGACCAGCAATTGAAGGTCTCGTGGCGACGCGGATGCACACTCTGGCGTCACACAGACAGTCTGTGCATGAGCTGAGGCCATGCAGGACAATTCAAGACATTGATACTGTGATGCTGCAGGGTACTGGAGATCGCGCTCAGGGAGCTGCAGAAGGTGCGTGTCCATGCCATCCCCAGTGAAAATCAGCTGAATGATAATCAGCTGATTGCTTGTTTGCTGCCCAGCACGCCGCGGCATTTCAAAACGGTGTCCGCGTCCGCTTGACGCGCAGCGTGTCGTTTGCTCCACAGGCTGAGGGTGAGGTGGAGGAGAAGGAGCGACGCGCCACAGCCGCTGCCGCCTCAACTGCCGCAAAGGTGCGATGTACCGCTTCATTCTTGCTCCGAAAGACTGGCTTCTCGGCTCGCCTGTTGCGTCCACGATTGCTGTGTTGTTTTGTCAACTCGTCAAAATCTATGATTGAGGCTGCTGACACCAGTGTGCACATCTTGCACTCTGCAGAAGAAGGCACTGGACAAAGATCGGGAGATCCTGAAGCAACAGCTGAAAGCCGATCAGGAGGAGCGAAAGGACAAGTATGTGTACCAGTGAAAAGAGGGCCGCTCATTGTTCGCATTGCAGGTCAGAGAGAGTCGCTCTCCTTCTGTGCTAGCCCCTTTCCCTACAGTTGATTGTGACTATTGGGTGATGCATGATTCGCATCGCCAGTAATCCAAAGGACATACTTGATAGGAAGCGTGGCCCGTTTCCTCGAGGTTTCCCAGCGGAAAAGGGTACCAAGGCTGTGGCCTTGGTCGGAAGGCACAGGACTGAACATCAAAACCACACCCTACTTTCGCCTGCAAAACCCTCAACATGCCCTGCTACAGCGCAAGCTCGCATGGTTCGCCGCCGCCGCGGACAGCACCATGCGCTTTGGGGCCAACAGCATGGCGGATGCGGCTGGTTCGCCGATACTCTGGGTGTCGCCGGACAGCAGGACAGCACATTTCCTGCGGCCGCACGAGCGGCCCAATCGCCGCGCCTATCAGAGGTTCAGCCATCGTGCGAGCCGGCTCAGACTTTAAGGACTGGGGCATAGTGGACCACGCAGCAGGCTGCTGCCGCACATGCGCGTCCCACAACGCACACTGCGTGCATGTGGCGGCGCTGACGGGCGACGGCGTTGAGTTGCCCACAGCGAAGCCTGACAGCGAGGCGCAGTGGCAGCGCTGGAACGCTGACTTCGCAAAGGCGTCCCTGGCGGCCTCCGGCGGCTGACGTGTCTGTCCCACCTACCCATTGCGGAGGACCCTGTGGCAGGCGAGCCAGGAGGAGATGCCTACTAAGGTAGGCCTTCTCGCTTGAGACTCACAACTCCGCCCTCTCCTAGCATCTGCAGCTAGCAGCATGGCACTCCTCAGCCGCAGCTACGCACTGGCCGTGTTGTGCATTACGCAGACGCATGGCAGCACATGATACGGATGCTGCTGTCTGTTTTCTCCATTCTGATTATACTTGTTGCGTTGCAGGGCCTGCCTCTGGGCTGCTCACCGTGCCGGCAAAATGCCCGCAGCTGGAGGCAGCACTGCGCACAGCCTGTGAGGCGCTGTGGCGTCTGCGACTGGCGCGTTGACCCGCAGCTGCCGGAGCCGGTGACTTCTTCCTGCCGTCAGCGGCGGTGAAAACCATCTTCCCGGCACACGTCTGCCAGACAGATGGCTGCCCTGGCCGCCTGGAGGCGGACGGCGGCGAGTATCACATTCTCCGCAAGAGCCTGCCGTGGGCCTTCAGCCATGACCTGCTGTACCACTGGGGCGACAAAAGTAGCGTCGGCGGTGCGCCATTCTTCATGTTCTGGCGCGACACTGTGCAGAAGTACATCAGGTGAGCCATGTTAGTCTGCCAATCCAGCCCTGCACTCTTGTACCACTCTCTAGCCGCACAATCTGCCGTCGTCAGCAGGAATCGCAGGGGAAAGTACCAATCAGGTACATTCGTTTGCGCCTCTTCTATCGCCGCATTTGCCGCTTGCAAGTGGGACTGATCGGACACGACCCTGCCATCCGTGCAGGGAGGCGTGGACACGCAGCGCCGCTGGATAAACTTGCAGAATCAGTTTGAGGAGGCCTGCCTGGACTTCATCCAACTGCAAGGGCTGGACTTCGAGGGGTGGTTCAGCTGCCCCCATGGCGCCAGCAGTCTGACGGCAGACGGCATCACGCTCGGGTTACCGCTGCAGCGTGCGGGCTTTGCGCGGCCATGGAAGGCCGCCGAGGGCGAGGCGCCGGTCGCTGGGTCCCTTTTCAAGGACCGGGCAATGGTGCCGCAGCCGCAGTTACGCAAACAGCTGCTACTGTTCTGCAGCAAGGCTGGCGTGGCAGCCGCCGAGCACCAGCAGCTGATCGCTACAGTCAGCAGCGTGCCGGCGGCGCCAGCAGAGGGCCACACGGCCAGGGTGCTGCTGCCGTTCGTGGCCACCTACAGCGGCGCCGGCGCCAGCGGCGAGCAGCGTCGCCCGCTGCCGGCCGATCTGCCCTTGCTGCGCGCTATGGCCAGCGGCTCGCCGGCGAGCCAGGTGCTACCAGCGGCTGACCAGCTGGAGCTGGCGCACACGGCGCCACACGCTGCTAGAGCCATACCTGAGCCGCGGCAGCCTGCCGGAGAACGTGCGCTCGGCGCTCGCAACGCTGCTGCAGGTGAGCTCGGTCAACCATGATGCTGCTCACTTACACCATTCACACATACGGCTGCTCGTTTCAGGTGGCCAAGCGGTGCTCGGAGCCGGGCACAGTGTGAACGGTGGCCAGGCGCACAGTGCCGACAGCAGCGCCGGCGGATCAGCCGGCAGCAGCCGCAGCCGCAGCGGTGGCGCCGGCGGCTGCGGCAGCAGGCGGCGAGGCGGTAGCAGGCGATGAGGCGGCAGAGCCAGCTGGCGTGGCGGCTCAGGCAGCGTGGCCGCCAAGCGTCTGGACCAGGGACGAAGCAATGGTCAAGCCGGCGTCTTCAGCGGCCTCAGCACAGATCCCTGAGCGGCATATGTCCTTCGGCGGCGCTGCTGACTCCGGAAAGTCAAATGAGCAAAGGAGAGGCAGATGAGAACAGCGACAGCAAACGACGGTTTCACCTGCTGTCTGCCTTCTCCCTATCTGTGGAACGGTCTACCCCAGCTAGAGTCAGTTTCAACGTTTGAGGATCATCGCTGCCTCGGAATGCGTGCTTGCTACCTACGTGACCGCCAACCCTTGGTCAATTGTGGTGCGGCGCCGCATTAAAGTGCTGTCCTGCTGCCACATCGCCACGCTATGGGTACTGCAGTTCCCTGGTGTGCCTTGAAAGATCAGCCCAGCAGGCCCTCCACGATGCGGAACAGCTCGCCGTGGTCCCGCCAGATGTGCACCTGTGTCGATGGCACCACACCATATCATCAGCAAGGGCAGCATCGTCGATACTGGAAGCTTCAAACTAAAGAAGAGCCCACAATAATCCTCAGATACACATTCTCTGCAGCGCATGCTGCCTGCAGACAAGGCCGCTCTGCACATAGGAAAGTCGGTGCAAGAGGCAGGGTGCAGCAGGACGCTGCGAGCCATCCCGTCGCCAACACACCTGCGTGCTCTGCAAGCTTGGCCAGGAAGAACTGACCGGAAAGCCAGAAAAACGCGCACCTGCGCCTCGATGCGGGGCCCCTCCTTGCCGCCGGCGCGCCGCTCGATGAGCTTCTGCAGCGCGTAGCCAGAGCGCGCAACGACGTGGTCCTCGGGGCTCAGCGCCAGCGCCGGGCACAGGTCATTGGCGCCGTCGCCCGCATACACCACCGTCGCAAAGGTGGCGCTCTGCCGCAGCGCCTGCAGCTCCTGGCCCTGTGATAGGTGCAGTTGGAAGCTCAATATATGCTGCGATATGTGAGATTGTGCACATTGGTATTTTGACGAATGATGCACAGCATGGCCACACCGCGATCATGTGTCCTGTCCTCGCAGACCTTCTGTCGCGCAGGTCATCGCGGCACAGTTGGCAAGCACAGGCACATGTGCTGCAGGGGTCGGACCCGGCGGGAGTGCCATGCTCTGGAGCAGACTCGACAGCAAAGTCGCGCACCTTGCACAGGTTGGCGGGGCACAGCGGGCAGCCGTGGGGGGAGGTGGGCGGGACCTTTGGCTCCACCACCAGCCGGTGGCTGGCCGACTCCTGCGCGCCCACCGGCTGCAGCATCGCCACCGGGTCGTCCCCCTCCTGTGGAGGAGAGAGGATTCTCAGGCGCCTGTCATACAGCTCACTGGGACGACCGCGGCACATGGAAGTAGGGTGTGATCTTCAAGCGCCGCCTGGGTTGCATCACATCTTATTGGATGCTTAGTAGGGGATAAAGCTAGGCCAAGTTGTTTTGGGATTGCGTGCAAGCTGTGGGCCGCACCTGGGCGGGCGTGACGCGGCGGAAGCTGGCGAAGTTGGTGATGACCTGGGAGACGGCGGTGGTGATGCGCGCCGCCGCCAGCATGTGGCTGATGAACACCGTGTTGCAGTCCGAGATGATGCGCACGTCTATGCGGTTCTTCGCCGCCCACTGCAGCCCCGGCGAGAGCAATGACCCGTCAGCATCTGGCAGGCACTGCAACTGACGGTTGCAGCATCAGCAGGCATCCAGCAGCGAGACATGAGGTGAATGAGAATCTGTTTCGTCCAGGCTGCTGCAGTTCCATGTCGAAATGTGTTTGGCAGCCTGGAAATGTGAAGTGGCGGGCATGCACCGCCTCGAAATGGGAGGCAGGTCGCACCTGCAGCATCTCGACGCTGGAGGAGGGGATCTCGGCGCCCATGCGCCGCAGCTCCGCCAGGATGGTGTCCCTGCTGATGCCCCGCCGCTGCGCCGACATTGCAATACCTCCAATCGATTTCAGCACTGGGGCAGTTTGCAGTGCGATATCAGTGTCACCATTCCAGACTATGTCAGGGTCCAGGAAGCCGTCAGTCTTGGATCATACCAGCGGGCGCACCTGCATCTCGGCCAGCACGGCGTTGGTGGTGGGCACGAAGTTGGCAGGCATCTCCAGCGCCGCCAGCATCGGCGCCAGCTCTGGAGCCAGCTCCCCCACCAGCCGCTCCCCTGCACCGAAATCAAACGTCGTCAGCCACTGAGCCACTGCGCTCCGTTAGCCATCTAGCGATGTTCCCTGCAACATTGAGGCTCCGCAAGGCGGACATGTGGAAGGCTGCAAGGAACCATGCGCCGTCGCCTGCACGAGGAACTTTCAGAAGGCCTGTTGAGGATCCAGGTGTGCGGGGAAGCTTGGCGCACCAGCGTCGCAGTCGGTCAGCGTCTTGTCGAAGTCGGTGAGCAGCAGGCAGCGGGGCTGGAAGCCGTTCTGCGTGGCGGCCGGCGCCGGCGCCGGCGTACGCGCGTAGGGCTGCGCCGCCGGGCGCTTCGCCGGCCGCGACACCGCCTTACGGCCTGCGCAGGCGCAATGCTCGTCAGTATGTACCAGAATGTCAAAAGGCAGGTCGCACGAGCCATGTCTATGGGAAGCAATCCAGTCTTGCAATTTTGCCAATAGACCATGCATGTGACAAATGTGAGGAGCCTGGGGGTGTCGATTGTCCAGGGAGGCAGGGTCGGGAAGGCAGGCGCACCCAGGGAGGAGGGCAAGGCCACGGGGGTGCGCGTGTCCTGCAGCGACACGCCCTGCGCCTTGAACCAGTGCGGCATGTTGAAACGCGAGTGCAGCTTGGGCCGCACGTCCGGCACCTCTGCCAGGCTCTGCAGCAGCGGCAGCACCGCCTCCCCCAGCAGCCTGTCGTCGCTGTCCCCCCTGCATGTCGCACAGGCATGTGCTGCAAGTTGGGTGTGGTCTCGTCAGTGCACTCCTCCCGCAGGGGGACGAACGGTGGTGACTCGACATGAGTTCTGGCAAGTCCTCAATCCAACGCTTCAATACAGATGTTGGATGTTGCATTTGGAAAGTGCGGCAGCACAAGTTTGGCAGGGGCGCACCGGAAGTTGAAGACGGGGATGCCGTTGTCGGGCTGGCGGCAGAAGGCGAGGGGGGTGTCGTCCACCAGCACCGTGCGCGCCATGTCCCGCCCCAGCCTCGACAGGTCCTTGATGCACGGGTACCTGCCGCGTAGCAATGTTTCAAATGGACCGTTCATTCACTCAGGCAGTTGACAGTCATGACCTGTATCCTGCGCATTGTAACGTGCTTGTCCGAACAAGGGGTCTTTGTGTCTGGTCGCGATGCAACAGGCAGCAGGCGGGACGGAGGGTCGGGGCGCGCACAGGGGGCAGGCGACGGTGGCGGGGCGGTACAGGCGCCCCGCGAAGCAGTCGTACTGCGCCTGCAGCTGGTTGGCGATGGGCGCCGCATAGTCCTCCACGCCCGCCGTGAACAGCACCACCTCTGCGGCAATTAGTCAACTTGTTGCAGCACTGTTGGGCTGGGTTTGCTCTCACATGCAGGCCGTCACATGACCGGACAGTCCTCCACGCCCGCCGTGAACAGCACCACCTCTGCGGCAACTTGGTACACATTCATCACGTCTAGATCGGAATGGATTGGATTGCTGCAGTAAGCAATCTGGACCGATAACAGCAAGACGTCCACGCCCGCCGTGAACAGCACCACCTCTGCGGACACCAGCACGGAGAGGGGCGTCACGTTACTGAACAATGCTGGTTTGAACTGCGTTACTCGCTTGCCAATTTGACCATCATATATTGATCGGGCGCCAACAGCAATACCTCGAAAGGAACATGAGGCGCCGCTGCAGCACTGAAGGTAAGGTTAGCATGCTCAAGCAAAAGCAGATCATTCAACCAAATTGCTGCCGGAGGAGACTACGGTCGTCGTTTGCTTGGTCTTAATTTTCTGAGATTATTGTTCATGGTGAAGATAAGATACATTTAATCTCTTACGCACCCGCAAACTCGGACAGCTTGGCGAAGAACTCCTTCAGGCCGGGGCGCTCCACGACGAAGACGCCCTTGGGGTTGATGCGCGCACCGCGGCCGACGATGTAGGACAGCATGCCCGCCGGCAGGCGGGGCGCGCGCGCCGGCGTGTAGCTGCTCACCAGCGTGCCGTCCAGGTCCAGCACCACCGTCAGCCGGCCCTGTGGCACATATTCGCTTGGGATTGCTGTTGCAAATTGACATCCAATGCAGTCGTTGCGGTAGGTCCAGCACCACCAACAGCTGCCCTGCAGTGCAGCGTCAACCTGTTTGGCTCGTGACCTCGGAGCTTTGTTGACGGATTAAGCTGCGAGGGCTGATGCCGGCATGGAGGAGTATCAGCCGGTCCCCGTTGGGCTCCGGCCGACACCTCGATAGATGAGAACAGCGACTGGGCATTCAGCATGTGCTCACCCTGTGCTCTGGGCGCTGCTGCGGCAGCAGCGGCGGCGCCTCGCCAGCCTCTTCCTCGCCCGCAACCGCCACGTCTCGGCCTGCGCATCCCCAGATTGCATGGTTGTTTCAGGAGGTTGCCGCAAGTAGGCCTGCACAAAGCCAGCAGAATGACAGCAGCCGCACTGCCGCGGAACAATGACGTTCGCATCTTTCCTGTAAAACCACAACCCTGCTCCACATCTAGCTCTGCGCACCTGTCTGGTCGCGCGGCGAGGGCATTGGCGACGGCAGCTCGTTGTGCAGCACGCCCTTGGGCACCAGCTGCGGCACCGGCGCCGCGCCCGCCGGCTGGCTCAGCTGCGAGGACGCCGTCGACGACTGCGCCTGTGAAGGAGTATGACCGTAATTATCCAATTACCATCAACCACACACATATGCAGAGACAGCGATCCACATGGCAGCCTCACCGCCTGACCTCAGCAGGCTTTTCAGCCTAGAGCAAAGTATGCCAAGAGAATACAAAGCGCAGGCCAGAGCATATTATATACGCGCACCTGCGGCTCGGGCTCGGCGACGCTCATGGACGCCTGGCGCTGCGCGGCGTCGGGCTGGCTCGGCGGCGGCGGCGGCGGCGGCGCCTCCGCCTCCGGCGGCGCGATGTCCATTGCCTCGCTCGAGCCGGCGTCGCGCAGCTTCAGCTCCGCAATGAAGCGCGTCAGGTGTGGGTCCACCTGCGGCCGCAGGGTACACAGGGCTGCATCAGTTGGACGATTCCGTGAGAGCTCACGCTGTTCAGAGTGACGACTTCGCCGAACTGTGGCCTGTCGGCATGAGCTGTGCGTATAATGGTGCTTCTGCTGTAGAAGCGCGGTGGTCCAGTCGACAGCAGGGCCAAAGTATATGGGGGGGTGCCAGGCACTGGAAATAACGAAAAGAAGCTGCTGACTAGCACACACAAACCAGGCTACATAAAAATGACCACTTCAAACTTGATATTCAACATTAAGATCTTCGAGTCGCGCACCTGCAACCGGTCCAGGTCGAGGATCTGGGCGCGCCGGCACACTGGGCAGTCGTAGGTGGCTACCCCGCTGTCGCCCGTCTCGCTGGCCACCACCTCCGCCGCATACTGCAGCTTGCCGTCCTTCCCGCCATCCTCTGAAGTGTGCCAGCACACATCATTCAGAGCCGGTGTTTCCGAGCATTCGCTGTCAAACATTGAACAAGGCGGTCAGAGCTTGCACTGAACCGACTACGGGGCTGCACAAAATGCCAGACTACAGTGAATGCTCACCAGGGGTGGAGGGCGCGGGCGTGTGGCCGTGGCCGTTGGCGCCGCCGGCGGCGGCGGAGGTGGCGCAGTGTGCCACCAGGCAGCCCCAGCAGAAGCGGTGCGCGCAGGTCAGCACTACCGGGTTGTGCAGCACCTCGTAGCAGATGGGGCACTGGTACTCGTCCAGCGACGACAGCCCCGGCAGCCCCTCCTCCGCCTGCTTCTACGGAATCGCAGGTAGCACAGTAAAGCACCGCCGACTTACCTTGTGCGGCGCAGCAGAACGACAGCAGAGGACATCAGCAGCTGCGCATTGCGAGAGGGTGAAGTTGCCGATTCCCATGCGCTGCATCGCGGCCGGACAATGTTCCACTCGACAGCCTCTGATGGGAACACGCGGGCTTCTGTGCGCAGTGAACTAGCTGCAGCGGGTCAGGCGCTGGGGCACATGAATGCTTGCAGGGGCGCGAAGCGGCGCCGGGGGCTGACCTTCTGCAGGATCTCGGCCTCGGTGGCGAGGGCGGCCAGCTTGGGGGAGGTGAAGAAGTACTGGTGGCTGAGCAGCTCCACGGCGCGCATCGGCGCCACCGCCCGCGGCGCGCATGCCGTCGCCAGGTGCCGGTTCCGCTTCTTCACCGACCTGCGCCCCCGACAGTTGTGATTTGTCACCACTGACGTTTGTTACACAAACCCCTACAGACAGTGCCTGTTTGTAAGCAGTGCTGCAGTGCATGGTGGCTGATGCCGCTTCAAGTTTCAGCTGCACACAGCGCAGCTCGGCAGCAAGGAGCACGGTAATGTAATCACTCAGGGTTGGGTGCAATCAACTGGAAACAGCCAGGAGGCGGCGCACTTGATGACCGCGATGTAGTTGAGCACCGCAAACTTGCGAAGGTCCGCCACCTCCATGCGGAAACTGCCTATGGACTCCGAGGGGTTGGCCTTCAGCGAGCACAGCAGCGCCTGCGGCCGAGGCATGGAACCGGCGTCAGTTTCAGCAAAAATCTGGCTTGCGTCCTTGCCTCCCGGCAACACTCCGCAGGCTGGCGAAAGTCCCAATTCGCATGCGCCTCATGCTCTGGCAATTCAGAATCCAATCTAACACCCCAATGCAACTCACGTCGAGCTCCTCCTCCTTGTCGACATAGAAGGTGCTGATCTTGCGCAGCTCCGCGTTGATGGCCGCCTCAAAGTTCGCGCCGTTCACATCTGCGCCCCATCGTCAGTGATTTGCCGTCAGCGGCTGCTGCTGCAGCACGATCGCACCGCTATTCTCCACGCAATTCACACGTGCAGGCGGTAAGCAAAGGCACCATGCCGCAGCAACGAGCTGAAGCTTGCTCAGGATCGGCTCACCAAGTGACACTACGTCATCCTGGATGGCCTTCTTGACGACCTTATAGTCCAGATAGTGCTGCCTCCACCGGCGCGCTGCTTCTGCCGCGAGCCGCTTGCCGAACTTCATGTGCCGCCGCTGCAGGCGCCGCGCCGCCGCTCACAGTCGTCGCTGCTCAGAGGCGCTCTCCTGCACTGTGACCCTGACACCGCAGTCATGTGCTGCGCCAAAATCTGCAGACTCCTGGAATGATACGTATCAGATTGTCAGCAGCATCGTTGGCATGCAAGGCCCGATGCATGTCTGCACCTTATGCGTGAAGCACGGCGCCGCATGCAGGCAGAACGGCGCTGCGGCACTCACCTTACCAGAGAATGTGTGACAGGAGCCGCGGCCGTGTTCCGGGCCGCACGCGTGAGGGAGCCGTCAATGTGATCCGTTGTTAGCGGTACTGATGGAAGGACTGATCAAACAGCCGTGGTCCGACGAGCCGATCCCGAAACCGCAGCCCCCACAACGTCCTCCTTTGCGCGTGTCTGTTGCCTGCTCGATCGCTCCAAGGCCTTGTGTAAATTGCTTTTGTTACGCCTATCGTCAGGACACCGCTGAAGGCGCTGCCTCCCTGCACTGCACCTCGTCACAAGCTGCCTGCAAGCGAATAATGCAATGGAATTGGGGCGCTCTGTCCCTCAAGACACGGCACGCTGTGACACCGTCTAGTTTTGAATGTTGTACAGCCCTACCGGACCTTGGTCCGCCATTGATGCTATGCGCAGCAAACCAGCAATCAGAATATCCTCCTTGAAGGACCGCACGTGCCGCCCGATTACTCCAGGGCGGGCAACGCTTTGCCATCTGAAAACTCTGTCCCTCCTTCAATCTCTCCTAATTGTTCTCAGGTCTGCTGCACATTCAAGTAATTGCAGCCAACGTGACCGACGTTGATGTCTTGTGTGCTCAATCGCCGCTGGACCAGCTGCCCGAGTCTGCATCGATGTCCGATCCAGAGTCGGCGACGCCGTCAAAATCTTCTGATCTCGCGCCGCCGCCGCCGCTGGGCCCGCCGGGCGTGGCCGCAAACGCCGGGAAGGCGATGGGCGTGTGAGAGCCGCCGCCACGACCCCCGAGGCCGTGCTGCTGCTGCATCATGAGCACGCCGATGTCAAGTGATTGCATTGTCATGGACGGCGCGCTGATGCGGCTCTCGAAGCAGCGACGCAGTTTGAACACTGGCGCCTTTGGTAACTGCAGACGACCGTGAAGGGATCGACCGACCTGCGCTTGGGTGACCTGTGAGAAGCCGCCGGCGCGCTGTTGTGCCGCGTGCACCTGCAGCAGCAAATATATATATCTTTTTAAATAAAGCGAAATCTGTGTGCGACATGCCGTCCTGCTCCCTTCGCAGCGATGCCGCTACTTGGCTGACAGCCGGTCTCACAGGTACACAGCTGCGACGATGCAAAAAGTACAAGCTTGGACAGGTAGCAGGAGATTGTGGAGACGCCAGGTGCATTCGAGCGTCGCACCTCGCGCAGCAGGGCTTTGGCCCGCTCCTTGGCTGCAGGGCCGTAGTCCAGCAGCCTGAGTGCGTGCATCTCCGCCTCCGACAGGTTGCCCGCCTCCTGCAAAGCCACGAGGGGGCACACGAGCTGAGCCACCTCCGTCAGTTACGCAGGGAACCCTCCCGGCAGGGACGAACCAAGATCGGCAGCTGCTGGGGGGTGCTTGCAACCCCAGAGAAGGAGCGGAGCGTTCAGGGCACAGCCTGGCTGGCGGCATCCCCCTGACGCACGCTCCGCTGCCGCGTGCTCAGAGACACTTTCAGGCTGTGGAAGACATGCGTAAAGCGCACCAGGGAGTGCTCGGACAGGAAGTGCAGCGCCTCCACGGCGTCGGTGCCGGACAGGTTCATGGTGTCGATGGCGTCCAGGTTGAGCTTGTAGTAGTGCGCCGCCTCCGCCTTCTCCCCCCGCCGCACGTGCAGCTGCGCCTGTTGTTGAGGACATATCAACAAGTTGTCAAGCGGCAGAACACAGAGTTCGGGCTGTAAGGAGTGCTCGAGAAGTCAAAAGGCAGGCAAAATACGCGCGCCACAGAGTCAGCCTGGCTGGAGCGGCCGCCCGGCAGCGGCCGCCCACATCTCCAGGTCGATGGCATGCTGTAACCGGCCCGCATACACTGAAATCAGTGTTGCAGAAGCGGCGCCGTCCCCCGGCGTGTTTCTTCATATAAAAGCGCACCAGCTTGTGCATGGCGATGCCCTCACGGTCGCCGTTGGTGAGGGCGCGCCGGTAGCAGCGGATGGCGGCGTCGTCCAGCCCCAGCTGCTCGTGCTCGTAGCACTGCCCCATGGCGCACCACATGCGCGCGTCGTCCGGCCGCAGCTGCGTCGCCCTGCATCGCGCGCCATATAATAGGGTTTAGGATGAACTGCCGGCGCGCCTGTGGCGCTGCACCACAGGTCGTTGTGCATCAGGGTCCGGCACACGAGAATTGCGGTGCTGTGCTAGAGATTGAACCATGCGTTCGCACGAAGGACATAATGAGGCAAGATGACACGACGTGCAGACTCTGGGAGGGAAACGCACCGGCGGAAGTAGTAGAGAGCGTAGTACGGCATGTGCAGCAGCTCGTAGGTCTGCCCCAGGCCGTACCAGGCCCTGTAGTCGCGCGGGCTGATGTCCACCGCCCGCCTGTACGCCTCTGCAGCAGCAGGATACAGCCGCCCCTGGCTTCTCATTATCGGAGATCAAGGCAATGCAGTAGCCTCCAGGGTAAGTAGTTGTTGACCAGCAAACATTTGAACCTCAATGAATCACTCACCGATGGCGGCCGGCGTGTTCTTCATCTCCACATACTCGTGGCCCATGAGCGTCCAGGCGGACAGGTAGTTCGGGTTCAGCTTCAGCGCCCGCCGGAAGTACATGACTGCCTGTTGAACCATAGCACATGTTAATCAGCACGACTTGCGGCAGGTGCGAACTGAATGTTGGTACCCAAAGGAGGGCTGCATGGCCAGTTGTAGCACCTAGTTACTGCAAGTGCTGTCGAACGAACCAGCGGGTTCTGCTGTTTTGGCGGGCCGCCCCCGACCTTTTCGTGCTGGCCCTTGAGCGAGTAGTAGTTGCCGACAATGCACACGGACTCGGGGCGGTACTTGTCCGTCTCGATGGCGTGGTGCGCCATGTTGCTCAGCCCCGCAAAGTCCTCCTTCACGTACAGGATGTTGCTGTAGATGTCCATGCCCTGCGGCAGCAGGCGGAATCGCATCATGCGTCAGACACGGCAGGCCTTGTTTAAGTATTAAGGCAGTCGGTGGGGATATTCTGTCCGATTGTTTGGCATAGATCTGAGTTTGGGGCAAGCATGTCATGTCGCCTGTGTGCAGGATCAGCGATCAGAAGCGTGCCACCACGGCATGCACAGACCGTGCCTTGCTGCATCCAGGGCAGTAGAAAAGCGCTGTGAATTCATGAAATCTACACAAAAATGCAGGTGCACCTCGGTGCGGTAGGGGTCGCGCAGGCGCAGCTCCTCGAACAGGGACTGCGCCATGTCGAAGTTGCGGATGTTGTACTGCGCCACCGCCGCCTGGCCCAGCACCCAGTCGCTGTTGGGGAACAGCTCTGCCAGCTCCTGTCATTAATCGCAAAAAAGGTAAAACGCATCGCGCCTTTCTGGCCGTGTCATAATCGCTGTTGACGCCTTTCCAGATCTGACGAGAGCAACACTGCGGCTCCGAAGCAACAAATCAAGAGGGCCGGTGATACACATCCAAGAGATCCTTCTGGAAGTGCACATCCAGTCTACGCACCAGCGAGCCATCAGCCAATGCCACAAGGCATTGCAGGCTACCCAGTTGCAGGGAGATCTCACGTGGAGCCGGGCTGATACCCGCAAACCCAAAACCCTTCAATCACACGGCGCGCGCGCACCTGCAGGCGGCTGAGGGCCTCCTGGTTGTGCTGCGTCTCCAGGCAGTGCGCAGCCAGGAAGAAGTTGCGCATCCAGTGTCGCGGCAGCGCCACCTCCGCCAGGTTCTCCTGGTCTGCCAGCAGGTGCTGCAGCGCCTGCGTTTCAGGTTCAATGTCCGTTCTTGGCAGTTCAATGGTAAAGTCAGCGACACCTGTGGTGTGGTCACCATTGTCACATGCTGCTGCAAGCTTAAGTAGTAAGCAATTTAGAAGCACACACAGATTAGGATCATCTCAGAAAAAGAATCGACGAGACGGAGCCTATGGAACACGCCAGGACATGCACCTGCCATGCGGCCCAGTTGCAGGGGAAGGCGTGCAGAGAATCAGACAGCGCCTTCACCGCATTTTGCTTTTGTGCCCTGCAGGCAACAGCCTTGTGTGAATCAGCCGTGACAATACAGGGTGTGCAGCCAAATGAGTCAAGATGCAGGGGCACGGATGGTGTCTTGCAAGTAAGTTTTTGCCCACCTCTCAGCGTACACGACGCCTAGGAGGTACATGCACAGGCCGTCGGCGGCGCCCAGCTTGGCGGCAGCGCGCAGCTGCTGCTCGACGCCATCCAGCTCCTTGTTCTGCGCCTCCGCTTTGCCCAGCGGCCCCGCCTTTTCTATGCGCTCCTCCCTGCGGCGCAGCAGGCAAATGATGAAGGGAGGACTAGAGCCAAGCTGTGTTCTGGCATGGAATCCGACACCTGAGTCCTGGATGGCATCTCCAGTGATGTGCAGATTTGGGAAAAAGAATCTTTGGGCCTCACTCTTTGCGCTTCTCTCCAGCCAGGTATAGCGCATAGCACCGCAGGAAGAGCGCCTGGTTGCCGTCGATGTCTCTCAGCGCATGCGCCGCCCTGCGGTACTCCTGCAGATTAAAGCAGTGTGTGATGGCGAAACGCATCGATCCCCTCGACATGTTGGCACGTTGCGTGACAACACGATTTGCGAAGCCTTCGCTCACAGCGGAAGGGGCAGCTGGTGAGCAGCAGCACGGGCTCCACCTTTGCATCGAAATATGTTTTCGCCAGCAGCAGGCTGTCGCGCTCTGCGGGAGTGGTGGTGTTTAGTGGCAGGCTGGCGGCAGGCAGATCGCCTTCGCCGTCATCGCGCAGCCCGGCGAGCTGCTCCGCGGCCCAGCATGCGCTGTGCACCAGGCCTCGATCCTGAAGCTCATGAGCCGCCTGCAGCATGGGTGCGCCACATCACACTGATGGAGGTAGCGTCCAGCAGGTGCGTGATGTGGGCAGCGAGGGGACGCTGGCGGCGTCCAATGCTGGAGTGCTTGATTTGGTGATCCAAACACAAGATGCCACATGCAATGTGGGAGAGCGCGCGCCTGCCGCAGATCCCGGCGCACTGCTGCAACCTGCACCGTCTCCTCTGCGGCGGGCTCTGGCGGCAGATCAGCCTGAACGGCCTCGTTGACCATGGCACACGATCTGCAGGTCTGTGGCTGTGTCAAAGCTCTAATCTCCAGAATTGGTCATCCAAATTTGAAGTTGGGTCTCAGTTAGGCCACCGAAGTCTCCGCGCCGATGCGGGCTCGCTGACAATGACCTCAAAAGCCTCTCAGATTGCGTGAAACTGCATCTGGGCCGCTCAGCTGGCTCTGCAGACGTTTCGGAGCGAGGGGGTGGCAGTTCGGCCCCTGTGTCCTCCTCGAGACAGCAGCTGCAGGCAGCTGGCGCTCCCTGTTGTCCTGTTTTGAGCTGTCGTGCGGCTGTGTCGGGCCAAAGCGAGCGACTGCGCAACTAATCTGCTGGCGGCGTCGCTGCGCTGCATTCCAAACACCACCTCGGAATGCACAGACAGTCTTTCTTTGCTTCAGAAGATATTTGACACGAGCTCATCGGCGGCTTTGCTGGCGCTTGGATGTAGGGAGAATGCATTGAGCATTTGAGAGGTCTCTGTTACGCGAGGCGACCTGTCTGCCTTGTACGACCTCAGACGACCTGGCGATGCCAGAGGCTCCTGGCACTGCAATCATCCCAGCAGGCGCAGCCGCCTGGCTCAGAGTCATAGTCATGTCGGTGCGTCCCTGTCACTGCATGAGAACTGAAATTGTCTCGCAGTTGTTGCTGCAACACCAGGACTGATCTGACTTCGACACACGACCTTGAGGAAACGCGTGCTGCTCAGGTGATTGGGCTGGGGTGGAACGCCATCAAGAGCTGGGCGCGCAACATTGTGGAGTCCCACCCGTGGTGCGCTGCTTGTGCCTGTGCTAAAGCTGTTGTCGCGTGCACTGCACGTCAGCCGTGACGTCAAGACGCCATGGAAACACCAGCTATGTCTCAAGTGCATTCGTGCGGCAATGGCCAAGGTCCTCATCTCCCGATCTACACTTCGCGCCGTGCAGGTCGCTGTTCGAAGCTGCCAAGGCCAATGACGTCGCCAAGTTGCGGGTGCGCAAGAGCTTCTCATGTGGCCTTGGCATCGATCTTGAACGACGTCAGCTGCATGCCGCAATGTGAAAAGATATTAGCGACCTATGTGGAGACCTTGACGTTCCCGACTCGACGTGTGGATTGCAGGACCTGCTCACGCGGCTGCCGCAGCAGGTGCAGGGTCCACCAAGCGATTTTCGAAACACGTTCATCGAGTACGAAGATGTGATTACAGGGTGATTCTTTTCCTTCTCTCTCTCCTTTTTCCTCATGCTGGGTGCTGCACTCCTGCATTCGCTATCCGCAACATGCGCCCTGCCTTGCAGATCAGCCTGTTACTTACATCAGTGCGTCCGATGTTGACAGGTGGACCTCACTCATGATCGCATCCGCCGCGGGCCACGCGGAGTGCCTGTACCTGCTGCTCGGCGCAGGCGCGGTGGTCGGCCACGCGGACCGCTGGGGGCGCACCGCGTTGCACCTGGCTGCGCAGAACGCGCACGTCTCGTTAGTGCAGATGCTGCTGCAGGCCGGTGCTGACCCCTTCATCGAGGACTGCAAAGGTGGGGTTCGAGCAGCGTTCTCAGCGCCAACGACATGCTGTCGGTCTCGGCTGCTTGGAGGGGGTCCTGACCTGTTGAAGGCAATGATTCAAGATTGCTATGCCATACCTTGTGCCATACCGTGTACCTGTCTCTTGTGCACGCTTGCGCAATGGAACTGCTGCCTCACATGAACCACTGAAAATGTTGCTGATCGCGTGACAAATCTTGCTGGTGACAGGCTACACGACGCTGGACTTCGCGCTGAAGCTGGACCCGGTGCCCAACAGCATCAGCATTGTGCGCATGATCGAGCAGCGCGCCCGCTTCTCCGGCTGGCTGAACATGAAGGTGCTGCTGCACCTGCTGCTTCAGCAGTCCTCGTCTTTCCGTTGTCGCACCCTGGCTTTGCCACTTGACTGTTGAATCACTGGCGTCTGGCCAGCTGAGAGACAGTGCAGTCGAAGCGCAAATGTGACCGACACCTCTTCACTGGCTGTGCAGGTGGTCAGATTCGCTGGTTTCCGGCGGATATGGGAAAAGCGCTACTGCTTGATCACGCCACGGCGGCACAACCTCCGCATGCACCCCAACGACTCGGCGACGTACATGCTGCTGACGTGGTTCCGCTCGCCCACAGACTTCACAGTCCTCGGCAAGGTGCAGCTTGACCCGCCAGTAGTGATATCTGTCTCCCTGGGTTACCAGTCGAAGCCCGTCGCCCTTCAAACTTTCACGCGTATTCTCTCAGGCAGACACTCCGCTTTGTCCTGCCACACATCAGCTTGACCAAGGGTCCATCTGCGGCCGCAGGTGTGGCTGAATGGCGCGGAAGCGGTGTTGGAGCAGCGCGACGCCGAGCCCGAGCTCACCCTCACGCTGCAGCGGTGCATTTGGCGCAGCCACCCTGCTCGCGCATCTTTGGTGTCCTGCGATCGCCTGTCGCCAGCGCTTCCAGTGCAAGCACATACCCGCTTGAGTCTCTAGTGTCTTGTGAGCGACATTTTGTTTCATCGAAGTGTCTGCTGTGGCCGCAGGAACCACGAGCGGCCGGCAGACGCCTTTGTGGTGACAGACACCAACGGCCGCCACTCGCTGTTCCTGCGCGGCGCCGACAGCACGGCGGCCGCCGCCACGGCGCTGCGCGCGGCCGCCGGCCTCATTCCAGGCCCGCAGACAGGCCAGCAGCGGCCGGCGGCGGCAGCGGGCCGCCCCTTGGCGCAGCCGCCGCCGTCGGCCGCCTCGGCGCCGGGCCCTCGGCTGCCCGAGGCGCCGCAGCCGCAGCCGGTGTCGCACGGCCGCGCCCCCAGCCTCGCGGAGGACGAGGCGTTTGCCCGCCGGCTGCAGGCAAGTGTGCTCTGCACATACGAGTACACAGACGCAGACCACTGCAATGTGTGATTGCAGAAGCTAAACAATGTATGAGCATGACACGGTGGCTATCATCCACAATGGAGCTGAGTCGTCTGTGAAATCGCGGACCGGATTCAGCGATGCTGTGGCGAAAGAGCCGGAATCAGGCCTTGCTGCATGCAAGCTGGAAGTGACAGGTTGTCTTGCGTCACAGGCGGAGGAGGATGCGCGCGCCGGCCCTTCCGGCGCTTCCTGCAGCTCACAGCAGGCAGCGCCCCAGCACGATCGCCCAGAGGTGTGACTGCTGTCAATACCGCCGCCATGAGCCCCTCTTGGTCTGCTAGCGAGAAGCGCAATGCTCCTGTCGCTCGAGGGGATCAGTCGAAGTGCTGCCTACTCATGCGCAGGCGGTAGCACCCGGATTGTACCCCGATGTCCAGAAGGACGCCCAGGCCCAGGCGGCGCCGTCGGCGCCGCCGATGACAGCGCCGCTGCACGAGCCGCTGCCGCAAGGTGCGCTTGTATTGCGCCCATTACGCAGGATTGCATTGCAGGGCTGAGTTCTTCAAACTGCTTTCAGATCGACAGGACAACTACCCCTGTCATTATTGAAGTTGAGGCACTATTTAACTGCAGGCGGCAAGGCCATTGCGGAGGACAGCCTGTGCGTAATCTGCCAGGAGTTCGAGGCGACCTGCGGGTTTCTGCACGGCTCCAGCCTCCACAAGTGTGCCTGCAAGTGAGTCGTCGCCTGGGCTGGGCAATGGCCCGCAACAGCCATGAGATGTGCACGAAACATGACTTGAAAGTTGTTGTGTCCGTCAACAAGCTTTGCTTTGGCATATCTGTGCCCTCTACTGTCTATTTGGCCCTGAGGCACTTGCTGGCGGTCCACCCTGCACGAGCTGCACCAATGCTTATGCTCGTCCTATGCCGGTTTGTAGGTCGTGTGCCAAGCTGTACCAGCAGCCAAATGCGCCCAAAACGTGCCCCATGTGCCGCCAGGATATCCAGCAGGTTGGTCATCCGCTGACGCGCCAATGTGTTGTTGGCACATCGAATGCACAGCGCCCATGCCAATCACATCTCCTGAAAAACGTGACAGAAACTTACTTCTTGGCACACATGACCCCACTCGCGTGCTTCTCGTGCTCGTGCAGGTTATCTTGGATATTTTCTGAGCATCGAGCGCGGCAGAAGAAATTGTGAGGTCCTTTGAGCTTCCGCCAATTAGCAGCCTAGTTTCGGACGACTGTGCAGAGCAGGAAGTGCCAGTCGGTGTGCGCTGAACTGGAGAATGCAGCGTCCATCAGTATCGTCAGTAGCGCCATTCGCCAGCCAGATGGCCTCAATTGGTGTGTATCATATGACATTGAATCTTAGGCCGAGTAAAACCAACGCACCGTCCCATCGTTGCTTTCAGAACGCTTCTGCCAGTGCGCAAAGTTCTACAAAGCGCAAGCTCTTCATCAGACTATGTTTCAACGAAAGTTGGGCTGTTAAATAAAGCGCCATTCCACACCTGTGAATGGACGCCTGATCTTTGCTGCTGTCTTCACTTCGACTGTCGAAGTACACAAGATGAACTTCACATCCTGACGCCAAGCAGCTCACACGCTGCAGCTTTTGCTGCCGCCATCGTATGCGGCAACCAACGCCTCGGCAAGTTCCTGTCGTCTCCAAAACGGCAGCGAGTTGCCGCATAGGTAGAGCGCCGGCGAGCCGCTCGCGTGCCGTGCTACAGCTCCAGTGGCGCGATGCCGGCGGCGGGACCGTCCTCGGGCCGCGGCTGCAGGCTGGGCACCAGGGCGGCGAGGCGGTGCTCGAAGCGCTCCAGTGCCCGCTCCCGCTCCGACTTCCAGTGCCGCCGCACCGTCACCCAGTGCTCCTTGTGGTGCTCCAGCAGCAGCTGCATGCAGTGTAATGGTTCTAGCTGTCGGCTTTTGGGAGTTCAATGTTGTGACAGGCCAGCAGAAAGAAACATCATTATCGCCGAGTCCCGAGTCTTGCTACGTAGCGCCGGGACGGAAGCAAACCGCCACGAACAACAACCACAGCCCCGGCAGCGGCACTCATGGAGGCAACTGGAAAAGTACTCGTAATCAGCGGCGCTTCAGGCGCACTCCAGTTGCGGCAGCGGAGGGGGTGCCGACGCCCGGCCGACGCACCTCTGCGGGTTTCTAGCCGCACCTCTACAGGGTCTAGCCACACCTCGATGGGGAGCGTTTCCTCGTCCTGGAACAGCGTGCCGTCGTCGAACAGCGGCACCTCCTCCGGCGGCGCCCGCGCCCCCGAGGCGCTCGGCGGCAGCGGCTCCGGCAGCGATGGCGGTGCCTGCGGCACGCCGTGAATGCATCATTATGTAGCTTATTACAACGAATGTGGATTAGTACGAATTGCTGTAGGTGCGTGACTCAGGACAAAGCGTACGTGCGGTTGGGACCTGACGCAAAAAGCGATCACTTTCATGAAGAGGGCTCACCCCTGGGCCTGGCATGGGCTCCGGCTCGATGTCCGGTTCGTTCTGAACCCACTGGCGGCACATCCGATACAGCGGCCCGGGCTCTGGCTGCTTCCGCACCTGTGCGAAAGCACATTCCAGACCTGTGAAAGGCTTTGCAACCCGCAAAACCGCACAGCCACGCCCCATGTCAAGGAGTGAAAGGTTGCAGCGCAGCCGAGAAGCATGCCATGTCGTCTCAGACCCATGCAACCCAGCCGAGAAGCATGCCAGAGCAGCCATGACGACGGCAGAGTGCGCACCCTGCGGTCTGTGACTGTGAAATATATCTCCTCCAGAGGCTGCTGCAGCATGCCGGGCGTCGGCGTGCCGCCGCCAGCCGCTGGCCAGCCACCGCTAGGCTGCCGCAAGCCCGCTGCATTCGCCTGCAGCGGCGATGCTGCACCTGGCGACGTGCCCGGGGGCCTGCAGGTTTGCAGGGATCTGGTCATTAATCAAAGAAGCAGATAGCCTGCAGCCTGCAAAGGGGCGCCGTCTGAATGGGAACAACGTGGCGTGGTCATCCCTGGTAGCGCTGCCTCCGTGAATTGCTGGTACCTGTTGCCCGACAGCGACGACAGCAGCCGCTGTCGTGATACACCAGTGGTGCTCGGCGCTGCAGCAGCGTTGCCCGCCTGTGCCGGCGCAGCAGCAGCTGCTGTTGTTGGCGGCGTCGCGGCCTGGGACGCGGGGATCTGCTGTGCTGATCCCGGCGGCATGGCAGCCGCAGGAGCAGGTGCAGGAGCGCTACGTCTGCATGTTGTGGCTTGCGCGGAGGGCTTGTTCCAGGGTTTGTCTGGCGATCCGGTCTGGGCTCTGCAGTGCAGTCGCTGGAGACGGAGGTTCAATGCTTCACGACTCCGCTTATCGTGTCGATGCGGTAGCTAAAGCCAATCACCACTCATTCGTGCTGAAAGAAGTGCTAGTGTGGTGCAACTTGGAGCCTTGGACTCAGGAGCTTGGGCGAACTGTCGACTGCTTGCTCAAAATCACAACTCCAAAACCCTAGGTAACTGCCCGCCCTGTATTGCACACAGCCAATGCAGCCGGCTCATGCGCGCGATGTGGGCCAACACTTCCTTACACCAGCCCAATTGTAATCAAATGCTTGAGCATTCTATTTCATTTTGCTCAAGGCTCGCGCAAATTGCCATCGAATCATTCGTGCACGATGCACACCCTTCAGACCACGTCACTCGGCTGCAGAGCATTCAAAACAGACGTCTCACGGCATGCTCATAGTCACAGCCCAGAACACATGGCGCATAGACAGCTTCACCAAGTGAACATCACATTCCACCGTGCCTCGCTGGGCTGCATGCGGCAGGGGCGGCGCCAGAGTTGCCTGGCTCAGCGCGGCAGTGGCTCCCTACGCACAAATGGCAGGAGGACGGCCATCGCAACAGCGGCAGCAGTGGCAGACGAAGTGTACAAAAGGTGTGCACAGACTTCACGCTGCAAATGCCACCGCAGGTCCCTTTCACATGCCTTCTGCTGCGCCCTGCATTGAGACCTGCTGCTGACGATGCGTACTCTGCTGTGCAGCGTTTCGGAAAACCGGGAAGTCACAGTCACGGTGGTCACCGGTCGAGACCTCGTTCAGGACGTGCGCCCCTCCTGGCTGTCTGAGCGCGCATCCTCACATGGCAAGGGAAACGAGTGCTGTCTGGCGCAGGCACTTTGCACCTGTCCCTCAAGCAAATGCGCATTCGCATGTCAACATCAGGTCCGCTGTCATTGTGCAGGCATGCAGCCGGCATGAAACGGCACCCACCGCCAGCGCAGCGCTCGGGCGGCTGCTCATGGGCACGCTGCTGCTTGCCGCTTTCAGGGAAGAGCAGGCCACCACGCAGGTGAGCGTTTGGCTGATCTACTCCAGGAGCAGCCTTTCGATGAAGTCACGGCAACATGCACGGTGAAGGGCTCGTGCAGACAACAAACTTGCAACCACCCCCGCCATGATTTGGCTTGTGCAGGTGACCTTCAAGGGGCAAGGGCCCCTGGGAGAGCTGCAGGCAATCGCGACGGCAGAGGGCCAGGTGAAGGGCAAGGTGCAGGCGCCAGATGCGGACCCCCCGCTGAATGCGGCCGGAAAGCTGAACGTCGGCGCAGGCGTGGGCCCCGGCTGCCTGGCGGTGGTGCGCAACCACCCCATGCAGCCACAGCCGTACACAGGTACACTTACTGTCAGCGTGAATGCGTCGGCCTTCGCGCCTGGCTGGCCTGAGATAATTTGGGCCTGCTAGCTTGCAAGGCATGAGTGCAGTGGAGCAGGTTCCATGTGTGCACACTGCATATGAACCTGCCGCTTCACGTTGGTGGTTCTCCATGTGCCGCGCCGACACTTCTGCTGGCTTGCGCAGGCATGACGCCCATTGTCAGCGGCGAGATAGCAGAGGACCTGGCAGCGTATCTGGCAGACAGCGAGCAGCAGGTGGGTCGGCCGCCAGAGCAGCTATCAGTCTCTGGCAGCTGCACTGCGCATTGCACAGCGACGTGGGGCGCTTCGAGGCATCTGGACCATATGCATTGCCCCAGTGCCAGTTGTCCATCGCCATCATCAACTGAAGGCTTGCATGCTTGCAGAACTGCGCTCTAGGCCTGGGCGTGAGCGTCGGCCGGAATGGCGAGGTCCTCAGCGCAGGCGGCTTCCTCGTCCAGGTGGGCAACCGCTGAATGTGTTCAGGCCAGCTGCTGCCAGATTGGCATCCAACACACAAGACAGTGTGCACATTTGCACCAACACACAAGACAGTGTGCACATTTGCACCAGCGCACCACCCCCTCAGCGACAACCACACTCTCCTGAGCGCCGCTCTCCACCATCCACGGCGCAGGTGCTTCCGTTTGCGTCGGAGGAGACGCTTACGGCGCTGGAGGCCAACATCATGGCATTCGGCTCAGTTTCGGAGCAGCTGCAGGCGGGTCTCACCTCGCGCCAGATCTGCGGCAAGCTGCTCGGCGACTTGGCGGCGTCAGAGCAGGGGTTTTCGCTGACGCCGCGGTGGGCCCTTCGTTCCATCGCTCTCACTTCCATTCTCAGCGCATGACAGCGTGCTCAACGCAATCTACAGAGCGATGCAGAGCGAGGCGCCCGGCCGTGAGCACTCAGTATGCTGTTGTTGATGGAACGTACGCTGCCTGGGCATTCTGCAGCTACGGGCCGTGCGAGCGGGATGACCTCGAGCAGCGGATGAAGCGGGCTGTGGCCGCGCTCGGCCGGGCCGAGGTAGCAGATATCGTCGAGCAGGAGGGCAAGATCGAGGTAGGGCTGGTAGTTTTGTATACGTAATAATAGCATATCTATACTTTGCTTAGTATTATTGCTGCGCAGAGGACCATGGTGTTGCTAGAGTCGCTTGCCTATCTGGGCCTTGCATGTCTGCTATGAGGTCGCGTTGGCCAAGTTCACGATCGTGACAGGTCTATATGTGCTTGTGCAGGTCACCTGCGAGTGAGTAGCCACGCCCGCAGTGCCAGATCACATGCCACAGGCTGTGCCACTGGCGCAGGGATGGTGCTCTTGACGTCGCAAGCTGTGCATGCTGCTAGCCGCTGAGGTTCCGTAATTGCCAACCGCCGGAGTTGCCCAAATGCTGACTTTTTGTCTTCGTGCATAGGTTCTGCCGCGAGTCGCTGATCCTGGACCACGACAAGATCCTCCAGGAGCTCCAGGCTTCGTAGTCGGCATGCGCGCTGCGAAAAATCACCTGCACAGCAATATATTGAACGGCGTATGTTGATGTTGTCAGCGCTTGACATTGAACACACCATGTCACCTGCAAATGCTGTGTGGTTCACTGAACAATTGGAACATGGCAGTTTGTAGCGAAAAAGGCTCACAAAAATGTGCTATCGCCGTGGAGGCCGTCCCCCTCCGCCTTGGTCTCGGTATCCTCCGCCTTGGTCTTGGTGTCGTCCGCCTTGGTCGTAGTGTCGGCGGCCACCTGCTGCACATCGTGCTTGGTGTCGTCCGCCTTGGTCGTAGTGTCTGCAGCCACCTGCTGCACATCGTGCGTGACGTCCGTGGTGTTACTCCCGTGCGAGGCGTCGGGCGTCGTTTCGGGCGTCAGTGCGGCCGTGACGTCCTGCGCGACCTCCTTGACCTTGCTCGACCACGTCTGCTCGGTCATGTTTGTGCACTAGGGCTGCAGATTGGCCGGCAAGCAGTGAACAGCGGGTTGCAAGGACTGTTGACAACGGCAACAGGGAACAGCAGGACTCACGGAGGCAGTGACCTGCAAGGTAAGAAGGAAGGAAGGATCGACCCCCGGAAGAGGTATGCTGGCAAACAGCGAAATCTGGAGAGAATCGAATGGAGAAGAGCATGATCTCCAAATGCCGAAGCTGGATGGTAGGTGGGCAAAACTAGCAGGTCCTGATGCATCATGCAGTCTTCGCGAACCCTTTCATGTCTGGGCTTCAGCATCTTCTTACTCAAACTCCCAACAACAGCGAAAGCATCGAAGAGGCATGGGCACAGGCAGGCACGCACACTTTCTGACTGCGCACCGCGCACTTACCTACTGGGTTAGATCCAAATGTTCCAGAACGACATCACAACGCAATCACAATCGACTGGCAAACTGAGCTGAAGCCCGATCAAAACAATTTGGACGTCATGCATGCCAAACGAGACACCTCAGGAGTCAAACCAAGCTACAAGCCGTGCCGGTTGCTGGCCCTTAAAAGCACCCAGCGGCTTGAAGGCCCCACGTCTCTTATGACCCGTCTTTGAAGTGTCACAACCATTTGACATGTATGTTTGTCTGTAGAAATAACTAGAACGGGGTCACGCCTGAATGGCCCCGGAGAAGGTGATAATGAAAGAAGGAAAAGTTTGCGACAACCGCCACAGGGTTGCTGCGATGGGCAGCGCCCGCATTGCTGCGGCCTTGTGACTTTGCATGGTAAGTGAATAAACTTAGTCTGCGCCAGCCACTCGCTGCTGGCACGTGCTGCCGATTTAGTTCGTGGCTGCGCGATGTGTCGACTGCAAAAGCTATCTGGGTCCTAGATCGTCTTGCCTCCACAGCCGCGGCGCGGTCATCCCATTCTCTCCTCTAGGAGCATCCGCCTGCGGGCTCAGCCCGCATCCTCGTCGCCCTGGCGACGAGCCGGCAGACACCCGCATCGCCCTCTCGTCGGCCTGAGACCTTTGTGTGCGCCGAAGTTGTGCGCGCCGGTGTTGTGTGCGCCGGTGTTGCTGAGCCGTCGCCGCGGCAGCGGCGGTAAGAGGGCGCCGCCACTTCAGTGCGCGGATTCGGAGCGCTGCTGCTCCGCGAGATACTCGGCGCGCATGGCGCGCTCGCGGCCGCGGGCAGCGGCGGCCGGCGCCACGACCGCCAGGCTGCCCATGAGCAGGATGCTGGCCAGCAGCGGCAGCCAGGCGCCCGTCGGCGCCGCGCCGTCGGGCGTCAGGCACGCCAGCGCCAGCGCCATGTTGAGCAGCTGTGATGGCACAAACACCGCCGTGCGGACCTGCACATTCGTGGAGATTCATGCTCAGCTCGAGGGGCACAGGAGCGCAGAGACAGAAGGTCAATGCGCTAAGCCGCACTTCCAGGAGCAGCTGCTGCTGTTCCCACACCTCCTCTGACTGTTGCACTGCCAACGTTACAGCTCCAAGCAGCGGCAGGAGTGGCGCGGAATGAAAGACCGGTTCGCACAACCGGTGCTCAGACGAGCGGGTGCTGGTGGCAGGAATGTCCAGGACTCACCTTGGCGGCCAGCGAGGCGGTGGCCATGAGCCCGGTCTGCAACAGTGTGTATTGCAGCCAGGGCGCCGGCGGCGGCTGCTGCCGCGGGCACAGCGCCGCAGCCGCCACGCACGCTGCCAGGCTGCCGCGCAGCACCGCCTCCCTGTGACGCTGGTACCTGCAGCAGGGCCGGAAACGGAATCAGACCCAGCAAGCAGTATGAGTGCCAGTGCAGATGGTGCAAGTGCAAGTGGGGTAGATGTAGTGAATGGCTTTGGTAGATGTGTCTCAATGTATGTCATGCAGCACATGTACAGAGCGCGCTGCTCTGATGGCAGGCGTTGCGGAATTGACAGGCAGCGAGCAGACCCTTTGCACAAGAACACGGGGCTCTCAGAGTGCAAAGCGGCAAGCTGCAGGCACTCCAGCGGCGTAGCGCACGCAGTTAAGAGAGCGCCCGGTAGCCGGCCAGCCAGCTCACATGCTTGAGGCTGTAGGTGTTGCAGCACGCACCAGGCAGGACGGAAGTGGGCGACGGCGCAGGGCACAGCAAAGACCGCCGCCGACACCAGCCAGCGCAGCAGCACGGCCGCGCCCAGCGACAGGCTGTTGGCCAGCCCCACCAGGCACGCCGCCAGCACATACAGCAGCTGCTGCGCGTCCGCCTGCGTGCACATTTGCGTTGGCAGACGACTTGTGATTGGTCACCGACTACGAGCTGTGCCTGGGGTCGTTTCAGCTTTGCAACTGCGCTCAGGCCAAAACACGGGCCACCTGGCCTGACGTTCTGAAGTGCAGGTATATGAGGAGCAGTCGAGCGAACCAGCACCTGTGCGAGGCGTGAGGAGTGCCAGGCGGCAAAGCCGCACTCCAGCGCCGGCGCCGTGTAGAACGTCAGCGTGCACGGGTCCTGCGGCGGCGACGCGGCGTGCTGCAGCACCCACAACAGCAGCTCGAGAGTTTTTGCATACGAGTTTTTCGAGCTGGACTCGTCATCCAGTTGCACTTGTCGTCCAGCACCATCCGCTATGTAACATCCTCCTGGCAGCAGCAGCAGCAGCAGCAGCAGCAGCATGGATGTTGCATCGTGCTCCTTCAAAATGAGCAGGCCAGCCCACATAGCAAACATGAACTGCAGGGTGCAACATCCTGCAGTCCAAATTTGCTTCCTGGTCAGGTGCCTGCATCTCAGCAAGCATCATGCTGCTTGTGCATGAAAACGCACGAGGACTGGGACCGAAGGATGTGTACCTGGCTCCTCTGTGGCGATGAAGATGGTGCCTCGACCGGCTGCCGGCTGCCCGCCTCCTGCGGCGGACGCAGCATCAGCGACATGCCGCTCTCGGCGGCGGCGGCCTCGCCGCCCCCAGCGGCGTCGGCCTCGCCGACCTCATCCGCGAGCTCATGGCCATCGCCGCCGCCGTCGCCGCCGCCGTCGCTGGCCGACGCCTCGCTGACGTGCGGCAGCACCGAGGTGGCGGGGGAGTGGCCGCACAGCGGGTTGGCGAGGCCCGCAAGGACGGAGGGGCTGCCCGGGTTGGACGGCCAGGAGGGCACTCGGTCGTCCAGCGCACCTGTCGTTGTGAAATGAATTAGCTGTGTTAGGAGCGGAAGGTGAAGGGGTATGCAAGACACAATGACTACATATGTGACGCATTGAAGTCCTTCCGCAGTTCAGTTTTGCATTTTGGGTATGTCCGCACCGCTGGTGGCCGAGTCTGGGATGGAGAAGTCGGACAGAATGCAGGAAGAGTTGCGGCTGGCAAAGCCGCCCGCGCCGACCGCGCTGCTTTGGCGACTGCCCCCTGCCGGGCGCCAGCCCCTGTTGAGGTGCGAACAAGAGCTCAGCGCCTGCATTGGACTGCTGGATCGCATGCAAGGCGAGGAGTCTGATGGTGCAAGGCGGCGAGCAGTCGCAGCTAAGCAGCGTCGAAGTCGCTGCGGGCCCCCGCATGCCGGTGGCGGGCTGGGCGCTATGAAGTGTGCCAGCAAGGAGTTTGGCCAGGTGTAAAGCAAATCACGCCGGGTGCAGGGCCGGCGCACCCGTGCTGGTCGATGGCGGCGTTGAGGCTCGCAGCGATGACCGCCGCGCGGCAGGCGGACGCGACGCTGGAGGCGGGGCTGGGGCGGCGGCTGCTGCCGCTCCACTCGGTGCTCGTTGCGCTGGCTGTGCGCTCAAAGATGCTTGTGGGGCTGGGCGGGTGCGATGGATCGAGCGCAAACGCGCCGAAGTTGCCGATGCCGGTGTTGACCTTGCCCGGGATGGCCTTGGCCAGCACCGCAGCGCGCGCCGCGACGTTGACCGCCAGCGCCGGCAGCGCGGAGGGGTGAGCGCCGGCACCGCCGGCGCTGTGGCCCGAGGCGCTGGACCAGGAGTCGCTGCCGAAGGAGCGGCAGACCGGCCTTATCGGCGAGTTTGGCAGGCTGGATCCGAGGCCCTCTGGGGCTAGGGGGACGCCCTCGGGCACGGCGGCCGGCGCGGAGGCCATGCGGAAGCGGCGCTGGCCGGGCAGCCCCGGACTCGGCTCGCTGGCCATGCGCCACAGCGACGGGCGGCTGGCGGCCGCCAGGGTTGGGGGCTCAGCGGAGGCGTGCTTGGTGCCGGGCGCCGGCCGCTCCCTGCCCGGCAGCCCGAAGATCACCGTCGGCCCGGAGCCCGGCTCCGAGCGGCTGCGCCGCACGGCAGCGGCAGCGGCGCTGGCGGGCGGCTTGTGCGGCGGGAGATGTGGGGCGGCACCTGGCTCCTGCGCCGCCGAGGTGCCAATCTCTGCCGCGGCGGCGGCAGGGGCGGCCGGAGCGACCGCTGCTGGCTGCACGGCCGGCGGCGGCGTCGACAGCGAGGCCGGGCGCAGCGGCGGCGTGCCCGGCGACGACGGGTGCGGGCTGACGATGTTGCCGCCTCCGCCAGCACCTACTGCCTGGCAGGACGCCGCCTCCGGCTGCGCCGCGCCTGCCGCAGCCGCAGCGGGCGTGAGCGGCGTCGCGGCGGGCCGCACCCGGACGGCCAGCGGCAGCGCAACTGGCGGCCGGAGGCTGCGGCAGCCCTGCAGGCTGTCGATGGAGCGCTGGGCGCCGTCGGAGGAAATGCTCAGGCGGCTGCAGCCGCCGTCGCTGTCCTCCCCGACACTGGAGCCTGGGCCACTGTTGCCGGCGGAGCCGCCGCCGCCGCCGCCGCGGGATGCGCTGCCCGAGCTGCTGCGGGAACCGCGACCGCGGCCCGGGCGGTGCACCGAGTGCGCTAGCAGCCGCAGGCGCTCGCGGCCGCTGCTAATCAGCAGCGCCTGCCGCCACTCTGTGACTGAAGCCTGCGACTTGAGACGAACGGGAAGTCAATGATGAATCGAGGTGCTGGGTGATCCGAGCGTTATTATCAGACTGCGCAAGCCCAACATAACAACGCCCGTCGCCTGCTGCATGAACACCATGCTACACTCAACACTGAGGCTGCCGGATTGGCGCTCCCACCTGTGAGACGCCGTCCCCCTTGGCCGCCTCGGTGAGCGCGGCGAGCTGCCCGTCGGGGCCCGCCAGCCGCGCCAGCGACATCTCGGCGGCAGAGTTGGTGCGCAGCGGCGCGATGCTTGCGGCGCCATGGCCGCCCAGCCGCTGCGGCCGGTCCAGCGACAGGATGCGGCCCTCGCGGGCAATGGGCCGCCGCGCCGCGGCGGCGCTGACGAGCTCGATGCTGGTCATCCGAGGCCCTGCATTGCAGTTGAGGTCGCTCAGGTGTGTGCCGATCAAGGCAGACAGTTTCATGTGCTGTGCTTTGCCCGCCCTGCGTGTGGAGCAAGCCGACAAAGGGTTCCCAAATCTGGCGTCACGAGACCGTATCCGCTTGCAGAGAAGCATTATGTTGACGCCTCTGCAGCAGGAACTGCAGGCAGCGCCACATGGTCTGAAGCATGTGTGTGAACACGCTGCCAGGCTCTACTGTAACATGGCCAGATCCTCAACGAGCGACACAGAATTTGTACTGCAATCGTTGTTGCAGCCCCAGAATGCAGACTTGCTAGGCTCGCTCCGAGGAGACCAGGCAACAAGTCGACGTACCCGCGGCGAGCGTCTCGAAGGCGAGCGGCGAGGCGAGGCTGTCGCTGGGGCTGTCCAGGCCAAAGCGGCTGGAGGAGCGGCTACGCTCGGAGCCCAGCCACTCGGCGAAGCTGTTGTCCGCCAGCAGGCTGGCGACGCTGCGGGCGGAGCCGCTGCGGCTGCTGCTGGGCGCCCCCTCCAGTAAGCCCGTCTCCCGCACTGCCGCCGCAAATGCCGCCTCCTCGCCACCCTCGCCCTCCTCCCAGTGCCCCTGTTCCATGCGACATCATGTGTTAGGACTGAATCGATGGAACTGTGACGATGAGTGTGTGGGAGGGGATGCAACAGCCGACTCCTCGCCTGCCCCTCCTCCCAGTGCCCCTGCGCACCATGATGCATCGGACATCCTTGGTGACGACAGGTGTGAGCCGATAGACCTGTGATGGTGAGTGCTGGGGGTACAGTCGCACACAGCCTGTAATAGGGGCTGCTCCTGTGCTGCTCGATGCGCAGGGGATTTCACAAATGCGCGCCGAATGAAGACCCCAGCACTCGCCATGCGCCAGCAAAAGCGGATCATGTGGAGCCAATCGCCACCGGCAGACACCTGTAAAAGGCAGCTATCAAGATATCACAATGCAGGATCTGGCCAGAGGGGCATCGCACCATGCTCCAGGCGAAGGGCTGCCGCGCGTCTGGAGACAGCTCCCGCTGCGGCGAGCGCCGCTCCGAGGTGACGCCCTGGAAGGGGCTCACCGGCGGGCGCCGCACCATGCGCGGCGCCGCCGCCGCCGCCTGCGCGTCATTTGCTGCGCCTTCCTTGCCGCCGCCGCCGGCATGCAGCTCGGCGCGCAGGCCGGCCAGCGTGCCGGCGGGCGCCGCGAAGGGCGACGCCGGTGGCGGCGGGGCGGAGCTCACCGCCGGCGCAACCATCATGGCGGCCGGCACCGGCAACAGCGGCGAGGCCCGCCGCATGGCCTGCAGTTGATGGTAGATCATAGTCAGTCAACTGCACTCAAGGGCGCTTCAATTGCGCTTCAAGGAGGAGTCGAGGGGAAGGCATGTGCTGGTAGCATCAAATGGCAGATCGTTCGACAGCAATGTCCCAAATCACTCTGATTTCACCACGCATCGGACGCACGAAGATTCATTGCCATTGCATCCATTGCGGCGCCGCACCTCGGACAGGTCGACGGGCGAGTCGTCGGGCGGGGAGTAGGCGCCGCGCATGAGGTCCTGCGTGCTGAGGCTGGTGCGCGGCGGGCTGCCGGTCGCGACGCTGCTGCTGCCGCCGCTGCCGCCGCTGCTGCGGCGGCGCCGCAGGCCGCCGACGCCGCCGCTGGTGTCGCTGTCGGAGGCGGAGGAGGCGCCGTCGGAGGCAGCGCGCAGCAGGTGGATGCCGCCGGCGCTGGCGCCCAGATGCAGCGCCGAACTGCCCGCCCGCGGCACCGGCGTCAGTTTGGTGCTCCCTGTGCACAAATGATGCTCACACATTTGTGTGTACAAGCTATACTTGTACAATCGAGGGTGAGGTGCAGAAGTGGAGGAAGGATAAAGAAGCTAGGCTTGTACGAATTTCAGCGGTCTCACCCAGCTTGAAGTGCAACAGCAGACACAGCTCTCAGACATGCAGCAGTCTCAGACGTCAGAAGGCACTGTCTACGCAGCCAGATGTCACGCACTAGCCAGGACAGGTGCACACCTGTATTGAGGGCCTTGATGATGAGGGAGTGCGGCAGCATGATGTCGCGGTCCGTGTTCCACAGTTCCCCCCAGCCGGAGCTCTGCAGCAGCGCGCCCTGGCCCTCCGCCTGTGCAAAACCCTCTGGCGGCGGGCTGCTGGACTCTGACGGCGGCGGCGGCGGCCAAACCCAGCCGCCCTCCGCCTCAAAGGGGTTCACCGGCCGCACCGCCGGCCAATCTTCCAGGTACGACGGCCAGGCCGGCTCGCCGTCCGCGGCGGAGCTGGCCGAATCGCGCGCGAAGGGGTTGGGCCCCTCTTCCGCAGCAGAATTGGCCGAGTCGCGGTCGAACGGGTTTGGGCCCAGGCCCAGCACGGGCTGCGGGATGGCGACAGCGCGCCCGGCCGCCGTCGTCGCAAATGGGTTGGGCGGCGGGACGGACGGCTGCGGCCAGGCGTCCAGGCTGCTGAAGGGGTTGGGCGGCTCCTGCCGCGAGGCGGTGGAGGCAAAAGGGTTGGGCGGTGCTGGCCTTGGGGCACCGCTGGCGCCAGGTCCGCCGGAGAACGAGCTGCTGTGAGCCGCGGCAGCGAAGGGGTTGGGGGCAGCGCCTAGCGTTTCGTCATGACAGCAGGCGCTAGCAGGGGCTGCATGACTCTGGGGAAAAGGCTGGCCCGCTTCTCGGGGGCTGCCTGAGGCGTCGGCTGAGCTGCCGCCCGGCCCACTGCCTGCGTCTGCCGGGCCGTCGAAGCCCGGCGACCGCTCTTCTGCCGCCCTCCTGGCGCTGCCGCTGCCGCCGTTGCCGGCGGCGTGACCGGCATTGTCGTGCAACCGTAGCAGCGCCGCAGCCTCGGCGGGCTCCGCCGACGGCGCGCCATCGAAGGGGCTGCCCGGGTGCTCCGCCAGCGTCGCGAGGCGGGGGCTGACGGGCAGGCTGCCGGGCGGCGAGTGCGGCGGCGTGTAGTGCGGGCTGGCGGTGGGCGTGGGGCCGAGGCTTCCCAGTGCGCCCGGCGGGCACTGCCAGCTGGACACGCTGTCAGACGATGCCATGCCCATCTTGCTGTTGTTGCTGTTGGCGCGGAGGCGATCCTTGCCGCCGCTGGTGGCCTGCCACGCCGCCAGCTTCTGCTCCTGCATGTCCGACGCCGCCTCGGACGAAGACCGGACGTCGCTGCCGAGTGGAGGTGGCTCCGCCGGTCGCTGCGCCTGCGGCGAGGCAGCTGCGGAGTCGCCCCCACTTTGGTCTGCGCCAGCTGCGGCGTCTGTCTCCCCTGCGGCCGGCACGTCGCTGCTGGGGGAGTCCCAGACGGGCGGCTGCCTGGAGGTGCCGGGCGGCGCCTCGGGCGGCGAGGCAGGCTCGCCGGCGGCCAGCTGGCCGCGGCTGCCGGCCACCAGCTCATCGAAGGGCACCGACGCGGCGGAGGCGAAGGGGCTGGGCGCCGAAGCCGGGGGGCTGGCCCAGCTCACGATGGGGGCACGCGGTCGGCCGTCCGGCGCCGGCAGCGGCCACGTGATGGTGGGCCGCTGCCCGCCCGGCATGCCCAGCCACTCGTAGTCGCCGCTCTCGAGCGCCTCCCGCAGCGGGCCCGAAGGCGGAGGTCCCTCGACCTCAGGGCTGCCCGGCTGCTGCGGCGGCGGCGAGTGCGCCGCCGGTGCGTCCGCAGATCGCAGCTCGGCTGTCGGAGGTGCCGGCTGCGCCACTGCATCCATGCTGCACGCGGCTCGGACCTCCGCGCCGGCCTCGGCCTGTGGAGCCGCGGGCTGTGGCTCGCTGGCCCGCGCCGAGGCGTCAGGCGGCTCGTCCGCCGCTGTGTTCAGCATGGCGATGTCCATCCTGCACGCACCGCGCGTTTCGGTCAGGGTCGCAACCACAGATGATAGATCTCTATGCTGCGCCGTGAGCCGTCGGACCGCGTGCTACGGGCAAGAGATATCGGGGTCCAACAACCCCTAGTCGGGGGGCAATGTGATTGCACGCCTTTCGGCTGTACGTCAGCCTTTTGGCCTCGGTATGCGTCCAAACTGAGTCCAGGTGCCCGGGGAGTGTGCGCATCGGCAATGAACAGCGTTCACCGCGGGCAAATGCGAGCAGTCTCGCTCTGGTAGAGGTCAAGTCCCGGTGCGAAGGCCGTTTATCAGAGCGCTGCTAGACCGCCGGCCAGCCAGTCATCAGAGACTGAGGGTACTCAAGATGAGCTAGATCCGAGACAGCCTCGCCAGAGCCCGAAAGAGGCTGCCTGGCGGTGTCCGTAATAAAGTCGCACACGAATACAGCACGTGCGTTCAGCTGGATTGCTAGCTGTGCGCGCTGGCCAGACCTTGTGGCTTGTGGTTGGTGAGAGCTGACGGCGGGCCCGTGGCGCGTTCCGGCTACAGACGTGCGCCCAAGGAGCGTAGCGCAGGCCCAGTTTCTGCCAGTTTACGCCAGCGTTCGCAACTAGCTTGGCAAAGTGGCAAGTTTGAGCTGCTGCCTTGCGTTTGAGGCCTGATCTCACCTGCAGAAGGGAATGGAACAGCCGTCGCTTCTGTCAGCGCGGCCATCGCCTGCAGCCAAGCTGGTCGGCGAGGATGGCACGACCACTTCCGCCACTTCCTCCTCCGCTTCGGCGCCCCAAAGCGCCTTGCGGGACAGCCTTGGCGATCGGGGTGGGGTTGTAGGCATGGCTCACGGTGCTGGGCAACGGGTCGCCATGCTTTGCTGGCACGGTACCGCCGCTGTTGCTGCAGAACGGAATACAAGGCGAGAGCAGGGCGAGAGCGGCAAGCACAGTCGGCCAGCCTGCCCACTCCTTGGGCTTGGCATGCGCTCCGGAGTCCTAAAACGAATGAAATTCGAACGAAAGAGACTACCAGCAAACGACTAGTGAGCGCAGCGAGCGACGACGTAGGCCAGCTGGCACAGCGGTGGCAAGGTCCGAGCTAGGTTTTATGGCCACCTCGAAACTCCAATACTCAGCCGTCCATTGCCGTCCATCGGTACTGCAAGGCAGGCAGGGTAATAATGCAGGGGAATAATGCAGTACCTTGCTGACAATATTTGTGACAAATAGGCCAGATCTGATATGTTACTGATCCGAGGAGTGGGCCCTGCCCAAGCCACAGGCCAAAAATTTGGAGCCGTGATGCAAGAGCTGACGACTCTGATCCCGTTGGAACTGATCCTGCAGCTGCAAGGATGGAACAGATGTGCACGCGACGGCCACTATTTCCGCCTGCAATACGGTCTATACACCGAGATTCGAAAGACTGCTTCCGCTCACTGCCGCAGCTTGTGGCGGCAGAACGTTCCAACGTTGCGGTCAGCGGAAGAAGGCCATGTGCCGGCTGGTGGCAGCAAAGGCTGACGGCGCCTTGGCCTTTGCCTCTGGCTTCTTTGCGTCCTGCCGCGCCTGCCGCGTGTCCCTCTCATGCCGCAGCCAGTTCTCCACGATGTGCAGCAGCTTCTCGTCGCCGCCCAAGTCTGGCACGCTGCTGACCGGCCCGCCTGTTTGTTGCAACACAGGGCGGTTGGCCCATGAACCTCGCGGTGCACACTCATGCGGCGATGAGTCTTCGCCACGGCTTCCCAAGCTGACTTAGGGGGCACATGCACAAGACGAGCACAGCCTCAATTGTGTCGGAAGATTTGCGCACAGAGTGACAACAGCACCTTTCAGCATCTCGCCGCCCTCCATGTAGGCAACGTGCGTGATCCAAGGGGAAAGGCCGTCAAAGATGTGGGTTGCATAGATGATTGTCGCCCCGCGCTCCTCGCATTCCCGCTTAAAGAAGTCCAGCAGATCCAGCCTGCAGACAGATACGCGGTCATTCAGCCAGGTGATGTGATGGTCACTGTCGAACGACCCGCCGCTCGCCTGCGTCACTGCCGAAAGGCTCGCTGCTCCGAAAGGCATGATTCCCGCCCCCCCTTAGGGGTCTGGCCCAGGGGGCAATTGGGTCGCTGCTGTCGGATGACACATGCAGCCCACTGACAGGGGCTGCCACGCCTGGCTGTGCAGATATCGAGCGTTTTGCAACCTGCAGGTGTGGCGTTCTGGCCAACGAATGCATCATGACGGGAATTGGAGCGGCCAGAAATGGTAGGTAAAATCTCTGCTGCGCTTGTTGCAATCAAGAGCTCTGACGTATGTAGGTTGCGAGAGAGCATGTTTACAGTTGGATTATGTACCAATTGTTACTTGATATTTCAATGACGATAGGCTAGATTTAGCCTAAGCCCGGTAGTTGGGGATCCTAGGTTAATTGGACCTTTTCGGAGCCATTACCTGCCAACAACATCGAGGTCGACGGTGATTTCATCAAGCAACAGCACCTGCAATCAAATGCACCAGTGTGAGAGACCGGGCTGCAGCATGGGCTTGCCTTGACGCTAAATCAACGGCATGAACTTGTCTTGCCGTTTGGTTGCGGCAGGGCGCCTCCAGTCATGACACGCAGCAGGACTGGACGGTAGCCAGCCAGTCCAGCCCAAGCACCTGATAGGGGCGCAGCAAGCCCATGCAGATCTGCACGCGCCGCCGCTGGCCGTCTGACACCTTGTTCAAGCGCCTGCGGGGTGTTTGAGCTGCATGGTGAGCTGACACATTGCCACACATGGCCGGGCCATGCGGCGTGGCCACTGCTTCTGCAACGTGCTACATCAGTGCTACAGCAGTGGTCCCGATGCTGACGTAGCATACTAGCGAGAAGGGGTGCATCAGCAATGCGCGCACTCACCAGCTGAGGTCGATGTCCAGGAGCTCGACGAGCATCGCCCGCCGCTCCGGAGTGACGCCATCGACGCCGCAGATCATGGCCTCCGCCGACAGGTCCGCCTGCATGCTGATGTCGCTGCCGGCGCACGCCACGCTGCGCCGCCACTGGTTGCCCAGGTAGCCCAGCTCGCCGCTGGTGACAAGCATGAGGTCGTAAAAGGCGGGGCGTCCCAGAATGCGCACCGCGTCCCGGCCCACCATGTGCTTGCCGGCGATCACCTCCAGCAGCGTGGTCTTGCCGGCGCCGTTGGCGCCCGCCAGCAGGCACCTGCGACAGTGGTACCGTATGTATTGTGACGGCTTGGCAATACTGCCGCCCTGTGTGCATGCCCAAGAACAACTGCTGGCAGGGCAGCTGACAACGTCAAAACGTATATGTATACAACGCATGTGCACCGGGAATCATTCAAGGTCGCCAGGCGTGCATGCGGGGCAAGGCAATTGTCAAAGGCACCTTGCGCCGCGCGGCAGCGCCAGCGTGACGCCAGCCACGACAGGTGGGGAGTCGGGATATGAGAATCTGAGGGACGACAAAGACACTGAAGGCTCTGCCTCTACCTCTGACTGGGTTGCCTGCTCTGGCGCTGCCACCATGCTGGTGTTTGATTGCAGACTGCTGGTGGTAGGTGTTCGTAATTGTGGAACAGCCAACCGAGGCTGATCAAACGTTGCTTCTACGAACACTTTTTGCGATATTCCTGCCGTGCAAACTTCTAGTGTAGCTCTGCACAGCGTCACTGAACACGAATTGTAGAATGATCGGTGCGTGGCAAGCCCCCAGCCCTCCACATAAAACGAGAGTCACGCTGACGGCAGTCGTCCGGGTTGTTGCATCTCTGAGAAAGCCAGATTGTGCCACAGCCAAACTTGTCAGCTTACCGCTGTCTGTTCTTTGCTGAAGTGCTGGGCATCAGCTTGTACTGTTCAGCCATGATTGATTGGCTTTAAGCAGCGTGGGCAGAGTAACTAAGTGGTTAGTAACACCCTATGTTAATAACACGTTAATAACACTTAATAACATGGACAATGTTCAGAACTTGCTTATTAATAACATATGTTCGGTTATTAACCTTCCT
>JAABUL010000548.1_pt1 | contig 79792 bp, 79 predicted proteins | sample 5559151 | NCBI WGS metagenome assembly JAABUL01 (sample SAMN10711876, study PRJNA513368) | rock metagenome | isolation source: Antarctica rocks | place: Antarctica: Victoria Land, Pudding Butte sud
TCGACGCGAAGATGACGGCACTGCTCAACTGGCCGCTGCTGGCCGCGATCACGCCGAACCTGCCTTACAGCACCGTCGGGCTGATGGTGGCGAACCAGCCCTGGTCCGGCAACTACAGCGTCGGGACCAGCGCCTGGATCACCGCCCAGGTGACCCAGTTCACCCGGCCCGGGTGGCAGTTCCTGGACGGGGCCAGCGGCTACCTCGGGGGCGACCGCACCAACGGCAGCTACGTCAGCCTCGTCTCGCCCAGCAAGAAGGACGGCACCGTCGTCGTGGAGACCACCACCGCGACCGCACCCTCGACGGCCCACGTCACCATCCGGGGCAACCTGAACGGCCGGCCGATCCACGTGTGGACCACCGACGTCAACTCCACCACCGACGCCGACCACTTCGTCCACCAGCCCGACATCGCCCCGGACCGGGCCGGCCGCTTCACCGTGACCCTGCTCCCCGGGCGCGTGTACACCTTCACCACCATGACCGGTGGCCGCGGCAATGCCGTTAGTCCCGCACCGCACCCCCTCGCCCTGCCCTACACCGACACCTTCGACTCCTACGCTCCCGGGCAGGAGGCGCGGTACCTCGCCGACATGCAGGGCGCCTTCGAGGCCCAGCCCTGCGCCGCCGGCCGGACGGGGACGTGCGTCCAGCAGATGGCGCCGATCAAGCCCATCGAGTGGCAGTCCGACAGCGATGTGTTCGCCCTGCTCGGCGACACCACGTGGACCGACTACCGGGTGCAGGTCGACACCGAGCTGACCAAAGCGGGCACGGTCGAACTCATCGGCCGCGCCGGCACCCAGAACCGTCCGCAGTCCAGCCAGCAGGGCTACTACTTCCAGATCAGCGACACCGGAGCGTGGACCCTGCTCAAGAGCGACGCCCAGGGCAACCGCCAGGTCCTCGCCCGGGCCTCCACGACACCCCTGGGGACAAAGACCTGGCACCGGCTCGGGCTGTCGTTCGCCGGCGCCACCATCACCGCCTCGGTCGACGGCAGAGATGTCGGGACGGTGCTGGACAGCTCTTACCAGGCCGGGCAGATCGGCCTCGGGATGACCTCCTACGACACGAACCAGTTCGACAACCTCTCGATCACTCCGCTGCGGGCCACCGCGCCGGGTGCCTCGTTGACGGTGACCCCGTCGGCTGCCTCCGTCCAGCGCGGCAAGGACGTCAGCGTCACCACCGTGTTCACCGTCCCGGCGGTCGCAAAGGCCGCGCAGGGAGTGGCCCTCACGTTGAACGTGCCGGCCGGGTTCACCTACGACAGCACCCCGCAGGTCTACGGATCGGTCGAACCCGGCCAGCAGGTCATGGGCCACTGGGAACTGACCGCGCACACCACCGCCGCCTCGACAGCAACGCTGACCGGAACCGCCACCTACGCCCAGGACGGGGTCGCCACCTGGTTGACCGCCACGACACTGCTGCAGGTCACCGACCCGCCCGCACCCACCGGGGTGACGCCCGTGTCCGACCTACCGTTCCTGTCCTCGACGAACGGCTGGGGACCCGTCGAACGCGACCAGTCCGTCGGCGGGACCAACCGGGACGACGGAGCGCCGCTGAACATCAACGGCACGGCCTACGCCAAGGGGCTCGGCACGAACTCGGTCAGCGATGTCGCGGTGTTCCTCGGCGGGGCGTGCACGAGTTTCACCACCGACGTCGGCATCGACAGCGAGGTCGGCGGCAGCGGCACTGCGACCTTCACCGTGACCGGTGACGGGCGGACGCTGGCCGCCACGCCTGTCCTGCGGGGCGGACAGGCTGCCCAGCACCTCACCGTCGACGTCACCGGGGTCTCGACCCTGCACCTGGTCGTCGGAGACGGCGGCGACGGCAACGGCTACGACCACGGCGACTGGGGATCACCGACCCTGCACTGCGCCGGCTAGGCAAGCGCCTGCTGCCGGTCAAAGCCAGCGAACATCTCGACGAGTCCCGCCGGGGAATCGTCGCGGAACAGCATCTGGAGGCTGTCGGCGGACTGCCGGGCAGCGTCGGTCGATCGCGGGAACAACTCGGCCTCGTAGGCGGCGAGCCCGGCGTCGACGTCCCCCAGATTGTCGGCGACCGCGAGCGCGAGCTGCGCTCCGTCGTACATCGCGAGGTTGGCTCCCTCGCCCGCGAAAGGTGACATCAGGTGAGCCGCGTCGCCGAGCAGGGTCACGCCCGGGACCCGTCGCCACTCGTGGTCGGCCGGGAGCGCGTTGATCCGGCGCGGGACCAGCGCACCGTCGGCGTCGCCGAGCAGCCCGCGCAGCGAGGCATCCCAACCCGCCAGCAGGTCAAGGCCGGCTTGCCTGGCCGAGCCGGGGTCCGACCAGTCGACGGTGTCGGCCCAATCCTGCGCCACCCTGGTCCCGAGGTAGACGTGCAGGCTGCCGTCGGTCTCGCGGTGGCCGAGGATGCCGGTGGTCCCCCGGAACGCGAACAGCATCCCCCCGCCCATCGCCGCGGCCTGCGCCGGATGGCGGTCGTCCGCGTCGAGCAGGTCCGCCTCAAGGAAGGACACCCCGGTGTAGGCGGGCTGGGCGTCGGACAACAGTGCGCGCACCTTCGACCACGCCCCGTCGGCTCCGATCAGCAGGTCGGTCGTGACGGTGTCGCCGCCGGCGAAGCTCACCTCGTGCCGACCGGGTGGTCCGGGCACCGGCCGGACCGTGTCGACCCGGTGGCCCCAGCGGACCGTCCCGGTGGGCACGGAGTCCAGCATCATGTCGCGCAGCTGGCCGCGGTCCACCTCGGGTCGCGACATTCGGCCGTCGTCGGGCTCCTCCCGCAGCACGGTGGCACGGTGATCCAGGATCCGCATCGCCTCGCCGCCGGGGTGGACGATCGTGCGGAACTGCTCGTCGAGGCCGGCCGCGTGGACGGCCCGCTGGCCGTTCTCCTGATGGATGTCGAGCATCCCGCCCTGGACCCGGGAGTCCCGATCGGGCTCCAGCTCGAAGACGGCCGCCTCGATGCCGCGGGTGTGCAGGACCCGGGCGGCGGTCAGTCCGCCCAGTCCGGCGCCGACGATCGCGATCGGGTGGTGCGTGGTCATGTCCGCTCCGGTGGCTGCTGACGGTTGGTCGGGGGCGGGGTTGCGGTCGCGCTGATCCCGGCGAGCAGGGCGTCCACTGCCCACCGGATGCGCTGGGCGGGTGAGCCACTGAGCACCGGGTCGGCGTGAGCGGTCAGGTGCGGCAGTTTTTGCGGGTCGGCTCCGCGGACGGCGTCGGTCAGCGCGTGCCAGTCGGCCGCCCTGTCGCCCGGTGCGTCCACGGCGTCGGGTTCGGGCTCACTGTGTTCGGCCGCGTTCGCCGTCGCGTACTGCAGGAGTAGATCGACTCCCCAGGATGCCCGCCCCGGCTCCACGCCGCCCTCGAGCAACAGACCAAGGACCCGGTCGTAGAGCCGCAGCGTGTTCGGCCCCGTCGAGCGGATCGTCAGCGCGGACCGCGCCAACCCGGGATGGGCGAACAGCACCGCTGTGTAGTCGGCGAGCAGCCGGTGCAGGCGGACCTGCCAGTCGCCCTGACCCGGCAGCTGCACCTGGACCGGGGCGAGCAGCTCGTCGAGCACCGCGGCGTGCAGTTCCGCGGTGTTCGCGACGTACACGTACAGCGAGGCCGGACCGGTGTCCAGGGCCTGCGCGACGCGCCGCATCGTCGCCCGCCCCAACCCCTCGGCCTGGGCGATCCGGATGGTCTCGGCGACGATCCACTCCCGCGACAGGGCCGGCTTGGCCGGCCGGTCACGGCGACTCACGGACATCGGCATGACACCGACTCTACCGAACATGTTCGTGACGAACAAGTTCGATCCAGACCGGTCCCGTCGTGGACTGGCCGGCCGATCGCGCAGACATTGGCGCTGTCCGGACCGCCACGTGCCGACCAGCAGGGTTCACTCGGATGCGGGCGTCTCCGGGGTCATGTCATAGCAGTTCTGGACGCCCTGGAAGCGGGTCCCCAGACCGTCGGTGACCTTGCGGTCCCACGGTGCCATCTGGAGGTCCTTCGTCTCCTCGACCATCCACGCGGGCTCAAGGTTGCGAAAGGTGTCGACCTCGCCGGCCGCAACGGCGGTCAGCGTGGCGTACACCGGTTCCGGGTCGAACTGCGAGCGGGGGAAGGCGAGCTGGGAGTAGTCGAACAGCCGCTGAGCGGGGTCATCCTCCCAGCTCTCCCAGGTCTGGAACATCCGGTCGTTGAAACCCGTGAGGAACGGGCCGGGGTTGACGGTGGCGACCTGGACCCCAAACTCCTGCAACTCGTCGGCCATGGTCTCGGCGATGGCCTCCACCGCGTGCTTCGAGGCCGCATAGATCCCGGTGAAGGGGTTGACGTTCAGGCCTTCTCGCGATGACACCCACACGATGCGGCCCTCGCCGCGTCTCACCATCTGCTTCGCGATCCCCTGGGTCAGCAGCAGCGGGCCGGTGATGTTCACCTCCCACTCGTGGCGGATGTTCGCGGCGGGGATGTCGAGGGTCGACCCGCCCTCCCCGACGCCGGCGTTGTTGACCAGGATCTCGACGTCCCAGCCGAGCGCCTTGCGGCGGTCGCCCCCGTTGGTCACGTCGAGCTTCTGGACCTGCAGCGTCACGCCGCGGTCGGCCGCCTGGCGCTTGAGCGGCTGCACCTGGGCGTAGACCTCGACCGAGGCGATGACGTCAAAGCCCTTCTGCGCCAGGCGCATCGCAGCCTCGTAGCCGAACCCGGTGGCGGCACCGGTGATCAGGACCTTCTTCATGGCGTTTTCTCTCTCTGCGGGGGCTGCTGCCCGATCGGGCGGCAGGTCGTGGCGGACGGGGCGGGTCAGGTGCGCGCGAGGCGGCGAGCGGCGTCGGCGATGGGCTCTGTGCCCGCCGTCAGCTCGACGACCCGGCGGTCCAGCGCGGGCTCGGCCAGGGCGGTGGCGATGAACCCGGCGACGTCGTCGCGGGGCACGTCGGCCTGCTCCAGAGCCGGGCCGGCGCTCACCCGCCCGCTGCCGCGCTCGTCCAGCAGGCCGCCTGGCCGCACGATCAGCCAGTGGAGGTCGGTGGCCGCCAGGTGGGCGTCGGCGGCCTTCTTGACACTCAGGTAGTGCTCGAAGCCCTCGCTGATCTGCCCCCCGCGCCTGGACTCGGGGAAGACCGAGACCAGAACGAAGCGCCGGGCGCCGGCTGCGGCGGCAGCGGCCGCGGCCTTCCGCAGCCCCTGGCCGTCGATGGCCGAGATCATCTCAGCCCCTGCGCCGCCAGCGCCGGCGGAGAAGACCACCGCGTCGTGGCCGGCCATCTTCGCCGCGAGCTCGTCCACCGGGTCGGCGACCAGGTCGCCGGCGACGGGCACAGCGCCCACGTCGGTGAGGGCCTGCGCCTGCTCCGGCGCGCGGTGCATCCCGCTGACCTCGTCACCCTGGGCGGCCAGCAGCGGTGCCAGCCGCCGACCGATCTTGCCCGCCGCACCGATCAGAAAGACCTTCACCACGTCGCTCCCGTCTGTCGTGGTGCACCTCGCGGTGCCCGTCGGAGTCGTCAACCAGCCGGTTCGCGTACGGCGTCCCGTCCAGCACGCCCTGTCCTGCCGCGGTCTGCCAGTGCTACCCACCGGTCGACCTCGGGGCCGGGGCCGTGGCCGTGGCCGGTGCACCATGGGCCGGTGGCCACCAACGAGGACCTGCGCGACTTTCTGCGCGCGAGTCGCGCCCGGGTGCGTCCGGGCGACGTCGGCCTGCCCGAGCGGCGGCGAGTGAGCGCCGGCGCGGCCGGTGGACGGCGGGTTCCCGGCCTGCGACGCGAGGGAGGTTGCCGTTCTGGCCGGGGTCAGCACGGACTACTACGCCCGCCTGGAGCAGGGCCGCACCCGCCAGGTCGGCCGCCCGGTCCTTGAGGCCGTGGCGGCCGCGCTGCGCCTGGGCGAGGTCGAGCGCGAGTATCTGCTCGCCCTCGTCGAGGCCCAGAACGGGCCCCGACAGCGCACCCGTGGACCGCGACCGGTGGTGCACCCCGGCGCCCTGCGCCTGCTGGACTCCTTCGACCACGCCGCCGCCCTCGTCCTGGGCCGTGGCACGTCCCTGCTCGCGATGAACGCGACGGCCAGGGCCCTCCTGTTCGACCCCGACGAGCACCCGGCGGTCCGGCACAACCTGGCCCTGTGGCGGTTCCTGGACCCCGAGGCCCGTCAGCGGTACGCGAGCTGGGAGGCCGTCGCCTATGACACCGCCGCCACCCTGCGCAGGGACGCCGTGGAGGACCCCGACGACCCCGAGCTGCGCGCCGTGCTCAGCGAGCTGGGCGCCAAGAGCGAGGACTTCGCCAGGATGTGGCGCGAGCACCGGGTCTACGACTGCGCCTATGGCACCAAGGACCTCGTCCACCCTCTGGTCGGGGAGCTGTACCTGGACTACATCGCCCTGGGCGTTCCGCGCGCGCCCGGCCAGCGGCTGCACGTTTACACCGCCGCCCCCGGCTCACCGTCGGAGGACCGCCTGCGCCGCCTCGCCGCCTGGGCACGACCCGACGCCACCGTCGACCACTTCACCAGCGATCGCCACCACCACCCCACCTGAGCGCGGCGAGGACCACGGCCACCGCCTCCGCCCGGACCCGCTGACTGCCGCCCCCCCGGATGCGCCGCTCGCTGCTGTCAGCGTCGTCGCTGCGCTACGTCCAAAGCGCGCGTGCCGTACTCCCACATCGCGTCCGCGATGTTGACGGTCGAGCCGGGGGGAACGATCTCGTCGATGCGGTCGAGGACGTGGTCGGAGAGTTCGACGCCGTCGACGGTCAGGGAGCTCTCCAGCTGCTCCAGCGTGCGTGGGCCGATGATCACGGTGCTCACTGCTGGGTGCCGAGCGACGAACGCGGTAGCCAGCTGAGGGAGGGTCAGACCCGCCTGATCGGCGAGGGCACCGAGCTCATCGGCGGCGGCCAGCTTCGTCGCGTTCGCCGGCGCACTGGCGTCCATCCGTCCGCCGCGGGCGCGCAGGCTCGACCCGGGGGTCGGGGCATCGGAGGCCTTCCGATAGCGGCCTGACAACCACCCGCCGGCCAGCGGTCCGAAGGCGAGCACCCCGATGCCGAGGCGGCGGCAGGTGGGCAGCAGGTCGTATTCGACTGCGCGGTTCAGGATCGAGTAGGGCGCCTCCTCCGTGCGGAACACGCCATGGCCGCGGCGTTCTGCGTAGGCGCGCGCCTGGGCGATCTGTGAAGGCGGCATCTTCGAGGTGCCAAATGAGCGGATCTTGCCCGCGCTGACGAGGTCGGTGAGGGTGCCGAGCGTCTCGTCGATGTCGGTCTCCGGGTCCGGCGCGCCCAGCTCGTAGACGTCGATCCGGTCGGTCCGCAGTCGACGGAGGGAACCGTCGACGGCGTGGGTGATCCAGCGGCGGGAACCGCCGCCGTGATTCGGGTTCCCGTCGAGCTTGACCCCGAACTTCACGGTCACCACGACCTCGTCGCGGCGGCCCTCGGCCAGAGCCTCGCCGAGGATCTCCTCCGACTCCCCTGCCGAGTACCCGTCGGCGGTATTCACGGCGGTGGTCCCGGCGTCGAGGGCGCGGTGAACAATGCGGACGCACTCCGCATGATCACGGTTGCCGAGAGCGCCGAACATCATGGCGCCCAGGGTGAGGTGGCTGACGGTGATTCCCGTGCGACCGAGCGGTCGGTACTCCATGGGGTCCTCCTTGTTCCGTCGCGTGCGAGGGTACGGTCACCTTCACGGACATCTGGATATGCTGTCCGTTTCACGGTACGCCGATCCGGAGAGGCTGTCCACTGTGTTCCAGGCGCCCGAAGAACCACCGCGGCGGGCCGACGCAGAGCGCAACCGCGCGCGGCTGCTCGCGGCCGCCCGCACGGTGCTCGCCGATCGCACCGGCGACGTATCGATGGCGGAGGTGGCGCGACGCGCGGAACTGGGGATGGCGACCCTCTACCGGAACTTCCCCGGGCGGCGGGAGCTGCTGGAGGCCCTCTTCGCGGAAGAGGTCGATGAGCTCTGCCGGGCCGCCGACGAGGCCTCCGGGCAGCCGGGCGAGGCGCTGCGCACCTGGCTCCGCCGCTTCGCGGTCTTCCACGAGAACAAGCACCCGATCGCCGCCGAGCTGCTCCGTCACACAGACACTGCCGACCCGGTGTTCGGAAGCAGCCGTGCCCGCGTGATCGCCGCAGGGCGGCCGTTGCTCGCGGCCGCGCAAGAGGCACACCAGGCCCGCGAGGATCTCGTGCTCGACCAGATACTCGACCTGGTACTCGCCGCCGTCACCGTGCCGGGCGACCGCGCCTACGTCGACCCGATCCTGCGCGCGGCGTTGGACGGCCTGCGCCCGTAGCGGCCGGCCACGTGCGAAACCGACGGCAAAGCGGAGAACCCGGGTGGTCGTGTCTGCTTGTAAATAGCCGTGACCATATAAGGGTCAGGGACAAGGCAGGCCCGCCAGCCCGAGCGCCCGCACGAGGACCTAGCCTCGCAACGCCTCCCGCGCAACCCGGTCCTGGACCGGTCCGTCGGAACTTTGCGGTGCCGACCGGCCTCAGCGCTGAGTTCCGACGGCACGGCAACCCTGTTGACAGCTTCTTCGTCTACGAATGCGACCCGGGGCGTCCTGGTCAGCCGCACGCTGCGCTTGAGCTCCCGCGACCGGAACATCGAGGACGAGCACTGTCGGTCCGTCCCCGATTTCCGGTGACCCACCCGCTGGCGTTCACACGGTCCAGATCGCCGAGTAACTCCGCCGAACTCGTCGGAGACTCCTGAAGCATCACCACTCAGGCGCTTAGGACTGCACTCCCGCGACAACCCGCTTCATCATGGCCGTCGTGGACCCGCGGGTCGGGTTCGCGGGAGACGGGCATGACCCGCTGGCTGGAATCCGGTACGCCGCCGCCCGCATCGGCCCGCCCGCCAGCGCGTGGATCCCGGCCGCGCTCAACGCCGCCGGCTGGTCAGCCGCCGGCGGGTGTCGCAGCCGGCACGGCCGCCCGAACCGCGTCCGCGAGCGGCGTGCTCGGCCGCCCGAGCAGGCGGGTCAGGTCGTCGGAGGATGTGTCGAGCTCGCCCCGTGCGGTGGCGACGTCGAGGCCGGCCACGAACTGGGCGGTGCCCTCGTCCAGCCCGACACTCGCAAGGATCGCGGTCAGCTCGGCGGCGGACACCTGGTGGTGGACCACCGAGGTACCGGTGGCCTCGGTGATGTTCGCCGCGAGGTCGGTCATCGTGAACGGTGTCCCGCCGAGCTCGTAGACCGCGCCCGCGTGACCCTCGCCGGTCATCGCCGCCGCGGCCACCGCGGCGTAGTCGGCGCGGGTGGCGGCCGCGACCGGAGCGTCGTCGGTTGCACTGGTGATCGATCCCTGCGCGAGGTACTGACCGATCTGGGCGGTGTAGTTCTCGGTGTACCAGCCGTTGCGCAGCATCGTGAACGGGATCCCGGAGGCCCGGATGAGCTCCTCGGTTGCTTTGTGGTCCGGCGCCAGGGCGATCGTGGTCGTGTCCGCGCGCAGGATGCTCGTGTAGACGATTCGACGCACGCCGGCGGCCTTGGCGGCGTCGATCACTGCGGCGTGCTGGGGAACCCGCCGGCCCGGATCGCTGGCCGAGACGAGGAGCAGGACGTCCACCGGCGAGGGCGGCGGGCAGGGTCGCGGGCAAGGAGTAGTCCCCGGGCCGCACCTGAACGCCGAGAGCGGCGAGGTCGGTCGCCTTTGCCGGCGTTCGGGCGATCGCGACGACGTCCGCGGCGGGGGTCCCCCCCGCCAGGAGCGCGGCGATCACGAGACGGCCGAGCTGGCCGGTGGCTCCGGTGACGGCGTACGTGGGCATGCTGTCTCCTCCTGAGGATCTCGAGCTGTCGATTTGCTAGCACCAACCATCTTCCGGCCCCCATCTGGCGCCGGCCCGCCGGCAGATAGGGGTCATGTCGCTGGCCGACTGACTGCGTGTTTCTCAGCGAACCCGCGGACAAGGGCGAGCAGTGCGTCGGGGGTTTCGAGCTGGGGTAGGTGCCCGGCCCCGGGGAGTACCTCGAAGCGGGCGCCGGGGATGGCGGCGGCGTAGGCCCGGCCGTAGTCAAGGTCGCCGATTCGGTCGGCCTCGCCCCAGACGACCAGAGTTGGGACAGACACCGCGGGCAGCCGCGCGAGCAGCGCAGGGTCGGCCATGGTGCCGCCGTAGACAGCGAGGGCGGCCCGGTTGCCGGGCAGGGTGGCCTGCAGGGCGGGTGGGAGGGTCGCCGGGTCGACCGACTTCGAGGGGTCGAACCAGGAGCGTTGGGCGACCTCGGCCGGGGTGAGGGAGAAGAAGTCCGGCAGCGGGTGGCCGGCGACGTCGATGCCGATCGCGTCGACGAGGACGACCGCGGCGACCCGCGGGGAGCCCAGCAGCGCGATCTCCGCCGCGACCCAGCCGCCGAGGGAGTTGCCGACCACGCAGACGTCGGTCATCTCGAGGGCCTCGAGCAGCTCGACGTAGGCGGCGGCCAGCGCGGCTGGGCTGTCCATCCCCGCCGGCCGGTCAGTGCCGCCGAAGCCCGGGTGGGTGGGGGTGATGACCCGGCCGTGCCCGGCGAGCAGGGCGGCGAACCCGGCGACGGTCAGTGGGCCGCCGCCGCCGTGGAGGAGCAGGTAGGGGTGGCCGTGTCCGGCGTCGGTTCGGGTGACATCCATGCGCCGACCCTAGACCAGTGTGTTGATATACACCACCTGATCTAAGCTGGGTGAGTGAGTCCGTCGCTGCAGGAGACCGGCGTGTGGGTCAAGCGGCTTCAGATGCAGCACCAGCGGGCCGCCAACGCTGCGCTGGAAGGGTTGGGCCTGACGATCGTCCAGTGGGACGCGCTTCGACACCTGGAAGCCAACCCCACAGCGTCGCTGCACGACCTGGCACAGCTGACGTTCCAGACCGACCAGTCGATGGGTGCTCTCGCCGGCCGGCTCATCGACCGCAGCCTCGTCCGACGCGTACCCGGCCCCGGCCGGGCGGTGCACCACGAGCTGACCAGCAGGGGGGCGGAGCTGCGGGAAGCCGGGGCGCAGGTCCTGGACACCGTCCTTGCGGCCTCCTTCGCACCCCTCACCCCGGCTCAGCTCGCCACCCTCGACGACCTCCTCCACCGCCTCGTCCACCCCTGACGCGACCGACGACCGCCCGGGCCGAGCCGATACGAGCCGAGCCGATAGGACAAGCGGTGACGATTCGGTCCGAGCGCCGGATTGCCTCCCCGACCGCCCCGTGACCGAGCCACGGGCCGCTCCTGGCGGCGCCATCAGCGGGCCACTGCTCGCTGCGGATCGTGGAGTCTGGACAGGCCCAGCTTCGCCGCTCGGACGAGCACCTTCGTGCACCACCGATCGGTCACCCCCGCGTGTCAGCGATCCGGTGAAAGCCCGAGGTCAGGAGCTGGAATCCTCCGGTCCTACGGGATCCAGGATCACGACCACACGAGGCGTTGCGTACGCGGCCTCACTGGTGGCGAGGTACTGCTGAAAGTAGGCGCGGCCCAGGATCTCCTCGAAGTACTCCCCCCGGTCGCGCCAGCGCTCGAACAGGACGAAGGTGCCGCGCCTCTCGGTGGATTCGCCCACATGCAGGAAGACACAGCCCGGCTCCGCCCGTGCCGGGCCCAGCACCGCGTCCAAGGCGTCGAGGAACTCCTCACGCCGTTCGGGCTGGATGGTCAGTGTGACGCTCATCGTGAACGGGTCGCTCATCCGGGCGGCTCCTGGTCCTCGTCGGTCGGCGCGGAACCTGCGCCTACCCATCAGGCAACCAGGACCAGCACAGCCCGGGAAGCGCCGCTCCGGCAGGGCCGGTCATGTCCGTAGGGCATGCCCCGAGGATGCGGGCGCTTCCGCTACCCGATCTAAGGTGGCCGCCGTGCCGGACGTGGACCTACGGCTGCTGCGCTACTTCGCCGCAGTCGTGGACGAGGGCAGCCTGACTCGGGCGGCCCGGCGGCTGCGTATCACCCAGCCGGCGCTCTCACGGGCGGTGCGCTCACTCGAACGCAGCATCGGGACAGCGTTACTGCTGCGCTCACCGCAGGGAACCACGCCAACGGCGGCCGGGAGGCTGCTGCTGGAGGGTGCGCGCGACCTACAGTGTCGGGCCGACGCGGTCGTGCAGCGGGCTCGAGCCGTCGGCGGGAGGCCGCCGCGGCTGCGTCTGACGGTCGGCGCCTGCGACGCCGCGGTGGCCGCCGAACTGGTCGCAGCGACCGCCGGCGATGACGCCGAGCTGGTCGTGGAGGTCGTGTCCGACGGGGCGACCGCCCAGGTTGCCTCGCTGCACGCGGCCGCCAGCGACGTCGCGTTGGTGCGGACACCGTTCGACACCGCAGGTCTCGACACCTCGCAGCTGTGGATCGAGCCCCGTGTCGTCGTGGTCTGCAACACACACCCGGTGGCGGACCGGGAGCGTGTTGACCTCGCGGCGCTGCACCAGGAGCCGGTGACCGTGTTCCCCGGGATGGGGGAGCGGGCCCGCCAGTACTGGGCGGCCGGTGACGTGGACCACCACACCTGGACAGCGGGGCCGACCGTCACCTCTCCGACCGACGTCCTCGCTGCGGTCCGCCTGGGCCAGGCCGTTGCCTTCATCGCGGCCTCGCACGCCGCGGAGTGCCTCCTTCCCGGACTGAGCGTCCGGGCAGTCCACGGCCTGTCGCCCAGCGCGCTGCACATGGCCTGGTCGACCAGGAGCACCTCGCTGAGGGTGGCGAGGTTCGTCGCCTCCACCGGTGAGGTCGCACGCCGAGGACCGCTGCCGGGTCATCTCGTCGCCTCATCCGTCGCGACTCGGAGTCCGCCGCCTCCTGAGCTGTGATGACCCGCCGCCACGGGCTGGGATCCGCTGCAACAGAGCATCGCTCCCGAAAGAGAAACGCTCGTGAAGCTAGTGCTCGGAGGGCGGCTTCAACCGCATTCGCCCGACCGTCACCGCGGACCCCGCTGCGGGACGCCGTCGTAACGCTGGCGGGCCTGCTCGACCTCGGCCAGGTTGGCGGTCCCCCATTCGGTCAGATGGGCGAACAGGTCGGCCAGGCTGCGCCCGAGAGCGCTGATCTCATACTCGACGCGGGGCGGAACCTCGGCGTGGCAGGTGCGCGTGAGAAGACCGTCGCGCTCGAGCTGGCGCAGCCGTTGGGTCAGCACCTTCGGGGTGATCCCGGGGATGCGCCGCTGCAGTTCCCCGAAGCGCTGGCGTCCGACCTCGTTGAGGGTCCACAGGATCGGAGTGGTCCAGCGGCTGAAAAGCACGTCCACCACCGGGCCGATCGGGCACGCCGTCACCGGCGTGACCGCCTCGGGCGGGCGCGATCTGACCTGGACCATTGCAGCCTTCCCTCATGATTCTTTCCCTCGGTGGGTACTTTCCCCTAGGTACCTAATGTCTGGAGGATAGTAGCGTCGTGGACAGGCCCACAGACCACAAACCGATCACCACTCCCGGCTCGTGGCTGAACGGGCCCCTGACCAGTCGCCGCCAGTGGTACCTACCCGGCGGCTCACGCGAGGAGAACCCCATGCAGGCACAAGTGATCAATGAGTACGGCGGCGTGGACGTCCTGACGCTGAGCGAGGTGAGCACACCAGTCCCCGGCAGGGGCGAGGTGCGGGTACGGGTCGCCTATGTGGCCCTGAACCCGATTGAGTGGAAGATCCGCTCAGGGGCGTTCGCGGCAATGCTGCCCATGACCTTCCCGGTCATCCTCGGCAACGAGGTCTCCGGCGTCATCGACGCACTCGGCGACGGCGTCGAAGACTTCAAGGTCGGCGACCGCGTCGCGGGCTTCGTGCGAGGTGGGGGTGACGCCGAGTACGTCGTGACCACACCGGACCGGCTCGCGGTCGTCCCCGCCGCCCTGAGCCTGCGGCGCGCCGCGGTGGTCCCGCAGGGCGTCGAGACGGCGCGGCGCTCGCTCGGCCTGTTGGCAGTGAAGCCCGGTGAGACGGTCCTGATCAACGGTGCCGCGGGTTCGGTCGGCAGCGCAGCGGTCCAGATCCTCGCTGAGCAGGGCGTGACGGTGATCGGGACGGCCAGCGCCCGGAACCACGACTACCTCCGGTCGCTGGGTGCAGCCCCGATGGAGTACGGGGACGGCCTGCTCGAACAGCTCGCGGAGGTGGCCCCGCAGGGAGTCGACGCGGCGTTGGACTGCGGTGCGCGCGGTTTCGTCGACCAGGCGTTGACCATCCTGCCTGCAGAGCGGATCATCACCATCGCCGACTTCAGCGCCCCGGCCAAGGGGGTACAGCTCGCCACTGGAGACCCGCTGGCCCTCCACGCGGACTCCTTCCGGTCGGTGCTGTCCCTCGCCGCCGAGGGCCGCTTCGCCACCGAGGTCGCCGCCGAGTTCCCCCTCGCCGAGCTGGCGTCCGCGCAGACGATGAGCGAGGCCGGCCACCTGCGCGGCAAGATCGTGGTCCGCGTCGCACAGCTCGACGGTGCGGACACCGGGAGCTGACCCCGCCGTACCGGGGCCGCCCGCTCCAGCGCCCGGGAGGGCGGGCCCCGGTGGGGCGCGCGGGCCCTGACCCAGCTACCCCGCCGGACCGACCGCCGTGCCTGGCCGCTGAGCCTTGATCCGCCGCATGATCGGTCTGTGAACGACGGGCCCGCCAGGATCACGAACGACAGCTCGAGGGTCGAAGCCTTCTCCGACGGTGTGCTCGCGATCGCGCTCACGCTGCTGGTCCTGGACCTGCACTCCGAAGCCGCGCGGGGCGAGTTCGGTCACGAACTGGCCGGCCAGTGGCCGCGGTACATTGCCTACCTCGCCGCGTTCCTCAACATCGCCGCAGTCTGGACCAACCACCACGACCTCTTCACGCGCGTCCGCCGGGTCGACAACCGCGCGCTCGCCCTGAACCTGCTCGTGCTGCTGACCGCCTCACTGCTTCCCTGGCCGGCGGCCGTCGTCGGCGCGGCCGTGCAGGACGGCGACCACCACGACCAGGTACTGGCCACGACGGTCTACGCGAGCGTGAGCCTCCTCCTTCCGCTGGCCTTCGCGGCGCTCTACACCTACCTGGCGCGCCTGCCAGAGCTGTTAACAGATCCCGGAGACGCGACGTACTGCCGCCAGATGGCGCGCCGCGGACTCGCCAGCGCAGCCGCCTTCCCGGTCGCCGCACTCGCGGGGCTGTTTGCACCGGTCGCCGCCCTCGCAATCTTCTTTGCCGTTCCCGCCCTGTTCCTGGGCGCGCTGCTGCTGCCCCAGCACGTCCACGCACATCCCGTGGACTAGAGGCTGTCCCACCGGCCCCGCGGTTCTCGGACCGCCGGGCAGATCAAAAGTCACTGACAACACGCGACCCTGGGCACCGCCGTGGTGGCCGAGGTCCGCGTCCAGCTCCTCGGGGGCGGTGTCCCCCCGCCGGCCGGACCGGTCGACCTCGCTCATGTGTGCTTGCTCGACCCAGTCCCGCAGCACGGCCAACGGGGCTTCCAGGGTCCGGCCGAGGGAGGTGAACTGGTAGTGGACACGTGGGGGCACGGTCGGCTCCACCCGCCGCGCGACGAGCCCGTCGCGCTGCAGGCTCCGCAGCGTCTGGGACAGCATCTTCTGGGACACCCCGGGCACCGCCGCTGCAGCTCCGCGAACCGCACCTCCGGCGGGTGGGCGTCGGTGAGGACCTTCACCGCCATCGGCGTCCACTTCGTCCCGAGCCGGTCCAGGAGCCGGCGGGTCGGGCACGCCGGGTCGAAAAGGTCACCGCCCGGGCAGCGACGCCTTGGCTCCGGCGCCGCCCCGCTGTCAGAGGTGGAGGTTCTCCAGGTCGTCGAGCAGGCTGGGGCGCGTCGGCTGCCATCCCAGGGCCTCGCGGGTGTGGGCGCTGGAGGCGGGCTGGTCCATGGCGAAGATCGGACCGAACGGGCCGAAGCTGTCTTCCGGGACGGGCTGGACGGGCAGGCCCAGGCGGCGCCCGACGACGCCGGCGATATCGCGTACCGCATCGCCTTCGTCGGCGACGGCGTGCCAGGCCGTACCGGCCGGAGCCGATTCCAGGGCCAGCCGGAACAGGACCGCAGCGTCCAAAGCGTGCACTGCCGGCCAGCGTTGGATTCCGTCGCCGGGGTAGCCGGCGATCCCGCTGCGACGCGCCTGGTCGGTCAGCAGCCCGGCGAAGCCGCCCAGGCCCTGGTTGTGGACCGTGCGCGGCATGCGGACAGCCGTGACGCGTACCCCGCGGGACGCCAGGTCCAGCAGCGCGTTCTGGGCACGGCCCCGGGCGCCGACCGGCCCGTCGGTCGGCACCGGATCGGCTTCGGTGCTCGCGCGTCCCGGCACCCACGGGGTGCAACCGCGAGCTCGGGCCACGCGTGCAGGCCGCCGTCGCCGCCAGCACCGAGCTGCAGGAACGCGACGCCCTCAAGCACGTCGGCCTCGCCGCCGCCATGACCGCCGCGCTCACCGCGCGCGGAACACCCGACCCCACAGCACACCTGGCAAGCAAGATGGGCGTCCTCGCCCTGAAACAGGGCTACGCACGATGGACCGAGTCTGACCAGGACGGCGCCAGGGGGCTCGCGCACCACGCCCTCGCCACCCTGAACGACCTACGCGCCGCCACCACGACGCTGGGCTGAGTGAGTCACCGGCGCCGGCAGCGGGGCTCCCGGCTACCCAGGGCGCCTCGGGGACGCGCCGGTCTCGGTGCTGGACGCCGTCTGGAACCTGTTGGCGTGGAACCCGCCGTGGGCAGCGCTGCTGGGCGACCCCGGTGGCTGGCGCGGGCGCGAGAAGAACCTGGTCTGGCGCGCGTTCACCGACTGCCCGACCCGGGTGGTGCTCACCCACGACGAGCACGCACGGTGGCGCGCCGGACTCGTTGCCGACCTGCGCCTGGTCCTCGCCCGTTACCCCGACGACTGGTCCCTGACCTGTCACGGCGGCGCTGATCCGGACTCACCGGCTGGCCAGGTGAGCCCGGATCACCGTTTCGTAGTCCGGATCGGCGACCAGGCCGAGGGCATGCGCTCGGATCGGGTCGAAACGGGCTGGCCACCCGGCCACGATCGACCCGACGGCGGGGTCGGGCACCCAGTCCACCAGGGCCGCGACGTCGGCACCGGCTACCTGCTCCAGGGCGGCCACCATGTCCCCCACCGAGAGTTCCAGAGCCGGCATCACCAGGGCCGTCGGCGGCCCCCACACCTGCGCGGAGGTCTGGGCGGCCAGCAGCAGCCCCTGGATGGTCCGCTCCGGAGAGGACACGGCGACCCGGGTGTCGGCAGCGACCGGGCACCGGGCGCGCTCGCCGGCCAGCGGCTCGCGGACGATCCCGCTCAGGAAGCTGCTGGCGGCGCCGTTGGGGCGCCCGGGGCGCACGCTGACCGTCATCAGACGCAGCGAACGACCGTCGATGAATCCCTTACGGGTGTAGTCCGCGACGAGCTGTTCGACCACGAACTTCTGGATGCCGTAGCTGCTGCGGGGGGTTGGCAGCGTCGTGTCGGTGACCACGTCCGGCATCGGCGCGCCCGGCCAGGCACCATAGACGGCCAACGAGCTCGCAAACACGACGACGGGGGCCGTACCCAGGGCTCGACAGGCCTGCAGGACGGCTCGCGACCCGTCCACGTTCACCAGCAGGCCAAGGTCGAAATCCGCCTCGGCGTCCGCGCTCACGGCGGCCGCAAGGTGGTAGAGCACATCGGTGCCTTCGAGGATGTGGCTGGTGTCCGGGCCCTGCAGCACCTGCGCGAGGTCGCCGACGACGACCGTGACCCGCGGGTCGTCCCGTAACGGGGCAGCGGCCGGAACCCGATCGATCAGCGTGATGTGTTCGACGGGGCGCGGCGGCCAGCCCGCCACCGCCATATCCCCGGCAGCGAGGAGGGCGCGGGCGAGGCTGGCACCGAGAAAACCGGAACCGCCCGTGATGACGATGCGCATGGGTAGCCCTCCGACGACGTGGCCGTAATGTCGTTGTTCGAATCGGGTAGACGATTGTTCGAATCGGATAGACGTCATCGAACGGTAGTGCGCCCACCGAGCGAGGAGATTCATGACGACGCCGGACCCCTGGGGTGAGGTTCCGCCACCGCAGCACGACCCCACCGTCCGACCCGAGATCCGCCGGCTGCGAGCGGCACGCGGGCAGTGGCTGGCCGTGCTGGACGACGACCCGACCGGGTCGCAGAGCGTGCACGGACTGGACGTGGTGCTGTCCGCCGATCCTGCCCAGTACGCCGATGCGCTTGGCAACGGTGCGGCGAGCTGCTTCGTCCTCACCAACTCGCGCAGCCTTCCCGAGTCGGCCGCGGCCGAGCTCAACCACCGGGTGGCCAGCGACCTGCTGGAGCTCGCCGCCGACCAGGGGCACCCCCTGCAGCTGGTGAGCCGCAGCGACTCCACGCTGCGCGGGCATGTGATGGCCGAGATCGACGCGCTGGTCGACGCGAGCCGGGACGCCACCGGAACCGGCCCAGACGCGGTGCTGCTGGCACCCGCTTTCCTGGAGGCCGGTCGGGTCACCGCCGGCGACGTGCACTGGGCGCGCGTGCAGGGCCGGTACCTCCCGGTAGGCGAGAGCGAATTCGCCCGGGACGCAACCTTCAGCTACCGCTCGTCGAACCTGCGCGACTTCGTCGCGGAGGTCAGTGGCGGCCGGGTCGAGGCCGACCAGGTCGCCAGCATCAGCCTGGACGACATCCGGGTGCACGGCCCGGACCGGATCGCTGACATCCTCTCCGCGGCCAGAGACGCCTCCTTCGTCGTCGTCAACGCCATGGACTACAGCGACCTGGAGCTGGTGGCGCTGGGGGCGCTGCGAGCCGAGGAGGCCGGCGCCAGCCTGCTGTTTCGCAGCGGACCGTCGATGGTGCGAGCCCTGGACGGCCAGGACCCCGCTCCCCCGCTGAGCTCGGAGCAGATCTGGTCCGGCCAGCGGCCGACGGGCTATGGCATGGTCGTCGTCGGCTCACACGTCGGGCAGACGAGCCGCCAGGTCGCCGCGCTCACCGCGACCTGCGACGTGCATGTCGTCACCGTCGAGGTCCCACACCTGCTCTCGCTGCAGGTGTCCGAGCGGCCGGCATACGTCGCAGAGCTGGCCGGCGAGGTGCGCCGGGGCCTGGCCAGCAGCGACGTCCTGCTCATGACGAGCCGGGCCCTGGTCACCGGCCCCGACCGGGCGTCCAGCCTGGGGATCGCCCGCGAGGTGTCGGCGATGCTGTCGGCCGTCGTGCGGGAGAGTCTGCTCGACCCGCCGGCCTGGGTGGTGGCCAAGGGGGGCATCACCTCGCACGACATCGCCGTCCATGGGCTGGGCATCCGCCGAGCCAGGGTCGAGGGCCAGCTCTTCGATGGGGTCGTCTCCCTGTTTCGTCCCCTGGACGGCGACGAGGCAGCCATCGGTCGGCCCTACGTCGTGTTCGCCGGGAACGTCGGTGATGACGACACCTTGGCCGAGGTGGTCCGGCGGTTGCATGGCGGGCCGCCATGAGCCGCGACGCAGACGTGGCGCTGACAATGGGGACCCTGTTTGCCACGAGGAATTCGCCATGACGAGAGGTGCTCCGTGAATATCGGCTGGCTGGGATTGGGAGCGGATGGGCGCTCCGATGGCGGCATGCGTGGCCGCCGCGGGCCACACCGTGACGGCATTCGACGTCGACGACGAGCGAGCGAGCGCGCTGGCCGACCGGGGCGTGCTGGCAGCGACGTCGGGGACACAGGCCGCGACCGACGCTGACGTCCTCGTGGTGATGGTGGCGACGGCGGCCCAGGCCGAGCAGGCCCTCTTCGGCGACCCGGGCCGGGGAACCGACGGTGCCCACACCAGCCTGCGGCCGGGCAGCACCGTACTGGTGATGGCGACGGTCGGGATCGCACCCGTGGTGGCCTGGAGCAACCGGCTGGCCGAACGCGGCGTGCGGCTCGTGGACGCCCCGGTCTCCGGAGGGGTCCGGCGAGCCGGGCTCGGCGACCTGCTGATCATGGTCGGGGGCACGGCCGAAGACGTCGCCGAGGTCGAGCCCCTCCTGGCGGCAATGGCCTCCACGTTTCGCGTCGTGGGTCCGGCCGCCGGCGACGGTCAGCGGGTCAAGCTGGTCAACCAATTGCTGTGCGGGGTGCACGTCGCCGCCGCCGCCGAGGGGCTCGCCTTCGCCGAGTCGCTCGGGCTCGACCCGCGCGCCTGCTGGGAGGTAATCCGGCACGGCGCGGCCGCCTCCTTCATGCTCGACGACCGCGGCGAGCGGATGACCGACCCGCACCCGGACCAGGTGAACAGCGCCCTGGACATCTTCGTCAAGGACATGGCACTCGTCGTCGCGGCGGGCACTGAGACTGGCGCCTGGACTCCCCTGGCACGTGTCGCCGAGCAGCTGTACTCCGACGGATCGCAGGCGGGCCTGGGGCGGGGCGACGACTCCGCCGTCATCGAACTGTTCCGGCGCGCGCGGAGCTGATGCGCCAGCTCACGGCGTGAGCAGGACCGGTCGGATGTCAATGTAATAGGGGGGCAGAATCCTGCACAGCTCGATCACCACATCAAGGTCGGGGGCGTCGAGGACGTAGTAGCCACCGATCTGCTCGGCGGCCTCGGTGAACGGGCCGTCGGTGATGGCCAGCTCGCCGCCGCGGGTGCGCAATGTCGTGGCCGAGGCGCCACCGGCGAGCGCCTCGGCACTCACGATCTCGACGCCCGCCCGCTCCGCGCAGGCCTCGTCGAAGGCGACGTGGCTGGCCATCCCGGCCTCCTGCTTCGCTGGGGTCAGGTCGTTCCATGAGCCCATCTCTCCGTAACCGGCCAGCAGGACGAAGTACCTCATGATCGGCTCCTCTCTCGGTGCGGCGACCACCGCCGACACCGCCATGACCCAGGGAACGGCCCTGGATTGACACCCGCAGTACCCAGCCACCACCTCACCCCGCCGACTTGCCCGCCCCATCACACCGTGGAGCCGGCGACGCGTCCTCTCCCCCCTCGACGCCGCCGCCACTCATTTGCTCTTGGAGGCCGAGCCGGACCGGGCGTCGGCATCTGCGCGTGCACACGACCAACGTCGGTCGGCGTGACCAGTAGCGATCTAGTCGCGGTGACGGCACGGGTGCGGTGAGGTCCGTGGACGGGGCGCTCAGGGAACCAGGGTTTTCTCGCCCACTACAGCGGACCGGACCACTTCGATCGAACGGCCCTTCCCAACGCGCCGCAACTCGTGTTTACTGCTGCTCAACACGAGTTGCGGCACGCGGCTCGGACCCTGGACGAAGGAGTCCTCAGTGCACCGGATCATCCTGGACACCGACCTGGCCATGGGCGAGCGCGGCTCCGAAATCGACGACGGGTTCGCCCTGGCGCTGGCCGAGGCCGACCCGGACATCGAGGTGGCCCTGATCACGACCGTCAACGGCAACACCGACGTCGAGACGGCGACCCTTCTCACCAGCGAACTCGTCGAGCGGCTTGACCGAGGAGCCCGGCGCATCGTCCGCGGCGCGGCAGCCCCACTCGCCCGCCCATCGGCAGCGCGTTCCGCACCCCCGGCGATCCTCGAGAAGTACGGCCACCACCACGCCGACCCGGGGCACGCCGCGTCCGCGATCGTCGACCTGGTGATGGCCAATCCGGGCGAGATCACCATTGTCGCCATCGGACCTCTGACGAACCTGGCCACAGCTCTGGCTCTGGACCCCCGGATCGCCCAGGAGGCCCGTGAGTTCGTCATCATGGGCGGGGTCTTTCTGGGTCACACGCTGAGTTCGTCGATGCCGGGCGAGTTCAACGTCTGGGTCGATCCGGAAGCCGCGCATGCTGTCCTTCACTCGGGAGCACGGCTTCGGTGGGTCGGACTGGACGTCACCCTCCAGGTCCGCCTCACCAGGGACCATGCGGCCCAGATGGCGTCCAGTGGCGGACGTTTCAGCTCTTTCGCCGGCGAATACACAACCGCGTGGATCGAACATATGGCCACCCGTTACCCCGGGGACCCCTCGCACGGTCAGTGGTGCGCCATGCACGACCCGCTGGCGGTGGCGGCCCTGACCCGGCCCGAGCTGCTGACCTGGAAACCGGCGTATGTCGACATCGTCACCGGCGACGGCATCGCCCGCGGCGTGATGGTCACGGATCTGCTCACCTCCGAGAACCCGCCGCAGCCCAACTGCCAGATCGCCACCGCGGTCGAGGCCGACCAGTTCATGAAGCATTTCCTCGACATGATCACCAGCTTGTGAACGACAGTCCCGCTCATCACCCGCTCCACTCGACGACGAGGAGAACTCAGCGATGAACGTTCACACATCCCGACGGCAGTTCCTGGGAGGGCTGGCAATGGCTGGCGCCGGAGCGCTCGTCCTCGACGGATGCTCCTCTGGGGGCTCCAGCTCGAAAGATTCCGGTTCGGTGGCGGTCCCCTCCTCGGATCCCACGGCGACCCTGAACGTGACGAGCATCCTCGCGTTGAAGGCCGACAATATGCAGCCGGTGGTCGACGCCTTCCACAAGGCACACCCGAACATCACGCTCAACTGGCGAACGGTGCCCTTCGACTCACTCAGCAGCACCATCGACGCAAACGTGTCGAACAAGCAGGGGAACCCCGATGTCTACTGGGCCGACCAGCCGAGGATCTCGGCGCTCGCCGCGCGCGGTGAGGCTCAGGACATCACGGCCGCCTTCGCCCAGTACAAGTCGACATTCGACCCGGCCCCGTGGGAGTCGGGGCTGTACAAGGGCAGGCTGTACGGGCTCCCGATCGCCAACTCGACGCAGTTGCTCTACTACAACAAAGATCTTCTCACAAAGGCGGGCCTTGCTGCTCCCTCCGCGGATACCGCCAAGCGGATGACCTGGGAGCAGCTGACCTCCGACGCCACGCGCGCCAAGGCCGCCGGCTCAACCAACGGCTTCCTTTTCGGGCAGCCGAACCGCTACTACCAGTTGGAATGCCTGCCGGTGTCCCTCGGCGGCTCGCCTGGCGCGTCCGGGCCGGGCAACCTCACTCCAGACTTCGTCTCCGACCCCTGGGTGAAGGCGATGACCTGGTACGGGTCGCTGTTCAAGACCGGGGTGTCCACCAAAGGCGTCACCCCCGACCAGACCGACCCGGCATTCCTGGCCGGAAAGGTTGCCTACATGGTCGAGGGGCCGTGGTTGCTGCCGCCACTCCAGGCGTCCAAGGTAAAGTGGGGGGTGGCCCCACAGCCGACATTCCAGGGTGCGAAGCCGGTGACGGCGGACGGTTCGTGGTCGCTGGCGATCAACCCGTTCAGCAAGAACAAGGACGCAGCCGCGATCTTCCTGAAGTGGATGGCCGTCGACGACGGCGGCGGCTACATCAAGTACCGGTCCAACCCGGAACTCGCGGCCACGACGGAGGGGAAGAAGACCTACTTCAGCAAGTCGGTGTTCTCCTCTGCCGCCGGAAAGGATGCCGCCGCCATCATCGCCCACGAAACGGCGAACACCGCTGTCAACCGGGTGTCGACCATCGGCTACCTCGAGTTCGAGACAATCCTGAACGCAGCATTCTCCGACATCAGCAACGGGGTCGACCCCGCCGGGGCGCTCAACGCGGCGGACGGTAAGCTGAAGACCGCCTGGGCGAAGTACGCCGGCCAATGAGCGAAAACGCCATGACGTCGGGTAGTGCTCCGGGGTCGGGCACCGTGCAGACGCGGTCGCCGCGCCGAGGACGAGCCCGCCGGCGCAACGGATGGGTGCCGGTGTTCCTCGCTCCGGCCGTCCTCGCGCTTATCCTGCTGCGGCTCATCCCAACTGGGAAGGCGCTCCTGTCCAGCCTCTATAGTGCGTTCCCCGGAGGGATCATCCCCGCCGCATATTCCGGGCTGGCCAACTACCGACACCTGTTCGGCGACTCCGCGTTCGTCCACACCATCATCCGGACGCTGGTGTTCAACCTCGTCATCAACCCCGTGCAGATCGGGCTGGCGCTGGTGATCGCTGTCCTGATGACCCAGAAGATCAGGCTTCAGGGTGTCTGGCGGACCCTCGTGTTCGTTCCGGTCACCGTGCCGATCGTGGGGTCCTGCATCGCATGGGGCGCCGCCCTCGGCCCGAACGGCCCGGTCAACGCCATGATCTCCGCTCTCGGTGGCGACCCGCAGCCGTTCTTCAGCTCGTCCTCCCAGGCGCTGGCCTCCATCCTGCTTGTTGCCTCATGGATCGGGATCGGCTACTGGATGATCTTCCTGATCGCCGGACTTCAGGCGATCCCCTCGGAGCTGTATGAAGCAGCCCGACTGGACCGCGCCGGGCCGGTCCGGACCTTCATCAACCTCACCGTCCCACTGCTCAAACGTCCCCTGCTTTTCGTTCTGGTCGCCGACACCGTCGCCAACTTTGTGTTGTTCGTGCCGGTTCAGCTGCTGACCAACGGCGGCCCACAGTCGAGCACCACCCTGCTCATGTTCGACGCATACCAGACGAGTTACACCTATGGGAGTCGAAATGCCGGCGCGGCGGAGGTCGTGATCCTGACGCTGGTCATGCTGGCCTTTGTCCTCCTGCAGTTCCGTCTGCTCCGCGACCCAGCGGCCGACCGGTGAGCGCACCGCTGCCGCTGGGCGCCGTAGACGAGCGCTCAGCGACGAAGCCACCAGATGAGCGGGTCCGGTCAACCGGGACCCGGCCGGCGCGAACCGCCGCCTCGCTGGTCTTAACGGGTGTCGCCGCGGTCGTCGGGTGCGTGTTCATCGTCCCGGTCATCTGGATCCTCGTCGGGTCCTTCCGGCCGAACCTGGACATCCTCAGCAACCTCTCGACGGTGAGCTGGCACCTGATCGTTCCGACCAGACTGACGTTCGGCAACTACACCGGCCTGCTGGGCAGCGACGGGTTCGGCATCGCACTGCTCAACTCCCTTTTCGTCTGCCTGGCCTCGGTCGTCGTCGGACTGGTCATCTCGGCGATGGCGGCGTACGCGCTGAGCGTCTTCACCTTCCGCGGCCGCGACATCATCTTCGCCATCGTTGTCATCAGCTTCATGGTGCCGTTCGAGGCGATCGCCATTCCGCTGTCGCAGCTGTTCACCGCGTGGGGGCTGGGCAACACCCTGTTCGGGCTGATCCTGCCCGGGCTGGGCAACGGGCTCGCGATCTTCAACCTGCGGCAGTATTTCCGCGGTATCCCCGGGTCCTACCGGGAGGCAGCCATGATCGACGGCGCCTCCGAACCGAGGATCCTGACCTCTGTTTTCGTCCCGATGAGCGGTCCAGCCCTCACCAATTCCGCGCTGCTGATCTTCCTCGGTCAATGGACTGCCTACCTGTGGCCGCTGCTGATGGTCTCGGACAAGAACAAGCAACTCGCCCCAGTTGCGCTCGCCGCGACCTTCGGCGAGCACAGCGCCGATTACGGTCAGAACTTCGCGGGCGCGATCATGCTCTCGCTGGTGCCCGCGGTCTCAATCTTTATCCTCCAGCGGTTCTTCGGCCGCCTGTCCATCGGGAGTGGCGAGAAGTGAACCCACCGCGAGCCTCCGCGACAGTCATCGTCGTCGGATCGGCCAACCAGGACTACATCGTCCGGGTCGCGGCCCCGCCCGGACCGGGGGAGACCGTTCTCGCCCACAGCCTCCTGAACCAGCCTGGCGGCAAGGGGGCGAACCAGGCCGTCGCGGCAGCCCGCCTCCAGAGCAACGTCAGCTTCATTGCATCCATCGGCGACGACGCCGACGGCGCGGCCCTGCTGCGCGAGCTTCGTTCGGAGGGTGTCGACACCAGCAACGTCGAGATCATCAACCGGAGCCGGACCGGTGTGGCACTGGTGTGGGTGTACGACTCGGGCGAGAACTCGATCACCGTCATCCCCGGCGCCAACTTCCACCTGACCGCCGAACGGGTCGACCGCTCGGTGGAGCGCCTGACCCGCGACGCCGGCAACGCGGTCGTCGTCGTCCAGGCCGAGCTGGTCACCGACATCATCGTGGCGACCGTCGCGGCGGCCCGCCGCACCGGCGCGCGGGCAATCCTCAACCTGGCGCCCTACCAGCCGCTGGACGGTGACACCCTGAGCAGCTGCGACCCACTCGTCGTGAACGAAGCTGAGGCCAGCGCACTGGTCGGGTGGAAGGTCACCGGCGCTGCGGGCGCGACCCGCGCGGCTGAACAGCTGCGTGGCCGCACCCGCTCGGTCGTGGTCACCGTCGGGGCTGAAGGCGCATGTTGGGCCGACCAGTCGGCCGCTGGCCACGTTCCGGCTCCGGTGGTGGACCGGGTGGTCGACACCACCGGTGCCGGCGACGCCTTCGTGGGCGCGTTGGCGGCGTACCTGGCCCGCGGAACCACTCTCCAGCGAGCTGTCGAGGTCGGCGTGTTCGCCGGCACGTTCGCCGTACGCAGCCCCGGGGCGCAGCTGTCCTACCCGACTGCCACCGACCTGGGTGTCGACGCGACGGCCGAGCCTGTCTCGAGGGGCTGACGCTAAGGTCCGGAAGTGGCTGTCACCAGGTCAGACGTGGCACGCCTTGCCGGGGTCTCGCCCGCCGTGGTCAGCTACGTCCTCAACAACGGGCCACGCCCGGTCGCCGGTCCGACGCGGGAACGGGTCGAGGCCGCGGTCCGACGCCTGGACTACCGGCCGAATGCGATAGCCAGTGCCCTGCGCGGCGGGTCCACGCGGTCGATCGGCTTCCTCACCCCGAACCAGCGGAACCCGTTCTACGCCGAACTGACCGAGGCGGTCGAACGACGGTTCAACGCCCGTGGGTACCTCGTCCTCATCGGGAATACCAGCAACGACCGCAGCCGGGAAGAAGCATATTTGCGCACCTTCATCGATCGGCGGGTAGATGCCCTAGTGGTCAGCTCCGGGGTCTCCCTGACCCGGTCGCCACCAGCAGCCATGCACGCGGTTCCCGTCGTCGTCCTGGAAGAAGATCGCAACGGCACGACGTTCTCGAGCATCGGCTCGCAGGAAGCCGCCGACGCGGCGACCGCGGTGGAACATCTGCAGCGCCACGGCCACCACCTCATCGGCTGCGTTGGCGGACCGCCGTGGATCACCGTCGAGGCATTCCGAATCGCAGGATGGCGCCAACAACAGGACGCCGAAGGCTTTCCCGCCGGCGATGAGATGCTCGCCGTCGCCGAGCACTCCGCGCCCGGCGGAAACTCCGCGGCACTTCAGCTGCTCAGCGAGCATGGACGCCCGTGGACGCTGCACGGTCGTCGACCCTCCGCCTTGTTTGTCACCTCCGACGCGCAGGCGACCGGCGCGATCTACGCCTGTCATGAACTCGGCCTGCGCGTACCCGAGGATGTGGCTATTGTCTCGTTCGGCGGAACACAGACGGCGTCCTACACAATCCCGCCGCTGACCACCCTCCGACAGGACATCGACTACCTCGCAACAGCCACGGTGTCCCACCTGTGCGAAGCGATCGCCGACCCGCAGACACCGCGAGTCGAACTCGCCGTGCGCGGCAATCTTGTCATCAGTCGAAGCTGCGGTTGCGACTTCAACCGACCCGCCGGACCCTGACCAGGTGATCGCTGCCACCAGGTCGGGTGGCGAGGTCTCGCAATCCGGTGCGACAACACCGTCATCAACCACCGGCCCGGGATCGTCCTCGCCAGCGCATCATCTGGTTCATCACCTGATCCAGGAGACATGCCCCAGGGCGGATTAGTCGATAGTGCCGCCCGAGGGCTGCCGATGGTAGCAATCTCGGGGCGACGCCGTGCGTGGCGAAGAAGGCGACCGTGCGGTCGAGCATCGCCTCGGCCAGGGACCGCTCGGTGATCAGCAACGGCCGAGCCTGGAAGTTCTGGCCCGACGCCGGCAGCTGGGTGGCCAGCGGGTCGTCGAGCCCGGCGCTGCTCCCCACGGACTCTCCGACCATCTCCAGCCCGGGCGGGGAGGGCACCCAACTGGTGCGCTCGGTCGCGCACGCGGCAGCGGCCGCCGTGGCCGACACCCGGACTGCGTCCCCGCCGGTTGTCGAAGAAGTGTTGGCGACGAGGCCTGCACGGCGGCCCCGGACCGGACCCGCCGAACAACGTAGCCGCAGGTCGGAGCGGGAGCCGGCGGGGGACTCGAACCTCCAACCGCCCGATGAGAAGGACGATCCCCCTGCGCCCACGCAGTGCTGACCTGTGCCGCAAGTCGTTGACGTGCGGGGCGGCCGCCGCGTCTTCCGCCGTGACTCCTGCGGGGCCGGCTGGTGCCGCCCGCGATAGCCGCCGATCAGTGAACAACTATTCGCCTTTTAGGATTGCGAGTCCTCGCGGTGGGAACGGCGGGGTCGGAGTTCGGGTACTCGCAGGACGGGGACCGCCCGTAGCAGAAACCGGTCGAAGTGGGGGACGGTGAAGGCGGCGTAGCCGTGCTCGGGGGTGTAGAGCAGTCCCATGTTGATCAACTCCGCGCGGGTCGGACCGAGGTTCGTCGACCGTCGTCCCATAACGGCCCCCACATCGGAGGCCTTCTGCGGCTCATCTCCGAGCTGGGCCATCGCGCGCAGGTAGGCCCGTTGCAGCTCGGTCGCCCGGTCGAGGCGGACGCGAAAGAAGGATGCGTCGAGCTTTGCCTCGTAGGAGGGGACCGCGGTACGGATGTCGTCGGCGGTGATCTGGGGGCCGTCGGCGATAGTCCACACGGCGTACCCGAGCTCCTGTACGAAGTAGGGGTACCCACCGGTGACGCCGATCGCTTCGCGGAGCGCCCCGTCGGTGTAGGCCGCGCCCTCCTTGTGCGCGGGCCGGGACAGGGCGTCTCCGGTGTCGGCGGGGGCCAGGTTGTTGATGGCGGGGAACTTGAACAGCCGCTCGGCGTAGGACTTGGCGTCCCCGGCGAGTTCGGCGATCTGCGGCAGTCCGGCACCGACCATGGTGATCGGGAGTTTCCGTTGCACCATTTTGTGCAATGCCTGAATGGCCGCTTCGAGCTGTCGTCGGCTCAGGAACTGGATCTCGTCGAGGAGGAGGACGACACCGCTGCCCTGCTCCCGTGCCGCCTCGCCGAGGGCGACGAACACATCGGTCAGGTCCAGGGCCAGGTCGGCGTGATCGGCGAGTCCCTCGGCGGCCTCGATGTCGAGCCCGGCGGTCCAGGTGCCGGCCGAATCGACGGAGACCGTGAAGGATTTCAGCACCGCGGCGGCGTGGGCGAACCGCTCACTCCACCGGGCCTTCGGGGACAGTTCCAGCAGGGCCGCACGGAGGCGGGTCGCAATGTCACGGCGGAAGTCGGTGTCGTCATGCTTGCGGACCTCGAGCTCGAGCACTACCCACCGGCGCTCGAGCGCCTTGAGCCGGAACTGACCGAGGAGCACGGTCTTGCCGACGCCACGGAGCCCCGTCATGATCATCGACTGTTCGGTCCGGCCGCGTTCGATCCGGGCTAACAGCAGGTCGAAGGACTGCAGCTGGACGTCGCGGCCGACGACCGCGAGGGGTTCGGCTCCGGCGTTCGGCGTGTAGGGGTTCGTCAGCGCGAGCACACTTCACCTTACACATCTTAGAGGGAATTACCTCGTGTCCATAAAGCCTTCTAAGCGTCGTAACGGCTGGCGGGTCGTCGACTGCGAACCCGGCTTCCGTATGAGCTTGCTGCTGGCCGCGCCCCTCCCGGGAACCGCACTGATCGCCACGGAGGGGACCGGCGACGCCATCGCGGTGTCTGTCTGGCTCTGCCTCTACGGCGACGAGGCCGAGGCGGTCGTAGCCCGCGACGAACCCCGTTGAAGTGGCGTGGCTGGCTGAACGGGGCGTCCCCGCTGCGGACAGCACCCCGGTCGGCTGACCCTCGGGCGGGTTCGCCGGTGAACGCGGTCGGAGCTACGGCGGCTGCGGGTTCGCGGCTCTCGGGGTAGTGACCTCGCGAAGCGCGTCCTTCTGTTGTAGCGTCACAAGACTTCGCGCCGGGTAACGGGATAGCTGCGGCAGTGTGACGTGCGCTTGCCCGCCGAATACGTATGCAGCTACAGTCCCGCTATGCGCTTCACGCCTTCCGTCGCGGCAGCTCTTCGGGACCAGTTCGACATCGTCAAGGCTCCTGCGCGCTCGGGGCCGCCGGCGCAGCGGGATCCCGCGTTGCTGGCGACGGTCTCGGAGATGCTGAGCACGATCGAGCGTGACGGCGTTGCGGCTGTTCGGGCGTACGCCGCAGCGCTGGACGGGTTCCACGATGACGAGCTGGAGCTCGACGCCACAGCGATCAAGGCCAGCGGTGACCGGCTCGATCCGGCGTTGCGCGCAGCCATCGAGCTCGGCGCCGAGCGCACCGCCGCGTTCGCCCAGGAGCAGCGTTCGCACCTGAGCGACTTCGAGACCGAGCTCGTCCCGGGCGTGGTCACCGGGCAGCGCCACATTCCGCTCCAGCGGGTCGGGGCCTACCTACCCGCGGGTCGCTTCCCCCTCACGGCCAGCGCGTTCATGACGGTCAACGTCGCCAAGGTCGCCGGCGTGCCGACCGTCATCGCCTGCACGCCGCCGCAGCCGGACGGTGGTCCGAACCAGGCGGTGCTCTACGCCGCGTACGTGTCCGGCGTCGACCGGGTGTTCCTGCTCGGCGGTGTGCAGGCGCTCGCGGCCATGGCCTTCGGGCTGCTCGGTGAGCCGGCGGTCGACATGATCGTCGGCGCGGGTAACGCCTACGTCGCCGAGGCGAAGCGGCAGCTGTTCGGCAGGACGGGAATCGACCTGCTCGCCGGGCCCTCGGAGGTCGCCGTCATCGCCGATGCCACGGCCGATCCGGTCCTGGTGGCCGCGGACCTGCTGGCGCAGGCCGAACATGGGCCGGACTCCCCGGCCGCGCTGATCACGACCGACGCAGGACTGGCCGCGGCGGTCGCGGCGGAGGTGCAGCGGCAGCTGCGGACGCTGTCGACCAGGGAGATCTGCGGACCGGCCTGGGAGAACCACGGGTCGATCACCCTCGCCCGCGACCGCGAGACCGCTGCCGCCCTCATGGACGACCTCGCGCCGGAACACCTCGAGATCCAGACTGAGGACGACGGGTGGTACCACGACCACCTGCACAACTACGGCTCGCTGTTCCTGGGCACCTGGAGCACTGTGGCCTACTCCGACAAGGGGATGGCCGGGACCAATCACGTCCTGCCGACCGCCGGCGGTGCCCGCTACACCGCCGGTCTGTCGGTGTCGAAGTTCCTCAAGCCGCTCACCTACCAGCGGGTGACGCGCGACGCCACCCCGCTGCTCGCCCCTGCCGTCGATGTCATGTCCGCCTCCGAAGGCATGTCGGGCCACCGCGCGACGGCGACCCTCCGCACCGACCGCCTACCCGACTGACCCGACTGACCCGACTGACCGGACTGACCCGACCAGCTCTGCTCAGTCCGGACGCCCGCACGGCATCGAGAGGATCCCCATGCATCCGACACCCAACGCCTCGGCCAGCCCGGAGGTGGCATCCACCGACGCCGCCTCGCCCGGCGCGGCGAATGCGGGTTCTCGGGTGATGCCGGGCGACTACCGAATCGCCGTTCGGCCGGGCTCCGGGAGCGACACAGCGCGCTCGGGTCGGGAGCGGGGTGAACGACGGCAGCCAATGCGGGGGTTCGAGGACACCTACGTCGACATCGTCGATTTCGTCGTCCGGATCACCCACCGGATCTGGGAGGACCAGGACGTCGGCTACATCTACGACACCTATTCCGGCGGCTGCGCGGTCAACGACGACAGCGGTCCCCAGTACGGCGTCGAAAGGGTCGTCGAGGCGACGATCGGGGCCATCCACGCGTTCCCGGACACCCGGTCGTGGGCTGATGAGGTCATCTGGGCCGGTGACGACCAGCAGGGATTCGTGACCTCTCACCGCTACATCACCACCGGTCACCACCTGGCGCCGTGGCGCTGGGGCGCCCCCACGGGCCGGAAGATCAACCTGTGGGGGATCGCCAACTGCGTGATCCGGGAGAACGAGATCGTCGAGGAATGGGTTCTCTACAACATGGCCTCGAGGTTCATGCAGTTGGGCATCGATGTCTCGTGGGCTGCTCGCGAATACGGCAACGAGCTCAATCGGACCCGTGCCGACCGCCACCAGGGCGAGGTCAGCCGGCTGATCGGCGGCCGGCAACCGGAGTACTACCCGGACAGCCCCGCGCATCCGGGGCCTACGCACCACGCAGGATCCGAGCGGCGCGGCTTCGACGTCGACCACTTCGTCCGAGCGGTCTGGCACAACGTGTACAACCGCCGTGACCTCAGCACGGTCGACAGGGCCTATTCCCCGACGGTGCGCTGGAAAGGCACGTCGAACCGGCTCGGGTATGGCCGCCAGGATGTGAAGGGCATGGCCCGGGCCCTACTCGCGACCTTCCCCGACCTGGGGATGGCGGTCGACGAGGTCTACTGGATGGGTAACGACGCGGAGGGCTACCGCGTCTCGGTCCGCTGGACCGCCCAGGGCACGCACCGCGGCTACGCCCTCTACGGCCAGCCCACCGATCGCCGGGTCCACCTGTGGGGGATCGACCAGCTCTACATCACCGGCAACCGCATCACCGACGCCTGGAGCTGCTTCAACGAGTTCGACGTGCTCGCGCAGATCCTCAGCGATGAACCGGCCGACATGGTGACCTGAGCATGGCCGCCCCGCTGCTGACAGGGACCCGGCTGCTGACCGGAACCCGGCAGACCAGCGTCACCAGCCACGACGTCGCCCGGCGTGCGGCGGTCTCCCAACCCACGGTGTCCCGCGCGCTTCGCGGTGACCCCCACGTCGCCGAAGCCACCCGGCTCAGGGTCCAGGCCGCCGCCGCCGAACTCGGATATGTCGCCAGCGAGCGCGGCCGCAGCCTGGCCACCCGCTCGACGCGGCAGATCGCGATGGTCGCCGATATCCGCAACGCGCTATATCCCGTCCTCGTCGAACCCCTGCACGACCGGTTTGCCGAACACGGCCTGCGGATGGTGCTCCACGCCGTCCGAGGTGATGCGGAGTCGACCTCCGCGCGCATTCTCGACGGCTCCGTCGACGGGATCGTCCTGACCACGACACGGGTCGGTTCACCCCTCGCGGGAGAACTCCTGCACCGGCGCCTGCCCTTCGTCGAGCTCAACCGCATCTCCGGCCATCCCCGGGCCGACGGTGTCGCCGCGGACAACGATGGTGGCGCCCGGGACATGATCACGATGCTCGTCGCCGAGGGTCATCGGCAGATCGGCGCCGTGTTCGGGACCCCGCGGGCCAGTACCAGCCGCGACCGGGAGGCCGGGGCGCGGGGAGCGCTCGCGGCGGCGGGCATCGAGCTGCCCGACCACCGCGTCGCGCGGGGCGGGTTCGGTTACGACGACGGCGAGCGCGGCCTGGCCGCGATCATGACCGGGCGCAGTCGACCGACGGCGGTGTTCTGCATCGGTGACCTGGTGGCGATCGGCGCGTTGAACCAGGCCAGGCGGATGGGCCTGCGCGTCCCGCAGGACGTGGCCGTCGTCGGCTTCGACGATCTGCCGATGGCGAGCTGGCCGATGATCGAATTGACGACCGTGCGGGCCGACCTGACCGCGATGGCCGTGGCCGCCGCGGATCTGCTGATCCGACGCCTGTCCGACTCGTCGGTGCCGCCACGGATGACGACATTCCCGACCGAACTCGTGTTACGCGCGACCCACCAGCGCAGATAGCGCCGGCTCGTCGGTCTGCATACGTATACTTCGCGCATGATGATCGAGCTGAAGAAGGCCGTGTCGGCGGCGTCGCTGACGGGTGCGAAGCAGGACGTCGCGGCCACCGTCCGCGGCGTACTCGACGACGTCCGTGACCGGGGCGACGCGGCCGTCCGCGAGTACTCCCAGCGGTTCGACAACTGGAGCCCGCCGTCCTTCCGGCTGTCCTCCGCCCAGATCGCCGACATCGTCGCCGAGGTGCCCGCGCAGGCCATCGCCGACATCGAGTTCGCCCAGGCCCAGGTGCGCCGCTTCGCCCAGGCCCAGCGGGCTTCACTGACCGACTTCGAGATCGAGACCCTGCCCGGGGTGCACCTGGGCCAACGGACCATCCCGGTCTCGGCGGTCGGCGCCTATGTCCCCGGCGGGCGCTACCCCCTCACCGCCTCGGCCCACATGACGATCGTCACCGCCAGGGTCGCCGGGGTGGAACGGATCGCCGCGTGCACGCCACCGATCCGCGGCCGCGTCCCAGCCGCGACCGTCGCCGCCATGTCGATGGCCGGCGCGGATGAGATCTACCTACTGGGCGGTGTGCAGGCCATGGCCGCCATGGCCATCGGCACCGAGACCATCGAGCGGGTCGACATGATCGCCGGACCCGGGAACGCCTACGTCGCCGAGGCCAAGCGCCAGCTGTTCGGTGAGGTGGGCATCGACCTGTTCGCCGGTCCGACCGAGGTGCTCGTCATCGCCGACGAGCACGCCGACCCGTTCGTGGTCGCAGTCGACCTGCTCAGTCAGGCCGAGCACGGCCCGGACTCACCAGCAGTGCTCGTCACCATCAGTGCAGACCTCGCCGGCGCGGCGATGGGCCACATCGACGCGCTGCTGCCCGACATGCCGACCAGGGACTGTGCCGAGCCGGCGTGGCGCGATCACGGACAGGTGCTGCTCGTGGAGTCGATCGAGGAGGCGTTCGCGGTCGCTGACAGCTTCGCCTCCGAGCACGTCCAGGTGCTGACCAGTGCCCCCCGGCGCGCGCTGGAGCTGATGCACAACTACGGGGCGCTGTTCCTGGGCGAGGGCACCTGCGTGTCCTACGGCGACAAGGTGATCGGCACCAACCACGTGCTGCCGACCCGCGGCAGCGCCCGATTCACCGGCGGCCTCTGGGTGGGCAAGTACCTCAAGACGGTGACCTATCAGGAGGTCACCGACAGCGCCTCGAGCGCGCACCTCGGCGAGGTGTGCGGGCGCGCGGCCCGCGTCGAACTGTTCGAGGGACACGCCCGCTCCGGGGACGTCCGGGCCGCGAAGTACGCCGGTGCGCCGCTGCCCTGGACCGAGCACACCGTCGCGGGCGCCGGTGGCTGACCCACGCACGGCGCTGGTCTCCGGCGCCGGCAACGGACTGGGCCGGGCGATCGCGGTCGCCCTGTCCGGCGCCCGGCACCGCATCGTCCTGGTCGGCCGCCGGGTCGATGCCCTGGAGCAGACCGCCGCGCTGCTCCCCGGTCCGTCGCGGGTCGCCACGGTCGACGTCGCCGACCCGGCGTCGGTGGCCCGGCTGGCCGCGGCGCTGGACGACGAGCAGATCTCCATCCTGGTCAACAACGCGGGTGTCGCCGGGCCAGTCAAGCCGCTCATCGAGGTCGAACCGGCGGAGTGGGACCAGGTTTTCGCGGTGAACGTGCGTGGTATGTACCTGATGTGCCGGGCCTTCCTGCCGCCGATGATCAGCCGGGGCAGCGGTGACATCGTGAACCTCGCCTCGGTCAGCGGCAAGCGGCCCCTGGCACTGCGGACCCCCTATACCGCGTCCAAGATGGCCGTGCTCGGCCTGACCTTCACCCTCGGCGCCGAGGTCGGGGCTTCCGGCGTGCGGGTCAACGCCCTGTCGCCGGGGCCCGTCCGCGGAGAACGGATGGCGCGCAACTTCCGGCTCGAGGCCGCCCGGCTGGGGATCAGCGAGCCCGAGGCCGAGCGTGCGACCACCGACCGCGCCACGCTCGGCCGGCTGGTCGAGGAGCACGAGGTCGGCGCGGCCGTCGTCGCCATGCTGTCGATGACGGGCCTGCACTGCGCCGACATCGATCTGTCCGCGGGCATGGTGGGACGCTGACGCGGTGAATCCGTCAGTGCGGGCGGTGCCCGGCAGTCCCACCCGGCCGCCGCTGGTGCTGCTGAGCGGAATGCTCGGAACTGGCGCGCTCTGGGACGGGGTGTCGCCGGCGGTGAACGACGTGGTGCTGCCCTGGCCGTGCCGGATCGACCTCGACGACTCAGTGCCCGAGATGGCGGCCAGCGTCCTGGCCGAAGCACCACCCCGGTTCGCCCTGTGTGGCCACTCCCTCGGCGCGATCGTCGCCCTGGAGATCATGCGTCGAGCCGCGCACCGGGTGAGCCGGCTTGTCCTCATCGCCGCGAGCGCGCGCGGGCCCGCGCGCGAGCAGCAGCAGGCCTGGTCGGACTGGCGGGTCCGCACGGAGCAGGGGGCCTTCACCGAGATCGCCGACGACCTCGCCCGGGCGACGCTGGCACCGGTGCGACGCGGTGACGCGCGACTGGTGGCCGCGAACACGCGGATGGCCCAGACCGTCGGCGCCGCGGGGTTTCTCCGCCAGCTGCGGGCCCAGATCACCCGACCCGACAGTCTCGACAGCCTCGCGCGGATCGACGTACCCGTGCTGATCCTGGCCGGCGAGCTCGACGAGATCTGCCCGCCGCCGCTACAGCAGGAACTCGCACAACGCTGCCCGCAGGCCGAGCTGGTCACCGTGGTCGGCGGCGGCCACACACTGCCGCTGGAATGCCCAGCCGAGGTCGCTGCGGCCCTGCGCAACGCCTGCATGGACGGTTGACAACCGGCCCGGGTCCCGCCACCCTACATACGTATTCAGCCGCACTGCCGAACCGAAGGGTTGAGCTGTACCCATGTCTGCCGACGTCGTTGTCACCGCCGCGGAACTCCAGCACCGCACCATCCTGCGCCGAGACCTCAAAGAGGACCGGGCCGCGTTTCTGGACACCACGATCCCGGGCTCGGAAGCCAAGGTGAACTACCCGCTGATCGGCCCCGGGGTGTCGGAGAACGCCGCCCAGGTGATTCCGGTGACCGAGCCCCACGGCTTCAATCTCGGCGGCGCGGTCATGCCCGCCGGCGTGGTGAACAACCTGCACCTGCACTTCACCGCCGAGGTGTTCGTCTGCTTCGCCGGGCAGTGGCAGTTCCGGTGGGGCGTGGACGGTGCGGACGGTGAGGCTGTCGTCGGCGAGGGCGATGTCATCTCCATCCCGACCTGGATCTTCCGTGGTTTCACGAGTAGGACCGACGACGCCTGGCTCTACACCGCGCTCGGGCGCGACCAGAGCGGCGGCCTGATCTGGGCGCCGTCGGTGATCGAAAAGGCGGCGCGGTACGGCAGGCACCTCGCCGCCGACAGCTCGGTCATCGAGACGGCGCCAGGTGAGCTGCCGGGGGACGTCGAGCTGATGGAGCCCCTGGACGCCGGCCAGCTGGCCGCCCTGACGCGGTATTCCGTCGACGACATGCGCCCGCGGCTCGCCCAGCCCGGTGACCTGGTCTGGAACGCCGAAGCATTCCTGGACTCCCGCCTGCCCGGCGGCGGGGCCGAGCTCGCCCTGGTCATCGGCTACGGCCTCACCGAGAACCGCGCCCAGGCTCCGCGGCTCACCGACCCGCACGGACTGGGCCTCGCGTGGCTGCGCGCGGGCGCCGGTCAGGGCGTCGGACGGCACCGGATCGCCGAGTCGGAGGTGCTCATCGTCAAGACCGGCACAGTGCGGGTCACCCTCAACCGGGAGGACGCGGTATTTGTTGACCTCGGGCCCTACGACATTCTGTCTGTGCCGAAGAATGCGTGGCGCAGTTTCAGCACCATCGGTGACGACCCCGCCCAATTCGTCGTCCTCACCGAAGGCGACGGGCGAATCACCCTGGACTGGGACGAGGCCGTGATCACCGAGGCTGCAGCGGCGGGCGTCGCCCGGGACGCCAACGGTTATCTCGCGCCTGCGAGCCTGGTCAACCGCTGACCCGGGACTGGAACCAGAACGCCCGCGTGGGTTTCGTCGATTGCAGGAGGATCCGTGACCGCGACTGACGTCCGTCCCCGGCTCGCCGAGGCGCTGGCCTCCGGCGCAGAGCTCGTCGGGGTGGTGACCAAGCTGGTGGCCCCGGCCCTGGTCGAGATGTGCGGACATGCCGGTGTCGACCTCGTGGTCCTGGACACCGAGCACGGTCCGGCCGACACGGCCGAACTCGAGCACCACCTGCGCGCCGCGGACTCCGCGGGCGTGCCGGCGCTGGTCCGGGTGGGCAGCGGTGATCACCGTGAGATCCAGCACGCGCTGGACGCCGGCGCGGCCGGCGTGGTCGTGCCGCACGTCAGCGACGCAGCCGCCGCACAGCGGGCGGTCGCGGCCGCGCACTACCCGCCGCTCGGGCGTCGGGGGCTGGCGCTGACGACCCGGGCCGGTCATCAGTCGACCATCGCGACCGTCGAGGCGCTACAGGCGAGAGCGCGGGACACGGTGGTCGTCGTCCAGATCGAGGACCCCGCCGGGGTGGACGCGGCCGCCTCGATCGCCGCAACCGATCGGGTGTCGGCCATCTGGGTCGGCACCAACGACCTCGCCCTCGAGCTGGGGGTTCCCGGCCAGCTGACCCACCCGGCAGTGCAGCGCTCGCTGGGGCGGGTCGGCGACGCCATCGGATCGGTCGACGGCCCGCACCGTCCCGTCCTGATGGGCATCCCCGCCGACGACCGGGACGCCGAGCGCTGGCGGGCGGTGGGCGCTTCGGTCCTGCTCTACACGATCCACGGCCTGCTGCTGCCACGCCTGCGCGAGGTGGTGGCGGCCCGTCGACAGTGAGGACCACGACGTGCGCGACCCGGGTCGGGCGTTCGGGTTCACCACGCGCGGTGACCGCCTCCCCAGAGACGGCACCGGTGACCGTCACCACAGCGAACGAAGGAGCACGCGAATGATCCGCATCACGGCACACCAGCTCGCGCCGACCATTGCCGACCTGGACGCGAACACCGCGCTCTCGATTGCGACCGTGCAGCAGTCGGTCGCCGCCGGCGCCCGACTGACGGTGATGCCGGAACTGACCCTGTCGGGTTACATGCTCGCCTCCCCCGAGGAGGCGCAATCGGTGGCGATCACCTCCGAACACCCCGTCTTCACCGCGTGGAGCGACGCCGTCCGGGCGGTCGACGGCGTCGTTGTCGGCGGCTTCGCCGAGCTCGGGGACGACGGGCTCGTGTACAACAGCGCGGCCGTGGTCGACGGTTCCGGGGTACGTGCGGTCTACCGCAAGACGCATCTCTGGGACAGGGAAAAGCTGATCTTCAGCCCGGGCGCCAGCGTGGCGCCGGTCGTCGAGACCCCCGTCGGCCGGCTCGGCATCCTGATCTGCTACGACCTTGAGTTCCCGGAGATGACCCGCAGCCTCGCCCTGCGCGGCGCGGAGCTGATCGTCGTGCCGACGAACTGGCCGAGGGGCGTCGTGCCGGCGGGCGAGCGGATTCAGGAGCTCACGAAGGCGATGGCCGCGGCGAGTACGAACCGCGTCGCGATCGTGTGCTGCGACCGCACCGGACTGGAACGCGGCCAGGAATGGAACAGCGCCGGGACCATCGTGGACGAGCTCGGGTGGATCGTTGCCACCGTTGACGCCAACGGGCTCACGACGGCCGAGCTCGATCTGTCGCTGTCCCACGACAAGACGATCACTGCGCTGTGTGATTCGTTCGGCGACCGACGGCCGGAGCTGTACGGGGCGGTTACCGCGCCGAGATCGGGAGACGGCGTGATCTTCCTACCGACGGCGCCGCTGCAACCGGCACGGTGAATTCCGGCTGTAAACGCCGGTAAAGCCCGCCACTCAAGACGGCGGGTTGGTCCGGCGGGCGTCAGACTGTTTGTTGTCCCGGCGGTCGGTCGGGTCAGCGATACGAGCGATGCGTCAGGAGCCCCCGTGCAGATCGTCCAGGTCGTCCGTGCGGCTGCGGCCGCGGCCGTGCTCGTGCTCGCGGTCCCGCTGGCCGCCGTCGCCCCGGCTGTGGTCGCTGCTGTCCCAGCAGCCGCGGTCCCGGCTGCTGCATTCCCGGCGGCCGCCCGCTCGGCCACAACGACGGACCCCCTTGAGGCGATCTCCCAGGAGATGGCCGCCCACCCCGTCTACCTCGCGTCCGGGTACGACGGGAAGACGGTCGACGTGGCTCAGCTGACGGCCGCGATCAAGGCGGGCAGCGCCTCGATCCGGATCGTCGGGGTGTCGATGGCGGTCGCGGACCGGTACAGCTCGCCCAAGACCATCCCCCTGACGCTGCGCCGCGACGCCGGCTTCACCGGGGACGTCGCGGTGCTGACCGCGAAAGGCTTCTACGCCACGAACTCGGTCGCCGCGAACAATGCACTCGCCGGCGGCGGAACCGCGACCGAAATCGTCGAGGCCTACATCCGCAACGTGCAGGCGACTCAGAGCGGCAGCGCCCAGTACGGCAGCACCGCGACCGGGTCGGGCGCGGGCGGGTCGGGCGCGGGCGGCGGCTTCATCGTCGTGGTCGTCCTCGCCCTCGTCGCTCTGGCCGGCGTGTTCCTGTTGCGCAGCCGTCGACGTGGCCGGGCTGGAGCCATCGGCGGCGGTCGGCAGGAGGACCTGGAGTCCCTGCGGCGCCGCGGGCATGCCAACCTGAGCGTGCTGCAGGCCGAGTACAACGACTACGCGGGCACTGACGCCAGCGTCCAGGGCGTGATCGACGCCGCCGGTGAGCTACTCACGGGGGCCACCACCGCCGCGGACGTCGCCGCCGCCGATCGGATGATCAACGGCGCGCGCAACCAGCTCAACCCGGGACGGGTGCCGCCCGAGCCGGCCGCGATCGCGCCGGCCAGTCCCGGCGACGGAGATCAGGACGGTCAGGGCTACGCGGTGAACCGGCAGGGCCAGGTCCAGCAGTACGCGGGCACCGTGCCCTACGGCTACCAGGTCGTCCCGCCGCAGTACTACGACTCGATCACCGGAAACACCCTCACCGATATCGTCGTCCTCCAGTCACTGTTCGGTGGCGGTGGTTTCGGCGGGGGCTGGGGTGGGGGTGGTCTCTTCGGCGGTGGCGGTGGCGGCTGGGGCGGCGGCCCGGGGGGTCCCCCTGACAGTGGCGGGGATTTCGGCGGCGGCGACTGGGGTGGTGGGGACTCGGGCGGCGGCGATTGGGGTGGCGGCGGCGGTGGCGGAGATTCCGGCGGCGGCAACTGGTAGCACCGCGCCGGGCGCGGCAGCTTTGCCGGTCGGGCCATAGACCGACGCCCAGGGAATACGACGACCGAGCAGCACGACCTCTTTGAGCCAGCCCGCGCTCTCGTCAGCAGCGCGACGCCGAGGCGGTCCCTCCACTCGGCCCACGCCCCGACCGGTCCCACGGCTGGCTCGGCCAGTGCCATCGCGACACCCGCCAGATGCCAGCAGACCCGGCCTCAACGGTTGGGCGATCGAAGCCGGGATCGAACGGCCGCTCAAACACCCGCTTCGGGTAGGGCCAACAGCACGCGCCCTGCCGGGTGACCATCCTCGACCAGTTCGTGAGCCCGCGCGACATCTCCCAGGGGCAAAGTGGCCGCGATCGAGATCGGGAGCGCACCCTTTGCCGCGGCAATGGAAAGGTCGCGGGCGGCACCGTCCTTCGCGGCGACGGGGAAATCGTCACTACCGAGCAGGCGCACCGTGACGTTGTTGAAAAGCAGCGGCCAGAATGGCAGCGTGGGGTTCGCATCCGGACTGGCGTACGCGGCGATGACGGCCCCGTTTGTCACAATCTGGGCGTTCAGCTCGATGTTGGCGGAGAACGCGACCTCCACGACGCGGTCCACACCCCCCGGCGCGAGGTCCTGGACGGCAGCCACAGGGTCGCCCTCGAGCGCCACAACCCGGTCGACGCTGCCCGCCGCTACGCGGTCGACGTCCGACTGATTCCGCACGGTGCCAACGACCGTTGCCCCACCCCACTTTGCCAACGCCGCCGCCAGCGAACCCACGCTGCCGAGAACGCCGTGCACGACGACGACCTTCCCTGCGACCGGTCCGTCAGCGAAGACGGCGCGATGGGCCGTGATTCCGGGAATGCCCAGGCATGCGCCCACTCCGTCGCTGACTGCGTCGGGAAGGTCGACCGCCAGCCGGTCGGGTACCACCGTGGTCTGCGCGGCTGTGCCGAATGGCCGGTAGGACTGTGCGCCGTAGACCCACACCCGTCGCCCCAGTCGGGAGGGGTCGACGCCGTCGCTGTGCGGAATGATCCGCGCGAACGCCATCGGGTTCCCGAGCCAGGCCTGCCGCTTCTTCACATCGCCGGGATTGATCCCCGACCGGGTCAGCCGAACCCGCACCTGCCCGGGAGCCGGTTCGACCACGGGGATCTCACCGACCTGCAGCACCCGTCCGGGATCCCCTTGCTGGTCATACCACGCTGCTAGCACATCGCCTCCGTCTGTTCTGATACATCGGACACCGCCAGGACGCTTGGGCCGCCGTCGACAGACGGCCAACGCCTACGGCGCGGCGGTGTAGCCGTTCACGATCGTTCGACCCGGCGGTCCGGGATGAACCACATAAGCGCTACGAGAACGTAGATCGCAATAGCTATCCACCTCTCGATAAATGCCGACGCCGAGGCGGCCGCGTACAGGGCGGGCGACGCTTTACCTTTCCAATCCCGCCAACGGCGACGGCCAGACGAGAACGCGGACCCTCCTCGCTGATGATCGCGGTCTGCAGCAGGTAGTAGGCCACCGAGGCGAAAAAGAGGACGACGCCGTAGACCGCGTCCGGCAGCGTGGCGAAGTGATTCTCTCCCATCCAGCCGGTCGCGAAGGGGACCAGGGACAACCAGAACAACAAGTGGAGGTTTGCCCACAGGACGAGTCCGTTGACGCGGGAGGCGGCGTGCAACATGTGGTGATGATTGTTCCAGTAGATTCCCAGGTAGGCAAAACTGAGCGCGTACACCGCCACCAGCGGTGCCAGGGGTCGAAGTGCCCCCAGACCCGACCCCAGCGGAACGCGAAGATCGAGGACCATGATGGTGATGAGGATCGCGATCACCCCGTCACTGAATGCCTCCAGGCGACCCTTTGGCATCCCCCGATCATATACCGGTGGCCGGTGATAATCAACCGTCGACCCGCCGCGAGGCAGACACGTGCCTTCCGGGTAACGGACCGAGACGGCGCTTTCGGTACCCGAGTGGTTCGACCGTGGGCGGGAGTCACCGGGTGCCGGGAGGGCGGCGCTCACGAGCGACACGCAGTGAGGGACACAGGCCGCAGCTCAACCCGGATCCGGCGACGATCCTTCTCGGGACCGCCGTCGATGATCGGGAGCGATCAGGACGTCGTCGCAGTGTGCTGCGCCCCCATCAGGCGGCTGAAAGATTCGTCCGGGCACTCGGTACGTCCGCCAGCGGCGGGCACGCCACGGAGTACGTCAGCCGTCAAGCCGGTCGGGGGGGTTAGTCCACCCGCCGCCCAGGCCAGTAGTCGGCCGTAACCTCCAGTGCCGCCCGGTCCCAACCGGCGCGGTCGGCGGCGGCGGCATACGTCGTCTGGAGGAAGGCGGCGAGCGTTCCATCAGGGTCGGCGGCGGTCCGGACGGCGGTGTACGGCAAGACGAACTCGCCCAGCTGCTCGTCGTAGGACGCCTCCGTCGGGCCCAGGACCGCGTCCCGGTACCCGTCGGGCTCCGGGTAGGCGTAGGAGTAAGACGCCCCTTCTCGGGGCCCCCCGGGCCAGAACCCCGCGCTGCTGACCTCCTGTGAGTAGGCCTCGCGCATCACCCAATCCGGGCAGTTGGGCGCGCCGCCGGGGTGCCGCGGTGCCGTCCGCCCAGAAAAGCGAGTCACAGCGAGATCAAACGACCCCCAGAAGAAGTGCACCGGACTCGCCTTGCCGATGAACGAGGACCGAAACGCGCTGCACACCCTGGAGCCGTCGAGCAGTTGCCGCCAGAACCGCTGCGCTGCGTCGGCATCGTAGGCGCCGTGATGAGTATCCTCAGCGAACGGGGTTGCGTCAACCACCTCAACCGGTCGCGGAACAATTCGAGGGCTCACGCCCAGTTCGGCCAGGCGGCCGGTGGTCTCGGCGTAAAAGTCGGCAACCGACCGCGGGTAGAGCCCGATCGTACGAGTGGCGCCGTCTGTACGGCGGACCACAAGTTGGTGATCGATGAAGTCGAACGCCATTTCAAGCCCACCGGCCGGTGTCGGGAATAGGGATGTCGTGAGCCCTCGCGCATCCACGTAGAGGGCGACGTGCCACCAGTGATTTAACGCTGGCGCGTAAGCCATCCTGATCTTGCCGACGATCTGTGTCCACCGGTGCAGGGTCTCCCTCGTGGGTTCCCACTCTGAGCTGGACAGTGCGGGCCACATCCCGCCACCGAAAAACTTGGAGCCGACGGTGCCCTGCTCACCCATTCAGAATCCTTCCTCCGTGGTGCGACCGGATCTGAGAGAGATCCTGTCAATGGTGAAGATGCTGCTGCCAGTCGTGAGGTGCCGCTCCAGCCGGGCCGGGAACGGGTTGTTCGATCGGATGGCTCGTCGGAGCAGCAAGCCGCGGGCCGTCGAAGAACTGCTGAGTGGTGAAGTCGTAGAACCAGTCCTCGCCCGGCTCGAAGGTTTGGATGACCGGGTGTCGCGTCTGCCGGTGGTGCTGGCTGGCGTGCTGACTGGGCGAGTTGTCGCAGCATCCGACGTGACCACACGCCGCGCACCTGCGCAGATGCAGCCACCAGCCGGGTGATGCGCCGGCGTGACATTCCATGCACCCCGCGCCCGACGGCCGAATCCGTGCGTCGATTCCTTCCCCTGCCTCCGGGCCCACCATCTATCTCACCTTCCGGCCCGTTGGCCTCTCCTCGAGCGAAACTACTGGCCGTCCCCTGCTGGGCCGAGGCGGCGGGCGCGTCGATTCAGTGACGCCCCCTGCACAGTAGAGGTATGTTCCACAGAACGCAAGAATGACCGCGCAGTTAGGAACACCCTGGTCCCAGCAGTCGGCGGACGTGCAACGACCGATCAGCGGCGCGGGCTGCACCGCGGTGCAGCCCAACCCGCAAGGCGTTGACGCCACGACCTGCCCGGTGGTCCGGGCCCCGCTCCCGGCGGGCACGTGGCAGTGTTCCGGGCACAGCTGCCCGGGAGGAGGATCGGTGAAGAAGGGCACGGCGACCGTCGTTGGTGGGTTCCGCGACCTGGTGTGGGTGAACACCTGGTTGATGAACGCGGTCGACGTACGACTGATGGACGATTGCGCGCTCACGGTCGGTCGCTACGACGTCCTGCGGGTGCTCGGTGCAAGGCCAGGAACTCGTGTCAACGACATCGCGGAGGAACTCACCATCACCTGGGGCGGTGTCAGCAAACTGATCGACCGCCTCGAGGCCGCCGATCTGTGCAGGCGGCGGCCGAACCCTGCCGATGGCCGATCCTCCCTGATCGAGCTGACGCCGGCCGGTGTCCGGTTGCTCACCAGAGCCGAACAGGTGGTCGAGGACGAGCTGCGGTGCTGTCTGGACGGTGCCGTCCCGATAGCCCAGTTCGACCATCTCGCCGCGGCGGTCGGAGTCGTCCGGACTTCCGTGCAGGCGGCGCGTCGAGAGCGAGCGACCGCGTAACGCCGCGGGCGGTGCGGTCCCCTGCGCAGATCACCCGTCGAGGCGGACCAGCGGTCCGCCGTCGGTCGCGCGCAGCTGCCCCCCTGGCCATCTCTCTGACGTGTCCAGTCCAGGGCCGTCCACCCGGCGGGTCCCCCGACCAGCAGCCGCGCTGTTCGGCGCCGACGCTGGACTATCGGGCGGTCCCGCCGCCCGCCGTCGGCCCCACCGCCGCCTGCGCCTGCCGGCGATCAAGCACCTGTCCGTTCAGTCCGCCGAACTCATGGAGGTCGCCGAACATCTCCAGTTGCAGGGCGGCATCGAGGCCGCCGGCACGGACCGGGTCGTACCCGGCCGCGGTGATGAGCCGGGCCGCCGCCGCCTGAGCTGTGTCGTCGTCGGTCGCGAAGAACAACACGCCACGCTCCGGCGAGCGGTGGGCCTGCGACTGCAGGGTCTTGGCCGCCAGCGTGCCGAACGCTTTGACGTAGTGGGCCGAGTCGGGAAGAAGTCCCGCGATCACCGAACCCGCCGACACACCGTTCGGCAGCGTCCTACTCGGTGTACCGGCGTCATCGAAGGTAACCGGGTTACACGTGTCGATGACGACCTTGCCCGCGAGGCGGCCCTTGTTGTCCTCAACGACCTGCTTCATGACGTCGAACCAGACGGCGAGCACGACCACCTCCGACCGGTCGATCGCGTCCGCAACGGTCGTCGCGCTGACATTGCCGCCGATCTCATGGGCGGCCTCCTCCGGCACGTGGCCGGCGGCCAGGATGATTGGTTCTCCGGAATTGCTGAGCAGCCGCGCAACCGTCCCTCCGATGCTGCCGGCGCCGACAATCGCTGTTGTCATGATGAGCCGCCTGCCAGGTGGTGTTTGTGCTCGGATTGTGTGACGCCCGGAGTCAGCCGCACGTGCTTGAATTCGATGAAGTCGTCGATGACGGCGAAACCGCGCATGCGTCCCAGGCCGCTGGCCTTGAAGCCGCCCTCCTCGAACTGGTCGTGCAATTTCGCCCAGTCGTTGATCCAGACCGATCCGGACTCCAGGGCCAGTGCGACCCTCATGGTGAGATCGACGTTGTGGGAGAAGATGCTGGCGCTCAGCCCATATTGGGAGTCATTGGCCAGCGCCACGGCCTCTTCTTCAGTTGCGAAGGTCTGCATTGTGAGGACAGGTCCGAAGACCTCATTCTGGACGATGTCCAGCTTTGAGTCGCCAGCTTCGAGCAAGGTCGGCCGGTAGAATGCGCCGGCCGCCAGTGGCCCGTCGGTGACCGGCCCACCGCGCACAATTACCTTCACACCCGAGGCGATGGCCTCCTCGACCATTCGGTCGATCCGCGCGACGTCCTTCTTACTGATGATGGGGCCCATTTCACTGTCCGGGTCGGCCGCGGGCCCGACGCGCACCGCCTCCAGACGCTTACCCAGATCTTCGCGGACCCGTTCTGCGAGGTCAGTGTGCACGAGCAGCCTGCTTCCGGTCATGCAGAACTGCCCGGAGAAGACGATCAGTGCGTCGACGACAACCGGCAGGGCACTCTCCAGATCGGCATCCGCGAACAGGATGAGTGGCGTCTTGCCGCCGAGCTCCAGTCCTACTCGCTTCAGGTTCTCGGAGGCGGCCCTGCTGATGGCCCGTCCGGTGGCAGTGCTCCCGGTGAAGCTGATGACCGGCACGTCGGGTGATCGGACGAGGACGTCGCCCGAGACGTGTCCGCCGGTGATCACGTTGGCGACCCCGGGTTCCAGCCCGTCGGTGCCACCGACGAGTCGCGCGACCACGGCGTTCGTCTGAGCGGTCTGCCACGGCAGGTTCATGACAGTCGTTGTACCGGCGGCCAGGGCGGGGGCCAGCGACCGGATGCCCAGGGCGACGGGTGAGTTCCACGGAGCGATGATCCCGGAGACGCCGGCGGGTTGTCGCACCATGAAACTGAACTCGCCCGCCGAAACCTGGCTTGCCCGTCCGGTGTCGGTCAACGCGAGAGCGGCGTTGAACCGGAGTGTCTCCGGCGCGAAGTTGACCTCCAGCCGAGCCTGGGACCTGGTCTTCCCATTCTCTAGAGAAAGGATCTCCACCAGGTCGTCGGTGGCCCCCTCAAAGCGATCGGCCATCCGGTTGAGCACCTGCGCCCGGAGCTGACGGTCGGTGCGCCACTGGCTCTGAGCAAATGCCCTCCTGGCCGCGGCGATCGCCGTATAGGCCTCCTCTTCCCCGGCCATCGCGTAGGTGCCGATCACGTTCCCGGTCGCCGGGTCGACGCTGTCGCCGTGCTCGCGGGAGTCCCGCCAGTTGCCGTCGATCCAGTGCTGAGCCGTCCTCACCGTGTCCTCCGAAACTGTCGATGGTCGAGCCGATGCCGCGTACCCGTCAGTTGAGCCAATCCCGGTGGGTCCTGAACCGGCTGGGGCGAGGGAGCAAGAACCGGACGAGGGGATCGTCACCGGTCGCGTGCCGGCCCCTGAGCCGATCCGCGACGATCAGTGGCCGAACGACCCACGCCCCACCGGTTTCACAGGTTCGACGCTCACCTGGACGGCCTCGCTCGCGTCCTGCACCGCGTCCCGGCGTGGTCGCGGTTGGTCACGCCCGGGTATTGAAGAGGTAGTGCGTGATCTTCAGCTCGCCGCCCTGCCGGGCGAAGACGAACGCCTCGCGGTTGGCCTCCGTGCTGCTCGACCCACTGCTGACGTCGGTCTGGGTCCCGTCGCTGTGGATGAACGCCACGGGCCGCTCGCCCTCGAGGATGAGGTCGACCGTGAAGGCGATGTCGAGCTTCGCGGCCCCGACGATCTGTCCGTAGAGATCCCGCACCGCCGGTCCCTGCGCCGTCGGGGCGCCCTGCGCCATCACCGCCGCGTCGGTGGTGAAGCACCCGAGGGCTGCACCGAGGTCCTGGTCGCGGAGTGCATCTGCGTAGGTCTTCAGCACCACACGGATGTCGTCGTCGATTGCCACTGGGCTCCCCAAGTCTAGGGGAAAGTACGTTCCGTGGAGCGTTACACGTGCCAGCGCGTGGGCACCACCAACAGCGGCCGACGCCCCGGCGCGGACCTCGAGACCGGGTCCCAGGCCGTTCGAGTCGATGTTCGGCCCGCCCACCGCCGCCACAATTTCGACTGCCCAGCCATCACCTCGCGGGAATCCTTGAGTCGCGACCGCAAGTAGCCATTGGTGAAGCCCGGCCAAATCGCTGAGCGAGGCGCCATGGTCATGTTGCGTCCAGGAGATGCCTGACCCGCGGGATGACCTCGGAGCCGTACAGTTCAACATTTCGCTCTAGAAAGTTGGCGGGCATCTGCCCGACGCTGTATTTGAGATCGAAGCGCTGTAGATCGAGCCCGCGGACAGTCGAGGCGATCTTCCCCGCGACGGTATCGGGGCTCCCGACGTGCATCGCGCCATGCTCGATCTCATCATTGAAGGACTGTCTGGTCATGGGCGGCCAACCCCGCTCCCGGCCGATCCGGTCGCGGCTCGCCTTCATGTAAGGGAAAAGGATCTCCTGGGCGCCGGAATCGGAATCTGCGATGAAACCGGGAGAGTGCACGCCCACCGCCAACCCTTCGTGCCCGAAGCGGACTGTGGCGTCGCGGAAGAGCTTCACGTAGGGTGCGAACCGCTGTGGCGGGCCACCGATGATGGCGAGCATCATCGGGAATCCGTGCCTGGCACTTCGAACCACCGAATCCGGGCTACCGCCCACACCCACCCAGACCGGTAGCTCGCCGGACTCCGTCTTCGGGTAGACCCGCTGACCGGACAGTCCGGCGCGGACCGATCCAGACCACGTAACCGGTCCCCCACCGCGCAACGCGGCGAGCAATTCCAGTTTCTCGTCGAACAGCACCTCGTAGTCCTGGAGGTTATACCCGAACAACGGGAACGACTCGGTGAACGAACCCCGCCCAACGGTGATCTCGGCCCGCCCGGAGGATACGGCGTCCAACGTCGCGAAACGCTCATAGACCCGCACCGGGTCATCTGAGCTGAGCACCGTCACGGACGTACCGAGACGGATCCGCGATGTCTGTGCCGCGATCGCGGCGAGCACGACCTCTGGCGCCGACACGGCGAAGTCGTCCCGGTGGTGTTCGCCCAGTCCAAAATAGTCCACGCGTGCTCGGTCAGCGAGAATGCCCTGTTCTATGACGTCGCGGATCACCTGCGCCTGGGCGACGGGCGCCCCATCCGCGTCGGCTGTGTTGTCACCGAACGTATCCAGGCCGAACTCGACCCCGCGGCTCATCTGACCTCCAGTGTTACCTCGTATAATCGTCGACGAGCGGACATACCACCTCGGCAACCGCTGGATTGCCGAGCAAGGCCCCAACCACCTCCAGCGCTGACTGATCCTTTGAAGTTCGCAGCCTCCTGTATCGACGAACTCAGCCTGGACACAACCGGCTTCCGTGGAAGCTACCTACTGAGCCGGCGGTCCGCAACTCTTCCCACCCTGGCCGGGCTGTGACCGGCCCGGGCGGGCGCACCGGGCCCGGGCGTGGGCCAGCGCCGGCTCGTAGGGCCGCCTTCATGCGGTGCTCCGTTCCCGACCCGCGGGTCGGGAACGGAGCGGAGCTCGATCGTCGGAGTCCGCGTAGATCAGGGGAGGGATCACCTGCCGAGCCGCCTGCGACCCTGTCGTACCGCCGAGACGAGGAAGGGCGGTGGCGGCAGGTCGATTGACGGGCGGCCAGACCCTGCGGGTCGGCACCTCGACACGCCGCGGCGCCGGGACACCATCGCGCCCGTACTCCCAGTAGGGCCGAAGTAAGGTACCGATGCTGTTGGTGAATCAGCACAGGGACGCCTGCGTCAGCAGGAAGTCGTCGTCGAACCGCCGGGCGAGCTCACCCCCGCAGTCGCTCCACGCGCGGTACTGCTGGTGTTCGTACCCGCCCTCGTCGGCGTGCCAGGTCGCGACCTCGCCGAGGTATGCCTGCTCCGGCGCAGTGATCCTTGCCGGATCCACCTCGATCGGGTCGGCAACGGCCATGAGGTGGATCCCGACCAGCTCCCCGGGATGGTGAGCGGCGAGCTGGGTGGTGGTCCCCGCGCCGAGGTCGCCGCCATGCGCGGCGTACTGGTCACAGCCGAGCTGCTCTCGCAGCAACCGGTGCCAGATCTCGTGCGTCGGTACGTCGGCCGGCACGGTCGGACGCGGTGGGGAGGGCGGGAACCCGGGCAGAACCGGGACCACGACCGTGAAGGCATCCCTCGGATCACCCCCGTGCTCGGAGGGGACGGCCAGGCGGCGGGCCAGGGCGACCAGCTCCCGAAACGAGCTGGGCCACCCGTTGGTCAGCACGAGCGGCAGTGCGCGGGCGGTCTCCGCCTGGAACAAGAGGTAGGACGCCGCCGTGCCACCGACCTCGGCACGGCCCAGGGGAGGGCGTTGATCTGAGCTTCCTGGTTCCGCCAGCCGTAGCCGTCGGCCCAGTAGTCAGCGAGGCCACGCAGGACCGCGAGGTCTGTGCCCGACGCCCACCCGGTGCCCGACCAGGGCACGGGCCACCGGGTTGCCCGCAGCCGGGACCGCAGGTCGTCCAGCTCGGCATCGGAATCTCAAAGACCGGACGGGGCGCGGGCTCTCCTGAGGTCGACTGGGTTGGGGGCCGCCCGACCGCGTCTCGGTCTAGCCAGCCCGGGCTGTCTTCCCCGGAAGGAACTTACTTCAGCATCCCACCCGGGCCTGAGCGAAACCCCGGCGCCCGCTCCCGCCTCATCGCAGGAGGGCCGGCGGCGTCAGCACTTCCGCCGTCCGGTGTTACCTTCCACGGAACCAACCATCTTTCGATCTGGAGGCGGAACACGTGACTACGCGAGTGCTGATGGTGCTGACGGGCGCGGACACCTGGACGATGAAGGACGGCACCCCGCACCCGACGGGCTACTGGGCCGAGGAGTTCATCAACCCGCACCGCGCGTTCAGCGAAGCAGGACTGGACATCGCTGTCGCCACTCCCCAGGGCGTCACACCGACCCTGGATCCGCTGAGCGTGTCAAAGCAGTACTACACCAACGAGCAGATCAGCGAACAACGGGCCTACCTCGACGAGCAGACAGAGCTGCTCGGGTCGCCGTTGCGCCTGGAGGACGCCACCGCCGAGGACTACGACGTCGTCTTCCAGGTCGGCGGCCACGGCCCGATGCAGGACCTGGCCGTCCACCCGACCGTCGGCAAGCTCTATTCCGACGTCCTGGATAGCCCAGACAAGATCCTCGCCGCGGTGTGTCACGGACCAGCTGCTTTTCTTTCGGCGCACCGCGGCGACGGCAGCTGGCTGTTCAGGGGTCGCCACCTGACAGGCTTCAGCAACGAAGAGGAGACCATGGCCACCTTCGCCGGGAACGCGCCGTGGCTGTTGGAGGATCGCCTTCGGCTGGCGGGCGCGCTCTATGAGGCGGGAAAGGCTTTCGACCCCCACGTTGTCGTTGACGGCAACCTGATCACGGGCCAGCAGCAGAACTCCGCGGGTGCGGCGGCAGCGACCGTCCTCGAGAAACTGAAGGCACTGTGAGGTGCGGAGTGCCCATTGGGCATGCCCGGGCCTACTGCTGCGGATCGGGCCGGGTCGAATCCGCCGTCCGGGGGGAAGGCCCACTGGACGGGACTTCGCATCCGACGCCTCGGCGGACGGGCGGGAGCGGATGAGCGCCTCCACCCGGCGCTCCGGCACCCGAAAATCCAGTACCACGCCCAGCGCCCTGGACCGGATCTATTGACTCCGAACGCCGTCCTCTGCGATTCCAGGGCGGCCGGCTACATCTAGTCGAGCCAGCCCGCCTTGACGAGCGCCTCGATCGCGATGTCGGCGAGGGGGCGGCCGTCGGTCTGCACGGCGAAGTCGGCGGCCCCGGAGCGCTCCAAGCTCTCGGCCAGCTCGGCAGCCCGGCACACCAGCGGTTCGTAAGAGGAGCCGACCTCGCGCCGGCCGACCCGCTCGCGCAGGACGGCCACCTCGGCGGTGAGCTGGCAGACCTGGATCTCGGCACCTCGGATCGCCTGCTCGTATTCCGCCAGGTCGGCCCGCGACTCGACGACCCGGGCGATAATCGCCCGATCGACCCCGGCCGCCGCAAAGTTGGACCAGATCGCCGCGAGGTTCCGCATGGCCATCCGCTCGTTGAAAGGGTCGTTTTCGCCGACTGGCCAGCAGATGCTTAGGCCGTCGAGGTCGATTACGGCGTGGCTGATGTCGCGGTTGGACAGCTGGTCGAACATCTCATGGACCACCGAGGTCTTTCCCACCCCGACTGGGCCGCTAACGATCAGGACCGGTATGCGAGCCCGCATCATCGTCGTCCTTTCTGTATGCGCAATTTCCTGCCAATCGGGCAGGGTTGATACTCGGGGTCGCGGTCATCGCAGCTTCTCCTTCGCAGGCGACACCCGCGTGCTCGACGGCTCCATCACTGGCCTGGACACCGCTTCGGTCACCGGCTCACGTTGGCGACGGCTCGTGCGATGGTGGCGAGGCGAGGCTCCTCGAAGATCTGCAGCAGCGGCAGCTTGATCGGCGCTCGGCCCACGTCCTTGGAGTGGGGCAGATAATCCGTCCTCAATGTGCGGCAGTTGAGTAGTGCATTCAGCCCAGTATGCCCCGTTCTCGGTGAAGTAATGTGAGTGAAGCATACAGTCGCGGAGATAAATCTCTGATATCGCTTGCTTGGCGTCATGCCGGGAAATAGTACGACGGAGTCTAATGAAATGACTAATCGTTCGGTCGGGTTCTCCTATGAAGTGCTCCTGAGTTGGAAGTGCTGGCCGGAAGCCGAGATGCATCACGGCATGGAGTTTAGTGGGAGGTCTGTTCTGGCGGAACCGGTCGTCGACGGCCGCCTCGAGCAGCGGTCGGGTTTTGGGCCAGCGCACGGCGCGCCCGTACGGTCGCTGAGCGGCGAGCAGGGCCGCCGGGATTACGCCCGGGAGTACGGCAGCTGTGTTGGGGCGAGCCCGCCGAACAGGGCCGCGGTGCAGCCGGTGGCCGCGGCCGGGTTTAGGTCGCGGAGGCCAACAGCAGCGGCCCGGTGCACAGCTCCGCGGCTTAAAGGACCTGTTCGGCGTGCGACTCGTTCAGCCGTGTTCCGTCGGCGGCGAACGTCAACCGGCGCAGCCGGCGGGCGGTGTCCCCGGCCGCGCCCTGGTCCTACTGCTCGGCGTGCGCTGTGAGCCGCATCCACAGCGTCCACGGCAGCTCGTACCCACCCCTGGGACGAACCAGGTCAGCCACCCGGCGCCCAGCCAGGTCAGCAGGACGACTGGCGGGCTAAGCGCCACCGCGGACGACGCGGCCGCGAGCACGAACCGGCAGCGGACCTGCCGGCGCCACGCCCGCCGGAGCCGGCGGTACCGGTGCTGCGCCGACCCACCGACCCACCGGCCCGCTCACCCCGCCATGCTCGCGGTCGCGTCACCAGCCCAGTCACTTAGCCACGATCGGCAACCCACCAGCGAACCTGACCATCCACAGACCCTCCTGGTCGCCCACCGGAACCCCGGTCGTCGGTTACCGTGCGCAGCACCGCGTCCACGGTGAGCCGTGAAGGCGACTCCGTGCGCGTCGAGGGAACGGGGAACCGCCGCTGAACCGCACTGCTCGTACTCGGGGTGCTCGCGCTGCGGCGCCCAGGCAACCGGACACACTTGCCCGCAGTCCGCGGACGGGCGGGTCGTCGCTGCGGGCCCCGGCCGATCGGACCGCCCGGTGCCCGCTCATCAAGCGCAGACGCCGTCCGGGCCTGATCCGATGACCGCACGCCAGGCTTCAGCGCCCTGGGCCGCCCAGCGGAGGTGACCCGCCGGGCACGGTTGGAGGTCAAGGTCGGGAGCTACATCGACAGGTCCAACTTCTACTCCGGTGGGCGCGGACTGTGCGGCGGAGGACGCCGGGGTGGCGGGGGTTGAACCTGCGGATTAGCCGACCGGCTGGTCGCCCAGTCCGACACCGTCGTCCGTCTACACCGGCCCACCGGCTACAGCTAGGGCTCAGTCAATTTACGACGCGGCTGGGTGGGAGGTCGCGGACCCGGCCGTTCCGGTCGGATCCAGGCGCGACTGGTCCCGGCCAAGACCGGCCCGTAGGGCAGCCACAGTCGCCGCGAACCGCTCCAGGTCCGGTCCGTCGACGAGCGGGCCGATGGCCTCCGTCAGGTAGCGCTCGAGCGCCGCCGCGGCGCACATCAGGTTCCTCCGGCCGGCCCTGGTCAACTCGATGACGGATGATCGCCGGTCCTGGGGGTGGGGTCGTCGCGCGCACAGTCCGGCCGCTTCGATGCGGTCGACGAGTTTGCTGACGCCGCCAGTTGTCATCGACAGCTCCTCGGCCAGTTCGAAAACCCGACATGCCGGCTGGTCGTCGATCGCCTGTAGTAGCTCGTACCACGGAAGGGGAACGTCGCAGTCCGACACCAGCTCCGACTCGACGGCGCTCATAAGGTCGGCGTTCATCCTGAGGAGGTCCCGGAAGACCCCAGTCAAGCCGGAGACTGACCTCATCCTGGGGTTGTCCACCCAGCCGCAACCCGACTGATGTGCCGGGCGAGGAGGTCGCTGGCGGCGGCGCTGGACCCGTCCCCGACCAGACCTAACAGCTCTGAGTGCTCCATGGCACTGTCGAGCATGAACCTGGGCAGATCCTCGTCAAGGAGCCCGTGCAGTCGCGACCGCGAGCGCAGCACCCTGACAACCTCGACGGTCTGGTCGTTTCCGGCAAATCTCACGAGCTCCAGGTGCAGGTCCATGTCCGCGTTGATGTAACGCAGTACGTCCCGCGAGCGAGCCGCCTCCAGAGTTCTGTCGGCGAGCGAATGAAGATATTCAAGGTCGGCGTCGGACAGACCCCGCTCGGCGACGCGACGAATGGCGGGCACCTCGAGCAGAACTCGAATTTCGATCATCTCGCGCAGCTCCGCGACGGTCGGCGCACCGATACGGAACCGGTGCTCGCTGACAACCTCCACCACGCCCTCACTGGCCAGCTCGATCATCGCGTCGCGTACGGACCGCCGACCAAGCCTGAGTTGATCTCCGATGGCGTCGGCCGTGTACACCCCGCCCGGCGCCAACACCCGGCCCCCGACGGCCGACATCAAAAGGTCCACCACCCGGGGTGGCTGGCCAGCCACTCTCACAGCCGCGTTGATCCCCTGCCTCACAGCTACGGTCGGACGTGACACCGGACTCTGCCGTCCGCCCCAGGTCTTCCCCCAGGGCTGTCCACGGTACCGTCCCGCCACGACCCTGCTCCCGGGATGGTGACAACCCGACCGCGATGGTCGGCGGTCGTGTCGGGACGGGTCATGTCTGTGCAACTGGGTCAGGGGGTCTGCGATGGTGCGCAAGTTGTTGGGCGCAGTCGAGCCGTCGGCGACGAGCGCAAACCTGGATGCGTTCCGCCGACGTCGGGGTGACGCCACCGGCGCGACGGCCACCTCGAAGGTCGTCGCCGCAGTCGATGGTGTCCCGCGATCCGCCGACCCCGGGGTTGTGTTCGCGGCCCTGGCCCGTGCGGTTGTTTCTGCCGGGTTCAGTGACTGGGCAGCTCGCGGGCTGCCAGGCGCCCCCCGTGGGCTTCTGGCCCGTGCGGTTGTTTCTGCCGGGTTCAGTGACAGTTGCGCGGTCGAGCTGACCGAGGGTGGCGGCGTGCCGTTCCGCGCTGTCTTCCCAGGCGACGGTGGTGAGCGAGCTGGAACGGAGGAACCGGGAGGAGTTCTGGCCATCGGCATGCACGGGTCACCCGGTGCCGGTGCGAGTTCCTACGCCGGGGTCGTCACCTACATGTGGGCTCGTGGCCACATCATTGCCGCCGAACGTTCGGTTGCCGAGCTGCTCACCCGTCAGGCGACCTCCATCGTCGAAGGCGAGCGACTGGCGAAACTGCTGGCGGAGGCGCAGGACAGGGCAAGTGAACTGACGATGCGCGGAATCGCCGGACGGACCGTCGATCTGGCCATCGGCATTGTGATGCACGGGCACTCGATTCCCGAGTCGACTGCGGAACAGTTGCTTCGCCACCACGCCCGCACCCGTCGAATCGGACTTTGGGAGGTGGCGGACGACGTTGTGCGCCGAGGTCGACTGGTCCTTACACCTCTCGGGAGGGACCGGTCAACGCGTGGAGTCGACCGGTTCCCAGGTCCGAGACTCGCGGTCCACGGCCCCGACGACGGCCATGGGTCCGGCCGGGACAATCAGGACCCCGTTGTCGTTCCGGAAACCTGACCTCTGCTACGGCTCACGGACCAAATCGGATTGGCGTGCGGGCCCAGGGCTCGGTGGACGGCGAGCCGCGGTGAGATGGTCGGCCATAAAGTCGCGGGCGTGGCGGGCGAGGTCGTCCCCGTCGGACCACAGGTTGCGCCAGACCGCAAGGTCGCTGGACAGTCCCTGCGCAACGACCGCCGAAGAGAAGCTCTCGAAGGTGATCGGGCCTGTGTAGCCGATGTCGGCCAGGGTGGCGAACATTTGGTCGAAGTCGATGTGCCCGGATCCGAGGTAGCCACGGTGGTTCTCCCCGATGTGGACGTAGCCGAGACGGTCCCCGACCTCGCGGAGCGGGCCGTCGAAGTCGTCCTCCTCGATGTTCATGTGATAGCTGTCCAGGTGGATGAAGACATTGTCCGAACCGACGTCGTCCGCCAGCAGCAGAGCATCGTGAGCGGTGTTCACGACATTGGTCTCATAACGGTTACATACCTCCAGCCCGAGCGCGACGTCGACGGCCGCGGCCTCCACCGCCAGATCCTTCAGCACGCTGACGATGTTGGCGCGCCCCGCCGCCGTGAGGGGGTGGTCGAACTTGCGGAACGCGCTATACAGGGCACCGGTCAACACGTGACCGCCCATGGCTCGCGTGACCTCGACGGACTGCCGGAGCAGCGCCGCGCCGCGGGCGACGGTGGCGAGGTCCGTGGCGGACACGTCGGCTTCGGGCGCAAGGCCGCGTGAAAAGGCGACCTGCAGGCCGGCGGCCTCGAGTTCCTTCCGTGCCCGGGCGGTGTCGAGGTTGACGGAGTCGTGCAGGGAGAACTCGAGCAGGTCATACCCGGCGGCGCGCGTGTGCTCGATCGCGGCGGACACCGAGTCCGGTGCGGTATCGCCGACCCAGACAAGGGCATGGATTCCGAGGGGGTTCGCGGTCATCGTGTCTGCCTCACAGGTAGTGGACGCTCAGAAAGCGGTCAGGCTACGGGGCACCGGTGATGAGGCTGACGATCTTCTCATCGGTGGTGTCGGCGGTCCGGCGTCCGGCGCGTCCGCCGTCTCACGCTGCGGCTCCACCGCTGCTACCCCCCGGAGGGTCGAAGTTCTGGTTTGCCCGCTCCGAAAGGTCGTCGGCGGTGCGTCGGGGCACGTTAGCTTCAGCATCGGTTGAACGCTGGCCGATCCGACGCCGGCGTTGGCCTGAGCACAGCTTGGGGTGGTCGACCCAGGACCGGCAGGGAAGCAGGGAGCCGTCGACGATGTACTGCTGGGCGGGGTTGAGGTCGTCCGCGACCGGGATCTGGTCGCTCGGGACCGTGGCGAGGGTGGGCCAGAAGCGCCCCTGGATCGTTTGGCGGTCCTACGTGACCGCTGACTGCTTCGTTACCGGGTGGGCCCAACCGTCCGCTGGCTAGACGGTATGAGCGAGGGCTGCCGCCCCAATCATACCGTCTAGCCCTGGTCCCAAGGGAAGCGGGTGCGACTGAGATCGACGATCCCGTGCCGCAGGCGATCTGGCGTCGATAGGTAGACGTGCAGCTCGGCGGGCTCAGCCGCCTCCCCTTCGACCAGCACCACGACCTCCGTGAAACCAACCTTCAGTGTCACCACCTGGTTGACCTCCTCGCTGACCCCGTACGAAGGTCGGACCAGTCGCGGGCCCGTTGAGGTCAGTACCAGGTTCCCGTCGACGAACACCTGGGTACTCATGGTGCAGTCGACGGCCAATCGAACGCTGATCGGGTCGTGGGTCTGGATCCAGGTCTGCAGCGCCGTGAGTTCACCGGGAGCGGGCAGTAGCTCGGACAGCGGCACCGCGTTGCCGGACACCGCGAGCTCCCGCCACTGGTTGGACGTGACATTCCGGTCCGGCAGAGTTGCCAGGGCCGACGCGGCGGGAACCGAGGTGGGGCGCCCATCAGTTGCGGCCTCCAACGGGATCGCATAGTCACGAGGGTTATTCACCGACCCTTCTGAAGAATTCGAGTCCGAGGACCGCGGTGATGGTGGTTTCGAATGTTTCCAGTGGTCGTCGGTAGTCGGTGTGCAGCGCCCGCCAGGTCTTGAGGTTGGCGATTGCCCGTTCGATTTTGTATCGGATTCTGTGGATGTCGGTGTTGAGCTGTTTCTCCCAGTCGAGGAGGTTCCGGAATATTGGTTTGCGGATCGGGTGGATGGTGTCGGATCCGAGGTAGCCTTTATCGGCGATCCATCGAGGATTATTCACGAGGTGTTTCAGTACGAGAGGACCAGTAAGTCCGCGGTCGAAAGTTATTCCGGGTGGTGCACCGGTCGGTGGGCCAGATCCGATCGGTACGGCTTTCGGAATGCTGAACCAGGCCACTGGCCCGGCGTGGGCGGTCAGGTCTGGCTTTGTCACGTCGTCGGGGATGGGTCCGTGTGGGGGGGGCGGCTACGTCTGACACTGGTCGGTTCATGAGGTTCCAGGCAGGTCGCAGGAAGGGGTCGAGGGTGGCGAGGCCGTAGATGGCGGCGGCGAGGTAGAGGGTGGTGGCGAGGCTGGTCGCGTCGACGAGCAGCCCGGCGAGCAGTGCGCCGAAGGGGATCCCGGCCCAGGCGATCCCGCCGACGGCGGACAGGACTCGGGCCTGCAGGCGGCGGGGGATGGTCTCGTACTCGGCGGCTCCGAGCAGGGGGTTAATGGTTCCGGCACCGAAGCCGCTGACCGTCCAGATGGTGACGACGGTCCACAGGGGCAGCGGGAAGGCGAGGGCGAGCAGTCGCGGTGCGCCGGCGATGAGGAAGGCGATGGCGAAGGTCCAGCGACGGGGGAACCAGTGGCCGATCGCGGTGATCACGGCGGCGCCGGCGACTGCGCCGAGGCCGAGACCGGCGCCGACCAGGCCGACGGGGGCTGCCGATGCGTAGCGTTGGCGGGCCCAGAGGATGAGGAGTAGCCCCGACACGGCGGCGTCGGCGAGGTTGGTGAACAGCACCATTCCGGCGATGGACCGCAGCAGCCGGTGTCGGATCAGGTAGCCGAAGCCCTCACGTAGCTGACTGCCGTACCCCTCTGCTGATTCGGCTGGTGCAGCGGCGCCGGTGGCGCCCCGGGTGTTGCCCGCCGCGCGGGGGACCAGTGCGACGACGAGGCCGGCGGCGATGGCGAAGGTGGCGGCGTCCAGGGCGACGACCCGGCTGGCGCCAATGAACCCGACGAGCGCGGCACCGGCGGGGGCCCCGAGCAGGCTGGCGGCGCGTTGGGCGCCGTCCAGGGCGCCGGTGGCGCGATCGATGGAGACCCGGGCTCGGTCGGTGACCGCGGGGAGCAGAACGGCGGTCGCGGAATCGGCGGGTCCCCGGAGCAGGCCGGCGAAAAATACGCACACGAGCAGGGGAACCAGCCCGAGGTCGTCGGCTGCGGCCAGGACCGGTACGGCGGTCAGGGCGAGCCCGGCGCCGACGTTGCCCAGCACAGAGACGCGGTGAGCACCGACCCGGTCGATGACGGGTGAACCGAGGACCTGGAACACCACGAAGGGCAGGATTTCGACGAGTCCGACGAGCCCGGTCTTGACGGGGCTGCCGGTTTCGGTGAGGACCAGCCACGGGACGGCGATCTGGGACATCCGGGTGCCGGCCGTGGACACGGTCTCGGCGGTGAGCAACGCGACGAACCCGCGGCGAGGCCGTGACGGCGGGGTCATCGATGTCATCGGTCGGTGTCCGGCGCAGGGCCGCCCGCATCCTGGCCGGGCTGCTCAGGTCTGGAGAGCTGGTCAGGTCGTGGGAACAGCTGGTACTGGACGGCGTAGCGCACCGCGTCGGCCGGTGCGCCGATGTTCGGCTCGCCCGGGTCCTGGTCACGGCGGTAGCGGGTGAGCAGCTGTTCCAGTTCCTCCCGCAGCTGCGCCGCCTCGGCAACGGTCAGCAGGAGCTGGACGTCGCTGAATGTCGACTCGTCCTGCCAGGGCTGGGGATAGCGGTGCGCCACAGCGAGCCAGTCCCGGGCGTTGTCTGCATACACGGAGAGCACCGCGCGCAGGTACTCGACGGAGACCGCGGCCGCCTCCATGTCCCCGGGAGGCGGCGCCTGCGCGAAGGTGGAGCGACTCGCCGCCTTCCACCAGCGCTCTCGCCCGGCGGAACGTTCGACCCCGACCAGGTCGCCTGGATCGGCGTCAGTGATGAACCCGCCCTTCGCCAGCTGGCGGAGGTGGTGACTGGTCAACCCCGAGGACTCCCCGGTCCGCTCGGCCAGTCGTGTCGCCGTCGACGGTCCGTACCGGCGCAACAGGCCCAACATCCGCAGACGCAACGGATGCGCGAGCGCTCCCAGCGCGGCCGCGTCGGTGACCCTGTCCCGCCCCGGGTCGAACAGCGGTCCGGGTCTGTCCGGTATCGGCATACGGGCAAGGTATCCTTTGCAAGGAACGGCTTGCAAGCGGTACTCGAATCGCTTCCTACCGAGATGTGTTCAAGACGTCCCCATCCCGACCGCCATCGATTTGGTACGGCCGGTGCGGTGCGATGCGGGCGTGGCCGGTCATCCCGCTGCTGGCCGATGGTTTCCGGGTCGTCGCGGTGGATCTGCGCGGTCACGGTCGGAGTGACCGGCCGGGCATCTACTCCCTGGAACTGATGCGGGACGAGGTGGTCGGTGTGCTCGACGAGCTCAAACTGAGCGGTGTCACGCCCCTCGGGCACTCCCTCGGCGGGGCGGTCGCCTACCTGGTGGCCGCGGCGCGGCCCGGCCTGGTTCGTCGCCTGGTGGTCGAAGACGCCTGCCCTCCCTACCCCAGGGACGCGACCGTCCCGGACCGCCCGGCCAGTGACCTGGCCTTCGACTGGGACCTGGTCGCACGGCTGCGGGCCCAGCTGAACGCCCCGACCCGCCGCTACTGGCCGGGCCTGGCCGACATCGCGGCACCGACCCTGGTCATCGGTGGCGGCCCACCCAGTACCATCCCACATCGGGACGGCGACCCGGGTTCGGAGGAGGGTTGTCCCGGAGGTCGTACCGCCGTGCGGTGGTTGTCGAGGAGGTGGCGGAGCAGGTCGTCGATGTGGGTGTCGACGGCGGGTGGGTCGATCAGGCCGTGCAGGTGTTGGGCGTCGGCAACGGTCCGGACGGGCCAGCCCCAGGTGACCGCCCGGCTGCGTTCGGCCTGGTAGCCCTCGCCGAAGGCCAGGTATGCCGCTGGGTGGTCGGTCCAGCCGGTGGGGCTGTCGATGGTGGAGGTGAAGTAGTCCACGGGCAGCTGGTGCTGCTGGCTTTCGACCTCGGCGCGGGTCGCCGCGTCGGGGAACAAGGGTGCGACTTCGGCCTCTTCCCACCACCGGGTCCACGGCGGCAGCAGCCCGTCCAGGCCCGCGAGGTCGCGGACGAAGGAGGCCAGCCGTGGCGGTGCCAGCGGTATCGGACCGTCGGCGGCGGCCTCGCCTGGTCGGCCTCTTCCGATGCCAAGCGGGGCTGGTCGGCCGCCAATCACCCCGCGGGTCAGGTGCGTGTGATCGAGGAGAGATCGGCGCTCACGTGGCGGGCGAGCTCGGCGGGCAGCTGGGCTGCGTGGACGGTCGCGGCGAGGGCGCTGACGTGGGTGAGGACCTCGGCGGTGGCGCGGGCGGCGCGGCGCAGGTCGGCGTGGTCGAGGCCGGTGATGGTGGCCTGGATTCCCGGGGGTAGGTGGTCCGGGTTGTGGTCGAGGACCTGGGACAGTCCGTGCCAGGGGTAGGTGGCGCCGGTGGCGGCGGCCCACAGCGCCCAGACGTGGTCGCGGGCCTCGTTCAGGCGGTGATGCGCCTCCCATGCGGAGCCGCGGCGCAAGTACTTGCCGGTGTCGGCCAGGGCGATCCAGGCGAGGAACGTCCAGTCGTGGATCTGCTCGGCGGTAGCGGTGTCCGCTGCCGGGAAGGTGGTGACGGGTGGGCTGTCGGGATCCTCGGCCGGAGCTGGTGTGGGTGTGCGGTAGACGGTGACGAAGTCGGGGGCGGCGCCGCCGCGGCGGACCTCGGTGTCGGCGAGCACGGCAAGGTCCAGTTGCAGGCCGTCACCGAACTGGGCGAAGACCCGGCGGATCAACCGGTCCGGTGGGCCGACCCGCTGTCGCAGCACGTCGACGAGGGGTCCGTGACCCGGGAGGGCGTCCACGACAGCCTGTTCGACCGCACCGACCGCCTCGGCGCCCGGTGTTCCGCGGGGCGCGGCGACACCCAAGACGGCGTCGACATCGGAAAGCTGGTCGGCTGCCCCACGCCCCAGCGAGCAGCCGACCGACAGAGAGACGGCCAACGGTTCGCCCTGGCACAGCTCCAGCAGCCGCGTCAGCAGCCGCCGGTGCGCCCCGAGCTGGTCCGGCAGGGCGGTCAGCCACCGCCGACCGGTGGCCGCACCGTCGAGATCCTCGATGTCCTGCATGTCGCCGGTACCTCCTGGGACTGGGCTCGGCGGGTATCAGTCTCCGTCGAGTGGGGGCGATCAGCTCAGCCTCGAGCTCGGCTTATGGGCCAGTCGGTCATGCGGACGGTCCCGGCCCGCGGAAACTCCTCGCGGAGCGGTGCCCGTGCGACACGCGAGGGAGCCCTTGGGTGGCGCGGCGCTCTGTGGTGACGGGTCGAGGGCGTCGACGATCTCTCGGGCCACGACCCGCCCGACGGTGGGGGCCGGGGTGACGCCGGAGTGCGCAACGGTCAGGCAGGCGCCCGCCGTTGTGGGGACGGGGTCGATGACCGGGGAGCATCTCGCCGGCGGTCCTGTTGTCGGTGTCGTCGTGTAGCTCGTGAGTCAAGTCCGCCGGCGGGTTGTGGTGATCACGTATCCGGCCGCCAGAAGGGCGATGGTGGTGGCAGCTGTGGCGGCGATCGTGAAGCCGCCGTGACTGGCGTGGGTGTCGATGACCCGGCCGGAGATGGCGGCTGTCCCGGCTGTCCCGGCCGCGCCGGCGGAACTGAGCCAGGTGAACGCCTGGGTGAGAACGGTCGAGGGGACAGATCGTTGGGCGAGCACCGAGCAGACAACCAGGATCGGAGGGACCGCGAGTCCGGTCGCGGCGAGTCCGACTGCCACGGTGAGCGGCGAGCTGGCTTTCAGCAGGAACAGGGATCCGAGCGTGAGCCCGGTGGTGGCGAGGGCCAGTTGGTGGGTTGGTGATGTCCGCCACCGGCGCAGCCCGTACAGCCAGCCGGCGAGCAGGCCGGCGCAGCTGGACACCGCGTACAGCGGGGCGGCGGAGCCCGGTGCGCCGCTCTCCACAGCGAAAGCGGTCACCGAGACCTGGATCGCCCCGAAGTACGCGCCGATGCCGAGGTTGACCCCGACCAGGACAACGAAGGTGCGCCCCAGCATCGATCGCCCAGCGCCGTGGTGGTGACCACCAGCACCGGTTGGGGCAGGGGCGGTCCGGTGTTGCGCGGCGAGAGCCAGTCCACCGCCGACGATCAGGGCGGCGGCCAGGACCGTTCCCAGCGCCGCATGTCCGGTCGCGGCAACGGCACTGACCACGACTGGGCCGGCCAGGTACGCCGCGCCGTTGCTCAGCGACTCCAGGGAGAACGCCGTCGGTAGGGCCGCGGCGGCATCACCGCGCAACAGCGCTGACCATCGCGACCCCGAGAGCGCACCCAGCTGGGGGATGGTCGCGCCGGCCAGCACGCCGCCCCCGGCCATCGACCAGACCGGGCCGGCTGCGCTGACCAAGCCGAGCAGCGCAGCCACCGCGCTCGCGTGGGCCAGCAGCAGCGGGGGCAGGACCCGAGTCTGGCCGAGACGGTCGATCAGCCGTCCGACCTGTGGCCCCACCACCGCTTCCGCGACAGCGAAACTGCCGGTCACAGCCCCGGCCACGGTGTAGGAGCCGGTCCGGGCGTGCACCAGCCAGACCAGGCCCAGGCTGGTCATCGCGATTCCGACACGGCCGACAGCGGCGGTGGCGAAGAAGGCCGCGGCACCCGGTGTGCCCAGCACGGTCCGGTAGGTCGACGACGACACGGCGCGTCCTTCACCTGCCCGGAGGAGCGGACCACCCGGGGTCGTCGGCGTCCAGATCAGCCGACCCGTGGTCTTCGCGTGAAGCTGGGAGTGCCGGGCGTGGTGCGGGGACGCGCGTCCCACGCCAAGAACAGTGAACCAGCATCGAGTGCGAGCATCGTGCTCTGGATGTCCCGCACCCCGCCCGACTGACCCGGCCCGACGCACCAGCCCCGCCACACCAGCTCCGCCGCGAGAGTGTCCCCCATGCGAACTCAGGTCGGAATCGTCCTGTTGGATGCGGCCGCCCCGTTCGAGCCGTTACTGGACGTGGCTGGCTCGGCTCGGTACGCCGAGCAGGTCGGGCTGGACTCCCTGTGGGCCGGGGACCACCTCGTGTTGGGGGACGCTCCACTGCTGGACAGCACGCTGACGTTGGCGGCAGCGGCAGCTGTCACCCGTCACATAGATATCGGGTCAGCGGTGTTCCTGCCGGCGCTGCGGCCGCTGATCTGGGCGGGCAGGCAGGTCGCAACGCTGTCCCACCTGGCTGCCGGCAGGTTGCAGCTGGGCGTGGGCGCTGGTGCCGGTCCTGAGCAGGAGTACGTAGCGGCCGGTCAGCGTCGTAACGAACGAGGTCGACGCACCGATGAGTTCCTCCAGTCGTTACCCGCGTTGCTGGCCGGTCGCCCGATCGACGTTGGCGACGGCGACGGCGACGGCGACGGCGACGGCGCTGTTGCCGTCCGGGTTCTGCCACCGGTGCCGATGCCGACGGTGTGGATCGGTGGATCGTCCTCGGTGGCCCTGGAACGCACGGTCCGCTTCGGCGACGGTTGGCTGGGAGCGTTCCTGACCCCCGCAGAGTTCGCCGTGACCAGCGCGCGCCTGCGCGAGCTGGCCGCGGCAGCCGGACGACCCATGCCACGGCTGGGACTGGTCACCCACGCCACGATCGGCCGCGTCGACGACCGGTCGCTGCAGGAGTCCGGTGTCACGTTGCTGCGGTCGGCCTACGGACTGCCAACGGAGCGGGCGGAGCAGCTGGTGCTGGCAGGCTCACCGACCCAGGTGGCCGACCGGCTCGCCGAATACGTGGCGATCGGCGCCGAGCAACTCGTGGTGATCAACGACCAAGGTCCCTGGCAACAGGCGTGCGACCTACTCGCAGACACCAGAAATCGCCTCACCGGCTTGTGACTAGACCGCGCTGAAACAGGCCACAGCTGCCACGCCTGGCTTTCCGTTCCCGAACCGATCGTCTGCGTACCAACCGGCGTCTAACTTCCAAGGAACTGCGACACCTGATCATGCGCCGCATAGCGCCCCCATGCGGGAATCTTGACCGGGCGGGTCTTCTGGGACACCCGCGCAGGCCCCACCGCTACCTTGTGGCGGCGTCCGCGAGGCGGCGAGACAGCCCGCGTAGGTGATTGGTGAGTTCTGGTGGCGCGGAGCCATCAGTCTCACCGCTCGAGGTAGACGACGCGGTCGTCGAGCTGTTCGTCGATGACTGCCTGGATCGCTGCGACGAGTGGCCCCGTGCCGGCCGGTCGGCGTGAGAATCGGGATGACAGAGCGATCAGCAGCCCGTTGTGGTGGCCGCCGGCCGCGCTGTGCTCGGCAGCGAGTCGGGTGAAGTCCGCGACGTTCTCGGTCAGCAGCGGGTGTTCGATCGCCAGTGCGGCGGCGAAGACGTCGGCGTCAGGGGTCCCGGTGAGTCGACGTTCGGTGACGGTGGTTGCTTCGACTCCCGCCTCGCGAAGTGCTTCGGCCAGCCTGGCCCCGTACATCTCGTCGAGCAGCAGCTTCACCGTGCTTCGGCAGCGGCTGTTTCGCTGCGGTGCAGATCGATCCGAGCTTGGATCTCTTCGGGGTAAGTCGAGCGGTAGGCGAGGACCGCGTCGATCTGGTGTCGAGCCACGGTCCCGTCGGCCGCGAGCTCCGCCGCTGGGTCTGTGCCGCTACCGAGATCGTCGATCCACATCGCGACCTCCCAGACGTCGGGGCCGCCGACCAGACCGGCTCGCCGGCCGGTGGGGCCATCACGGAACGTCATCATTGGGTGCTCGTCGCGGCGAGCACCCTCCTCGGCGTAGCGACGTAGGCGATCAGACAGGCTCTCGCCCGCGGCGCGGGAGCGAAGACGAAGTCGCTCGGCCAGGCGCTCGTCGAGGCGCACGGAGACATTCACGGACATGATGACATTGTTGCACATCGTCAACATGAGCGAGCGGGCACATCCACTGCACGCCGTCAAACGTCATCCCCGTGTGCGCGGCTTACGCCTGACGACCAGCTCACCGCAAACCGCGGCGGCTATCCCATGACAGCGCCCGCAAGCGGATCCCAGACCGGGTCAGCCGGTAGTGCAGATGGTCTTTCCGGGTGCGGAAGTGCGTGGCGCGCCCCATGACGGACCTGTACTGTCCCGACCCGTATCACTGGTGATTGACCGTCGGGGTGCGCGCAGCCGAGCTCCACCGCCTCGCGCGAGCGCTGCGCGGGATCGCGCTGGTGGCCACGGGCAACGTCGGCGACGACCGCGTCAACTCCGGCGAACTCGCCGTACTGGAAGACGTCGCTCGGCACCCGGGCGCAACGATCAGTGAGGTGACCCGGCGCACCGGTCTCGCGCAGAGCCTGGTCTCGCGGATCACCCATGCGATGGCGACGGCCGGAGCTGTCATCGTCCGACCAGACGCTGCCGACGGCAGGAAGGTCCGCGTCGAACTCGAGCCGCGGACCCGCGCGATGATCACCAAACGGGCCGGGACCTCCATCTCGGCAGCCGTCATCGCCGCCACACCGAACCTATCCCCGGCCGAGCGTCGCTCCCTCGAACACCACCTCACCGAAGCCGAGCGGCTCCTCCGGACTGGAGTCAAGGAGTTTCGCGAACCGGGCGGCTGAGCCTCAACACCACAGCCGTCCGCGCACTGTTGTTCAACCCGACACATCTCGGACGTTAATCGGCCCCGATCGGTTTAGGAGGCGCTCGCCGGTAGGCCGCCAATCTCGAAAGCCGTACCGTCGCTAACAGCTGACGACCTCTGTGAACTGGAAGTAGCAATTCGGTGGGCTCGGACAACCCGGGCGGCGCGTACGCTCCCCCGGTAAGTAGGCGCCCTGGAGGTTGGCGGGCGACCTGCTGGTGCCACGCGTTGCTCCGATCCCCGGTAGCGCTCCTGTTTGAACGCACGCTCACTGAGGTGGTCACCTGTGCGCACCGCACCCGCTGCCCGTCCCCGACCAGCTGACGCCCCGATCGTCCTCGCCCGCCGATGGCCGGGCACGCTCCCCGGCTCGCGGGCGGACATCGCTTCCCCGACCCGGCAGTGGCTGTGCCCACCCTCCGCGCGGGCGACGAGATCCCCCGGGGACACAGGGCGGGTCTTACCGGGGCGATGAAGCGGGACTTGAAGCTCGCTGATGCGGCCGCGTTCTCGGTCGCCCTGATCAGCCCGGACGCAGCGATGGCGCTGCTCGGTGTCGGCGCGTCGGAGCTACCGGGGCGGGGCGCCACCTCGGCGTTCGCCGGCGTCGGTGCCGGGCTCGTGGCTTACGGCTTCGTGCAGCTCTTCGGGCACATCTCGAACACCGGTTCGGTGTCCGCGCGGGCCGGGAAGATCACCGGATCCCGGGCGGGTTCCATGCCCGGGCGGCCCCCGATCGCCGCCCACGTCGCGATCGGGAGCGGCGTGCGGTGACCACCCCCGCTGGACGCACCCACGGGCTGTCCGACCTGGGCGACACTCGGTTCCTGGCCCGCGTGGCGGTCATCGCGGCCATCGGCGGCTTCCTGTTCGGGTACGACACCGGCGTGATCGGTGGGGCGCTGCTCTACATCAAGCGGGACCTGCACGCGACGTCCAGCTTCGACCAGCAGGCCATCGTCTCCTCCCTGCTCGTCGGGGCCGTGGTCGGGGCGTTGGTCGCCGGACGGCTGGCCCGCCGGCTGGGCCGCCGGGTGACGATCATCATCGCCGGCTGGGTGTACGTGACCGGGGGCCTGGGCGCTGCGTTGTCCCAGTCCCTGTGGCAGCTGATCAGCGCCCGACTCGTCCTGGGACTGGCGGTCGGAGCTGCCTCGTTCGTGGCGCCGATGTACATCTCGGAGATGGCGCCCAAGCGAATCCGCGGCGCCACCGTCACCTTCAATCAGCTCATGCTGACCACCGGGATCCTGGTCGCCTACATCGCGGACTGGGCATTGAAGGACGTGGCCGGGAACTGGCGGTGGATGGTCGGGCTGGCCGTGGTTCCCGGGCTGGCGCTGGCTATCGGGATGATGTTCGTCCCGGCGAGTCCCCGCTGGCTCGTGGAGCAGGGCCGCGACAAAGACGCCCGCCGGGTGTTGCAGCGCCTGCACGGCCGCGACGATGTCAGCGTCGAACTGGGCGAGATCGAGCAGGCGGCCACCAGCCACGGTCGGCACCGGGCCCTGCTCTCGCCTGCGGTGCGCCCGATGCTTGTCATCGGCATCGCCCTCGCCGCCTTCCAGCAGTTCGTCGGGGTCAACACCGTCATCTACTACGCCCCGACAATCTTGTCCTTTACCGGTCTCGGCGCGGGCAGCGCGCTCAGCGAGTCGATCTTCATCGGCGTGACCAACGTCGTGTTCACCACGGTCGCGATCGTGCTGCTGGACCGCGTCGGTCGGCGACCGCTCCTGCTCGTGGGGACCACCGGGATGGTCCTCGGGCTGGCCGCCCTGGGACTGTTCTTCCAGCTCGGCTGGCTCCAGCAGCACGCCCCGGTCGTGGCCCTGGTGGCGCTGCCGCTGTATATCGCGTCGTTCGCGGTCGGCCTCGGCCCGGTCTTCTGGCTGCTGATCTCCGAGATCTTCCCCCTCGACGTGCGGGGTCCGGCGGAGAGCGTGTCCGCGGTGGTCAACTGGGCCGCTAACTTCGCTGTGTCGTTCACCTTCCTGACGCTGGCGTCGGTGGTCGGTCGACCCGGCACCTTCTGGATCTATGGCGGGATCGGTCTGCTGGCGGTGGCGTTCATCGCCCGGCGGGTGCCGGAGACCAGCGGCCGGAGCCTGGAGCAGATACAGGACCAGCTCGGCGCCGGGACCGCGCACGGGACCTGAGCAGCCGAACGCCTCGACGCCCGGTCGCGGTCCTGCGCGCGGGCGCAGACCGTCACCGACCCCGTCCGCGCCGACCTCAGTCCCGCAGCACCCGCGGTCACAGTTCAGGCTCAAGTGCTCGACGTGCGGGCACGATGCCACCCACCTGGATCAGGTGGAGATTGCGGCTGGCGGCGAGGACAATCTGACCGCCCGGGTCGGGTCGATACCGTTTCTGGGGCGACGTCAATGGACCGAAAGCCCGACGACGTCCAAAAGGACTCCTCCAACAGGCGCCGCAGACACCGGCTAGTCCTGATCGGTGACTGCGAGAATGGCCCCCGTTCCGGGTGGTACCAGCCAGCACAAGGCGGCACCTACCTCGAGGCGATCGCCGTGTACCCGCGACGTTCACCGACCTGCCGTACCGCAATGGTGCCACACCGGCAAGCCCGCAATCCGATCGCCCAGGGCAATGCGGCTCTTGGTATGGCTCGTCCCGTCCTGCTTGTCACGGTGTTGAAACCGATCGTTTTCGAGGGGCTGCTCAGAAGCGCCCGCGGTCGGGCGTGGTGTCCACCGTGAACGGAGTCCAGGCGCCGTCACCTCTGGCTTTGGCGACTGGGCGGGCACCGGCTGAACGGCCGGTCGACGGGTAGCCGGTTCAGTTCGGTAGGTGAAGCCCTAAGCCGAAGCGAGGACGAGTGCCACTGCGAGGATGGACAGTCCGGCCAGTGAGGCCGTGATCGCACCGAGGCGAGGACCCGACCGGGTCCCCCGCCAGGGAGGAAGCGCGGCCAGGGTCATTGCGGTGAGGACGAGCAGAGCGAAAACCGTGGCAGGCACGTACAGCTGGGGATCGTCGCGTCCCAGCGCAGCTACGCCGATGCAGACGCACAGGCCAGCGAAGAGCAGGGCCGGGGAGCGTGGGTCACGCATGCGCTCGCGCCGCTGCCAGCGCCGGTACCACCCCTGGCCCCCGCCGAGGACGCGCTGATGCGAGCGGTCGCGCGGATGCTGACCATGCTGCCCAGACTGTTGGATGCCGATCTGGTTCGCGAGCAGCAGATCTCACTCAGCACCTACCTGGTGCTGATGAACCTGTCGGAGGCGGACGAGCGTCGGCTCCGGATGTCCGAGCTCGCGGCGATCTGCGACCTGTCGCTCAGCGGTCTGACACGGATAGTCGACAAGCTGGAGGCGTCCGGGTTCGTCGAGCGCCAGCGCGACGCGGAGGACGCTCGTGTCCTGCGCGCGCACCACCCGTGGCGACCCCGGCGCCAGACACCGGGGCTCGGCGCTGTGCACAGAGTGACGCTGCCGCCAGCGCGTCCGCGAAAGGCGGACCGGCTGCGGTGGGCGATCAGGACGTTCTCGGCGCGGCCGTCAGGGGGGTCGTCCGCGGACTCACCGGGAGTCCGGAGCACGAAGCCGACGGCCGGGAGGCCCGGTGAGGACGACGATCGGCTGCACCGCCGGCCGGCCAGGGACGGGAAGCTCGAGTACTAGCGGTGGGCCATGCGCCCCGTCAGGAGGACTCCATGCACGTCGGCGTCGACAGTTTCGTCTCCGCAGTGACCGATCCCGACACCGAGCACCTCGTCGGCCCGGAGGAACGGGTCGAGCACCTGCTCGAGGAGATCGCGCTCGCGGACTCGTCCGGCCTGTACTCGTTCGGGATCGGTGAGCACCACCGCGAGGAGTTCTACGATTCGGCACCGCCGATCCTGCTGGCCGCCGCGGCCGCACGGACATCGCGGATCCGGCTCGGGAGCGCCGTGACGGTCCTCAGCGCAGCCGACCCGGTCCGGGTGTTCCAGCAGTTCGCCACGCTCGACCTCATCGCCAAGGGCCGTATCGACCTCATCGTCGGACGAGGCTCCTTCACCGAGGCGTTCCCCCTGTTCGGGCTCGACCTCGCCGACTACGACTCGCTGTTCACCGAGAAGCTCGACCTCCTGTTGAGGATCCGCGACTCCACCCACGTCACCTGGTCCGGGCGCCACCGCCCGCCACTGACCGGACAGGGCGTCTTCCCCCGTCCCGTACAGAACCCGCTGCCCATCTGGGTCGGCGTCGGGGGCTCACCCGAGTCGTTCGTGCGGGCCGGGCTCCTGGGGCTACCCCTGATGATCGCGATCATCGGCGGCGAACCACGCGGGTTCGCCCCACTGGTCGACCTGTACCGCCGCGCGGGTGCCCAGGCAGGACACGCACCTGAGACCCTCAAGGTCGGTCTGCACATGTTCGGCTACGTCGGGGAGAGCACCCGTTCCGCCGCTGACATCATCTATCCCGGGTGGCAGCAGATGTTCACCGCGGTCTCCTGTGAGCGCGGCTACCCCCGACCGACGCGCGCCCAGTTCGACGCCACCAGCGGCCCCGACGGCGCGTTCTTCATGGGCGACCCCGACGCCGTCGCCACCAAGCTCCGCCGCGTGTCCGGACAACTCGGGGGCGTGGACCGCGTCTCCCTGCAGATGACCAACCCACGACTCACCCACAAGAACCTGCTGCGCGGCATCGAACTCCTCGGCACCGAGGTCGCACCCAGGGTCGTTGACGTCTGACGCAGGACACCCCTGAGAGAGCACCACGCCACAGGTGCTCAAGCCCTGGCTGCATGACCCGGTCGTCGCACCCGATCGACGTCCAGGCACGGGCGGGCGCGATCAGGGCCTCGTGCTCGTTTCACCGCTGGCCGCTGAGCAGGCCGTCATCCTTGCTTCTCCGGCGCAGCCCATGCTGATCCTCGTGTGACCCAAGGCGTGGTCGACTTTGGCCTCTCCGGTGGGCGCCGGGAGCACGGGAGCGGGGCCTCTTCTGGGGCGAAAAGGTAGCCCTCCAACCTGGTGGTGGCCAGGGGCTGTCCCTGGGAAGGTCCCGACCGCCCGGGGCTCGGCGTGATGTCAGCGGCTGGGTGTGGTCCGGACCACCGTGAAGTTGAAGCGTCCCTCGATGAAGTACCCCGTGGTGTGCATGAAGGGACGGCCGCGGTCGTCGTAGTGCAACTGGTCCAGCAGCACGAACAGCTGGTCGTCCGCGAGGTCGTCGTCCCAGGCGACCCGCGGGTGCGCGACAGCGTGCACCTTGGCCAGGGCCCGAACCGGTTTCGGGCCCTGGTGCGCCTCGAGGAAGGCGAACACCGATCCGGTGAGCTGGGCAGGGATGAAGTCGGCCGGGAACACCCAACGGGGCAGCACATCGTAGGAGTAGCAGACAGTCACACCGTCGGCGAGGATCTTGCGCTGGATGTCGAGAACCTCATCCGCCTCGCGCAGCTCGAAGGTCTCGCGCTCCTCCGGGGTGGCCGGGCGCAGTATCCGGTGGTGGTAGATCATCGCGGGCTCAAGGCCCATCGCTGCGATGGTCGAGGTGATGGAGGTCAGTTCCTGCATGCCGGCCCGGATCAGCGAATCGGTTTCCACGAAGCTGCCCCGGCCCCGCCGAGTGATGATCAAACCCTGACCCTCGAGGGTCTTGAGGGCCTGGCGCACTGTTGCCCGTGACACTCCGTAGGTGGACACCAGCTCCGCCTCGGTGGGCAGCTGGTCCCCCTGGCGCCACTCGTGCTTGGCGAGCCGCTCGCGCAGATCGTCGGCCAGGCGGGTGGGCAGTGCCTTCCGGTCACCGAGCCACGGACGAGCGTCAGCTACCGCCATAAGGCCTCCGGTATCGGTCGATCTTGTCTCGGTGGATCGTACACCGGCCCGGGACTTGACAGATGTCAGTTGTCAGGCAACTCTGGGCCTGTCGTCGACCCACATCGGAGGTGGAAGCGGATGGACAGCCTGGCGCGGTACGTGCCCCTCGACGTGGCTTCCGTCCAGGAGTTCGCGCGCCCCTTCCTCCCCGGCGATCCCGTGTCTGCCGTCGAAGTGGGGGGCGGAAATCTCAACGTGGTCTTCCGGGTGTGCAGCGACACCTCCTCGGTGCTCGTGAAGCAGGCGCTGCCCTATCTCCGCGTCGCGGGCGAATCATGGCCGCTCACGCGGCATCGTGCCCGGATCGAGGCCGACGCTCTGCGCATTCACGACAAGCTGGTGCCGGGCGTCCTTCCGCACGTGCTCGCCTTCGACGAATCCATGTCAGCCCTGGTGCTCGAAGACCTCAAGGACCACGTCAACTGGCGCGATGCGCTCATCGCCGGCCAGTCCTTCGACGGAGTGGCCGAGACCGTGGGTCAGTACTGCGCCGCCGTGCTCCTCGGCACCAGCGATGTGCTGCTCCCCAGCCGGGAGCGCAAGCGGCTGCGCCGGGGGTTCGTCTACTCGGAGCTGTGCCTGGTCACCGAGGACCTCATCTTCACCGCGCCCTACCAGGACACCGCGTCCAACCGCTACGACGAGCAGTTGGCGCCGCTGGCCGAGCAGCTGCACCGGGACCGGGCGCTGCGGCAGGCGGCGGCGGAGATGCGGTTCGCGTTCAAGACCCGGGACGAAGCACTGATCCACGGTGACCTGCACAGCGGCTCGGTCATGATCTCGCCGGGGGACCACCGGGTGATCGACCTCGAGTTCGCCTTCTTCGGGCCCTTCGGCTTCGACCCGGGGGTGCTGCTGGGCAACCTGGCGCTGTCGCGGCTGGCGCACGAAGCAGCCGGCAACCTCGGGTTCTGCCGCGTGGTCGACGCCTACGCCTCGGACTACTGGGACGCGCTGGTGGGCTCGGCGGCCCGGCTCTGGGACCCGGCCGAGCCCTGATACTTCCGCTTCCTGGATCGCTTGACCAGCGACGCGGGGCGCTTTGCCGGCATGGAGATGATCCGGCGCATCGTCGGCCTCGCCCATGCCAAGGACATCGACGTGCTGCCCGACGCAGCCCGTCTGACGGCACAGATCCGTGCGCTGTCCGGCGGCCGGGCCCTGTTGCTGGGCTCACCGATCCGCACCTTCGAGGAACTGTGGCAGCGCGCCACCGGAGAGGAGAGCCTGGTATGAGAAAGCTTCTCAACGACCCGGACGAGTTCGTCGATGAGGTGCTCGAGGCCATCCTTCTCGCGCACCCCGGTCGGCTGCGCAGCGCTCCGGACGAACCCCGGGCGATCGTGCGGGCGGACTCCCCCCGGGGCCGGGTCGGCATCGTCACCGGCGGCGGTTCCGGTCACCTGCCACTGTTTCTGGGCTACGTCGGGGTCGGGCTGTGCTCCGGGGTGGCCGTGGGCAACGTGTTCTCCTCCCCTTCACCCGAACAGATGCTCGCCGCCACCAGGGCCGTCTCGGGCGGGAAGGGCGTGCTCTACCTGTTCGGCAACTACGGCGGCGACGTTCTCAACTTCGAGCTCGCCGCGGACCTGGCCGATCTGGAGGACATCAAGACCGAGACCGTTCTGATCAACGACGACGTGATGAGCGCCCCCGCCGAGGGAGCCGAGAGCCGACGGGGTGTGGCCGGAATGGTGCTGGCCTACAAGTGCGCCGGTGCCGCCGCCGAGCGAGGCGACGACCTGGCCGAGGTGGCACGGATCGCGGCCAAGGCGGTGGCGGCCACCCGCAGTGCGGGCGTCGGGCTGTCCCCGACGATCCTCCCGGCCGCGGGAAAGCCGACGTTCTCCCTCGCCGAGGGGGAGATGGAGATAGGGATCGGGATCCACGGTGAACCCGGCATCCACCGGGGCCCGCTGGAAACCGCCGACCAGGTCGCCGACCGGCTCCTCGCCGCCATTCTCGACGACCTCGGCCCCGAGCCGGGCAGTCAGGTCGTGCTGATGATCAACGGCACGGGCGCCACGCCACTGGAGGAGTTGTACCTGCTCTACCGGCGGGCGCACCGCATCCTGTCCGACCGTGGAGTACTCGTGGCGCGTCCCTATGTGGGGGAATTCGCCACCAGTCTGGAGATGGCCGGCGCCTCGATCACGGTGATGGTTCTCGACGCCGAATTGACCGAGCTGATCGACGCCCCCGCGTCCTCACCGTTCTTCCGCCAGTGAACGCCGCCACGCTCAGGCTGGTCCTGGACGACGCACTGCGCACGCTCGAGGCCACCCGGGACGAACTACGTGACCTGGATGCGGCCATCGGGGACGGGGACCTGGGCATCACCGTCAGCGAGGGCGCCCGCGCCATCCGGGAGGGCCTGCATGCCCTTCCCGAGGCCGCGGGCATCGCGGACGTACTGCGGGCCTGTGCCAAGAACTTCGCGGCCGCCAACCCCTCGACGATGTCCGCACTGGTGGCCGGAGGTCTGCTCGCATCGGCCAAAGCCCTTGCCGGCGCTCCGGTTCTGGACCGTGCCGGGTGCCTGACCCTGCTGGAGACGTCCACCGCCACCATCGCCCGGCGCGGCAAGGCCGAGCTCGGGGACAAGACCGTCGTCGATGCGATGCACCCCACGATCGAGATGCTGCGCAATGCCGGACCGGACGACCACGCGGCGCTCTCGTCGATGATCGACGCGGCCGACCGGGCCGTGAAGCACACCACGGAACTTCAGTCCCAGCGGGGCCGCGCTGCGTGGGTGGGGGAGCGCACCAAGGGCCATCCCGACGGCGGCGCCACCGCCTATCTGCGCCTGCTCCAGGCGCTCGAGCGCGCGACCCCACGGCCCATGTCCGAGAGGGCCTGATGGCCCTGTGCCAGAGCAGTACCACGACTGATTCCAGGAGGCAGCGGTGCAGGAGTATCAGGTAACGGCCTTGAAGACGGGCACACTGAGCGTGCCCAAGGCCGCCATGACCTACATGTCGGGCTTTGATCGCATGATCAACCTGCCGATCTGGGCCGCGGCCGTGGAGGGCAACGGCATCAGGGTCCTGGTCGACACCGGCGTGCGCGACCACGACAAGTGGGACCGGGAACTGAACCCGTGCTGGCGGGAACAGGACGAGTCGATCGAGGCGGCCCTGGCCGAGATCGGTTGGGCGATGAATGACATCGACATCGTCATCAACTCACACCTGCACTACGACCATGCAGAGAACAACACCCTCTTTCCCAACGCCCAGTTCGTCGTTTCGCGCGTGGAGTGGGAGTACGCCAAGGACCCCATCCCCTCGCAGCGCAAGCTCTATGACTTCTCCTGGACCGATGAATCCATCACCCACATGAATTACCAGCTCATCTCGGTGGACGACTACGACCTGATGTCGGGCATCCGCCTGATCCAGACCCCCGGTCACAGCAAGGGCCATCAGTCGGTGGTGGTCAACACCAACGAAGGGCTGCTGTGTGTGGCCGGTGACGCGGCCTGTCTGCCCGAGAGCTTCTGGCGGCTCTCGCCGCCCGGTGGAGCCACGTCCATCGAAGAGGGGTTCTCGTCACTCGAGCGTATCCGGACGAGCGCTCCGCGAGTCTTCATGAATCATGACCCGAACATTGGCAAGTACCAGAGCTCCGGTTACCCGGAAATCCCCGCGATCGGCACCGATTCGCTGCCGGGCAGTGTGGACAGCTCTCCGGGCAGAGATGCCTGAGCACATGCGTACCTCCGAAACCATAGAAAGGCAGGGGAGATTCCGTTGAACAAGTTGCTACGCACGCGCCTCGCTGCGCTGACCGCGGCAGCCGCATTCGCTCTCGCAGCGTGTGGCTCCAGCGGCACCGCGTCGGACACCGGTAACGGTAATGCCAGTAGCGGTAGCCAGTCCGGTGGAACTACCGACTACACCGCCATGCTCAAGACCGCTCGCGAGATGGTTCCGGCCACGTTCACCGGCCCCACTACGGCGTCGAAGGCGCCCGCCAACATCAAGATCGCAGCCATCACCTGCTACAGCATCCTGGAAGGTTGCGTGATCCCCGCTGAAGGCATCGCCACCGCCGCCAAGGGCATCGGTTGGGAGGCGCGCACCTTCGACGGCGGCGGGACTCCGACCGCCCAGAACACCCAGATCCTCAACGCGGTCTCCTGGGGCGCCAACGTCATAGCCCTCATCGCCATCACCCCGAGCGCGGTGCAGACCGGATTGAAGGCGGCACATGACGCCGGAGCGCTGATCGTGTCCGGGTCCTCGGGGATCAGCGCCCCGAATGCGGCCGTCACGCCACCGGCCGGTCAGGTCTGGCCCGCCTTCGACGTCTCGCCGGACTACAAGAGCCTGGGCGCCCACCTGGCGCAGTGGATCATCGCTGACTCCAAGGGCAAGGCCAACGTCGGCATCTACGGGGACAAGGAGTTCGACTCCATCAACGCCCAGGAGACCGGCTTCGTACCGGGGATCAAGGCCTGTGGCACCTGCAAGTCCTCCGACGTCATGTATTTCACGGCGACCCAGATCGCGTCCTCGCTCGGGCCGCAAACGGTGAACTATGTGCGCACCCACCCGGACGTGACCTACCTCTACTCGGCCTTCGACCCGCCTGCCGCCGCTCAGGTGTCGGCCCTCCAGACCGCCGGTCTGGGTAAGAACGTCAAGATCGTCAGCGCCCTGGGCAACGCTGAGAACCTGCAGTTCGTCAAAGCCGGCCAGGTACAGGCGGCCGATGCGGCCTACGACAACACCTACATGGGATTCGCGATCGTCGACCAGTCCATCCGGCTGCTCAACAAGCAGCCATTGATCGAGCCGGCCGGTGAAGGACTGCCATTCCAGGTGCTGGACAAGACCAACCTGCCGGACACCAAGAAGAGCTGGACGGCTCCGTACGACTACCAGAGCAAGTTCCTCGCGCTCTGGAAGTGAGGACACACCATGGCTCCGACACAGGCACCAAGCCGCCCGGTACTGGCACTGAACGGGATCACCAAGGTCTTCGGTGACTTCACGGCGCTGGACGAGGTCACCTTTGCGCTGGCGCCCGGCCAGATCCACGCCCTGCTCGGCGCCAACGGAAGCGGCAAGTCCACGCTGGTCAAGGTGATGAGCGGGGTCTACCACCCCGATGGCGGGTCCATGGACTTTGACGGTTCTCGGCTGGCGGGCATGAACTCGCCGGCCGAGGCCGCTCAGCTCGGCGTGCGGGTGGTGCACCAGGAAGCGCCGCTGATCGACACCATGAGCGTCACCGAAGCGGTGGCGATGTTCCGCGGATTTGGTACCAGCCTGCTCGGCCCGATCGGCTGGCGCCAGTTGCGCCAACGGGTGCAGGACCTGCTGGACCGGATGGACGTGCCGATCAGCGCGAGCCAGCAGTGCAGCACCGTGGGCCCGGCCGACCGGGCGGGCCTGGCGCTGGCCATCGTGGTCGGGGACCTTTTCGAGAATGCCGATCCAAGCAGCGGAACGTCGGTCGACCGGACCGGGCCGGACGCTGTGCGGCTGCTGATCGTCGACGAGGTGACGGCGGCGATCCACGAGTCCGAGACCGGACGCCACCTCGACCGATTGCGCGCCGTTGCCGACATGGGCGTAGCTGTGGTCATGGTCACCCACCGGCTCGGCGAGCTGAGGGTGGCCGACGACGTGACTGTGCTGCGCGGCGGACGGGCGGTGTACCGCCAGGCGGAGACCGGCCGGCGCACCAACGCTGAACTCGTCGCCGACATGGTGGGACCGGACGGGAGCGACTCACCGGGTGCATCGGCCGGACGGGACACAAAGCCTGCCGGGTCCGCCGAGTCCGCCGGCGCCGATACGGGTCCGCTCGCCGGGCTGTGGCAGGCGGCTCCCACGCGGGAGCGGCCGAATGCCACGCACGGTTCGGCCAACCGGTCCGTTCTGCCCGGCAACGCCGCCATTGCAGTCGAGAACCTGACCGGCGACGTGCTCTCGAACTGCTCGTTCAGTGCATCCGCTGGCGAGATCGTCGGTTTTGCCGGCCTTCGGGGCAGCGGGGTGGAGGAGTTGCCCCGGCTGCTGTCCGGCGACGACACCTGGCGTAGCGGCGAGGTGGCGGTCGGCGAGGTGGACATCTCCCGCGGCGGACGACCCCGGGACATGATCCGTGCGGGGCTCACCGCCATCCCGGCGGACCGGCTCCGAGCCGGCGGTGTCGGTTCGCTCTCAGTCCGGGAGAACGTCATCCTGCCGGCCATGGGGAGCTACTGGCACCGGCGCGCGCTCTGGAACCGGGTCACCGACGCGGTGATCAAGGCCTTCGACGTGCGCCCACCGCGGGCGGACCGGCTGTTCGGGTCCCTGTCCGGTGGCAACCAGCAGAAAGTGTTGCTGGGCAAGTGGTTGCTGCTGCGGCCTTCGGTGCTCGTGCTGGACGATCCCACCTACGGCGTCGACCCGGGGGCGCGGGAGACGATCTTCGACGCCATGGTGGACGCCGCGGCGCGCGGGGTGTGCGTGCTGTTCTTCTCCACTGAACCCGAGCAGCTGGTGCGGGTGATCTGCCCCGCGGTTTTCGGACCGGGTTTTTGTCGCGGTTTTACGCTGCGACCTGGGTATTTAGCCAGCCGTTGTGGACCTCTTGTGGCGTCTTGTAGTCGAGGCTGGAGTGCAGACGCCGAGG
>JAABUL010000552.1_pt1 | contig 79646 bp, 131 predicted proteins | sample 5559151 | NCBI WGS metagenome assembly JAABUL01 (sample SAMN10711876, study PRJNA513368) | rock metagenome | isolation source: Antarctica rocks | place: Antarctica: Victoria Land, Pudding Butte sud
GACGCCATTACTGGCCATTGCTCACGATCAGTGTTCCGCATATTGCCCCTTCAGCATACAGCGATTCAGCTTGGACCCGGACCCTTGGCCTTTGGGCTGGACAGCGCCGCAGCATTACCGTCATTTAACGCCTTCCCTCGCTTTTCCAGCCTTATAGCTACCCCTACTAGTGTTCATGTATCGATGAGCCTGGGATGTAATGTCGAGAAAAGCAAAAGAAAAAGGGCACGTTCTCCGCAGCAGCTTTACCGCCGTTAGCCGCCTTCCCTCGCTTTTTCAGCCTTATAGCTACCCCTACTAGTGTTCATGTATCGATGAGCCTGGGATGTAATGTCGAGAAAAGAAAGGGTACGTTCTCGACAGCAGCTTCGATCGGCAGGGCTGCTGGCCAGTGCTGGGTGAACAGCTGGCTTCCGAAAGTAGACGCGGCTACGGCAGGGCATTGCGCATGCATTTGCGCTCTCTATGAACACCTAGCTGTTTGTCTGTGTGTTTGCCTGGCCTTGACGCCATTATTGGCCATCGCTCGTATCCAGAACAGCTCACATCGCCAGACAGCTAATCGTTCCGGACCGCTTTTGCCTGAGCTATGTTGTGCCCCAGTGGTCTGCTTATCGCCTTCCAGCCTTCGCTATCGCCATATACAGCACAAACCGCTACCCCTATTCGTGTCCATGCATCGATGCGCCTGGGGTATAATGTCGAGAACTTCTCGACGCTTTTGAAAAGCAAAAGCGGGTACGTTCTTGACATTGGCCGACTGATCATTTGTGCTTTTCTGGTGCACGCTCCGAGCGTGAGTCCCGCGGGCCCGCGGGCTCCTGACATGCACCTGTGCGGTTCGCTGAGGTTATAGGGCTCGCCCCCCTTTGTGTGTGGTCCTGGGGCAGGTCCACCCCACCCATTGTTTCAAGGGACCACACACTGTGCGGCGAGGGTGGCACCCTCGCCGCACAGGCGGGCTGCAGCCGAGTGCTGGCCCGGCCCGCCGCTTGCCTCGCGGCACCGGCGGCGCTCGCTGTCAGTGATGTCCTGCTGCCCCGCCGAGCACCGCTGCCCGTGACGCCATTACTGGCCATTGCTCACGGTCAGCGTTCCGCATATTGCCCCTTGCGCATACAGCGATTCAGCTCGGACCCGGACCCTTAGCCTTTGGGCTGTATAGCGCCGCAGCATTACCGCCGTTAGCCGCCTTCCCTCGCTTTTTCAGCTTGTAGCTACCCCTACTAGTGTTCATGTATCGATGAGGATGTAATGTCGAGAAAAGTAAAGGGTGCGTTCGAACCGTTGATTAATAACTGTAGATGCGGCTGTGCCAGGGCATTGCGCAGTGCATTTGCGATCTCTATGGACACCTAGCTGTATGAGTGGTGTGTTTGCCTAGCCTTGACGCCATTTTTGGCCATCGCTCATATCCAGAACACAGCACATCGCCAGACCGCTAACCGTTCCGGACCACTCTGTCTTGCCTGGGCTATGTTGTGCCCCAGCACTGGTGGTCCGCTTACCGCCTTCCAGCTTTCGCTATCGCCATAAAGCACATATCGCTACCCCTATTCGTGTCCATGCATCGATGGGCCTGGGATGTAATGTTGAGAAAAGCAAAAAGTTTCGCAGCCAGAGCACGTCTGGTGGACCTATTGTCTGCCTGCCGCCCAGCTGGTTCCAATTACAAGTTCGAAAACGGCGGTTGAGTGGTCAGCAGCTGCAAGCACTTGCTGGGCGATAGCGGCCTGCCGCGCTGCGACGCCAGGGACATCCAGCCGGCAGAGGGTCACCCAAGCCCATCTTCAGCACCTGGGAGGGCGCTAGCAGGGCTGCAAGCCTCGGCGTAATCATGAACATCCGCTCCATGCTGCCACCGCCCGCAGCGCCAAGGCAGCGTTGCCGCGTGGCAGCCTGGCAGCCCGCGCGCCCAGCTCAGCGGCGCCGCGCGCCGCCTGCGCCTGCAGCATGCACCGGCAGCGGCGGCAGCTTCGCCGGGCAGTGGCACGGCGCAGCAGGTGCCGCCCGCCGCTGCACAGCAGGGTGCGCCAGCGACGCAGTAGAACCTGCGGCAGCTGTCATTACCACCGCCACAACAGTAGGCCATTGGCAGTCCACCGCCGCAGGAGAGCGCTGGCGTCCAGCTTGCAGTAGTGCCAGCAGCTCGTTGTGCCACCGCACCTCGGGCTTGCGCCACGGCTTCCTCGGCAGCAAGTGGCCGCAGCAGCCGCAGGCGTTAGGCGGAACCAGCGTCAGGCAGAACCGCAGCCAGGCGTCAGGCAGAGCCGCTGGCATCAGGCAGAATCGGTGCTCACAACCGTCATGGAAGATGCATGCTCTGCGTGCGTGTGAGCTGCACTGCAGCTGCCGCCAAGCGGCAGTGCTGCCTTGACGCCAAAACTGGCTCTGCTCGGGGTCAGTACTTCGCATACCAGTTCCTAAACCATAGACACCGCAGAAAAACAACCTGCTGAACGCTTCGCTGTCTCGGCAAATCCATGGTGACCAGAATTTTCACCTAAAAAATATCAGCCTGAAGTCCAGCCTGAAAAAATAGTCCAGCCTGAGCCTGAAATCTGACCTTGGATGTGTTCGATGCTGACTGGCGTCTTGGGGTTCTGTTTCTGGCGCGAACGTCGCGTGATGCCAAGGCTACTGCTGCAATATGCATGCCAGGTGTTGGCTCGAGGTCGTCGGAGGGTCTGTATGCATACAGACCTCATATGAGGTCGGGCTCAGATGATCACGATCTCGTGGCAAGCAAAGATCATAATTTTCACCAACTCACACAGGAATCATCAGGCGAGCTGCCAGACACACCACACAGACAGACACCGACAGTCAAGGCAAGTCGTGCACTCGTGCTTCCATTCTTGGCGAGCAAGCAGCTGCCAGTGGCAGCCGCGATGGCCATGCTGTGCCGTTGGCCATTCTGTCGGTGGCTTTGTCTGCAACACCCGCCTCTGCAGTAAGATCCTCCTGCCCTTCGCTCCCTTCTGTCTGGCCTTGCAATTTTATTTTATTTCAGCGAAAGCAGATAGTTCAGGATGAAAGACATGCCCCGGCAGCAGCGTGTGTTCACCATGACGACGCGCCTGTGACATCTGCTTGTTTTGACGCTAATGGACCTGTCATAAAATTGATTCCTGCAGCTGGGAGAGCTCGGGTCTCCTTGCACCAACGCCGTCAACTGCAACGGTATGTGCACCGAGCGAGACATGTCGCAACTTGCGCAGTTTGCGGGCTGATCAAGTCTCCGGCAACGCCGTAGGTCGCATTTAGTGGAGGCAGATGGCTCCGAAAACACTGGATGCAACACCATCAATGCATGCTTTGTGGTTTCGAAGCCTGTGTCCGGGAATATGGGCATGGTCGATTGAGATGTCTCACGCCACAGCGGCCGTGAACGCAGGCAAGTTCACGCTGTGTGACGCCACCTATCACGGCCCGGCGCCTTCCGACACCCTCCCAGGAGGCAGGGGAAACAGGGGTGCTGCTTCGGCCCAGACTTTGGCCCTCCCAAAACCTCCGAGGTGTTGGGAGGGGACCTGCATGAGTCATGCAGGTCGACCCGAGGTACGCCAAGCGCTACAACTCACCAACATGCACTTTGGAAGTGCATCAGGCGGCACTGCATCCCAGAAGCTGTGGATGCATGTTTGATTGACGTCCTTCTTCACCGTTATTGCATACTGCTGCGGCAAGCTGTTCTGCTGCACCAACACCCACCGCTGCCTCGTCCCGAACGTCACAGCCTCGGTCACATGCGCCGCCGCAGGCAACAGCATCGTTCCCACCAAGGGATGATCAATCCGTTCCTTTCTACTTGCGCGTCGTGGCGGCGCAGCAGCGCCAGTGCCGCACAGCATTCGTTCACATGCAGTAGCTTGAGGTGCTGTTGCGCTGAAAGAGTTGTTGACACAGCCTCACATATCACTGAATCTGTGTTTATTGGATGCTCCTGACTGCCAGCCACAGGCTGTGCGTGCTGAAACGTTCTTGGTCGATGCACCAATCAGATGTTCTGGCATGATCGATGGTGTGTAGTGTACAATCTGACTGTTGCCGTTCCTATCTCTTATGTGCGCCCTGCAAGACTTGCTGCGGCCATGCATATGCATAATACTTGACAACATGATTGTAAGAACTTGACTGGCTACTTCCGCTCGCTGATGCAACGTGCGCTGCGATGAAAAACTGGTGCGGCAGCTTGGGCGGCATGCGAGGCAGTCCCAGCCGAGACTGTGTCGCCTTCCGGCAGATCGTAAGCAATTTTCTGTCTCACAATTAATCAGGGTCGTGTTGCATCATGTCCAAGGTGTGGTCCTCCAGATTAGTCATCTGTCAGACACGATCGTCACGTGCACTGCAACTTATGCAGGTCACCCGCCAGGGAGCGACATGTTCTGCCTCTGAGACACCATCATCTGTGCAGCCAATTCTACTACAACTAGCACCCTGAGCGAGCGATGTCTCAACGGATAGTATGCTCCGAAAATAACGATGATCCCTGCACAACGGCCCGTGGGTACAGTAGCGTTCGGCAGGATGTCAACCTGGTGTGCACGTGTGAACTTCGATCTCATCCGATTCCTCGCATCGTGCAAAGGAAGGCACACCGTGCGGCGAAACGCGTTTTGCATGCATCATTCTGGGACGACCGTGCTGTGCTGCGCTTTGATAACCCCTGGCCTTGTCTGTCAAATACCGAGGGGGTTTCAGCTTTGGCGATCGCATGTCGCCGTGAAAGTCTGGATGTGGGCAGGCGCAGAAGCGCTGTATATGGTACAAATTTGGTACTGCGAGCCGCGGCAGCGCCGTAGCGCCGGCGGCACGGTAACCTGCAGTACGCCGTGATGCACTGCAGCGCAATGCCCCTGGCAGCACGTAATAGCCTGACGATCGTTACTCAACGAAGCCACTCCAGGTACTCGTACCTAATACTCATTGACTGTGCCTGATGTGCAAACAACGAACATATAATCAAGCAGCAACAATATTAGTAACACAACCGCTGAAAAGCGGTGTCAGAGAGTACATGTGTCATCAGCTGGCTTCACCGCATCTGGCAGTATCAATCTGCAGTTCACCAATGATTGCACATAGCCGAAATCGCGAGGCAGCCATGATAGGCCGGTTAAAAGCTGCTGAAACTACTGAAAGAGCGCCCGCTGCACGCGGCTGGTCGCCGCCGCCGCCTGCTGCACCTTCATATGCAGCGCCGCCGCACCCACTTGCGACGCCGGCTGCTGCGCCGCGAGCTGCTGCCCCGTGCGCGGCAGCGCCCGGGCCACCGCACTGTCCAGATGCAGCTGGGCGTCGGGAGCAGGCGGCTCCTGTATGGAACGGGGAGCCAGTATTGGACACTGCCAGGTCTCCAGCATCTTGCCTTGCTGTAGCGCCAACACTGAAGCTCTTGAGGGGCTCCAAGGCGGAGCTTCAAGGGACCAGTACGCCCGAAAAGCCTGACTGCTCGTCTGCTGAATGCACATGCCGAGCCGCGCACCTCCTGCCTGACGCCGCGCTGCTGCTGCGGCTGCTGCTGCTGCGGCTGCTGCTGCTGCTGCTGCTGCTGCTGCTGCTGCTGCTGCTGCTGCTGCTGCTGCTGCTGCTGCTGCTGCTGCTGCTGCTGCTGCTGCCGCAGCGGCGGTGGCGGCCCCTGCGCTGGCACCCACGCCTGCACATATATGTACTGTGTCTTGCATGACGAGTAAACAACCAAAGCGACTATCAAACTTTTACAGCTTTGCTCACAGCTGCGCCCTGCTTCTAAACATGTCCAGTCCGGATGAAGCCTCCCGCACTGATGCAGGCCAGGCTGCTAGACGCATGAAAATTATCAGCATGTCTTTTCTCATTCCAATGGAAGCGATTGGGCAGCCCTGCAACGGCCACAGAAGCTCGACACCTCCAACAAAAGCCGGGCAAGAGTTTCGAGACGGGACGCCAAGCAGCTACCTGCAGCGGCGCGGGCACCTTGGCGCCGGGCGGCGCTCCGAACACCTCTGGTTCTGCCTTCTCGGCCTCCTGCTGCGAGCCGTCGTCCAGGGCGATCTCTGTGGAATCCCCATACACCGTCTCGTGAAACTTCCGCCGCAGCGCCGCCGAGTCGGCAGCGGCCCACGAGGGCCCGCCCTCAACCAGCAGAACCAGCCGCGTCCGTAGCTCCTGTGCAAGAAGGAAAGCGCCTCAGCTTGGAGAAGACAAGTGCAGCAACGACACAGCGGTGCTCAGGCGACTTGAGATGAAGACGCTTGCAGTTTCCAAAAAAGGGTATTGTGTCCCCCACAGCCCCTCTTCCCTTGCTGACGTGTCGGATCAGCCAGTAAGTCAGGCATCGCCAGTCAACTTCTGAGATACAAAGTCACAGGGAAACTCCCGCAGGTCCAGTGTCAAACTGGCCTGGAGGTCGTTCTCGGGTGGCCACAGGGTGCCGACCGGCTGGATACCCGCGCCAGTGTAGGTGTGGGGCGCCGCGTAGAAGCCTGCCGCCCGCGGGCACGCGCCGCCGGCGCCCCGCGCCAGCGCCTGCCGCAGCCCGGTGACGCGCAGGCCCTGCCGGTCGCGCGCGCGACTTACCGCCGTGTAGATCTGCAGGAGGGCAACAAGGTGGCGAACTTCAGGATTTGACCGCTTGGCGACCCTGACAGCCACCAACCGCAGCGCACCATTGGGACCATGGCTGGCTGATTGTAGATTATGACCAGCTGACGAGCAGCTCCTGCTGCCTGTTGTTGTCGCACGTTTGGCGACTACCTCTGCACATGCTCTCCTGCGTCTCGTAGCTCTCAGCCACCAGTGTGCATGTGACTCCTCAGCAGAACGCTGCAGGGAGGCCACCTGTTTGTATTCACAAACGTTTTATGTTCGTTACTTATCTGGCCGTAGGCGAAGGACTTTCTGACATCCACATCGACGGCGTCGAGCGTCATGCCCTGCGACTTGTGGATGGTGATGGCCCAGGCCCAGATGAGCGGCAGCTGGATGCGCCAGCTGGTGCCCACGAACTTGAGCTCGTCCGTGAAGCGCGCCGGGAACACGATCTGCAATGGGGGACCGCCAGGTTGGTTGACGGCATCATGCAGTCAGCATGCCGTCAGCTGTGAGTCAACTGTCCTGTGCATCATGAGCTTTTGCCGGAAATACGATGTGCCCAGATAAGCATATTACCAGGCAAATCAGGGCATCATTGACGTTTATACTAGCACCTGTTCGCCTGCTCTGAATAATTTTTGCAACGTACAAGAGCGTGGACACGGCTGAATGTGGAAGCCACAAGGGGTGCTTGTAAAAGGCACCTGCGGCTCATCCACCCCGGTGTACTTGACGACCGGCAGTCTGGCGCCCGGGTTCTGCTGTGTCCACAGGCGCAGCTGCTGCAGCATGGACTGCAGGAAGCAGATTTTAGCATCTTAGTGGAAGTGACATAAGCGCGCTGCCGCAACAAAGCTGGTGTGTCCCTGTCTGCACTCAGCCTCAGCAGCCATGACCAGCACTGGGAAAGCATAATCTTGCAAAACGTGGCAACTGGTTCTGCCTTCACTCACCTGGTACCGCAGGACCTCCCTCCTCCGCATCTCCCAATGCGTCTCCCCGTGCGTCAGGCCTGTCAGGTCTGTCGCCGGTCGCCGCCACCGCGGCTTGTGCCTGCACATCGCACGATTGCGATTTACAGGAAAATTTGATTTCGACACGTCTCCCCTCCATAGACCAGTGCCTGTGTGTTGATGCAAAAGAGGTAGCGCCCTGCTTATGACAGCTCAACTGCATGGGATCGTGGAATTGAATGAGCGACACGACCTGCACGAATGATCGTGCTAGACTTGGGAAGCGTCTTGTTGAAAAATTTGCGACCCTACCTGCTGGTCGCAATGTCGCTCGAACGCCGCTTCTGGCCGCTGCCCGGCGCTCTGACGGCGGCGCTGTCCTGCCTCCCCCGGTCCTTGCGCTCAGGTGTTGCCGCCGCATCTTCGGCCGCACTCGCAACACCGCTGCCGCCATCTCCCCGCGGTGTCGAGCACGCCGGCGCGTCCACCGACTCTGCTGCGGGCCTGGCGGCTGCCGGAAGGGGCGAGATGTCCATTGCCGCCGCTCCGCCACCACCCTGGCTGTGGTCGAGCACGATCGTGCTGTCGCTGGGAGCCCCCTGGCCGCTGCCGCCGCCGAGCCTGCCGAGCTGCAGGCGCCGCATGGCGGTGGAGGGCGAGGGCGCCTCTGAGGCCACTTGCAAAGCCGCCTGCAGAACAGAGCATGAAACCAGGAATGTGCCGTCACGATTCCAAGTGTCCAGGCTTTCCCAATCGCAGCGTGCGTGATGAGGTGACTGCTTGACAGCATGTTGGAGTTGCTGGAAGCATTGAGCATTGAGCAGGGGGCACCGGCACCGCACCTGTGTTGCCGTCTGAGAAGATGACAGGTCGAGGAAGTTGCCTTTCCGTGTTGCCTCCTCCCTCCGAGCCTGCACAGAGCTTGCAGCAGGGTCGAAGAGCTGCCTCCCTTTTGGTGTTCAATACCAGGAGATTGAATGGGAGTTCGCAGCGTCATCTTGGAGACACCTCTGAGCGGCTCTGGAACGCAGCCGTATGAAACCAGCATCCCTAACCAAGGCGTTCAGACAAGTCGCACCTCCAGGACCTGTGTCAGCGTCCGCTCCTCCACGAGCTCGAGGTCGTCTTCGTCTGACGACTTGTCAGCAAACACGCCTGTGCTGGCGAAGGTGCCGTCGGGCGCGCTGGCTTCTCCATGCTCCCCACGGCGCGGCGACTCGAACTGCAGTTATGTTCGGTCAGGAAATCGCAAGCACTTTCGCATCGCAACCTGGATCAGCAACAGCATATTAAGGCGCGCAGTAGCTTGCGCCGCCTGCATGCGAATAGCAGAAGCTTCTGCATAAACCCTGCATGGCCTGCACCCGCACGTCGGGGCTGGGATGCGCACAGCTTGTCACCGGCAATGCAGTGTCGAGCATGCAGGGCCAGCTGCTGAAACAACACACGGCCAAACTTCGGTGTGGGGTGGGTGCGTCAGGATTTGCACCAGATTGGGGGCCGGTGCCATATTCTCTTCGCCCACCCGGATGCACTGCTCCAGGTATTGAACTCCGTCTACCTGCATTTCACATGTCTCACTTCGGACACGGAGCGTAAGCCTCGCGAATTTGCTGCTCATCGAGCGGCAGATATGCTCCATGCTTCCGTGTACGTGGGCTGCACAGAAGCACCTCATCAGTGGCAGGTGCATGATATGGTGGTCGACCTACGTTGCAGCAGTAGTGTCTGCACCCAAATCTGCTCTGCCATGCTGTTGCTGCACAGCATAACGTGATCGAAACCAACAGCAGCAGTCTCGGAACATCAGCTCACCGCAGCATCGACAAACTCGACGACGCGTCCGGACTTGCCGTTGCACAGGAGCGTGCCGTTGACCGTCACAGTGTTGGCGTTTTGCATCACCGCTGCGCCGAGCCGCAGCCTGAGCGGCTGCTCCGCCCGGCACTCCTCATTCCAAAATTTGTCGGGCGCCAGATCCTTCCGGCACCGCTGCCTGTGCAAAACCCACAGTGACAGTGTTCAGGGAACAAATTTCTCGTGCTAGAGTTTGCTGCTGCCACCGGTGCCTGGACTCGCCAGTCTTGTCGTGTGCTTGAGCTGCCGTGTATCAGCGGCCGCGCAGGTGGAGGCCTGGGGCCAGCCGCCGCGGCGCTGTGACACACGTGTTCGAGTGGTCGGAATGATGTCAGGCGAGAATTCCTGGAAAGGGGGAATCAGTAGGATGGAACAGAGAAAGGGCGGGGGAAAAGTGAGATGAGCAGAGTCGCACCTACGTGGTTTGTGTGGCAGCTCGGCAGGAAATCGGCGTCCACACCGTAGGCCGTGGAAAAATCGAAGCGGAAGTGTCGTTTTTTCCACAAGGGTGTTCATGAAACACACAGCCACACCTGCGCACTTCGGGCGGCAGCTCCGGCAGGAACTCGGGGTCCACGTCAAAGTCGTCCATGGCGCCGTAGCCGTGCACAGGCGTCTCCAGCGCAGCAAACTCCTCCCGGTTGCGCTGTTCCACCTCCTGCGTCCATTCAACAGTAGATGCCAGGTCAACATTCAAGTTGGTCAACATTCCGCCTCGATTCCATGATCAAATTGGAAATCAAGCGCCAGAGAATCGGCATCAGCAGCTTTCAGGGCGCCAGAATCTTTCAGCGGGCGCTGGAAGCTGTTCAGGTCGCCCGCAGGAGCCGTCCGCTCTGCCCAATGATGGGCGGCAAATTATTTTATAAGGGTTTGTCCATGGCCACAGCAGCAGGAGAAATGAGAAACCCTCCTTCGAGGGCTCGCACGTGCAAGGCCAGCACGAGCCATCTGCTCCAATCAGGGAAATTCCACGGTGTTTTGCAGGATTAAACAACTTCATCGAAGGACGCACCGCCCGCAGCGGCGCCAGGTAGGTCCGCGGCGCGTCCAGAGGCACCCCGGCGATGCTGCTGCAGTTGTGCTCGAACCAGGCCACGTCGTCCTCTGTGATGGTGTGGGCCCGGAGGCGGTGCAGGACTCCGATGAAGACCTGGTCCGCCTGCCTGTGCACCTGGGGAACGAGAAGACAGCTGACAAGTGGAAGCATGAAGCGGCGGCTGTGCCTAGGTGCCCATATGAGGCGGGAGAACACTCTGCAGGTCAGATCCGATTCGATCTTGCGTGGTGGCCTCCAGGGACTGTTCTTTTGGCGCCTGGGGACGAAGTTTCGAAGCAAGTTGGCATCTTTCCACCAGGTGGGGGAAGCTCACCTGAGACAGGACATGGATCCTGAGCTGCAGCTGCTTCCAGGCCGCCGTCTCGAAGCACCGGCCGCGGGTGCCGATGCCAACCGACATCAGCACCTGCCGCAGCGTCCTGCGGCACGTGCATGAGCACATAAGCCACCCAATCGGAACCACCAGGCCAGATGCCGGCACCTGCTGAGTCAGCGGCGCGCACATAATCGACGCGCTATGGCTGCAGATCGACTCGCTATTGCTGGGCTTGCTTTACGGCAGTCTACAATTGCGGAGACAGCTGGCGGCCTGTGCAACACATCGCTTGCAGGTTTGCAAGCCAGGGCGCACGTGCAATTGCGGCGCCCTGCGCGCGGTAGCTCGGAGATAGGCCCCAGCTGGAGAAAGTCGCCCGCGAGGATGATCTGCACAACTGGAACCAACCACAGTTGATCCAGTCCAAATGCAGGCTGACTGTCGAAGTGACACCCGTGCATTTGCTTGCACACAGTCACCGGCCTTGATGCAGCCCCTTCCCCATTGCTCCCCGGAACCCTGTTTGCGCGAGTGGCAACCTGAAGGCAAGTGAAGCGCCACCCCACAGACAGGTGGATGCCCTGTCTCTGCCAGGCACAGGGTGCAGATAGCCAGAGAAACTTCATCAGCGAGCAGAATGCAAATGCCGGGACAGGTTGTAAGGATTCCGACCTGCAGCTCGTCTAGTTGGCGCTCCTTGGCGTGCCGCCGCTGCCGCACATTGCGCAGCTGCGCCAGCCAGTGTGCGAAGAACTCCCCCGACATCATCGAAACCTGCGCCGGTGCAGTAGATTATGAGCATGTGAGTTCAGCAGTATCAGCAAGTTGTACGGCACATGTCAACTGGAGAGGCATGCCATCTCGCTCACGGCGGACACATGTCACAGTCGTGGCAGAGACAGCACACCTCGTCGACGATGAGCACATCCAGCCGCCGCAGGATATCCCTCCGAGTCCACATCTTGCCAAAGTCTGCTGCCACGCGCGGCACGCCGCACCCTGGCAGCACAGTCGATTCAACTCAGCATGAGAAGGCTTTCGAAAACTGTTTTCACCGAGCGCTGCTGAACCAAAGTCTACTGGCCACACTAAGCAGACTGCTGAGGCACAGCCGAAGAGGCGGTGCAGCAACTGGGCGAATCCCAACTGAAAAGAAAAGCTGCAGCTTGGATACGAGCTGGGAAGTCAAGATCATTGTCCATTCCCGCACCCAGCAGCCGGTGCAGAGTGGTCCCGTGCAGTGGCTCCGCCGCAATGCCTGTCGTGGCCGTGACCGCCACGCAACGGCCCTCCGACTCCACCGCCTCAATGATGTGTGTCATCAAGAATGATTTGCCTGCGGTGGTCGGCAGCTTGATCACGCATGTGGCAGAAGGCTTCATGCTTTCGGAGATGATTTGCAGCACACTGAGGCACAGCTTCCTGGCATCTGCAAGCATGCACTCTGTGCCTAGCGGATATCATTCCGACCAATATACCGCGTGCAGCGTAGGTCTCGTGCCGCACGGCGCAACCAGTTCAGGCATTATCGCACCCGTTCCCGCCGGGCCGGTAATAAGGCAGTTGTGACCATCCAGCACGTCCTGCCTGTGCACCGGAGGGTCATGCTCGCCATCAAATGTTGCCACCATCGAACTGAGCATGCGTCCACCAGACCCCTCAGCGGGACCATGCGTGTGCTTCAGGCACAGGATGGCGCGGGGAGCATGTGTGGAGGGCTTTTGACTCACATTGCAGCTCGCTGATGTGAGTCAAGCCTAACAGGCGCTGCCGGTGCTGCGCCGCTCTGGCTTGCGCCCTGCTCCCGCTGCGATGCTGACTGCTGAGTGCTACTCTGAGACACGTAGCTCAGCCCGATCTGCGCCAGCGCCGGCATGGCGGGACCAGCACCACCAGCTTTGCCTGCTGGTCGCTGCGTGCCCGCGGGCCGCGGCACTGGGCCCTGGGGAGCAGCAGGAGGGGCCGGGTGCATTTGACTCAAAGCATCCGGAGCTGCCGCGTCTGATCCAGCGGAGAGGTCACTGGCCTGAGACAGAATTTGCGTCTGAGATAGTGTCATCTGCGAAGCCATTGCTGCTGCTGCCGGACCGAGAAAGCAGTTGCTCAACGCGATGCAACCATCTGTACAGACAGCTTTCCCTAGAGGTGGCTCAGATCGCTGAGCACATGCGAGTCACAATAACAAGATCAATGAGCAACAGACCGCAACCCGATGTAGCGATCTGGTAATGTGTCCCCGGGCGGACCGTGCTGTGTATTGCTGTGGCTAAACCCTAACCATGCGTCGCTTTCTGGAGTTCGGCTGGTCGGCCGTGCGCTTCGTAAAACCGTCTGAATATCCTGTGCAAATTCACAGCTCCGTATGATGTGCTGAATGAGCCAGGTCTCCGAGCGGTCGCGGTCAACTTCGGTGTTTCGAACGACAGAAATCGCCATGTCAACGGAGCAGTCGGAGCTCTTTACAGAGCCGCAATGGAAAATGCCGGGGTGGGAATATCTTTGCGTCAGCCAATCAAGTTGATATATGAACCCTGCGGCGGATCGAACATCTGTGCGAAACTTAGTTGAAGTTCTACCGCGGCGTGGTCACCTCAAGCCGTTCAGCACAAAGTCACCCGAGTTCAACTAGTCAGCCGGTGGTGTCTAGTGTCGGAAACACTGACCAGATGGTCTTTGTGGATGCGCAGCAGGCAGGGCCACATGCCTGTGTCGCGATTATGGCTGCGGGGGCGGCCCAGCCATGACCGTGTTGATACCTGCCTTTGCAGGCACGACGACATCTCCAGCCTTGTGCTCCAAGTTTTCAATTTATGGGCTCAGGTACACCGGCCACATCAGGGGCGGCGGCGAGACTTTCGGCAAGACGCCGGTGATGGCGCAGTGGGAGACGAAGGAGCCGCCGCAGGACAGCTTCCTCTATGCACGATCCAAGGTGCAAGCATTCTTACGTTCTTACATAAATTTCATGTGCATGGATGGCGCCGTCACAACAGCAGCGTGTCCAGCGCTCGATTCGCGGACAAGTGATGTCGTGACGGCGCAGGCTTCGGGGCACATTTGTGTCGCCTTCACATACCTTCGCAGTGCGAATGTCACCTGACGTTGGATAGCCATTGCTCGAGCTCCAGTATGTTACATGAATCACATGAAGCCCCTGCCACGGTTTGATCTGTGCAGCTGGCAATGGATGCTTGAGAACTCTGGGCATCAGGCACCGGACGTCAAGGGGACCTGCAGCAGATGCAGCACGGCTGCGCACCCCAAACCTAGATCTTCGGAAGCACAGAGATTGGAAGTTCGGTGGAGACATGCTGAACGGGATTCTTGCATCGATGCCTCTGCCGGATGTCTGAAATGGTCGAAGTTTCAACTTTCCCGCAGGCGCCACCGGAAACGTCTGCAACTGACGCGGCACGCGACGTCTGCAACTCCGCAGAGGCGCACGGGCCGGCGGGGCATCATGACAACCTGTGGCCGCGGTGAACACAGTTCCTCATCGATGATACAGCACGTCAGCAGCTCGCAGAGTAGCCCTCCAGAGCACCGCACCTTCGCGGTTTGCACATGTCCACCTTCTGCCTTTGCGCTGAGCAGGATTATGCAGCTCTGTGTTGGGCCGAGTCTCGAGATCTTGAGACAGTCTGTGACAGCGCTTCACACGAGATGCGATACCATCACGTCTGCAGGTTGCAGCCGGCTGCGCAGCAGGTGTGAAACTGTAGGAGGATTGATGCTGTCCAACTTTCAGCAGCTTTTTCTCATGTCCTTGACAGGTTGCAGACGGCGGCGCGGCAGGACCGCGTCAAGGCCCGCTCCTCCAACATCGCACTGGGGGATGCACGGCTGCACTCGCACGGCACCTCCTACAGATCGGAGTACGGAGCGCCGCTGGCGGCGAGCGCAATTCTAAGGAGCCCCCTGGAGGTGGGTCCGCTGCTGACCCTGGATCCGTAGCCTCCACGTTGCTGCTGGCAGCATCATGCATCATGCATGGCATGCAGAGCAGCCGCAGGACATGTGAAGGCAGTTGACAGCTTGCGCGCCAGGTCCTAATCTGAACCGAAGAGCCGGCACTCCTCCATGCAGTCAACCCTTAACACTGGCCTCTGTCCGTGCAGAACAAGGACCTGAAGGCGGCGGATCTGCGGCATGTGTACCACTCGGCCTACAAGCGTGTGGGCCCGTGAGTCTCCTGACCCTTGTCAACTCCACCACGTGTTCAAGTTGGATATCCGGATGCATAGGATGCCTTGCTGTGTGTCAGCGCAATGAACTCCAGCGCGGAAGTCAGCCCCTTATTGTCTGCTTTGTAGTACGCTGCTGAGATGGAGTGCACTGCTGTGCAGCGTCAGTGCTTTGTATCCCGCACCATGACCACTCCCGTATGCAGCGGCCCTTGTATGTCTGTTGTTAGTCAATGTTATGGGTACCCGCGCAGCGACCGGCTGGAGGCGATGATGGAGGCGATGCGGGAGCGGCTGGCGGGCAAGGTGGGCAACGCCAACAACAACGCCTTCAAGCTGCGCAAGCTGTTCAAGATGTACGACTCCACCGGCTGCGGGCGGGTGCGATTAATCGACGTACAAAATTCGCAATGTCAGAAATGAGTTTGCAAGTCCATCAGCGAGCTGTGCTACGGCGCTGACAGCTGCAGCCCCCGCTTCACCCAACGGCTTTGTGGTTTGGTAGCGTTTTGGACATATTCATGGGACACCACATTTGAACAGCATCAGCCAGGCGGCAGCGGAGGCGCGCAAACGTCCTGGAGGGCAGAAGTGTGCATTGGAGAATTGGCACGATGGCGAATGATGAAACGCAGAGAGATGTAATGGCAGCGCTTAGACGTCTCTAACTCTCACATGTGTGAAGCCGCCGCAGATCTACATCGAGGATTTCAGAGTAATGACGGAGAGTGTCGGCATGCAGCTGGACGACGACTCGCTGCTGGCGCTGTTCTCAAAGGTGTGCCATCATTGAATGTGATTTTTAGCAACAGAACAACAGCACACGCTCACACAACATTCAAGCTGGTGTCGCTCGAGATGGACTGTGCAAACAGGCCGGTCACCTGCTTTATGTTAGTGATGGGATTTCCATCATCTGAGCTTGGACAGCTTGCTGACACTCGTCAATCATGGTATTTCGGCAGCACGACCCGGAGGCGACGGGCGCGCTGGACTATGCGGCGCTGATGAAGAGCCTGCTGGACGCCGACATGTACGCGCTGTACTCTGCCGGCGCCCCGCGGCCGCCGCACCCCGACGTCATCCGCATCGTGCCGGCGCGAGACGGCATTACTGCCGCCATATGGTTGGAGGAGACAGGTGGAAGCACCAGGACGGCGCGGGATGGGCAGCGAAGTGAGGCTGCTGCCTGAACTGCTCGGGACATTCACCCGCGTTGCCGGGCACAGCTTGAAGACTTGAGCATTTCTTTTGCCAGCATTGACACAAACACTGTGCAAGTCAAGACCTGAATGTCACAGGCCTGGTAGAGCCTAGACTGATGGGTCACTGGTAGAGCCTAGGCTGATGGGTCCAGCGACGCCTTGAGATTTGCACGCTATTCTATCTGATGCTGCAACCCTCACAAAAAGCCATGCATTCCTCTCCATGGCAGTGCCGTTTGCCACTGCCGCTCACGCCGCCATGTGAAGCCGTGCAATTTGAAGCACCAGCCCATGACGCCATCAGAGAAACCGCAGGCCTGAGCTCCACTCCTCGAAAATCGGCCATGCGCCAGCAAACTCTTCGTCCGAGAGGCAGAGTCAACCCTCAGCTGGCAGCGCCAAGGCAGCCTCTGCCATTTCCCCTGACCGCTTCCTGTTACCGCCGCCGCAGCCCCGGCCTCGGCCGGCGGCCGCCCGAGCTGTCGCAGGCTGCACCAAAAAGGGGCGTATTCCCCCTGCGCAGGGGGAATTCAGGCATGCCTGAATCGTCAGGTATTCCAGGCGCAAGAGCATGCTGCCGCGCTCGCCGGCAAGTTCCTGCATCCAGGCCGGGAGCCCCCACAGGGGTAGTGTCAGCTCCCGAGGCGGCCATGACGCATCCGGCTGCAGCGCTGTGTACCCCTGGACCACTGCGAGCTGCTCTGCCGCGCCGCCACGAGCTCGCCGCCGCTGTCTCGTTTGCGGCTGACGGCGCTGGCGGGCGCAATGCTGGAAGCCGCGTCGGCGCTGGCTCGTCTGTTGGCTGCGGCGTCTGCCAGCATGCCTGGGAACGTTCGGCCCAGCGGCTGGCCGTTCTGCCGCGCCGCAGATGGCCGCCCAGTGCCGGCGCACAACTGCCGGGTCCAGCAGCAGCAATGCCGAAGCCGCCACGACCGCGTCCTCAGCCGCGACTGGCTCCAGCCGCGGCTCAAACAGCTGCAGCATGGCGGCAATGTGGTCCAGGAAGGCGCCCCACGCCAGGAGGTACAGCCTGGCCTCAGGGGCGTATACACACTTTTGATAGGCTGACAGAGGGGCGGCGTTGTCCACCAGGAACTTCCACTGCAGTGCGGCGGCCGCCAGGCACGCCGAAGGCTGCATCGTGCTGCCGCCGCTGTCCGGCGGCGCTTGGCGTGCCGCCAGCACCTCAATGCGCTCCATCTGCCTGGTGTGCTTTTTTGCGACTCCAAAGCTGTGCCAATGCGCTGACTCATCGCCTCGGAGGCACCACCTGCAGCCCAGGCGGACAGCCAGAAGCTTGATTGCAAAGCGGAAAGTGATTGATGCTACCATACATGGACCGTGCACACAGCGGTATTCATCGATGTGGGAACTTCTACAGCATGCATCATTTGTGATGGTGGCACCTGAGAACAGAGCGTCACGGCACGAAGATATCTGCTTCAGATGAAACTACCGACCTGATCATGTCGTACAAGACGGCACAGTGCGCCGCAGCCGTGTCGCTGGTCGTCATCTGTGTCTTGCTGCCGCCTGGGATGATGTGGCAGACATCGCGCAGCAGCTCGTTCACTGCCGCTGCTGTGCCAGCATCGCCATCGCCTGCTGGGCTGCTCGCCTGTCCGCCGAACCACAGCAGCAGAATGGCATCCAGCCACCGCCGCACTGCCGCCTCTGCAGGCGCTGGAGACTCACTGGTTGACCCCTCTGTGATACGAAAGGCGGCTCTGATGACGGCCGACAATGCTGTATCTGTATCTGTACCGAGTGCTGGATTTACCTTCAAAGTAAATCCAGAGCTCGAGGCAAGGAAGTTCCTTGCCTCGAGCTCCAGTGATGTGCCGGCCGATTCTGTCATCATTCGTATCTGGGAACAGCGCTGCAGCTGGGAGGATGTTGTTCTCCACTACTGCCGCGGCTGGCGCTTCATGAAGTGGTTGATGAGGAGGCGGCCGTCGCGGCGCCAGCTGTTCCCCGATGCTGCAGAGCATGCTCCTGTCGATGGGAGCTCCGGCGGAGGTGCTGGTCACAGAAGCGACTAGTGCGTGGAGGCCTGCTGGCTCAGCAGTGCGCCGCAGGCCATGCGGCTGCTGGCCGCGCAGTACTGCACTAGTGCAAGTGGCAGGTAGTGCCGCCATCCGCTCGGCGAGACCTTGCCTTTTTGTAACGAACTGCTTCGCGTGCTGTATTTTGATATAAGAGACCTAGCTGCATGATAAGAGAGCGCGTTTCCACTCGATGATTCACATCGCTGAACAGGGCGCGCATATATGTAGCAGTGAACACTGCAAAAACGTGCGACCGTACTCTACACGAACAAGATCGTTAGGATTCTATTGGAAGATTGTTCATGCCTGAAAGGTATAAGAACTGCGTGCCCAAGGGCGAACGCTGAAGCGGAGAGCGAATCGACTAGCACAGGATATTTTACGATCCCTCGCCGCTCAGCAGTGAGTTTAGCTGTCGACACATTACTGGACAAAAAACATAGCCTTCCGCGCGTTGATCACATCATGTGGTCAAAATGCGCTCAAGAAAGCTGCAATGTAACGCACAACATGCCATGTGCGACGGCACACATCTCCGACGTTAGAGATCCGTCGATGGGTCCAAGAACCAGAGGCAGAGCAGGGACGGAGGGACGGCGGTGCTGCTGGGCATGCTGTGGAGGTTACTGCCCCACTCCAGTCCTGCTTCGCACTGCCTGTGCATGCCAATGTGGGAATTCCGCTCAGTTTTATGGAGTAGCAATGCACTAGTGCTGGTAACGGCGACGGCGTAGCAGCCAACAGCAGATGGACGCAGGTGGCGGCGGTAGGATGCAGAATTGTAGATAGGTATTGGACGGCGTGCTCTCCTACTTTGTCAGCCGGAGCGCAGTGAATTTGCTAGATACAAAAGCACGCTTTAAAAGACAAGGAAGTCACCTAATTTGAATCAAAACTCACTAGCTCGGTGTGGGTCATCCAAGTCGTGCGTCAATGAGGGAGTTCCCTAAAGGCCTCGGGCGGCATAGGGTGATCCTTGCGCCAGGCCCTGAAGCCGGGGCCGTGCAGGGCTTCGAACTTCTCCGGCGTCATCAACACCCAGCTCGATGCAGCGCGGCCGAATGCCGACACACAGGCCAGATACTCCAGCCTCCATATTCGAATCGAGGCTGCACTCGAGAACCTCGCCATGACCGAAGTTTTCAGCGGAACAAAATCCCTTGCTGCTGCCGCCTGCCGCTGGCGCTCATATGCGTGCGCCTGCTGCAGCTTCCACGCCAGCGGCCCAGAGGCGCATGTCAAGATGCCCGGCTTTCCTTCCACAAGCGCCCTCACGCCATCACCGTCCAGGCCAGTCGCACGATGCAGCTCCCTCCAATTGGCGGCCAGCTTCTCCGCTTCAAAACAGAGGAGCCCCGGCACCCTGGCCAGCACGCTCTCCACATCGAGCTGCGGGTGCAGCCGCTGCAGCGCCGCCACGCGCCGCGGCAGCACCTCCTTGAGATTGCGTAATGAAAGTAGATTCGGCGCCCGCTGCACGATCGCCAGCGGGTCGTCGCACAGAGGCAGCTCTGCCAGCGTGGCTATCAGTTCTGTTAGCTTGGTCGTCATGGTGGCACTGTCTCTGGCGAGCCTGTTGCTCACCGTCATGATGCGAGCCGTGGAGCAGTTGATGCCGTGGGCCGCGAGGACTCCCTCGAGGGTCTGTGCGTGGCTGATGATGCCAGCTGGGTCCCAGTTTCCGCCGATGAAATGGACCTCGAGTAAAGCCACCTGAGCTAGGTCGCCGTCATAGGCTACCTCCGCCGCTGCCGCGTGCGCACGAGCCATCCACTCCGCCAGGAACGCCACGCTGCGGTGCCGCGTGTGCTTGCTGGCCCACGTTAGGATCTTCCTCCGCACACGCTGCTGCTGCTCGACTTGATGCGGCTGGATCTCCGCCTCTGGCAGGAGCGCGCCCTCCGCTGTCCAGAATGCCAGCACGGCCGCCTCGGTATCCACATCCCAGCGCACATCCTTGACCTTGCAAGGCCGGCCACGGTGGCGGCGCGGCTCGCTTCCTGGATCAGCTTCTGCTGATGCGGCAAGCCGCTGCAGCTGCACCATCCTGTATGCAGGGAGGTAATACGAAATGATCAGCGGCTGTTGCGCACTGTGACTCTAACATTGGGCGACGTTAAGCACTTCGTCAGCTGTGTTCTCTTGTGTGGCATTCACGCTCGAGCAGGCATCGATCAGCATACAATCACACCTGATCAGCCGGCCTGAGGCGAAGTGCCGCGATGTCGGCGACGCGCACAAGCCGCGGCTTGCGCATGCTGCATGTGCCGGCAGCAGGGTGACGGCATACCTGCCACGTGCATGCGGCAGGATGCATCCTGCCTGCGCATCGTGCAGCCTGCAGGCAACATGCCACAGCAATCTGAGGCGCGTACCCAGCTCTGCAGGCTGCAGGTGCACCTCACTGATGAGGGACGTCTATGCAGAGTGTGGCAGGAACATGTCAGCGAATTCCGATCCGTAAACTTAGAATGTCCCACTGAGCGTAAGAATGCAACCACGCAGCAGAGGAGCGCACCCGGCGTGCATGATCGTTGCTGTCCGGCCAACAGAGACGTGGCGATGGGGCGCACCCTCGTCAGGCACTCTAGATCGAAACGCAGGTGGACTGCAAGCAATTTATGCGTCCTGCACAGTGTTGGGCCTGACACACACGGGGGGTGCGTCAGTGCTGACCTACTGACCTGATTGACACAGAACTGACACATCACGTGGGACCTAACAGGACTCATCGTCCTCTCGGCATGTCAGAGGCTAGCCAGAGAGCAATTGCAAGCAGTCAGTCAAATTTATGCCGTCTCCACTGTCCTCTGGACCGTCGTGAGCTGCGGTTCCCTGCGCGGCGCTGCTCCCGGCAGACTCCTGGTGGCATTGATCTGAGATTCATTATTCGTTCAGACGAGTCGCTCTAACAAACACAAAACACATCTGAAGGTCCGACTGCATCATGCCGCAACAACAGCAGCCGGCGGCCACGCCGCTTCAGCAGGCCCTGGACTCCTTGGAGGTAGGCATTGCACGTCTCCGATGCAGCTTTCGGTCCTCCGCGCCGCCATCCCTGGAGCGGCATGCAGCCCGTGGCGCAGTCTGGCTCGCTCCGTCGTGTGTGCTGCAACGCCTCGCGGTATGTACCTTCCCCAACCCAGATGATGTGCCGCCGCAACGCGTGTCACTCCAGCAAACACATCTCCCAATGCGTGCATCCTGCAGGAGCAACTGGACGGCGTTGACGCTGAGGCGCTGCGGCAGGGCGCGGGCAAGCTGTCGCAGCAACTGCAGCGCCTGAACGCGCAGCTGGATGACGCTCTCGGCGCCCCATCCCCGCTGCCTGCGCTGGTGAGTTGGCGGCATTTTTTTTGCGTTGCATGTCTGGCTGCTTTGCGTCGGATACATGTCCATTCTGACACAGTGATCACGCTTCAGTCGGCGCCTTGCTTCTTCATCCTGCTTATTCACTCACAGCATGCTGCGTCGGCGATGTCGCTACGATCAGCGCGGAGGCGACAACCCTCGAGCACCGTCAAGCAACAGGACACATCACTTTCATGCAACAATTATGTTGTGTTCACACCTTCAGGGGGTGCGGGGGCGGATCGCAAAGATGAGCGTGGAGGTGCTGCAGTTCCTTCCAGATACACTACGTGATGCGGCTCCTTTCAAACACACAAAGCGGCTCCTTTCAAACACACAAAGCGATGTGTGCATGACCTTCAGGGGGCACGGGGGCGCATCGCAAAGATGAGCGCGGAGGTGGTGGACTCCAACCCGTACAGCCGCTTGATGGCGCTGCAGCGTATGGGCATCGTGCAGGACTACGAGCGTATTCGCGACAAGACGGTGCGCCCATTTAGTCATCTTTGCTGTCATATACATCCGCTGTAAGAGATGTCGTGCATCTCTGCAGCCTGATCGGTCTCACCCGATCGGTCTTCTATGCACTACTGCACAAGCAACAGACCAGCGTCAGCAATGGCAGCCTGTCACCGCAACTGGAGTTCGCTGCTACCACAAATATTCCTGCCTCCATGTCAATAAGGTCAAAATGGACGCAACATTTGTCGAATGGAGCTCCAGGTGGCCATTGTCGGCATTGGCGGCGTGGGCAGCGTGGCAGCGGAGATGCTCACGCGGTGCGGCATCGGGCGGCTGCTCATGTATGGTGAGTGGATACGAGGGATGTACAACCTTCAGTGCTGTAGGCGTGGCGCAAATAGTAGAGTTGCAAGCAGCCAGAGCATCAGCGGGTCCCCCCGCCGGGCTGCGCCTTCGAGCAGCCTTTACTGCAGTCCTGCGTGTGCAGTGATATGGCAGACAGCGTTGCCGGCTGGGAACAAAGGAAGAAGATGTCTGCTGCGCCCGCAGACTACGACAAGGTGGAGCTGGCGAACATGAACCGCCTGTTCTTCCGCCCTGAGCACGCCGGCATGACAAAGACGGACGCGGCGGCGCAGACCCTGGGTACGTGCTTGCGCTGCCACTGCCACAGCTGGGCGAGTAATCTAGCGGAAGGGTCGTCATGCATGCGCCACAACAACAGCAGGGCTGCATGCTGCTGTGGGTTTGACAGGCGATGCTGGCAACAGGCCACACGAGCGGCAAACCCTTTGGGTGCAGCGCAAGGCGGACTCTCATACTTGATGAAAGTGCAAAACTGATTTGGATCTTTGTGCAGAGGGCATCAACCCGGACGTGCAGTTGGAGGCGTTCCACATGAACATCACCTCCCTGGAGGGCTTCCAGGCCTTTAGGGACAGCCTGTGCTGCGGCGACAGCTCCAAATTGCGCGTCGACCTGGTGCTTAGCTGCGTCGACAACTACGAGGCGCGCATGACCATCAACCAGGCGAGCCTTTCCTTCGCTACCTACTTTTTGGCTGCCCTGCACTGCGCTGCATGTTTTCATGTGCTCTAGCCGAGTGCGGGGCTGTTGCTGCAGGGCTCTGGCCGCGGCAACCTTCGATGCACGCGGAGCTGTTCCGCCTTGGATACGACAGCTCCAGCCTCGCAATCAGTGACGGAAACGGGATAGATGCCCAGAACTGCTGCCTACTGCTGCAGTAAAAGGGCTATGGGCGTGACGCAGGTGTGCCTGGAGCTGGGGCAGACGTGGATGGAGTCGGGGGTGTCTGAAGACGCCGTCTCCGGCCACATACAGGCAAGCGCCCCCGCACTCAGGCTGGCTTGACTACTGTTCCTCATGCGTGTGCACATGCTCGGAGGTGTGCATCAGGCGCTTGCACTTGGTAGCGTGGCAGCGCAGAAGTCACGCGAGAGCATTGCCGACCGCCTTGCAAGCATCAGACCGAGCTCAGCAGGTCAAGAATGACATCAGGAGCCCGCAGCCGCAACAGATGCGGTGACAGCCTCACGCGGTTTGGTTGTGTTGCAGGGGGTCATCCCCGGGGAGACGGCATGCCGTGTGTGCGCGCCGAGCTACGCCTGTCTGTACTGTAAAGAAGCAGTGATCAGTTGACGCCTCACCTGCACAGGTCGTCATCCCGGGGGAGACGGCGTGCTTTGCGTGCGTGCCGCCGCTGGTGGTGGCGTCGGGCATCGACGAGCGCACCCTCAAGCGGGAGGGTGTGTGCGCCGCCTCGCTGCCCACCACCATGGGTGCGCAGTGCATGAACACAATGCTTTGTCAGTCTGGTGAAATGTCTGGTGACCAATTATACATCAATGACGCATTGTTTCATATATGCGCCTGGAAGTACACACGCACTGACGTCATCCCTTTAGCATTGCCACAGACCCGTGCCAGTTTCAGCTACGCATGCGATGCGTTGCTGCCCACCACCATGGGTGCCAGCGCTCTATGGCTCAGCCCAAGCAAACCCACAACATGCGGCGCCCTTCATACAGCAAGCTGGCAGCCTAGCTGGAACGCGGTGCAAGCCAAACCATGCCCCTTGCTGTTACATCAGGCCTGCAGCGCCCTCTCTGCAGCCTGCGTTTGGCAAATGCTGCTTTCATCTTTGTATTGCAGGCATCGTGGCGGGTCTGCTGGTGCTGAACCTGCTGAAGTACCTGCTGAATGTCAGCACGGTGACTCGGCACCGGAGCGTTCACTTTGAGCTGCAGACACTGGATGTATGACTTTCGTGCAGGCATCATTGCCGGGCTGCTGGTGCAGAACACGCTCAAGTACCTGCTGAATTTTGGCACGGTGACGCAGTACCTGGGCTACGCCTCCCTCAGGGACTTCTTCCCGCAGATGCAAATCCGTGCCAACCCCGGCTGCCTCAACCCGCTGTGCGTGCGGCTGCAGGCCCAGTACAAGGTGCGACATACGGGGATGGATTGCCCGGCAGCCGATGGCCAGCTAATAAGTTTGTAAGCCTCCATGGCTCTGAAAACCAAACAGGCTTGTGAGGCATGCCGCCCTGCGATTTCGTTTGGAGTGCTTCCCACTGTCTGCATCGCCTGTGAGGCTGGACCTGCGCGCTTTTGAGGGCTCATGTGTTGCAGCTCTCGTCTCGGGACTTGTCTGACCATTGTTTGCATGCACAGGCCAAAATGGAGGCGCCAGAGGCGGTGGCAGAGCGGCAGCGGGCCGCCGCGGAGGCGGCGGCAGCGACAGAGGCGCCTGCCGTGCACGAGGACAACGAATGGCAGATCGAGGTGATGCCTGAAGACGCGGCGCCTTCGCAGCCAGTGGCAGCGGCGTCCACAGCTGGCGGCGGCGGCGCGGTGGACGGGCTGCAGGCGCTTCCAGAGGGCCTGCAATTCTCACATGTGGGTGGCACTATTTTTCTGCTGGTCTCTGTGCAGGCTCGGTCTGTTGCATCTTCGGATGGAACCTTGCAGGGCTTCACACTCATGGTAGCAACACTCGACTGGGTCACAGCTTCTGAAGCGTATACGCTGCTCCAAATTATGAAGACGCCCATACTCCCTTTTTGCCAACTTGCTGACCTCCATGTCTCGATCGACCCGAAGTGGTTGGGTTGCAATAAGTTGAGGGGGATTCGGTGCTTGCCATCAATCGAGTTCAGGTACTTGATTGACGGTGCTTGACCTGCTGTCCCTGCTGCACCGCAGGCGGAGGGCAGGGCAGGCCAGACGCTGAGGCAGTGCTTGTGAAGCGGGTGCAGGGCTCCAAAAGGTTATTATTGGTTGATTGAATTCAGTGTCTGATTGAATCCAAGGACACGAATCCTTGAAATCGTTGCACCGCAGGAGGAGGGCAGGCCAGACGCCGAGGCGGTGCTCGCAGAGCGGGTGCAGGACACAGGGGAGGGAGTGGACGACCTCATGGCGCAGCTGCAGGCGCTCGGCCAGGGCTGACATTGGCATTCGCGGTGGCGGCAGTGGCAACTGTGGCGGCGGCGGGATCCAGGGGGATCGGCGAACGACCTCATGGCGCAGCTGCAGGCGGCTCGGCCGGGGCTGACAGGCCTGCAGTCAGGCCTGTAGTTTTTTTGTTTTTGGCAGTGGCTGAGGCGGCTGCGGCGACGGCGGCTGTGGCGGCAGCAGCGGTGACTGCGGGACACAGGTAAGGGCGTGGACGACCTCATGCATGCATGCCATATGGCGCAGCTGCAGGCGCTCGGCTAGAGAGAGCTGACATCGGCGTGAAGCATTGGTGTTCGCGGCCATAATTCGGCGGCTTGTTGCCACAACGTTGGCGTCAGCGGCTGCCACAGGAGCAAGCCATCCCAGATTTTTTCGGTGGTTCGCAGAGCTGTGGCACAGAGGTCGACGTATTGGCTTGTGGAATGCGCCCTGCCGTGCCGCGAGGTCTCCTTTGCACAGCCGCAACCCCTTCCTACTGCAGTGGATATCCCGAATTGACATGCTGACTGTCATCAGCTGTTAGGGCGATGTACTGTCAGCCCTGCGAACATCGTCTGAGTGCTGGCTTTAGGGTTGGCAGTAACCGGAAGTTAGGCCCGGTTACGGTTACGGTTTCCGGTTTCCACAGCTACTCACCAAATCCCGCCGGTTACCTCCGCCTTCGTTAAAATCTTCCTCGGAAATGAGTTCCTCTCAGCTTGCTTTGTATGGGACAGTTTTTGGTCATTTGCTAGTTGCGAAATTTTGGGTGAACGTTGCCACCGGATTGACACCAACACCATGTATTGCCTCCTAGAAGCGTGATACGGCACGGCAGAGGGTACAGAACCATGTGATATACCGTACTCACGGGCATGATTCGCGCAGCGGCGAAAATGGAAATAATTTAAGCGATTCGCGCAGCTTTCGCGCGCCCTGAGGCCAAATTTCGCAGCTTCCGCGCAGCTGCCCGCCAATTTTTCCGCCGGCTGCTTCGCGCAACGGCCGCCGAATTATTTTTGCGCGAATCATGCCCATGAGTACGGTATGTGTTTATGTCATTCTGGAGCATTTGTGGTGCCTCAGAGCGGCGTGCAAGGCTTCATTCGGCGTGCCGCTCAGGGCGCCCGCCGCTGCTGCCCCTGGCGGGCCTCGATTGACATTAGATTCCACTGGTTTAGAATGGGGAACGAACATGAACTAACCGGAATTCCTGGCCCGGTGTTTGGTTGGGAAACCGCGAATTTTCGGTTGGCGTAACCTGAGTTTCCGACCTGCCAACCCTGGCTTCACGTATCGTATGGCGGCTACAGTCAGCACACCATCACGTGCCCGACTTATCGGCTGCAGAATGACTTCCGTATGCCACACTCGAATCGCATCGAAGCGCGTTGGTCAGTCTTTTAAAGCTCGTGATTCACTAGGTGACTCACTAGTGAGGTCCGCAGCGGAAGGGCAGGCGCAGCCCGAGACATTTTGAAAGCTAAGCAGTAATATGCACAAGGGCAGCTAGAAGTCTCCTGAAGCTAGTGATAGGCACGCATATGATTTCAGCGTAGGCACAACGTAATCTCATGCTCAGTCCGTCTCGGTGGGCCGGCGCCGTCGTTTGGTCTTTCCTCATAGTGGTGCGCAATGGCCGGCTGAAACCTGGCAGCGATACCGAAACGCCTGCGCATGTCAAGAATCCAAACTGTGTAATGGCGATCGAGCTTGCTCGTCCAACGCACAAGCATGCACATCGCGATGTGCCGCTGTGTGCCGCGCTTCGCACGCAGCCAACCAGCGGCGGCGTAGCCATCACTTGCTAGCCGCCTCACGTGCCTGCTTGCACGAGACCTATAGAGAAGGACCTGTACCGTGCTCTGTCGCCTTCGGCGCTGGTGCACTTGTGCAAACACTACCGCTCAGCGCTTCATGCCGCATGCGTGTGTGCAGGGGCGATGGATCCAGGATGAGTTCTGGATCCCGCTGGCGGAGTGGTGGATCGAGACAGTGCTGTGCACCTGGGAAGAAAGCGTCAAGGTGAGTCATGCCGTTGGACGATGCCTGCATGTGTGCCTGCATGTCGTCGTCACACCAAAAACGGCGAGAGCCGCGGTTTGCATGAATCAGGTTTCCCACTCAGATTGGCACGGCAACTAAGAAGCAAAAAAGGCGGGCAGCATCAGCTTCTTGTCCACAACGTGCGTCTCATCCGAAATTTGGCTGCCATGCAGTCCATCATCCGGGAGGCGTTTTCGAATACGACGCGCCTTGTCAATGGCTTCTTCTCGTGGGTGGTGGCGGCGCTGCCGCGTGAGCGCAGCATCTCCAAGTGAGATCTCGCATCATCCTTCAGTTTCTTGCATCTCTCTTCTTCATGCGAGTGACACAGTTCTGCTGAGTGGTAATCCCTCCACGTCAGGCAGTGACCTGCATGCCGACTGATCAGATCGTGCAGCAATCTGCATGCCGACTGACCGAACATATATGAATGCGACGGCCATACAATGAGCAGCCTGCTCCTCTCAATGCGAAACGTCATTGATAAACCCATGTGATTCATGATATCGAGATGCCCTTCTGCAGGACGCTGCGCAGGCGGCTGAGCCGCAGCCAGGCGTGGCAGTCGTGGCGCAAGGAGCGGCCCTGCACCTGCAATGTCATTTCTTCATGATTTTGTGCATCATGGAGTTCACATTTCGCAGGACGCTGCGCACGCGGCTAAGCCGCAGCCAGGCGTGGCAGTCGTGGTGGCGGGAGGAGCGGCCCAGCACCTTCAACGCCATCATCGCGCGCGACTGCCCCGCGGACGGCAAGCTCAATGGGCAGACGTCTGGCGGCGGCCGCTGCCGCAGCAGCAGCGGCAGTAGCAGTACCGGTATGCCGCGCAGCATCCCGCTCGCGCTGTCACATGCACATCTGTTGTTCAGCACAGCTTTGTGTGTTTGATTGACTTAAACTTCTAAAGATAAGAAACATGTGCATCTAGGTGCCAATTGTGGCACCAGCCGCTTGAAGAGCGAGCATGCACGTCTAAAACGATGGCACCCTTACGCAGTGGACGGCAACCACATCTTGCATGCTACTGCAGGCAGCACCCCGCGGCATGCCAGCCAGCGGCACAACGGGCGTGCGGACGCAACACGTCGCCAGGGCTGGCTGACGTGGGCGTGGACGCCGTTTTCAGCCGCCTCTTCAGTCGCCGCGGCGCCTTTTCATGTCGCCGCGGCGGGTGCGCGGCGCGTGCCGGGCCTGGGGTGGCTGCTGGGAAGCGGGAAGCAGCAGCAGGAGGGCGGGCTGCGGCGCCGCGGCAGCGACCTCTTTGACCGGCCCTCAGGTTGGTTTGAGTCTCTCTCTACTCTTTGATGATGTTACTCATATGCATGCAGCAACCCCAGTCTTTGACAGCATCTGGGCAGATTGTGCAACGATGGGTACGTACTTCTGGTGTGAGCCTGCATGGAACATCCCAGCATTGACGATCATGCAAGCTTGCCTACCGAAAGCAATAGCGACCGCAACGTCAGCTGCAACTGCACCTGATCCTGTAACCTGCAACTGCGACTGTCCCTGCAACGGCAGACGAAAACAAATCCTCCACCCAAACAACGCCCTGACTGCAGGGTGGGCGGTGTCGGAGGGCGGCCACCGGCGCGGCTTTGTCGAGGAGTTCCGCCTCAGCTGCGAGCTGGCAGTCACCTCGGTCTTCGACACGGTACAGCTCGGCTGACGTATCCCAGCCGAGATCTGTACGGACCTCGCTGTGACGGCGATGGTGACAGTGTCGTGGCGACACAGATATGACATCTGTTGAACACAGATGTGACACCTGTTGATATATTTCGCATTCATGTCAGGTGCGCTGGCTGGTGCGGCGCACGCTGCGCGTGCCATCGCCGCGGGAGTCACCGGCGCTGCACGGTCTTGGCACCCATGCCGCGCCCAGCAGCGCAGAAGGCAAGAGTATTTCTGTCCAAAAAATGCGGATTTCCCTGTCTGTAGTCTCTGAACAGCCTGTCCGGCACGCGCGCGCCCAGCAGCGGCGGAAAGTGGTGCTGCTTGAAAGGCAGAACGCAGGATCTCCCTGCTGAGAAGCCGCCTCGCTGCAGCAGCCTGTCATGAAATCGACACATGTTGATGCATCTGATGCATTGGCAATGCCCTAGAGGCGTCTCACAAACCACGTTACCGCCTCCAACCATTACACAATCCATCAGATGCTCTGGGCCCATCTTCGCTTCATTGATCGTGTAGCAGAGCAGCAGGAGGGCGCCAGTCGCACGCAATGTTCGCAGCGGCGCAGGCGTGCCGATCCAACTCTTTCACACATTTCTTACCGTTGTCATGGCCTCGCCATAACCGCCGATTATGATGCGCGCAGCGGAGCCGGAGGAGGGAGCCAGCCGCACATATCGCTCGCAGCGGCTGCGCCGCTCCACCAGCTTCTCCGCCTATGAGACGCTGCACAGTAATCCAGTCCACGGTACGAAGATCGGTAAAAGACATGTCGCAACCTTGCTTCGTGCTCGGAAGCGAGCTCCAGACTTGCAAGCGGACTGCAAGTCTGTCCTTCCGTAGCAAGTTAAGTACAGAATTATGTACTTTTTCTCTTCAGGAAAACTAAGCCTGGAAAACCTAGGTGTGTGGACCGCCAAGACGGGGCTTGAATCCGCGCACAAGCTGTGCTTCCTCGAATCACATCAGGAAAATGTCGTATCCATTTCATTATACCAGGTATGCGGACCGCCAAGGACGGCATGCAGAGCGCGGGGACGATATGCTTGTTTCATGGAAACGACACATAGCAGATCGTGTTGGTATCTCAAATACAGGCGTGTGGACCGCCAAGGACGTCATCCAGAGCGCGGGCTACCCCATGGAACCGCACATCGTGACCACCAGCGACGGCTACATAATGCAGATGGAGCGCATCCCCCGCCGCGGTGCGCTATACCCTGACAACTCTGACAGCAGAGTCACACATTGGGTTTGACAGGCTTCCAAATTGCCAAAGACGAAGCAAATCGGCATCGGCACCTGTGCGATCGTGTGGGATCTGACTGACGGCACATGCGCAGATGGTGGAGGTCATCCCTCGCAACCTTTTTATATGAAGCTTTCTTACAAGCGGCGCACTCTCTGGCCTGTAGTGACGACTCTGTGCACGCGCAACCCGCCACAATTTCCTGTAAGAAAAAGAGCAACTTTGCGCTTTGTAAGAACGTGTAAGATAGAAGGGTTCCAGTGACGACTCTCTTACAGGGGCGTCACTGTACCCTTTCTAAATTCAGCTTTCTTACAAGGGGCGTCACTGGACCCTTTTTAATTTCAGCTTTCTTACAAGCGGCGCACTCTCTGGTAAGAAAGCTATCGACAAGAAGGTTGCGGTGACGACTCTCTTACATGGGCGTCACTGGACCCTTTTCATATGAAGGGGCGCACTCACTGGTAAGAAAGCATGAAAAGGTTGCGGTGACGACTCTCTCACAAGGGCGTCCCTACAACCTTTTTATATGAAGCTTTCTTACAAGGGACGTCCTCAAGCTCATTTGCCTCAATTGTAAGAAAGGCTTCACTGCAACCTTTTTATCCATAGTTTTCTTACAAGGGGCGCACTCTCTGGTAAGAAGGCTATCGATAGGTAGGTTGCGGTCGCTGCAGCCCAGACCCCATAACTCAAAGTGTGAAAACAGGCAAGCCTTAATATATCGCGTATTCAGGTAGTGCTTGAGGGCTCGAATGGGGCACCCGGGCTTAGTGACGCCCCTGTTTCTTACCAGTGAGTGCCCCTGTAAGAGAGCCGTCACCGCAACCTTTCTATTGATAGCTTTCTTACCAGTGAGTGCGGCGCTTGTAAGAAAGCTGAGATTAAAAAGGGTCTAGTGACGCCCCTTGTAAGGAAGCTGAATTTAGAAGTTTACTTACAAGGGGCGTCACTGTACCCTTCTTACAGTTGAGGCAAATGAGCCCGAGGACGCCCCCTGTAAGAAAGCTTGCAATAAAAAGAGTTGCAGGGACGTCCCTGTAAGAACGTCTAAGATAAAAAGGGTCCCGTGATGACTCTATTACAGAGGCGTCACTGCAACCTTTTTATGTATAGCTTTCTTACAGTTTAGGCAATGAGTCCGAGGACGCCCCTTGTAAGAAAGCTGAAATTAAAAAGGTTGTAGGGACGTCCCTGTACGAACGTCTAAGATAAAAAGGTTTCGGTGACGACTCTCTTACAGCGGCGTCACCCGGCCCTTTTTATCGATAGCTTTCTTGCAAGGGGCGTCACTGGACCCTTCTTATTCCATATGAAGGGGCGCACTCACACGGTAAGAAAGCTATCGATAAAAAGGGTCCAGTGACGACTCTCTTACAGGGGCGTCACTGTACCCTTTTCATATGAAGATTTCTTACAAGCGGCGTCACTGGAACCTTTTTAATTTCAGCGGACCCTTTTTATCGATAGCTTTCTTACCAGTGAGTGCGCACCTTCAATATGAAATGGGTCCAGTGACGCCCCTGTATGAGAGTCGTCACCGCAACTTTCCTATCGATAGCTTTCTTACCAGAGAGTGCGCCGCTTGTAAGAAAGCTGAAATTAAAAAGCGTCCAGTGACGCCCCTTGTAAGAAAGCTGAATTTAGGTCATGTTCTTCGGGTTGTACAACCTGGGAACTGAGCCTGGAACACGTGCTTGACAAAACACGAGCATGCACATGAAAGGCTTGTCAGACGTGCCCTGCATCTGCAAGGTGCATCGTCGATGCATGTGGCTAGCAAAGAATTCCTGGACCCTTGGTGCTTCCCATCGCAGGCGCGCGCGACGTCGTGTTCTTCATGCATGGCATCCTGGACACGTCCATGGGCTGGGTGTGCAATGGCGTCACCGGCAGCAACGCCTTCGCCGCCTACGACGCCGGTTTTGACGTGTGGCTGGGCAACTCCCGCGCCAACCCGCCGCGCCTGCACATGGGTGAGTCGGCCTGCAGTGAGTCAGACGACGGATTAACTCTGCCGGAGCCGAGTCACTGTCATTTCAATAGCTCATTCCTGAAGAGCTGCTTGTAGGGTTGCAGACGAGCAGATGTTGGCTGCAATAACGGCAGGCTCACATGCTGCGTCAAGGGGCGGCGTCCTGTCGCGACAGTGTCGATTTCTGACTGCCGGTGCGTCTTGCCTGAGAACATGCAAAGACCACAGGCACGCGCGACGCTTGACGCGCTCATCCACTCTCTTGCAGACCCGAGTCGGCAGGGGGCGCGCTACTGGCACTATTCCGTCAACGAGTTGGGCATGGAGGACGTCGCCGCCCAGGTGCTTTGCATTCCACATTATGAGCTTCGTGCTGAAGGCTGCAGTAAAAAAGACGGGACAGCAGCCGCCAAGGGAGACGGATCACTGCCGAACTACCGCGCACCATCTGGTTCGTCGGTTCCTGCCGAGCAGTCTGCTGCTCATCGCCTTGCCAAGCACTGCTGAGATCCAAACACAACCCTGTCCCCTTGCAGTGAACCCGTCATTGCCCCTTGCGCCGTCCTCAGATCAACCACACCCACATCATCAAGATGACGGAGCTGACGGCGGCTGTGCTGGGACCCGACGGCATGCTGCAGTCGCGCTAGCTTGACCTTATCTGACCTGGTGGTCACTGATCATGTGCCCCGCAGATCGACCACATCCACCTCATCAAGACAACGGAGCTGACGGCGGCAGCGCTGGGGCCCGACGGCGTGCTCCAATCGCGTGCGGCCGCTGAGGCGCTGTTCCACACCACGCAGCGCCGCCCCTCCCTGGACCGCGGCAGCCGCAAGTGTGTCCCAATTGTGCCGAGTGCAGCACCTGCGGCCAATGGCCACACAGCACAAGGCTTTTGTCTGCTGCATGCTTGTCCATACACGAATCTGCCCTGATGCAGCCGGTGTCTGCTGTCTGCCTGTTAGCGGGTGTGCGGCTCGAGCACATTCCACTGTGGCATATCCCGGATATGAAGTTCCTGTAGGGTTTGCTCAACTTGTTGGCACTACGAGAGCAGCATGTCTAGAGGTCCCAGTGAAGTCGCATGCGCGTTGTTGAAATTTCTCGTCTGTGGGCAGGATGCGGCGGTCGAACAGCGACACAGCGCTGGACCAGCGGCACTTGGAGGGCACCACGGCCTCGGAGCCGTACGCCAACCCGGATGTGCAGCCGCCCAACGAGGCGTCTGTCCGCGCAGCGGCGGAGGCGGCGTCTCCGATGCCGAGGCAGCAGAATGGGCGGCAGCGGCGACAGAACAGGCAGGAGAACGGGCAGCAACGGCAGCAGCAGCAGGAGCAGCAGGAGCAGCAGAGCAGGCAGCAGGGCAAGGGCGGCGGTGGAAGCAAGAAGCCATTCTTTGCCGGCTTCCTAAAGCGCCGCAAGTCGAAGCGCGAGGACGCAGACCTGAAGACGCCGCCCAACAGCGCGCGGGTAAGATTGGATTCCCACTTGTATCTCCAATAGTTTTCTGCACAGCTTTGCTGCCGTCGTCATACGCGGCTCGCATCCAAATTCGCTGTCGCAGCAGGCTGGAGCAGTGCAGTGCTACACCAGATTTGCAAACCGCCTGCAGGAGCACTTGACGTCACAGGGTGCACATGGGACCCTAGCATCCTGGTCGCCAACCAGCAATTTCCATCTGTGTCTGCAGTTTCAGCTGTGCCTGCCAATGAACCCAGACCCAAGCCATGCGATGCGCAGGAGTCGAAGCGGGCTTCGCAGTGGGCTTCGCCCGTCAAGCAGCCAGGCGGCGGCGGCGGCGGGGCGCACGGCAACGGCCTGGCGCATGCCCCCGCCCGCCGCCCGCAGCTCGGCACCACGTCTGTCGGCCCGGTCAGCAACTTTACACTCCACAAATGTCACTTGACAAAACCATACATGCCTGTCTCGCATGTGAGACACACGTTGTGTCTGCCGGGTAGCTTGTCGCTGTGCACGAGGCTGACATCTGCTTTGGCGGGCGAGGGCGGCAACTGGGGTCCACTGGAGGCGAGTCCATGCTGCAATCTGCTGGCATCGGGGTCTGTGGACGTGTCAGCGTTGTGCTGTGTGCACATCTGTAATCAGGTGAAAGGGACGGCAAGACATGCACGGCTACATGTCAAAGCCCAACTTGGCAGACCCGCTTCTCACAGCAGGACCCCGGTGCCACACAGGTGCTGACCAACGGCTCTGGCCACGGCGTGGCGCGCCGGCAGCCGCTAAGCAGCCATGCGCTGCCGGAGGAACCGGCGGCGGAGGCTGCCCAGTCGGATGGCGGCCACGCCATAATTGCCAGCAGCCCGACCAACGGCCGGTAAGAGATGCATAACATGCCATCCCCATTTTTGCAGCTGTGTAAGGCTCGACTGCAGTCAGCGAGCCCATGGCGGCAGCATTGTCGACTTATCTGCTAGCGCTCATTCCCCTAATATTGCCGGCCTTCTCCATCAGCTGGTCACCCCAACAGGCCAAACTCTCTGATGCAGGCTCAGCAGTCCCGACTCGGCCAGCAGCAGCAGCCCGCGCATCCCGGCGGTGCGGCCCCGCTGCAGCCTGGACAGCGCCGGCAGCGGCAGTCCCCACCGCAGGTCTCTCAGCAGCGGCGGCGGCCGCAGCGGCGACGCACCCGCAGAGGCGAAGGGGTCGCCGTTCCAGACGCCGCCGGCGAAGTCGCCCGCAGCCGGACGCGCCGGCAGCGGCCCCGCGACAAAGCTGAGCCAGCACGCCGCCGGCAACGACCACGCGGGCAGTGCGTCGGCGGACGGCGCGGCATCGACTGAACCAGCTCCCTCCAACGGCGTCGCCCCACCCGGCAACACGTCCGCAGTTGTGCAGCAGCCAACCTCCTTGCAAGCAGAGGCCGCTGCGGCAGTCGCGGCAGTGGACGCGGATGGGGCGGAGCCGAGCCTAGGGGCGGCGCCGAACCCAGAATTCAGCAAGCGCCCCGTCAGCCTGCCGGCGCGGCACCCACAGCTGGAGGCACTTGGCCCGGCGGAGTCCGCCAAACGGTTAACGCCGGACCGGGAGTCTGCCGGCGGTGTGGAGACGCCCTTGCGCGAGACCAGTGAGGCTGCTTGCCCCTTCCTGTGCCCCTCCTCTGGGAGTTGTAAGTTCAGCGCCACGCGACTGACGCCCTGCTGCAGTCTGCCGGCGGTGTCGAGACGCGCCCTCACACGAGGCCAGTAGGAATTCGCCATCAACTCTGCCGTCTGCCGCCATGTTGGCGATTGTCGCCAGTTGGCCTTGCTTATGTTAAACGTCGCTTTGAGAGCCTGCAACATGATGTGCAGACGAGGCCTGTTGTCAGCCCCAGCAGCGCACGTCTTTCGGCGGCCTGCAAGCCACTTTGATATGTTATAGTACGCTTGCTTGCCCTTAGTGTTTCTGGCAGTTGGTCTTGAACCCACATTTCACCTTGTTTTCGAGCACAGGCGCGACCAGCAGAGGATGGAATGAGCGCGACGTGTGGCTGTGCCAGCAGCACCTCTTAAGGAGGAGGATTCATGCCAAATGTGCTGCTCACTCATGCTGCAACCTCCTTGCAGGAGACCACCGCGGCCGGCGGCAGGGGGGAAGGCTGCGCGGCAGCGCCAACAGGTCCATCGCGGACAGGATGTGCCTGCAAGGCATCGTGACATCACAGCAGCCCTTGACCCCTGTTCGTATTTGTTGCAGGGCACCAGCGGCAAGCGGCGTGGGCGCGCCAGTCAAAGAGCGTCACGGTGGCAGCACCTCCGCGGCAATCGCTACCGCCATCTCCTCCCAGATTTGTTGCATCAAGTACCTCCTGACACGTGTCGCAGGGCACGAGCGAGACCAGCGGCGAGCGGCGTGGGCGCGAGAGGCGAAGAGCGCCTCGACGGCGCGACCCTCTGCGCCCGGCAGCGGCCTCCGCCCGGAGAAGCTGCCCTACCGGCTGCGGGCGGTGGGCCACAGCCTCGGCGGCGCCTCGCTGCTGGTGCGATTTTTGTCCAGCTCAGGATTCCGTGCAAAGCCCACCTCTGTCAGCTTGCCACGTTCTGGAGCGCATGCCTTGGGACTGCGATTGTGAGTTATGGATACTGCGTCTTCTGCCTGTTCCTAACAGTCGGTGTTACTGGCACGATACCTTGCCGCCCTTGTCCCCGTTTCTGACTGTTCACATGACGGCGTGCCAGCTGTACGCAGCGATGTGTGGCAAGTTGAGCCGACCGCACCACTTGTGCCGCCTCATCCCGCAGTGCTTTACTTGCCACTTATTTCTGATCACAGGTCTACGCGGCGATGTGCGGCAAGACGGGGCGGCCACACCACCTGTACCGCCTCATACTGCTCACGCCCGCCGGCTTCCTCAAGAAGACGCCCATGGTGCGACGTCCCCAATGTGTTATAATCTACCGTACCATACTCTAACTCTGAGCCTTGCAATATTCATTCAAGCACAATTGCAACATGCCTGTTCATGCTCACGCCCGCTTCCTGAGAAGACCCCCATGGTGCTACGCTCGCCCATGCATTGCGTCGTGCTTGTCATTACAGCAGCATGGTTTGCCATCTGTGTAAACTGCAGTACCTCGGTGCCCGCTGCGGCCTTTCCTGCGACAGCCTCTGCATTCGCCGGGAGTCGCAGCAGGTACACCGTGACTCAAGACTCCCTTCCATCTTGTTTCGCTGTTTACCGTCTCCCGCTGCAGGTGCCAAGGTCATCCGTTGCTGGCGCGGCGGGTCGACTACAAGTTGCCGGGGCGGGCAGACTTATGTTGTCTGTTGTCTCTTGTTGTCTCTCGTACCTGTTTTGGAAGTGTGCCGCAGGCGCTGTGGCTGTTCACGAAGGTCATCCCGGTGCTTGCGGCAGGTGGACTGGAAACAGCCGGACTTGATGTACGATGTTGTTTCATAGCAAGTAAATGTTAGCTGTGTACCGCAGGCGCTGTGGCCGTTCACCAAGGTCATCCCGCCGCTGGCGCGGCTGGTGGACTGGAAGTGGCCGGGCGCGGGCGCGGCGGCCTACGTGCCGTCCAGCCTGCTGCGCTACCTCACCTTCAAAGTCTTCGTGGACCTGCAGCAGATCCCCGCGCTCAACGAGCTCACGCTCGCCGGCATGCGGTGCGTGTTCTTGTCATTCTCCTTTCTTTGATGGCAACACGAGATACTGGGTTCACAGCAAACAAATTCTGCAGACCTGCAGCTTTCCCACGCTCAACGAGGCCACGCTGGCGGACATGCTGTGCACTACTGAAATTATGGGTCTCGACTGATGACCAGGACCCATCATGGCCCAAGTCTGCCTTTTGACAGTGTCGAAGCTACCCGTGGGTGTTGGTTTGGCTGATGCACAGATATGAAGGAAGTCTGCACCTCAATGCTCACTGGCCGCAGCACATCCCGACACGCTCCATTCTTTCCTGGCACTGACCTGGCGCCTTGATTGCAAATCGACATGTGGGCGTGTGGTTGTCGTTGGTCGGCACAGTGTGCTGAAACTGTGGCTGTGCTGCATGCGAGTAAATGTCTAGCATGATGACAGAGATGATGACATTCACTGCGCAGGATGCTGCTGAACAGGGACGCGAGCCAGCGGGACAGCGACATCACAATGCGCGCCAACCCGCATCAGTCCACTGTCATTTTGCTGCGCAGGATGCTGCTCAACGGGGACGCGAGCCAATGGGACAGGGCGCTGCAGATGCCGCACTACAACGCTCGCGCGATGCCCGCCATCAGCTTCCACACCGGCGTGCACCTCATCCAGTGGGCGCGCTCCGGCGCCTTCACCCTCTTCGACTACGGCTCCCCCGCCAAAAACCGGTGGGCCTCCATTTGTCTGCTGCTCTATCAGCCTGTTGTGTCTATTGTGCTTGTGAATTCTCCTGACACGCCTTCTATTCCGCCAGCCACGTCAGCCGCAAGCGCCGCTTTCCGCATTCATCTCTGTGCGGCATCGCTAAGAAGCCTGTGAGCTCGAGGACACATAGTACACACTGAGATTGGAGGAAGCTGTTACAGAAGTTGCAAGCAATGACTTGGTCTTCCGCTTTGCTGCAGGGGGCAATATGGCCGGCTAGCGGGCTACTGCAGGCTGCTGGACTGCTGAAAGATTTCTTTCTTTTCTTTTTCGTATTTTCACAGATGTTGTTGCGACTCACAGGGAGCACTACGGCGAGAGCGAGCCGCCGGATGTGGCGGGCTACTACGGGCTGCTGGACTGTCCGGTGGACATCTGCGCCGGCCGCGCCGACGGCGTCATTGCCAAGGAGAACGTGAGTCCACGGCGGGAATGGAAATCGTAGTGACTGCAATTCAGAACCCTAACTGAAGCTTTGGTGTAACAGCCAGCCGGCTGTGTTGCCAAGGAGAACGTGAGTCTGCACCAGAAATGAAAGTCCTAAACAAGAAACCAAGACCCTGAATTGATGACCCTATCTCAACAGAAGCTGACGACGCCGTCGGCGCCGTCAGCTTCTGGCGTCATCGCCAAAAGAGAACGTTAGTCCCTGACAAAACAGAGTCCATGATGACTGCAGACCAGAACCCTGATTGAATAATCAAAGATCTGCGCCAGCCGCCCCAACGGTGTCATTGCTAAGAATAACCTGCGTCCACGCCGAGCACGCAAAAGCGCCTCCAGAGCGGGTGCATGAATGCTCACCTGGGTTGAGGCCGCTTCCTCGGCGACGCAAGGGTTGAGGTCAGGCTAGGAGCTCCCAAGAACACTCACTGACCCGCCAAGGGTGTGCGCAAGTCCTGTTGCAGACGTGCCACAAATCTCGAACCAACACAAGGCTTTAGTATGACGCAGCAGCCTTGGCTCGCGTCAGGCGCCACAACCGCAATTTCCAGCGGCAGAGGCCCTCGACCGAAAGACAGGGACCAGCCAAGCATCAGTTTCATTTTCAGGCAGATAGGTCCTTTCACCCGGGTGATGGGCGAAGACTGAAATGGCACAATATCACTGGCACCCGGCATGCGACATGTCTTCCCTCTGGCTCCGGCAGGTGCTGCTGCACCACGAGGCTTTCTGGCGGGAGGGCGCGCCTAAATTTGGTCAGTCAGCCTCGCCAACACTGGGTCATGCCACGAAAACTGCCGTGCTGTGCAGGTGCTGCTGCATTACGAGGCTTTCCGGCGGGAGGGCGCGCGCGTCACCTACAAGGAGTTCGACTTCGGCCACCTGGACTTCACTTTTGCGGTGCGTTCCACAGCAGCATCTGCTTCAATCCCAGTTCCGTTGCTGACTGCTTGGCAAGGTTGCGTCATGTTCAGGCGTGCCACTTTCGCAACGGGACTTGGTCTTTGCGGGCGTGTTGTCAATGTCGGAATGCGGCCTGCCCAGGCCATCCCTGCGTCTCACGGCCATGCAGCGGCGCCATTGCTCGCACCCGTCAACGTGCCACAAGCTTTGACACGTCATGAGCAAAATCGCAGCCACATGTCAGGTGGTGTTTGGAATATTTCGAATTGCAAGTTCTGTGCGCAACAGGTGAAGGACGAGCTGCGGCACTATGTGCTCTCACGGCTGCTGCTGCGACACTGAGCTGCAGCGCGCAGCGGGGCGCATGTGGGCGGCCGCCGCCGCCCGCGCCGCCGCCGCCTGTGCCTCTGCACGCCGGGCAGGACGGCGGAGGCGGCGTGGCTACGCAGCCTTAGCAGGCGCCCTGCGGCGGCTGCACATTTTGGGGGTTCGACATGGACGAGCAGTGTCTGGCAGCTGGATATGGCGGCGGGCTGCACTGAGGCCCGTCAAGTGGGCCAGTCGAAAGAAGCCCAGGCAGGCCGCAGCGGCTGGAGCAACATCCGAGCGGCAGTATCAGTGGAGCAGCGCCCCCTCGGCTGGAGGCGGATTTTGGCGCGATCTTGAGGAGGCAGAAGGGTCATCTACTATGCAGCGGTGGCGGCTGGACCCCTTTCGAGTTGATGAGCGGCTTCATCGGCCGTCTGAGTGACGGCAATCGGTCTCGGAGACTGACAGGATACTCTAAGCCTCGGTCGTAAGGAGGTGTGCAGGCATTAAGCAGCGGCAGTGGTGTTCATCATGGAGTTTTGGCGGGACGTCAGCATTGGTTTATGAGCAGGATTCTTGAGGGACGAAATGTGCGCCAGGAGTATCACAGCAGCGTGTCCATGAGCGATCATCTTGCCTTCCCGCAGCTAGTTCATAAGTGAACAGAGTCGTCTAGCGGCGCAAGAATTTTGTGCAACTTCAGCGGCGGCAGTGACGGCGGCGGCTGCGGCCGCAATCCACTTGCAAGCCTTTGTCCATACACAGGTCTTCACAGACAGACAGCCGGCTTCATAGGGCGTCTTGCAGGTCCCATGCAATGCAACCACCTGCGGGGTTTCTGTCAGCAAATAGGGGATTGGGAATCTTGTCGCTTATTCACACCTGACGCCCTTCGGCGCAGACGCCGTCAACGCTGTCCACATGCGAGGCAACGCAGCAGCAGCGGGCATGGAGGGCCTCAGCGTGTGCCCTCGGACGTGCCGGACCGAGGGTGCAGCTAAGTGCACGTCCTGGCGATGGTTTTCCCGCACGCCGCGGCAGCAGGTGCACTTGCGGATCTTCCGGCAGCGGCAGTCGGCGCGGCGCATCGGCAGCTGTCTACTGTTTCGACTTTGCGGCAGCACACTGCCAGTGGTGATGGGCAGGCGGGACCACACGCCCAGGCACCGGCGGCACTGCCAGCAGTGCGACGCCGTGGTGGTGGGCGACGAGCGGCACATGATTTTTGAGTGCCCAGCAGTACAGCACATTCGCGATCAGAATCCGGACTTATTCTGGGACGGTCAATCCATGCGTGAGTTCGTCAACCAGGCAGACCAGGTTGCTGTCACGGACTTCATCGTTGCTTGTTTCGACAGTTTCGTTCAGACAGATCAGCTGCAGTGAGAGGGGTTCCTACCCCTCAAGGGGCACCCTGTTAGCCCCTCAGGGCTTTGCGACACGATGTTACATTTACCTGTCTCTCTCTCTCTCAAAATTATAGCTTCTAGCAGGATGTAACAAGACATCAAGTGCCCGTAACATCAAGTGCCCGTAACAAGATATCAAGTGCGCTGTGCAAGCTTCAGCTCACCATGCGATCGCAGCTCATCCGGCTGCTGTCCCAGTGCTGCCCATCCTGTGCTGAGCTCGACTGCACGTTCATCTCGCGCCTGATGTGCCTATGAAAGTCCCAACTGATAGGTGGGATCAAAGCACACAACGGAGGCTCTGCATGGCTCGAATAGGCACCGGGATGCGCCAAGCCAGGTGCGGAGGCTCACTGTCATGTGCTGCACCAGAGGCCTCATTGACAAATCAATGGAGACTTACCAGTCTATTTTCACGGTTCCACAACCAGTTGCTGGACTTGCCATGCTGCACACCGTGCCGCAGTCCGTGCCGCAAGCCAATACGCTTTTCACCGGACCGATGCCGGTAATGCAAATGCATGCAGGCGGCTGGTGAGCCAGGACGTCTTCGGCCGGCTCGGCGGTGCTCCGACAGCAGCGCCACAGCTCGCCGCCAGCCCTGCCAGCAGCTGCAGCTATGACGCCACGGACATGCTGCACTTTGCGGCAGGCCGTCAGACCCGGTTCGTTTCTCCTTCCCCCTTCGCCAACATGTGCTACCAGTCGATCAACAGTCAATGCGATGTGCATCCTGCCATTGCGCCGTGCGTCGGAATGTTCCATTGCCAAGCGGCCGCGTCCTTATTGTGTCTTCATTGGTCGCAGGTCGGCAACGCTGCACAGCCTGGCAGCACTGATCCCGGCTGCGAGAGGTTCAGACGCACTTCCAGTAGCCGGCAGATGCATGGCCAGGTCGGCTGCGCCGGCGGCAGCCGCGGCGGTGTCGGTGGCAGCTCGGAGCGTCTCCGCATCGGTCTTCATGCGGGCCGTCGCCACTGCGGCGGCAGCAGCGCCGGCGGCGGCGCGAGCAGCGGGCGCTGCAGCCGCCACAATACACGGCAGCGCCGCGGCTGGCGCTGCATCGCGAAACGATGTGGCAGTATCAGCGCCGGCGGTGGACACACAATATGGGGACGAGCCTCCGGAGGTGCTGCCGATGAGGCAGGCGATTCAACGAGCCACGGCGCTGCCGCGGAGCCCGGAAGTAGAGGAAGCGGTGCTGCGCTTTTGGACGGACCGCGGGCTGCTGCTGAACGAGGATCAGATCGACAGTGCGACGGTGCGTTTAGGAGTTCACGCTGCCGAAGTGAGCGCGTGCACACTCGGCTTGTATATGTGGCAAGCGCCTTTGAGGCCGTGTTAGCTTCTTTCTTGTATATGTTTCCCTCTTCTGTCCTTGCGGCTGCCGTGCCTAGGCTCTTTAGGAGCTCTGGCACTGACCTTCACCTGTAGCACTGGTCGTGCGTCATCCAAAGATCCTGTGAAACTCGCTGCCAGGTCGCCGTCGACCAACGGCGGCAACAGCAATGACACCCTGTGCTCAGAATGATGGCAGCGCAAAACCCTGCGCCCAAGAATGACAGCGACAACATCATGTCACGGCCGACTACGTTGCGGCATTGGTAGTTGACAACACTTGCATGGCCTGCTTTCTGCACAGGTGGCTGTGGACCAGCAGCGGCAGCGGCGCAAGATCCTGCGCTACGCCAGGGCCAAGCACATGCACCGCAATGTGGCGCAGATGGCGCAGCGCATGGCGCGGTGGGACGCTGCAAAGGCCGCTGCCGGGTGCGTCTGATGCTCAAACAGAGATCTTTCTGAACCTGCGCATACAGCGCATGGCGCGGTGGGACGCTGTGAAGGCTGCCGCCGGTTAGCTCTGACACAAAACAAGAGCCATTTTGAATGGTACGCGCTGCTTTGCAAACACATATTTTCCAAACGTTGATCTTTTTCTCGCAACTGCAGGTGGGGCGGTGACGTGAATCGCACGGCTCTGGCGGATGTGGACGCCCTGAAGCGGGATCCGTACCTCATGCTCTCCAAACTGCCGCTGCTGCTGCAGCTGCTCGAACGCCACGGCATAACGGTGCGAGATGAGTATAAAGCACTCCTTCTCTCAGTACAGAGGCAGAGGATGTTGCAACACACCGGGGTCGACAGTCGTTAAGAAGAAAAGCCCCAGAGGCACGGCTCCCACTGGTTCCTGTGCATCAGCAATAGCCGTGGAAGTGGATGTGGAAGTTCCTAGTGACTGTCGTCGCAGTTGGCAGTGACGGTGGTGATGCCGCTGCGTCGTTCTGGACAGACAGCTGCCGCAGTTACACACAGTTACACAGTTGCCGCAGTTACCAAAGCAAACACACGCCTCCTATACATTTCGAGTGCATATGTGCCGCAGCCGGCGGTGACGGCGGTCATGCCGCTGCCGTCATTTTGAAAGGAGGCGCTGCAGGCGCGGATCCCACTGGCTTCTTGTGCAACCACATATATTCACATGTGAAAGCATTTTGTGACTGTCATCGCAGCCGGCGGTGACGGCGGTCATGCCGCTGCTGTCGTTCCGGACGGAGACCCTAGAGGCGCAGCTGCCGCGCTTCCTGGCAACGGTGGAGTCGTGGCAGCTGCCCTGCGACCCGGCGCACATTCTGAGGCGCTCGCCGGAGCTGCTGCAGGTTCGTCGTCAGAAAGGATGGCAAGGCACGAGTCCAGAATCGTCACGAAATCACCACCGCTCGCGGCCTGCGACTCGGCGCACATTCTGAGGCGGTCATCGGAGCCTCTCACGACCATATGTGTTCATTGACGCCCATTGTTTTTGAAAGAAAACAGCCTTAATAGAGCAGTGAAGATTCCACAATGGTGTTATAATTTGCGCGCGCAGGCCAGGGACTTTGAGATATACACGGAGCGCGTGGCCACCCTGCAGCGGCTGCACCCGGAGCTGAAAGTCGAGCGCGTGCTGTGGCGTCAGCCCGGCGTGCTCAAGGTGTGTCTTTTCCGAATTTGCTTCTCTGAGGAACCGCGAAACCACTGTAAAATTCGCCGGAGCTGAAAGTCGAGCGCGTGCTGTGGCGCCAGCCCGGCATGCTCAAGGTGCAACTTGAGGTTTTGTTCACGAACGCCCCCATTGATTTGCCGTGTCACGGTTGGGGAAAGGAACGTAGTTGCCACCCGAGTGGCACAGGCAGCAACCGGCTCTCGTTTGGCCATGAGTCTCTTGATGCTGGAGCTCCTTCAAGGCGCGCGCGCAAATGCTGATTCCGAATCTGTGTTGTTACAGAAAGGAGAAGTTATGTTCTGGTTTTGCAGATGCGGTCGGAGGTCGTTACGCTGCAGCGGCACCTGCTGGATGCAGCGGCAGGACTGACCGCTGACCAGATGCAGTTTGGATCCCGGTCACATAGACGAAAGTCTCAATTGCAGATGCTGTCGGAGCTCATCACGCTCTGGTGGAAGCATCTGGAGGCGGCGGCGGGGCTCGGCGCCGACAGACTCATTGCTGTCTTCACAAAACGAATATCGGACAATTGTTTTGTCCTTCACAATGCAGATGCGGTCGGAGGTCATCACGCTGCAGTGGCAGAGACTGCAGGCAGCGATGGGGCTCAGCGCCGACCAAATGCGGGAGCTCGTCGAATATGACGGCGGCCTGCTCAAGCGCAAGCCAGGTGCAAATTGGGTATTTGGACTCGGTTAAAGTTGAAATCAGGGGTAATCGGCGCCGACGAGATGCGGGATTTCATCGAATATGATGGCGGCCTGCTCAAGCGCAATCCAGATGCGAATCGAGTATATGTGGACTCGGAAATACGATAGTTAAGTTGAAATTAGGGCCAATCGGCGCCAATGAGTTGCGGGAGCTGATCGATGGCGGCCTCCTCAAACGTTAGCCAGGCGCGCAATGGACATAGACTCCAAAATTCAACTGTAAACCTCAAAACTTAAGGATCAAGTTCAGGCAGAATGCAGGAGCTCATCGGACACGGCAGCCTCGTCAAGCGTAAGCCGTTGCGCAATCGAGTAGATGCTGAAGCATATGAATGTGTGCATCTGTACAGAGATGCTGGCATTCTGTGGGATTTGGCGGCATTCGAGGAGCTGCGCCATCGATTTGAGCTTGCGCGTGGTTTTTATATCTTGCAGAGACGGTCATAACGAGTCGGTGACCTTTGGGGTGCTGGGTGCACCTGCGCATTCAGAACTGCAGATTTGACAAACCACGCAAGGGACTACCGCACAAAATAACGAGTGTTCGACAATTTGTGCACAGACGGCGGCTTTCGGATGGCAAAGTTGAGGTTCGAGGACAGTGTTTCGACCACCTGCACGCGGCGGCAGGACGGAAGATATCTGGATGAATTTTTTGTGCTTTCTCAGAGACTGTTGATGTGGATTCACAGACGGCACGGCGTTTTAGCCGGGAGAGCTGAAGAAGTATGGAGGATCTGTGCGCAGCTGCGGGTGGGACGCACATATTTGACGGTGGACTTTGACCTGTGTCACAGAGACGGCGGCGATGAAGCTGGGAGAGCTGAAGATGTTCGAGGATCTGCGCGCGGCGGCGGGGCAGCCGCCGCCAAGAGCGCAGAAATGGCCCAGCTGGCTCAGCAATGCGATGACCAAGGCGTGCTATTTCTGTTTCTCGATATGCTGTCCTTTGCTTCGACACCGCCGCCGAAAGCGCAATAGTGGCCCAGCTGGCTCAGCAAGGCGAATCTCCACCGGCTATGTCTCTTTCTCTTTTTACATTTGGCTTGCCTGACGCTGCCGTGCTGCGTGGCGGCGCGGATGAGCCACATGCGGCCTTCCGTGGCAGAGATTTGACGCCTTGTGCTGCGATGCAGGCACGGCTGAGCTTCCTGCGGCTGCGGTTCCTGGCGGCGCATGCGGAGGCAGGCCGCCCTGAGGCACTGGCAAAGCCGGCGACGGCGGTAGGTTTCTTGCTCCAGTCTGGACAAGGGTGCATACGAGCAAGACGGAAAAAAGTGGGGGACATGACCATCCCGCTCAACAGCTACTCAAGAACGCATCGCAAGACAGCTGTTTGGCCTGCTTCGCTACCGCAAGCAAAAAGCCAACGTAAATTGGTTCTTCAACAGTCGGGTGTTTCAACTGAAAAGTCAGAATTGCGATGCTCATTCATGTGCTCGATGCGCCGGAGGCCCGCTTTGTCGATGAAAAGCCGATGATCGGCCGAATCAGAAACAAATGACATTTCACTTGTTCACAGACTCATCTACATGCGATGTTTCAGGTGCTTGAAGCGAAGGATGCCCGCTTTGTCGCCTGCTGGCCCGACTACCCAGCCTGGTGTGTGCGGCAGTTGCCGCCGGAAGACCAGCTCGCACCGGAAAATCAGCGCGGAAACCAGCAGGAAAATCAGTTGGCGCAGGAAGATCGGCCGTCTGGCTGACGTCGGCAGAGCGGCCAGGGTCTCAATAGCAGGCAGCAGCTCATGCAGGCAGCTCGGCGGGGACAGGCAGCAGCTCGGACTTGCAAGGCGTGGCTTCTGATTTGGATCATGCAACAGCAGGCGAGGCGCACCGCCAGCGCAGGGAAAATATCCCCCCGGTCGGATTGACGGCCGCGGCACATTGTGGTGCAGCCTGTCACGGGTCTTGGTGACAAGAGTCGCGGTGGATGAGCAACTTATTAGGCTGGTGATTTGCACTCGTGCAGGTGTAGTCTAGCAGTCTTGCAGAGAGCAACCTTCCGGCAGCACACTGCAAGGTCAGTGGCAAGGGTGGTACTCGTACAGTGCCAGAGTGACTTTGGCGCAGGTCGCAGCTTCCCTAGAATTTGCGAATTGCAGGCATGTGGTCACTGTTGCAAATCCTGAACGTCTTAGCACAGACCAACAATTGGCACAAACCAAAACTTCGAGGTTGCGGACCCACACAGATGAAGAGGGTTCGCGGCCGCAAAATTAATCGCGGGCGTCAGAACACGGTGGCTCAACCTGAGGCATGCTCGCACGGCGAGCACCACATTCAACTCCGGAATTCGAATGCCGCTCGCCAGGACGCCCCAGCCACATTGGCACTCACATCCCACATGGTGACCCACCATAGACACGGCAGTTCTAAGAGTAGCAGTTGACGCACGACCATCTCGGTTCGCATTCCGTTCCTTGCTGTCGCCAGGGTGCTGTCCCGTCCGCTGCGCCGCTGCCTGGGGTGTGGTGGACGTAACGCTGCCTGCTGCCTGCTGCAGCAGACCCCTCGTGCCTCGCGATATCTCAGGCGCATGTTCTCCTGGTATCCCCGCCGAATTCATGCTGCCATCGTGTTTGTCCGAACATGTTTCTCCACGGTGGATTTGCTTTTGCCGTTCCTCTCATACCGCCGGATATCCCACCGGACTTGCTTCTCTCCCCAGAGTATTCACAAGGCCTCAGGCCCTTGCGCCTTCCCAGACCGCCCTGCTGCACATCTCTCCCCAGTCGCCCCGCTCACCACATAAAACTGCGCAAAAACGCTGCCGCCGCTCGTCATGCCTTCACCTGCTCGTATGTGCGCCGGAAGGCCACGTCCACGCGTGCCAGCCGGTAGGAGCCTGGCCGCATGTGCTCCCCCCTGCAGCGCACCCAGCAGGGGATGCACACCATTGTTGACTAGCATGCGACAGATAGCAGGGGTGTGCGTTCTCTTTGACCCACAGCAGAAGATGCAACCTGGCGTCTGGCAGGTCCGATCACGGGTGCAGCCTGATTGTGCAGAAGCCGCCTCTGCGGGGCGACACAGTGGCACGCTTTCCTCCACGGCAGTGAAAGCAGGTTTACAATGTCAGCACTGTCACAGCATGCGCGCGCGGCAAGCACTCGAAACCTAGAATGCCTGCTTGCCTGCTGTTCGGCATCCAGTCGGCGGCGCCCCAGCGCTTTTCTGCGGCCTCCGCCGCAGCGTGGAACTCTGCCGGCGACCGCCGAGCCCGCGCCGCCAGCCGCGCCTCCAGCCCCAGCTGCAGATGTAGACGGGTGTCAGCCCAGACACAACTTTGAAGCAAGGCTGCTAGAGGCTGTCCTAGCGAGCAGCACAACCAGAGCAACAAAGACACATGTACAGACATGTCAGGCTTGCTGCGGCTGTCTGGGTCGAAGTGCGGATCGCAGCAGCAAGCATACGCTTTCACTGGATTTGAACTCCGTCCACAGGTCTACTCGCAACTGTAGGGTCCTGATTCGTTGCACCACTGAACTCTCACATTCGTTGCTGCAGGGAAATGAATTCGTTGCACACCTTGCGGCTGAGCAGGTCCAGGCTGAAGCGCGGGTTGCCGCAGCGCCGCCCCCGCAGGCTGAACATCGACCCCGCTGCGCCGCTGCCGTAGCTGAACATCAGGATCTGCGCGGAAGGCGGAGGGCTCGAGCTAATCTGGAGCTGGTGTCTGCTGATGAATACCAACCTCTGAGCAGCGGTCACCAACGTCAGAGCAGCCGGCGGGATGGGGTATGGTATGCGAACAGGCCGCCAGCCGAGCAGTCGGCCGCCTATTCAGATCGCCAACTGTGGCAGTGTCAGAGCATGGCAGCGGCGCAAGCATGCTGTCAGGAGTGCTTCACAGGCCTGCGGACCGTCGAACCTCTGATAAACAACGGCTGAAAGCCCTTCGGCTCACTGCTTTGCCAAGGACAGTTTCAGCGGCCATGCGACGGTTTTGAGACAGCACCAAACCCCCTAAATTCGAGCTCACCTGACAGGCCTCCAGCTCGGAGCCCTGGTCGCTGATCAGGCTGGCGAGGCCGGACCACAGAGAGGCGGTGTACATGTTGCCCGTCTGCCGCGGGAGCCCCGTCCCTGGCTCCACCTGCAAATCGAAATCAGCTATCCTGAAAGTCCAGCCAAGGAGGCGGTGTACATGTTGCCCGTCTGCCGCGGCAGGCCCATCCCCGGCTCCCCCTGTAAGATGGAACGACATGATCCACGGTCGTCCGCAGGCGTCTAGCTCGCATATATGGCCATTGACGACCAAAACAAGCAGGTGGCCCGTGCTGCGAAAGCAGGTTCCCCTTGCAGCTGCACAGCCTGTCCAAATTCCGCTGCGAGCGTGCAGAGCCTCTGCCACTCGAGGGGTACCAGTATGAGCCAGAACGCACAGGGAAGGCTTGGGTTCGGGTTTGGGTTTGTACTTGGGTTAAATTCGGGTTCTGGATCGGGCACCTTTTCGTGGTATAGGGACTCTGTGCCGTCCAGGCTGACGGCTGTCGGCGCGTCTACGCCGTCGCCGCCGGGCGCGTGCCCATCGAGCGAGCCCTGCCTGGCAGCCCTCCTACCACCACACCAAGTCGCGAGGCATTTCTGACACAGGACTCCGGCGCACAATCCAGGGTTTCAGTTTTCATATGCTTGGCAGCCTAGCTGATTGCGATGATCACTCTGCATATATTCAATCCATCTGACATACGACACGCGCGTGAATTTGGACATATGCTGGTGCAATAACAGTCCTAATGCGAACGACGCGAAGCAGCACACGTGCAGAAAGGCAACTCTTCTTCCACGCAACCAGACGGCGCATCTCTCACCTTAGCTGTCCGCGTCAGCGAGCATGGGGATGGCGTTGCGCGCCATGCGGTTGAAAGGACATGAAAACCGCAGAGTTTCATGGACAAAGCAGTTGTGTTCGTGACATGTAGTGGGCAAATTCATTGTTACCTTCGCATGTCCGCATTGGCAAGCGTCGCGATAGCCTTGCGCAAAACACTTTTCGCAGCATGCCGTCAAAGGGGGCATGCAAAACCGCATAGTTCAGGCTGTTGGAAAAGGACTTTTGGTCTGCAACTTCAAATGCAAGTAGCCCTTCTCACCTACGCCGGTCCGCATCCGCGAGCGTTGCAATGGCTTTCCGCGCCATACGGTTGAAAGGCACATGGAACACCGCATAGTCCAGGCGCTCGAGGCTGAAGCGCCCGGCCTTGCCGGCCTTGCCGGCGGCGGCGGCGACTGCCTCGAAGCGCTCGCAGTAGGCCGCGTAGCAGCGTCGCAGCGTGCGCAGGTAGCTGTCCACGGACTCCCTGCCGTCCCACTGCGACGCATGCAGGGTGCTGTAGGTCTTTGGTAGGACTCGCTGCAGCAGCGCCGGAGCATGCGCAGTCAGCTGGCAACGGATTCGCTGCCGTCCCACTGCACCCAAGGAGGATGATTTGACGCGAGCCGCTTTCAAGTCCTGCTCACTGCTACGATGCACATGGGCAAGTGTTCGGTCACATGTGATCTCCGCTTAATGGGGCCCTGAATGTAGCAGGAAGCACACCACTGGAAAAAAGCCGCCGGCAGGCTTGTAGAAGTCGTGCGCGTGCTCGAAGTGCGTTGCCGACACCCGTCGGTCCAGCACCAGCGGCGCGTCAGGCCCTGTGGAGAAATGGTCGGGAAGAACAAGTCAGAGTGTGGACCTTTACTGCACATCACTGGGGTGGCATATCTCAAAGTGCGTCTGGATACCCGCCGGTTCAGCACCAGCGCTGCATCTTGTCCCGCGACACGCCTAGGGAATGTGGGATTTGGCTAATAATGTATTTTTGTAATTTTGCAATGTATTACTCGGGCAGCAATACATTGACGTGCATTGCTGACGCCCGCCGGTCAGTGCCAGCAGTGAATCCGGCAGCAGGCGTTGCAGCATGGTGTTGAGCTGGCGAAAACCACTCGCACCGGCAGCTCGCTGATGAGCATGCTCTGCGTGTCTGATCGCATTTCCGGCTCACCTATGAGCATGGCGACGGCGCCGGCGGGGACATCGCCGCGTCCGATGTGCATACTGAAGTTCTTTAACCGTGAATCCGCTTGAAATGTGAAGCTTCCAAGCTCACCTGTGAGCATGGCGACGGCGCCGGAGCCGCCGGACGCCCTCGCTGGCCCCGGCGGGTACACCGCGCCGTCTGATGTGGATACTAAGCTTTCGAACAGAAACTAGCTTGATTGTGACGTTCCCACGCTCACCTATGAGCATGGCGACGGCGCCGGCGCCGCCAGACGCCCTCGCTGGCCCCGGCGGGTACACCGCGGCGTCGGACGCGACCACGATCGCCAGGCGGCCGTCCCAGGCGCGCGACTCCATCCAGTTGACAGCGTTGAAGACCGCGGCCGTGGCGCCCAGGCACGCATTGACGCAGTCCACGCCCTGCGGAGAGGATGATGCAGCTTTGGCAATGGATCTTGGACTCTGGGTGGGGCGGCTGGCCTCCAAAGGCGTGGCTTGTCATTCACTGATGAGCGTGACCAATGCCGAGGCGAGGCGCCGAGGCAAGCGTCAATGCAGCCCATGCCTTGCAGCGCATGGCGACTCAGCGTTATAAAAACTTTTTCAAGGGCGCCGCTGGCCGCCAAGCACAGCACAAAGCCTGCGCCCCGTCATCCAGGCGGCAACAACTGCCGTGGGACCGCACCCGCCCAAGCATCAGCAGGCGCAGTCCCAGCGTCTGCTTTCGAGTGAGTCTTGATGCATGCGGCGGAAGGAGCTGCTGGCAGCGATCGACTGAATTAGTCGAATGGGCAGGCGGTGCCCACCTCGATACTGGTGTTGCCGGGGAACAGCGGCAGCAGGCTGCTCTTTAGCGACTTGCTGCGGTCCAGCGCTGATTCCGTGCCCACCTCCAGCCTGCAACACCGTAAACGTATGCCATCCTTGACCTCTGTATCGCTGTGCAATTCGGCATGCGCCTGTGCAGCGCACGGATGACAGATGGGGCCGCCAGGTTCGATGCAGGATGCCGATTGCCAAAGCAGCAGCTGCGATGTCAGGGCATATTACGCGGAGAATGCGCCAGGAGGCACAAGAAATCTGACCTGCCGACGCGCATGTGGTCGCGCCGTGCATCAGCAGCAGCCTGCTTTCTTTAAAAGCACAAGCGAGAATCCAGACAACCTGTCAGATGCGGGTCCTCACCTGCCGACACGCCTGGGGTCGACGCCGTGCATGAGCAGCAGCGAGTGCACCGCGCTCATCGCCATCGAAATCACGTCCTCGCAGTCCTCGCAGAACGACATCGCCTCCTGTGGCAAGACAAGGGTGCATGGAGTAGGGCGTCGCGTGTACTTGTCGGTATTGAAGAGGCACGGCTGCTGTAGGTTTGCAGCGTCGGGCTGCGCGGCGTGCTCGAGCTTGCTGTCGTGCAGCTTCTGTCGTGCGGTGTGGATCAGCACGTGTGACTGCTGCCTGCAACACCTGCAGGACCGTGCAGCACAGATGCTGGCGTCTCGGCCTGAACGGGCCCGCCTCCGCCTCACCTGACCGAGGCCAGCCGTGTATTTTCCAGCCGGCACGCCATCATGCTCCTCTAGCTCCTGCTGAGATACCTGCACGGAGGTTGGTCATGCTGTCACGGCGTGCTGGCAGGGCCGCAGGGCCGCACAGGGCCAACGCGGTGGCGGCACTGGTTGGATGGGGATGACTGGCCAACATCAGCTGTACGCACACAGGTGTTGAGCTGCAGCAGCAACGAAAGCTGCGTACTCACGTATGTGGCTGGGACGTGCACTGCAAGGGCTAGTATTCCGATCTGCTCCGGCGTGCCTGCCTCGCCATTCTCTTCCATGCTACTGCTGTTGACCACCCCACAGTCCGTTGAGGATTGCCGATTGTAATATGACTCTGTTTTTGAAGCTATTGAAGTCCTGCTCGAAGACTTTGGGCGACCTTCTCAGTCCTTATCTTTGTGACTGCACTGAATTCTAATGGGCATGCGACATGTTGCGTAAGCAGCCAGCGGAGGGCTGCATACGAAACGTACGTTTGATGGCAAATAGACCTTAAATGCGATTGGGCGCAAGGAAGGCGTCTCACTAATCAGCCTGAGTGAGGCTGGGACAGTGTAATATCTCTCTCAGACGCCCAGGCGATGACTGAAGCTGGCGTGGCAAAGATTTCTGGGAAGCTGTGCAGGCGAGCACTCAAAAGGCCAGCAGACCCGAACACGCAATTCAATCGTTCCAGCCTTCAAGCAGGTCCATTTGCTGACACGCAGGAAGCTCTGCGGATTTCGAAGCGCGGTTGCCTGCCTGCTTTCAACTGAATCGCTGCACTGTAACCCCAATTTTGTGCTGCTTGCGCGTGTGTGTGTCTGTGATATGACAGTTTATCTATTCCATCGTATCTAGAGTATACAGGGGACTTCTACAGCGTGCCGTTCGACGATCTTTGGCAATCTGGGTCTGCCACAGTGGCCACGGCGGCGTTGGCAGTCTTTCAAATCAAAGACATACATCACTTGCTCAGCATTCTAATATGATATTGGGTGTGGTGAAAAGGGTGAATCTGCTCTATTTTCTCGAGGAGGAGTTCCCAGCAGTTCCGCCGCCGCCCGAGGAAGCGGCGGAGCAGTGGACAGAGGCGCAGATTCGGGCGCACTACTCGCTGGCAGGTGACGCACTGCAATCGTTGAACGGAATCGAATCAAAATTCAGACAACAGTGCTGACCTCCAGAGTCCAGACAGCCATGGCGGACTTGTCGGGTCGCTAACCGTGCCGGCACAAAGCGCTTCAGCCGTCCAGCCTAAACATGTGCATGTGCTGCTGACTGCCTGACGGATGTCCTGGTCTGCACGCAGCTAGTGGCGCCGACGCCGAGGCGGCCGGCTGTCAGCCTCCCAGCGGGGCGGCGGCGACGGGCGATGCGGCGCTGTCGGCGCCCACCCTGGAGCACGCGCCGCGGTCAGCAACAGCGCTGCAGAACGGGACGCGTATATTGACGGCAGCGCTCAGCAGCAGCCTTGGCAACGCCTCACTGGGGAACGGCGTCGCCTCCGCCAGCACTATGATGCCCAATGGCGCAGCAGCAGCAACCATGAACGGTCATGCCCATGCACGTGCGGATGCACATGCAGACGAGAATGACGACCCAGGCCAGCCTGGCGGCGGCAAGGTGCAGACCGAGCAACCTGAAATCGATCCCGCTAATGCGCCGCCTCAGCTGCGGCACCACCAGCTGGCAGCCACGGTGTCAGGCTACCGCGCCGCCGCCATCGCATATGGCATTCCGTTCAGGTAACCAGTGCACAAAGGCACGCTGGCAATGCTGTGCACGACTAGAGGTCTGTCGCATCCTGACACGCCAGGAAATTCCATTGGCATGGTACGACTTGACCAGCTGCAAGGACTACCCAGAATGCATTCACACGAGCATCTGTGCCCATCTTGTGGCTAAAGCCCCCACATACCCGTTTGATCAAACCGCGCCGCTGTTTGCAGGCGGCACGGCCTGTTCCCGCCGCACGACGCGCTGCTGGCGGAGCTGTTGGGCCGCCGCGGCAGCCACGCCTTCGAGAAGCACATGGCGGGCGCGGCCAGCAGCCACCAGCCGCTGTTGTCCGGCGGCTGGACAACCGGCGACGCCGCCTGCCGTGCCGGCCTCGACCTGCGCATGTTCTACCAGGTTGGACCCCTGTGAAACCCTTGGTTTCTTTGAGTAAGGTTACTATGTCACTGCTTCTCTGATACATAATCATTCGTCCTTGGATAGATTCGCTGGGGCACACTGGCCCCACTCCAGTCATGCCGAGCCCGCAAGGGTGCCCATGGTGATGAGTCACGGCTTTTGAACCTAAGCCTAAGCGGTAGTGTTGCGCATGCCGCAGGAGGCGCAGCCGGGCGCCGAGTACGGCACGCTGCTGGCGGCGGCGCGCCTGGGCGAGGCCGCCTCCATCGGCGTCGGCTGCTGGGTGCGCATATTGCTGGAAACCCTCTCTCAGAACATGCATGCATTGCCTGATGCCCGGCTCAGCACACTGCAATGCTCCGCCTGCGTGGGGTGAAGGCTTGGAGCTGCAAGGCGTTCTACGCACAGTGCGTAGAACGCACTCAACTGATGTGGCCTCAACCGGACCAGTGTCAGCACACCTTACATGCTCACATGCAGTCCCACTGCAGCTTTGCACCGTACTGCGCCACTCAGGGTTCAGAACTGCATCATATGATGCAGTCATGCAAACTGCAGCCAAAGTTCCGCTGGAAAATAAACAGGCGGTGGCGCATAGCGTCGGTGTGGAGTTACTGCTTGTGATGTTGAATTGAACTCAACGATCAGCAGCCCTGCACCCGCCGCTCGCAAAAGCTACACCTGTGCAACAGGTGGCGGTGCGTGCCTGTGCTATGGTGTCGCTGCTGGACGAGGCGGCGGCGGAGCTGATGGCCATCGACTTTTGACCCGGCTATGTTTCTGCTCGAAAGCAGGTGTCTGCGCACGGCGGCGCCGTGGAGTCTCTCCTGGACGAGGCCACTGCGGAGCTGGCCAAGATGGAATGGGCGCCGACCCTAGCAACCTTGGAGGCGGCGTTCAAAATCAAAAAGGCGGTGCCGCTCAACACGACACTGCGCATTGCCTGCGAGATCGCTGAGACGCGCGGCGTGCGCTGCTGGGTGCACGGCGCCATCACGGACGAGGCTGGGAAGGTTACGTATGCCACGTGCGAGGCGCAGCTCATCGACCTGGCGCAGCTGTGGGCGGGGTGATGCGGCTGCTGTGCCCACAGCGGCAGAGGGGAGAGCGGATGTGGCTTGGGGACGGATGGGCGGCGGCGGGCATGGAGGGCCCGGCAGCTCTGGGCGGGTTCGATCTTGCGCAGTGGAAACTCGCATGCATACATCAGATTTCATTGTCAAGCCATTTTGGTAGGTCGACCCAGTAGCCAGCTACAGGCTGGCTCCGATTTGTACGACTTAACAAGCTACTCCAAGAGTCGAAATTTCCTGGAAGCCACTGCTGACAACATGTTTTTGTGACGACAGCAGCAGTGAATTATTAGTTGGTCAGCATGAACGAATCGCCCGTCTCGGCTGACGTCCCCGTGAAGGATGGGCGCCATCACACACGATTTCGCAGAATGGCGCTCTCTTCACCAGGCACTCTGGATCTGGGGGTCTCGTGGCCGCTGTGGGAGAAGCCCAACGGCACGTTCCTCAAGGTGGGCTCCAGAACTATCCCTTTCGGGACTGATCCGCAAGTGGTCAGCGCCAGGTAGGTAGCAGCGCCAGGCAGGTAGCCGACAGCAATGGTATGCACGTGGTGATTGTGGAACCGTTCTCCACCCGGAAATGTCGCTTCTGGCCTGCTCCATGCCCCTCTGGCGCCATGATTAGACACGAACTCGAGGCGAAGACTCTGGAGTCTGTAGGCATCCTGACCGCCCCTCGCGGGCAGATTTTGCAGCTTCCAAAGCCGGCGGCAGGTGACACATGTACGGCCGGCCTGGCTTCCTCTTTGGTTTCGGGAACTACGCTTCTGACGAAGTCTCGCAACAGCTTCCCCATGCTGATTGCCCAGCTGCTCAGCTGAATTGTGCAGGCTGCTGGCGCTGTGGGCCCTGTTGAATGCCCACCATTCCAAAACTCATGTGCCGATCAGGTTCACGTATTGCAACCGCACGTATTGCAACCGCAGGGATGCCTGGCGGAGTTCTTCTGCACAAGTAAGCTACTGGCTCATAACTGCATGGTGAAGCAGTGCCATTTGCCCCCCGCCGCAGCAGTCATCTTCACGGATCCAGGTGTCCTGCACCCTACCTGAACATCAATGCTCAGCTCATCAGCGGTCTGTTCGTGTGCAGCCATCTTCATCTTTGTGGCGACCGGCGCCGTGGTGTTTGGGTGCCACAGCTCCGACACATCCACCACGGCGGCGTCTGCAGCAACTGGGCAAGTCGGTGAGTAGCGGAACTGGGATGAAGACAAGGCCGTGGTCGGTTTTACGTCTGCAGAGGCTGTAGCACGAGCTGCGCAGATATGTGCTCGAGACTAGATTGAAAGGTTCTTTAGGACGCTCGTCAGCAGTATGAGCTTGACTTGTGTCACGCAGCGGCGCCTGTGGATTGTTTCCTCAACAACTCCCGGGTGCTGACGATCGCATCCGCCTTCGGGTTCGCGATCTTCGCTCTGATTTACGTGTCCGCCTCCTTCAGCGGTGCGTCCCGTGCACTTCAATTCCGCAAAGCGCACTCCAGTTCCGTGACGCACGATTGGCTGTTTGCGGCGACGCACTTCATTCAAATTAGTCTGCGATGATAGGAGATGGCGTCATCAACACGGCGGCGCATATTGGAATCATCTTCCATAGTCTGCATGTTACGGCATGCAGGCGGCCATCTGAACCCGGCGGTGACCCTGGCCTGCCTGATCTCCAAGAAGGTCACCCTGATGCGCGCCGCTGCCTACTGGTTCTGCCAGCTGGCGGGAGCCGTCCTGGGCTCTTCGTTCGTGTATGCAGTGAGCTACTTCCTCCACTAATCATGTCGCATGTTGGCGGCTGCCCCGCTGCGGTTCCCCAAAAGCCATCACCTGCATGCGCCAATCGTATTTTCATCAGCATTGAGCTGCCTCGCATGCGGGCAGGATGGCAGTCGTTGCTGCAAGGTGCTCTGGATGCACACGAGTGCCCTTGCGGCGTCAGCAGCTCGCAGCGAACACTCGGCAGCGTGCACAACGCGACGTGTGCACGTCTCTCCCTGACCTGCATGCAAATGACAGCTGATGTGGCCGAAGGAGGCCCATCATCCAGCAGCTGCCGTCCTCCCATTTGTCCTGCCGCTGGAGACCGAATCTGGAGACCGGCGTGAAGCTGGACGTGTCACCTGCAGACGGACCGCACGGGGTGGCACGCGGCGAAGGGCGGTACCAACCGCCTGCTGGCGGGCGTCTCCCCGGCTTCGGGCTGGCTGCTGGAGACGCTGCTGACGATGCTGCTGGTTTTCACCGTCTTTGCGGCGACGGACACCAACCGCGCCAAAATCAGCGCCCACCTGCCGGTGCGCGCACGTCTGAACACAATTGAAACAGCGCCTAGGGCTCGATTTTCTGCTCAGGGACGGCCACGTCAAGTCGAGTAGCAGCCGCAGCAGCGACATCGACCCTGAAGGAGGACGGTGTTGTCTCAACCTGTGCAAATGTGTCATTGTTGCAAAGACAAGGTTTCAAGCATGATCGCGCAGCACGCTGAATGTGGATATTTGACGGTGGCACTCGAGGTCCCTGCTGTGCCGAGTCTCCCATTTCTCGCTGACTGCAGCCGCTGGCGCCCTTTGCAATCGGAATGGCGGTTTTCATCTCGCACCTGGTGAGCATCTCCTCACATGAAGACCCACATTAATATGTATCTGAACCCCTGTGGATCTGTCGAATGCCAATTGCTGCCCCAGACCCAAGCTATGTCATCGCCTTGACACACCTCGTGCACACCTGCAGGCGGCAGTGCCGATTGACGGCTGCAGCATCAATCGTAAGCACCCGTTGTGCCTGTGTGTCTGATTGGGCCCGCTTGCTGGTGCTCAGCAAGTGAAGGTTTTTGGGGCTGCTGAGTTGAAAGCAGATGAGCCACCGATCATGTCGTGATCTGGAACTTTGTTGCGCAGCCGCACGCAGTTTTGGCCCGGCCGTCGTGTCTGGTGTTTGGACAGATCAGTGGGTGCGCGCCACTGTCAATATTGCATAGCTTCACAGTCGTGTATTGGCATCGTGTGTTGTGTCGCTCGATGTTTCCTCGCTCTGTCTGACGTCCGCACCCTGAACGTATTTGACGAGTCCGGTGACCTTGATGCGGCACTTTCGCTTGACCGCAGATCTTCTGGGTGGGTCCATTCTCGGGCGCAATCATCGCCGCACTCATCTATGAGCTGTTTTTCCGCCCGTCCGGCCAGCCGCTCAACAGACCCACCCCTGCCTTCCCCAAGGCCATTGAGGTGCCTTGCCTTGCTGTCCCACGGCACTCCTCTTCCAGCAATTATGCGAGTTCATCGTGTGCTGCGCACTGTGTATGTGTTTATCATCAGCACCTGTACATAGGGACGGGATCCTTAACTCACGCGCTGTCGTGTGAATGACGTCTGCTGACTGTGCGCAGTACGGTGCCATTAACGGCAACAGTGCGGTGTCCCCTGACGGCGTGCCGGGGACGACGAGCTTCGAGCAATCATGTAACGTATGAGGGTCCGCAAAGCCCTCGCTGCCCACGACGCTGCAGTATGGGGAAGCGAGGCACCGCGAACGGCATAATCAGCCCACCGCCTCGCCCCACCACATCGGCCAGCCTCTGGATTGGCCCTACTGAACAACGGCTGTCTATCGAGATGCAGTCGTCCGCTAACAATGAATGACGTGTCCAACTGTCTGCGCCGTTCATGACGGAGTCCGCGCCGTGCATGACGGAGTCCACTCCGTCATGATTTGTGGCAAAGTAGACGCCGCCGCCAATGCGCCGTTTGCTCTATTCTTTGCTCCTTGGTTCCAATTTTGCTTTCAATGTTTGGGTGAGTCCGTTCTGTACTTGTAGGCGATTAGCTAGCGTGTGTCGACACGAAGATCAGTTGTGCGTGGTCTTGTCCTCGGTATAAGAAAGCAAACATGCTTGGCTTCTGGTGAAAAAGTGCCGAGGCACCTCTAAAACCCTGAGTTTAACAGCCGTAACCAGCAGCTTTCCGGAAGTCGACAATCTCTGACCAGCTGTTCACGGTCACAGACGTCATAATCTCATCTGCAGCCTCAGAGATTCATCCACCAAATATTTACAAACGTCACGTTCGCGTCTGACACCGGTGTTCGCACCGTCTTGCCGCTACAGTAGTCACCTGCCGTTCACAACCGCCGGATCCCCAAGGTGCAGTTCCCGTTACCGACGGCGTTCAGCTCGCTCGTCCCCCCTTGAAGCGCTCGTCTCTTAATGTTTACATACAGGCTTCAACATGAGACCTATCGGGGTGAGTCCGCTGCCGCTTCGAGGGTTAGAGCATCCGGTTCTGGGACGTGCCTGGGCGGCTGCCTTCCAGCCGACCCTGAGCCCCCACTTGTCTCCATCTAGCGGCTAATATTGTATGAAATCAACGCTGCGCTTCATTGCACGAGGCTCGCCTGCTGCATCGGCCCACTCGCTGGGTTGCTGGGTTGCTGAGCAAGCGAAAGCAAGGACGGCACCGCGGCCAGGACCTGGCAAGTGTCTCAATGTGGACCGCTTGTCTGCTGCTTATCCTCCGACACGCCTCGCAGCCTCCATGCGTTGCGAGTGTGGCACGTGGCAGCCTGCCAACTGCACGAGACACAGCAAACACTGGCAGGTGGCAGTAACTCAGGGGGAACTCATGTGATTGCGCAGGTTCCTGATCACCGAACCAAATCATGGGTGTCAAGGAGGAGAAGGCTCGCCAGGTGCGAACTCATGTGCACGCGCCTGGTCATGCAGCAAGTGCTGCGGTGCCTGCCTGCATACCAAATGCACACGCCAGTGGCACCGAAACACCTGCACCAAGCAGATGACATTCGTGAACTGCCACAGCACGAAGCTGACCAATGGCGGCCCCACATCACTCCAGATTGCATGCGTGTGCAAACCCGCTGCATGTCCCCTCAGCTCACGACAAGTGGCCTGCGCGCAGAGCTGCTGGTGCTGGACAGCCACTGGCCGCCAGCTGGCGCCCGTAAAGCCCACGCGCTGCCACAAGAGTGCGCGCCTCGCTGACGGCGCTGCTGCTATGGCACTGGCAGCTGAGAGTTGCATTTGGGAGAGCCGCAGCGGTTTTGCACGACTGCAGCTGCACATGCGTTAATAACTGGCCTGACGTGACATCTGAAGAGAGTGTCTCCCTGCCACCCTGCAGTGTTCGACGAGTCCACGGCGTTCTCCAAGCGCCTGACCAGCTGCGAGCAGCAGATCAAGGCCCTCAAGAAGGCCACTGACGGTGAGTGTGTCATGGCGCCACAGCCACTTATTTCTTGCGTCGCAGCAGTGGCGACTTCGTCTGCAAGCACGGAGCGCCGTACCCCTTCAAGATGTTGATGGATGCATGCTTTAAAGAGGTCGATTCGATCGCTTCGGCTGGATTTTTCCGGCATTTTGTAATGCGCAGGCCTGCTGACCATCTCGGAGAAGGTGCTGTCGCAGCCGTTGCCACAGGTGCGCACTCACCCTGCAGCTCCTCCCCCTTCTTGTTGCTGCCAATGCGGCGCTGCAGGCCTGCGCTTGATGCACCTGTCGGCCGGCTCCCTGAGGAAGGGCAACTGCAACAGGCTCGCACGGCTGCCGCCTGCAGCAGCCCGCCGTTTGCCGTTTTCTCACCAGGCAGTGCGCACAAGTCCACAGCGATCAGATGATTCCGACGTGCGTTTTTCCCGCCACGCTGCAGGTATGGGATAACACGCCAGAGGGCGCGGTGAACCCTGTCGCGGGCACCGGCTCGCCGCTCATCAAGGCCGGCCAGCTGCAGCGCTCGCACGTGAGTGTCCTGCATGGCAGCAACAAAACTAATGCTTATGTAACAAGCGCAGTCCGGCTGCCTGCGCTGCTCCACGGGAACGGCTGGGCAGGCCGCGGGCGCTGTATTGTTTTGGAAGTACCCAGCCGCCTCACATGCCGCTGCCTTGCGGCTCGGCCCATTGCACAGCAATACTCAGCCTGCTCACCGCCAGGGACTAGGCAGTGGGCAGTTTGGAAGACGATCCAGTCAGGATTGGAAGCTCACATGGCCAGCATTTGTGATGCTGAGCGTGATGTGCGTTCGCTGCGCAGAGCCTGGACATGCAGGCCAAGGTGTACGACCCCATCTCCGGCTGGCAGCACGAGTACACCCGCATGAAGGTGCGCCTGCGGATTCGCCGGCGCGTGTGCTGCCATACATGTCATGTCTTTCATCCGGCAAATGGTGGTCACCTGCTGAGGCGACTGGCGAACGAATGGCAAACCGCCTTGCATCTGACTGTTTGCGGACCGCTGCCGGGCGCGTGAGGCTGCATTTACAGGTGACCTCATGCAAAGACGACTTGTTCACCAAATTGCGCAGGCCCGCATGGCGGAGCTCGACAGGCAGAGCCTGCGCCTAGACGCCGCCCGGCGCGCCCACTACAAGGTGACGCATTGCATTGAGGCGGGTGCGTCCGACTGCTCATTGCCAGCGTGCCTGCCTGAAGCCTTTCCGAAGCTGCGCTCTTGAGCGTTCGCGCCGCACGCACGAGGCAGACAGTATCCGCTGAGACAAGCGAAACCCAATCATCGATGTGGAAGACAACATCAGTGTGATGTGCCGTGCATCATGTGGCGTGCAGGGCGCGCAGAAGCACCTGAAGGAGAACGTCATGCAGGCGGACAATGTGTCGGCGCGCGGCCCGCAGGAGGAGGAGAACCCGGAGCTCGTCTGTGAGTCCACCTGCTTCCAGCTTCCCTTGTGCACATTGTTTTTGTGTCTCTGCCGACCTGCACAGTGGTCTCCAGGAGGAGATCCCAGAGCCCGACTGTGAGTCCCCCTTCCTGGCGTGGTCTGTTCTCCCTGTGTCTCCCTAACGATCTGCTGAATGGCCTGAAGGAGCAGCAGCACCCGCCAACTACCTGTGCATCTCTGCCTCGACTGCTCATGTGTGCAACACAGTCAGCGCTGGCAACCGCTTCACTGGGGGAAGGCGCTACTGCATCCCGTGTTTGTTGCCGCTTCTCTGGCTTATGCAGTCCAACTTGATTTCCCTGCAGCGACGCGCACGGCGTTCATCAAGATCGAGAGCGACGTGCACGAGGAGCTGATCCGCCTCGCCGACAGCGCCCGCAATGTGCAGGTGCGTTGCTGACCGCTCTTCCACCCTTGCCGGCCTACCCATCTGATGCCTACCCTGTTGCTGGATCCTACCCTTGTCATCTCAGGCACCGAGGCCACGAAACTGCAGGCACGCACATTGCAGACGTCCGCCATACCTTCATATCATCGACGCTTGAATGCCCATCTGCATACCCATCCCCGTTTTTCATTTTCCTTCCCTGCAGGCGTACCTGACCAAGGCGGTGGAGTTGCAGGCGGACATGTCGCATGGATCAGTTCCCTCAAGCTTATTCACCCAATTGTACCCTGACTAAACCCCGCCTGCGCCGCTGCAGGCGTACCTGACCAAGGCGATGGAGCTGCAGGCGGACACCACACTGCGCCTCTCCTTCTGTTCTGTGAGAGCCTGAATATGGATATCCTCCCTATTTTGTCGCAGGCGCACCTGACCAAGGCGATGGAGCTGCAGGCAGACACGCCGCCCCTCCTCAGACCCCTAAAACCTGATTTTGTTCAGATTCTTTCCGCAGGCACATCTGACCAAGGCGATGGAGCTGCAGGGGGGCACCCTTTGTCGCTCAGTGACCGAAAACCTAAAAACTCCGCAAACCTTTCATATCCCGCCCCGCAGGCATACCTGACCAAGGCGATGGAGCTGCAGGCGGACACGCTGTCCGCCGCCGCAAACACGCACGCGCAGCCGGGCTTCCACGGCGAGCCCGCCGGCTCCTTCCGCGACGAGCGCGCCAGCGGACCACCCACCAAGCCCGCCGGCGGCGTGCAGACGCTCTAGGATGCCCCCCGCAGCTGTGGTGTGGCGCAGCTGTGATGCCCCGCTGCTGCGGCAGTGACGGCCCCCAAGACGGGCGGCGACGACGCGTGCGGCACAGCAAGCCCACTGCCGCATGGTTGGGGATGGAATTCTAGCAGGCTACCGTGGGGCATCACCTGGGGACGCGCGTCAGGGAATTGCAATAGGCTGAGCAGCCGGCCTGGCGTAGCTGTGGTGCTGGGGCGGTTTCCTGCTGCAGGCCCCACGGCAGGGCAGGTGGTGGGTTGCGCAACAATGAAGTACCCGCTGCATTTACTGCAGAGCATGTTGTGAAACTTATGGGTTTCTGTTGGTCGTTCTGCGTGGGCTGGGTGCTGTGGGCAGACGTCCATGTCACGATGGCGTTGTTGCCTCTCCTCGGCCCGCCGCCACTGCAGCAGTTTCCCTCTAGATGGTAGACATCAGCATTTGTGGTTTGTTGGGCACTTTCTGCTGCCGCTGCGGCTTTGCACCCTATTTCTGAGCTGCACCTGTTGTCGAGGGCTGCCCTGGCAGCTTATTGCCGCCAGGACATCTGTTCGTTTGAAGACTTACTGCATATTATCTAGAGGTACCTGCCCTATGCCACATGTAGGTCTTATGTAGGTCTCACACCTTGAAAATAACACATGTTGGAGATGCCGACTGTGAAGCTCATCCCTGCGTCCATTTGTACAGCGCGGTTCATGACAGCGTCATTACGGAAGCAGATGCAGGTCTTCTTGTCCTCTAGAGACTTGGTGGTATGCGGGTGACGTACGTTCTCATGACTCACGCGTGCGACCAGACTGTGCGGCACTCCCAAAATTGCCTTGCGGCAAAACCTCAGAACCATGAAATAGAAATGTATGCAGCAATAAGCCGACTCGAGCGTCCCCAGTCCCAAGCCAAACCACTGTCATTCCCCGGACATCCAGAACATTGCCCCCACTCTGCAGTCCCCTGGGTTGCGTGCCCACCACCTGCGCTGCGGCGCATGTGCACTGCTCGCCCAGCCCCAGTCGTTTCAGTCACAGGCTGCTGCGAAATGTCAGGGTTTATGTTGGGGCTGCGGCCGCCATTATTCCCTGTCCCGAGCAGCCCTGTAGGTGCACGCTGCACCGCGCCTTGGCTCGCTGCCACTGCCGCGCGGCTGGCGGCTTGTCGAGTCGCGCCCTTTCCGCTCCGTCCACAGGGCACAATGCCGGCTCCTCGTTTGGCTGCAACACTGAGTGCTAGTCCCCGCAGTACTGGCGGGCCGCTTTAGCAGCGGCGTACGCCGCCGCCGGCGCCGGTGCTGCCGTGTGGGCGCCAGCATGTCAGGCCGCTGGCCTTGCGCCTACTAGTCCCTGCGACCCAGGTGGTTGATCTGGCCATTGAAGCGCGTGATGTCGGCCGCCGCGATCTGCGGCGCAGACATTGAATCAAAGCTCAGTCCGTGCCCAAAAGAGAGAGGGGCGAGAAACACGCAGGGCTGCTGGCAGGGGCGCATGGTGCTTGTGGGACAGCCACTCGAGCAGTGCAGGCGCTTGCGGCACACCTGCCACCTGCCGCAACACACCAGTCCCACAGCCTCGACATTATAGTCGTGAAACAAGACCCGCCAAGGAAGCATGCTTCCAGACAGTCTTGAAGGGGTTTGTTGTAAGGGTTTTGTCAAGGCGTGCCTCAACTATGAAGTAGTCGAGCTTGTCGTGCCGCGCCGAGAATAGAATCCGTCAAAGCAGGCTTCCAGGGTTCTGTTAATCATTGTCCAGTCAGCTATCGTTCAATAAACGTGCCTCGATGATGGAGGAGTCGAACTGGTCGTGCCGCGCCGTGGCATTGACCTTCTGTGCCGCCTCCTCGAACAGCGCGCCAAAGTGCGAGCCCTGCGGCATGGAATGTGCGGGATCAATTAGGGGTTTGGACTAGGTCGCCCGCTGGCAGCCTCGGCCAGCGATCGACGATTGCGGCGCACACGAGGACGGCTTCTGGATGGGGGGGACACCTTTCGCTCTCACAGCGTTCCAGCTACTCTAGCGCAGCTCAACCCTCCAAGCAACACGCCTGGCCGGACGACAGGCGCGGGCTGCCCCGAGATGCCCACCGCCATGCAGCGCCCGGCACTGCTCTAGATCCTTTCGCGAGGCACAAGTTGCGCAGGCGCAGAAGCCTGTGTGACACCCCACCTGGCCGGACGACAGGCGCGGCTGCCCCGAGAAGCCGACCACCATGCAGCGCCCGGCGGCGTCTTTCGGCCCGTAAATCAGGACCGGCTTGGCCTTTTTGGTCTGCTGGAAGCGCGCCGCGTGCAGGAAGGTTGCCAGCTTCTGCAGCGCCAGCGGCTGCGTCTGCAGCGGCAGGATTTGGCAAGAGTCAGTTATCAGAATTGAAAATTTCCAGGCTCTGCAATACGTGCAGGAAGGTTGCCAGCCTCTGCAGCGCCAGCGGCTGCGTCTGTGGTGGCAGGGGAATTACAATATCAAAAACATTGATTCAGGTTTATGTTTTCGTCCGTTGGATGCGCGCCACGTACAAAAATGTCGTCAGCTTCTGCAGCGCCAGCGTCTGCGACGGCAGGGTTTACAGAAGTCAATATTCAGTTTTCTTGCTCTGCTAGAAGCGTGCAGGAAGGTCGTCAGCTTCAGCCCTGCCAGCGGCTTGCGCTGCAGGATGAAGGCAGCTGGAGTAAAGCCTCCGTGTCCAGAACAAGATGAGCTGTGCCAAAACCGAATTGCCAGTGGCGGCACTGCATGGGCGGACAGAACCAACGGCGCCCCACTGCCTTTGCTTGTGAACGCCAGTAGAGTGAGGAGGCACACCAAAAAGTGCTCATATAGCAACGCACAAAGTTGCAGGATTACAGCCGAGGAGCAGCCACTCACGATGAGGTCGCGGTGCGTGATCTGGGCCTCGGACATGTTGAAGACGCAGTGGCGCCTGAAGTCCATGAACAGCCTGCGCTTTATGAGATCGCCCCCGTCCCTGCGGACGAGCAGCATCATCTAATTTAACCACATGGCAGACAGGCATTGTACTGCCACGGTTCCCGATGCAGTTTCGGAAGGCGGTGCAAAATCCTGAATCCAGCGGCATCCCCGCTGGCCACCTCAGGTGACATGCATGCGCAGGTGCTGTTGGCCGATGGAACCAACAGAATCGTCTGCATGGGCCGCAGACATCCGGCAGCACCAGCAGGAACAGCTCATACAGGCAAGAAGCAGAAGGTGCAATCTGACGCATTCGGTTTCCAGCAAGCGCACTTCAGCACGGCTTCCTGCAGCTTCTTGGCGAGCTCCAGGCCGGAATGCATCGTGCCTCCGTCCTTCTCGCCCAGCGCCGCCCACGCGCGCCTGTGCGGGAGTTTGCGATTCGTTAGTTTACGATTCGTTAGTGGGAGGAATTTTCAGGAGAAGGGCTGGATAGTGAGCAGGTTTAGCGACTGTGCATCGTGCCGCCGTCCTTCTTGCCCAGCGCCGCCCACGCACCATTGCGCACGTGCAGGGTTATAGAGTGTCGACAGGCGGAGGGGAGGAGGTTTGATGACATGTGCATGGTGCCGCCGTCCTTTCTGCCCAGCGCCGCCCATGCGCGCTTGCACAGGGGTTGGGGTGCATTAGAATGAGCAAGAGAGCAGAAGCGTCTCGGAGGAGGGGAGCAGGATTTTAAGATTCAGTTCAGGCGTCGCTGTCCTTCTTGCCCAGCGCCGCTCACGCGCCTGCGGGAGCGCAGGGATGAGGATTCCTTGGGAGTGGGACATGCTGCGAGGAGGGATGAAGGACACATGCACCGTCCAAAGTGTGCGGAAGGCGATTGTATGCTGACACATAGTTGATTGCGCTGTGTGTGAACCATCATGTAGCGCACCAGAAGCGGTCGCGCGGGGTGGCCTCATCGCCCGGCTTCAGCGGCAGCTCCAGCAGCGCTGTCAACGCAGACACCACGTCCGAGGCCGATAGATACGCCGCCTGCAGCCGCAAACAGGGTGTTGTGTATCCTGTCTTGTGGCTCTGCGTTCCGATTGATGGGGTCAATTTAGTCAGCAGCAGCTCCAGCAGCGCTGTCAGCGTGGACACCACATCCAACGCCGCAAGATATGCTGCAGGAGAGACGCGGTTGCGTGTTCTGACGCGCAGCATCTCAAACGCAGCAACGTATTGAAATATACGTTGCATGGTTTGAGATGCTGCGCGTGATGAGGCGGATTTCTGCAGTTGCACGTCAATGTGACTGCTGCGGCCAGGCCTTCTTGGAGAGCGTTTTCAAGTGCAGCTGCGCACCCGGTTCCAGCCGTGCTGCAGCTCGAAGGAGGGGAAGGCAATCTCGGACAGGCCGAACATGGGCGCGTGCTTGCTCAGCCGCGCCGGCAGCGGCTTGCGGTACTTGGGATTCATGTTGGCTGCGGTTTCAGCTCTCGAATTCTCGGATTCTGAATCAGGATAGACGCTCAGCACCCCAACGAAGCAAACCAAACACTGTCCACAGCCACTGTGACGACGTGCCATGCCAACAATTGTGTCCTAGTTGATGCGTGTTAGGGCACGAGAAAAGGGCGTACTGTATGTGAGGTTGGCCTGGTGCAGGGGGGTGCCGCACTGCACGAGGAGGCCCTGCAGCGCCTGCTCGCCGTGCTCCAGCCACGTCAGCAGCCGCACCGCAACATAGGAGCTGTGCCGCAGCGCCTCCCAGAGGCTCCAGTGCCGCAGCAGCCCCAGCCGCAGGTCCTCCAAGGCCCTGCGTGCAGGGGTAGACTCTGAGTGTTATGCGTATATAAGGGAAGGAAGGCTGGTTGGGCGCAGCGCCGCCTGCAGGCTCCAGTGCCGCAGCAGCCCCAGCCGCAGAGTCCTCCAAGGCCCTGCGTGCAGGGGGAATACTGTGAAAACCATGGCACGAACTAGAGAAGAAAGGCTGATTGGGCGCAGCGCCTCCCACAGGCCAGGGCCGCAGCAGCCCCGCCGCAGGTCCTCGAAACCCTGCGTGAAGGGTAGGGTTGATGAACATGTATTTCGGAGGCAGGCGCATTGTCCCACAGGATCCAGTTGCCGCAGCACCTCCAGCCGCAGGTCCTCGAAAGCCCAGCGCAGAGGTCATGAGTTTCGGAGTCTGAGTCAGGTGGGATGCTGAACTCAGGCCTGCTGCTGAGGCGGGTAGAGTGAATGACCTGCGACCTGCCGTGAAAAGGCAAGGGCCCCATGCTTGTGAACGGGGACCGGAGAGCGGGGACCAGAATAGTGCGACTGCGCAGCAGGCTGCGGTCTATTGAGCTTGCTGCGGAGGTCGCCAAGCAGCAGGCAGCACGCGGACTGGGGAGGGTGGCATGTGGTCGGGGCACAGCGCGGCTGTGCAGGGGATAGAAGGGTCAACTCGGTATCCCCTGGGTACAAAGATGGGTGCACGCACTTGATCTGGAAGTGCTTCGGGATCCGGATGGTGGTGGTGGCACCGCTGTTGGGATCTGTGACCGACACCTCCTCCTCGAATTCCACATCCGCATGGTTGGCCACCTGTTTGCATTGACAAGAACACAGCTGAACATGTGGGGGTTTCGACATAGGAGAGACTCTGATGAATGCCCGGCACTGACGCCTCCTCCCCGAACTCCACGCCAGCATGGCTGGCCACCTGGGTATGTGCAATATGAGTTTTGTTCATGCATATGGACCTCCCGCCAGATGCGCCTCCAGCGGGCCAGGCCGAGAGGCGCTTCCAGCGCCGATCCCTAAAATGATTGCGGCTGGCACACAGGTTGCATCTCACAGGCCACAGAAGTGAAACGATGCATGCGCACCTCCGTCTCCAGCTGCATGACGGCCTGCAGGTAGCGCTCCCTTGCCACGTGCTGGTGCACCAGCTGGTCCGTCACCCCCACTATGTGCAGCCTGCACCATGAACAAGAATTGGCCTTTGCCTCTTGGTTCCACACACAGAGCCGGACAGTCATTTGGTGCACCAGCTGGTCCAAGCAACAACGCAACTCCTTGCTTGGCTGCGAGCAAGCGCGGGTGTGTCAACTGCTGCGTCCATGACCACAGAGAACCTTCCTATCTGGTCTTGTACGTGTTTACACCGCGCGCCCCAGGGGCGTTGGACGTGGGTCCCAGATGCCCAGGGTTCAAAAATAGATATTCAAGAAGCAGGGTTGCTGAAAAACTCCCCGCGATAGCAGGCGGTTGTCGTCCAGGTGCACCGCATGCGCCCGGCACTACAGGATGCCACCGGCAGTGTACGCCGGTGTGTACAAGCGCACACCGAAATAAGAGATTTGAAGAAATCTCACCACAGCAGGCGGTTGTCGTCCAGGTGCACGGCATGCGCCAGGCTGTACAGGATGCCGCTGGCGGGCTTGCCCCAGTAGGTGCCGCGCTCGTAGTAGTCGATGCGCGCCTGTCAGTCAGGGATGGAAACGTTTATAAACAAGACGAATGTCGACACCCTTTGCACCTGACTACACAGGTAGGCAGTTCGACAGGCGACATGTTGAAAACCGAAGCTGTTTCAGTGCAAGTCAGGTGGAACTCTAGTGCAGTCTCAGTAGCAGTCGATGCGCGCCTGCTGCCTTCTGTCCCGCTCCGCCTTGCGCTGCGCGCGCCGAGAGACGGGCGGCGGCGGCGCCGTTCCGTCCGCCATCCGCTGCCTGTAGCACGTGCTGGAAAGTGAGCTTGGCAGACAGAAGTAGATCTCCGGCTGCAGTGCAAACGTACTGGCAAACCGAGGCTGTGCGGGCATCTTGCAGCAGACGCAAGTAGGTACGGTTGATGCCAAAACAGGGGGCGGAGAAGGCCAGGGGGCAGCAGGGAGGCAGGTGCTTTAGATTTCGCGCAGCTGCGCACCTCTGAGCCGGTGGCTCCTCGTTCTCATCGACGCTGTCAAATTCGCTGTCTGCAGCGGCAAGAGACACACGGTCAGCTTGCGCAGCCACAGTTCATCCACAACGTGGGCTTGTAGGCACGACAACACCGCAGGGCACTGCAGCAATATGGATTATTGCTGCACAAGAGTTCACGGAAGGATGACGCGAAGCCCTTCCAGCAGGTTTTCCGGCATGTTCTGTGAGGCTGTGAGATACTGTTTCCCTTTTCTTACCCACTTGAGTTGGAGGAGCCCTCCGCGTCTGACGCGCACAAGATGTCCTCCGTGGCGGTGCCTGGTCCGCGTCATGCAGGACTCACAACTATCACTTCACTGCTATCATGCTTCTACTTGATGAAGTCTTTACTGCTGGAATCCTGAGCAGCACCTGAGTCGGAGGAGTCCTCCCCGTCGGAGGCGGCCGGGATGTCCTCCGCGGCGGTGCCGTCGGCGGCGTCGTGCAGGAACAGCGTGTCCGTGTCGGCCGGGTTGTTGTAGGAGTGGTGGATGGGGCGGTGCGAGTCGATGACGATTGCGCGCGCCGCGTCGGGCAGCTCCAGCATCGCCCGCAGGTCCTCTCCGGCGCCGCAGTTGATCAACATAACCGTCCGTGCCATCTGCAGGGTTTGACATTTTCTCTTTGCTTTCACCGGATTTGTTTGGGGTTTCATAGGCCCGCGCGCCGCGTCGGTAGCTCCAGCATCGCCCGCAGGTCCTCCCCCGCGCCCCAGTCGATCAGTATGACCGTCCGCGTCATATGCGGTCACCCAGGTTCCAATGACGTCAGAGGCCTGTGCTGTTGCTGAATGACTCCAGCATGGCCCACAGGTCCTCTCCCACGCTGCCGTTGGAGCCATCTGCAGATTTGGAAAGCACAAGCGCGTCACAGGCAGAGTCAATGAAATCTGCCAGCATACAGGCCTTGGCACACCCATTGAGCCTGCACATTGGCAGCGGCAACCGGCATTCGCAACGATCGCCGTGTGGCGTGTTCGACGTGGTGCGGTCCCACCTCCGACATTTCTCTGCATGCGGTCCTCTGCACTGTGTGCGAAATGCTGGGGCTGACATGCACGAAAGTCGTTGCCATACCTCGGGGTCTGAGAACTCCTGCCGGCAGATGTCCTGCATCTCTGTGTAGTTGGACACCGGGTAGATGGTGAAGTACACGCTGTGCGCCCGGCATATGGTCTGCAGCATGCATACGTTCCAGTTTTCAACGCATCGCGGTGGTACAGCATCTGCTCCATGCGAGCGGAATATCATGCCGGCCAGCAAGGCCAGCAGCGCCCTGGAATGCGTCAATCGCAGTCGTGCTTGCACGTCGTGCTGCAGGTGCACTCTGTCCAGGGCTGCAAAGGCATTGAGGGGTAGCCCTCACCTGTAGGATGCGCGTCGCGCAAACTGAGTCGGCTTCGCCGGTGGACACGAACACCAGCAGCTTCTTGTCCTCGCTGGATGCCAGGTCCTCCCGCAGCGCGCCGTCATACAGCTCCTCGAACTGGCTCGGCGCCACGAGCATTGTGCGCCGCCGCTGCTTGCCTGCCACGCGCTGCCGCCGCCACGCTGTCTGCTGCAGGAGCCCGGCAGGTGCGTCGCATCAGCTCAGCTGGCGCGACGCGGCATCGAGTGCCGGCGGCCCGCCGCCGGAGCCGGCAGGCTGTGCCTGCGGAAAGGTCTGGCCACAGTACGAGGCGCTGCCGCACGGCTGAGAATTTGAAAGCAGGGCAAGCCAGCTGGGAATGCCCAGGGCGCCCTTGCTGCAGCGAGACGTGCAGCGGCAGCTGCTAGCTTCCACCTGCGCGCTGTGTCGATGCGGTGCTGCCTGTGCGAGCTGCAGAGCACCAGACCAGCCGATGTCAGAGTCGTTGGCACTGAATGTGAGGCTGGAAAGACAGAGCAGGCATTGAGTTTCACAGCGGTATTGATCACGCATTTCGCATCGCTGACGATCAGCACCAACCTGTTCAGCCGGCCACAGGTGTGTCAGCGGCAGGCTCGGCTGACAACGCAAACAGCAGAACTGCCTGTGATGGCCTCTGACGCCTTGGCTATCGATCCAATGCGATGTAAAGTGACTAGTATCCTATTGCATAACTTCGGGTTTGCAGCGAGTTGTGGATTTGATGCTGCAGTCAGCCCGAACACCGTTGACGACGGGCAGAAAGGCAGCTTTTCGAGCGGCCAGTGATGCAGCCGGGCACACAGTCTGCTACGCTGACATACTATGCTAAAGCACAGTGCTGCTTGAGCTTGCCAATGCGCGAATGCCTTGCGAGCCCTTTGAAACTTCGAACCTCCCGCCACGTCAAGCCACGTCAGTTCGCGAAATTCAGGCAACAGCGTGGTCACAATGCAGGACTGGAGTCATTGTGCACTGTGCGCAGCACCGGTAAGCGAGCTTACGCAAGTTCCGCCGCGATCGCGCTCGCGGTACTGCCGCTTGTGATCGGTGGCACAAGAGCCGCGTCTGCGTTCTGCTTCTTGAACGCGGCGTGGACACAGCACAAGTCACTCAGCACTATCTCATCACTGCCAATTGGCCTTGTGACCTTGTGTCCTCTGGCTCGAATCGATATTGCTGCACCGCAGCCAGGTAGGCAGCGGTGCAGCTGTGCCTGAGCACAGGCAGCGCCATCGCCATGCGAAACGGCTGGAACAAGCGGCCGGAGCCGCTGCTCAACACCACCCGCCCGGTGGGCGGCCTGCCCGCCCTCGCGAGCCGCACCGCGCGCCGCGGCGCCACCGCGGCCGCCGCATGGTGGCTGTCCAAGCGCGGGTGGGATGCCTTGTTTGCTTCAGTTGAGGTCCTAGTCTGTTGATATACTGCGCGAATCACGAGCCTCAAGGTGCTGAAGAGTCTGTGCCATGCTGCAGGGCTGCGTGGCTCGCGCTGCGGCTGGGTGGCGTCACCATGTTCACTCAGGCAGTCTCAGGTGACTAGATTGCACGCGGACGAACGCAGGATCTTGCGCTGTCTCTCAATTTTTTATAACGAGGGTGGACAAGCTGCTTGAATACCGGACTCAATTTGTGACCTGCTACTCGGCGTGCGATTCAAGGAATCAGGCACCCGCCACAATTTTATCTGGCTCATGCCCGAAGTCTGCGCTGGTCAGTATATGATGTGCCACCTGGCAGCCGACCCAAGAAACCAGACACAGAAGACGGTATGATGTGTTTGCCTGCAGTGTGGGGTTGGTACGTCCTGACAGCGTATTTGGCGGTGCTGGCGGCGGACGCCTCGTGGGGCGCGCTGCAGCTGACGCGGCCCGCGCTCAACCCCGCCTGGGCGGCCGCCAAGCTCGACGAGAAGCAGGTCGGTCCGCTTCGAGATGCAGGCCCTGTACCAGCATTCCTGCATGCATGTGTGGTGCACATGTATGCAACGCGTCCATGGATGCGTTGCATGCAGCCATATGTCCGACAGGGACAGCTGGGCGTTCCAATTTACGCTCCAGGCGGCAGGCAAATGTGCAAACAGCTTCAATGTCCCTCTGCGACATTCCAGGCGGCGCTGTGGGGCCTGCCGGCAACTGCGGCGGCGACGCCGCCCAGGGCCGCGGGCGCGGGGCAGCCGCAGCAGCAGCGGCAGGTCCAACAGCAGCGGCAGTTTCAGGCTGTCACGCCGCTGGCAAGTCTTTGCTAGATCTAGAACGATGCATGTGTCTGCCTGCACCCGCCGCTCAATTTCATGACAAGTTGCGGCCCTGTGCACCTCGCCAGAGCCCTTCCATAAACGTCTGTGCACGTGTATTGGTGCAGAGGCCGCAGCGAGTGGCCAGTACACCGCGCAGCGGTGGCGGGGCGGGCGGCACACCCGGTGAGCAGCAGCAGCAGGCCCAGCAGCAGCTGCAGCCGGGCTCGGCGCCAGGACTGGGGCAGCGACACGCCTCGGCGCCGCGGTCGCCCTACGGCAACGGCAGCAGCCCTGTAGTGACCACCCCGGAGCAGCTGCAGCGCTACATGGTGCGCCTTGATTCGCAAAACCTTCAAGCTTAAAACCCTATACACCACATCGGCGCACGGTTGGTCGTCCTACGGCAACGGCGCCAGCCCTGTGATGACCGCCCCGGAACCGCTGCAGCGATGTATGGTGCGCCTCCCCCTTGCCCACACACAGGCTGTCTGCCTGCGTTTTGAGTCTGGAAAGCAGCAAACGCTGTGCTTGTCCAATCGAATCTCTGCCTGCACCATCATGCAGCCGAGGCGCGATAGCTCACACCACGAGCCAACATAAACACACCAACTGTAGCGCCGTGAAGACATTCAGTGCTACCCGCCAACAGCAGGCGTCCAGCGAAGGGTTGTCTCTCGTGACACAGGACGCCTTCGATGCCGACGCGGCGTCGGCAGAGACACCAAAGCTGGGCTTTGGCGTGTGGTCCTTTGGCGGTGAAGGTTGATGTCCCTTTGGTTGGTGACGCAGGACGCCTTTGATGCCGACACGACGCCGGCAGAGGCGCCGGACCTCGGCTTTGGCGCGTATCCGTTTGGCGGCGCCCCCGCCACGCCGCAGCCCTACAGCAGCTCGCCGTTCGACAGATCGCCATCTGGGCAGCAGGTGTGCGCTGCTTGTGTGGTTTGAACTGCTGCACTGCCAGCTGCTGGCATTTTGACAAATCACCGTGTCCCTCCATTACTGGCGAACTCTATGAAAACTCAGATTCTCTGGACCACATGTTGATGGAGCATGAACACCGAAAATGTACTCCAACGTGCAACACAGGACACAATGGACACAAACAGCTGATTGCGCGTGATTGGTCAACGACCGGCTGAGCGTGCTGCTGGTGTGCAAAGATACCTGTGGAATGTCATACACTTGTACGATGTCTTCCGACCCCCTCGCAGGAGGGGCGCAGCCCCGCGGGCCTTAAGACGGGCGTCGCAGCGCCGACGTACCGGCCGAGTGTGCTGCCGGCGCGCGCGGCCGGCGGCGGCGCTCGCGCGAGCCGCTCGGGGCGGCTGCCGCCATCGGCGCCCGCCGCCGTCGCCGCGGCGCTGCACCAGTTGGTCACCGACCGCCGCACCCTGGAAGTGCGCAGCTCAGCGAAAGCTTTGCAAGTGATAGCAGTCCTGCCGCTGTTGACGCTGCCGGCGCAGCGCTGCACCTGCTCAAGACCCAAGCACCATGCTGACATGCGGCAGTGCGTTCAATTGCAAGCCGCAGGTGTGAACGTTGAACTCATATGCCAATACTCTGCATCGTTTGTTCCCAAAGGAACACTGTAGATGTGCATGCAACAGGTGTGGACGGAGCGATTCCGGGAGTGGATGGCGGCGCATGTGCTGCAGCCGCTGGTGCGCCTAATGGACCGCGCCCACCGCGAGGTGCGGGTTTTAGGGTTTTTAGAGTGCTAGGGTTCAAAAGCCCGCTGGTGCATGGACCGCGTCCACCGCGAGGTGCACGCCCGTTGAAGTGCGTTATGAGCTCAAATAGAATATAGTTCCGCGTCTAACAAGCCGATTCGGCCGAACTGGCACCGTTTGCCTCCTGAGCCTCTGGTGCAGCCTGGCGGGGACTCCGAAAACTGCTGTTGCCACCTGTTGCGATGTCTTCTGCACATCTACCACAGACGCTGCCAAGGACAGACGCCCTACCTCAACGCGATGGCAGCGCCAGACGCGGCAAGTCTGGCGCCCGCTGAGGCCAAGAATGATGCCCCGGCGCACAGGTCATGGAGTCCACGGCGGCGGCGGGGTGGCCCGGCGTGCAGCTGAGCGCACTGGGAGCGGCGGACGCCGCCGCCGCGGCTCCTGCGTCCCGCTCCGCGCCCGCGGCCTCACACGGCGCTGCAGCCGACGAGGACATGCTGGTGGGTGCCAAGCTCCACTTCGAATCTGGGTTGCTGATCCAGTAGTAATGAGTCATGTCGACGAATTGCATCTGCCACAGCCAGAACCCGAGACGAGCGTGGCAGGAAGGCAGCACTGCTCGACATCGTGGACGAGCTTCTGCCGCTGTGTTGCTTTGCATCCTGCATACAAGCAGGTTCCTCTGACGCCTCTTGGTTGTTGACACCCTTGGAAACCCTAAACGCAGGTGCGGCAGCTGCGGGAGGCGCTGCGGGCGCGCGCCGCGATGCCGCCCGCCAGCGCCGAGGTCAACGCCGCCCTGCAGGTGCTCCTCTTCCCACAGATGCGATACTTCGTGAGAGCGGCAAACTGCAACTTTAACACCGACTTGGCATCTGGCATGATGCCGTGGCGTTGTTCGTGGGAGCGTTGTGCACGCAGCATGCCGATCCGCGACTACATATGAGGGAACGCATTTTCCATCGGGCGTGATGTTGTTTTCGATTGTGCGGCACAGGCAGGTGGATGGCTACCAGCAGCTGGCGGCACTGCTGGCGGGTGAGGCGCCGCGAGTCTGTCCTCTGTGCATATACAATTATGTCAAAGTATCATTTAAAATATGGTTCTATCTCGGCGCAGGCGGTGGATGGCTACCAGCGGCTGGCGGAGCTGCTAGCGGGCGAGGCGCCGTGGGGCCCAGTCATTGTGTATGCATGACAACACAATATCAGCATATATCGTATCATTATTTGCGCAGGCGGTGGAGGGATACCAGCGGCTGGCGGCGCTGCTGGCGGGGGAGGCGCCGCGGGGGCTGCTGCCGCCCGCGCCCCGCGGCTACCTGCCCCTCCGCATCCGCCAGCTCGCAGGTGCGCTGCTCACGCAATGAGCTGGTCGCGGAAAAGAAAGCATCATATGACTGTATCCAGGGGACTTCCATCAGCCCGAGTGCTGCATGCCTGCTGGCATGGCTTCCAGTTTGTGTGGCCAGCAACAAACCAATAATGACCACAAACCGATCCCTTTCCTCGCGCCGTGCAACCTCAGCTTGCCTGGTACTGTTGCAGAGGGCACGTGCATGACGGCGTTCACCTGGAACGCGGGCGGCACGTGGCAAGGCCAGGCCTGGACCGGCGACCTGCCGACGGACGCCGCGCTGCTGTTCTACCTTTTCGCCGCTTTCCTGGACGCCCCCAGGTCAGCCCTGCCGCTTCCTTCGCCCTCTCAATGGACGTACGCCCACACGTTCCGTGCTGCCTCAAAAGCAGAGAGCGGGGCCTGGCGCAACCTCTTGCCATGTGCAGTTTTGTGCACCCGATAACACATGTCCACCGCAAATGCAGGTGGCACTTCAATGGGGAGGAGGCGGCGGCAGTGGTGGCGGGGCCGCCGCTGTTCCTGGGAAGCCTGCCGGCGCGGCAGCCGGAGCACTTCTACGCGCTGCTGCCCTTCCGGCCCTCCTCCCTCTCCAAGGTGCTGCCCTGGCACGCGCGACTCGCAGGTCATCTGTTGTGAATCACCTCTCTGTCGCACGGCAAAATGCACTTTTTGAAATCCTCCACAGGGTGCGCCGGCGGTGCTGGCGGAGCTGGGTTCCTGCGAGACGCACTTCACGCTGGTGCTGGAATACACATTTGATGCCGAGCAGACACAAAACATATCATGAGTTTCGCCACAGGGTGCGACGGCGGTGCTGGCGCTGGAGCTGGGATGTCGCGAGCCGCACTTCACGCTGGTGCTGGAGGGGGAGCCGCTGCTGACGTCCGCCGCCCACACCGCGCCCTTCCACATGCTGCTGCTCCTGCTGCACGTCGCCAACACCGAAAGCGGTGCGCGGGGGACCCCACGCGCCGGCGCCGCCGCTCCACTTCACCCTGTTCTGGTCCCTTGGCATATGTCTTTTGTCATGTCGCACCTGTGCTACGCCGATGCAATTGCACATCCCCCTTCATTTCCTCGGCCGCCGCATCTGACTGGCAGCCTCGCGTCGCTGCTGGTGGCTGACAGTCATTGGGTGCATGACACGCAAGGCGGTGCATGACATGCAAACATGCTGTCTGCGAACAACTGTGTCTGAGCGCATGCATCCTCTGCTGCAGGGTCGATCGGCGGCCGCAGCCTGGAGTACCTGCGCCTGGCGCCGGTGCTCCGGCCTGCAGGACGCGTGCGCGACCTGTTTGCCGGCCGCTGGTTCGGCATGTGGACCTGATCGCGCAGCTTTCGGCGTTCTTGGAGCTCGGCTGATAAAAGTTGTTGCTTCTTTTGGCGCTGCTCATGAGACGACAGGGCATCGGTATGGCATGGCGTGGCGCGCCGGTATGTGCTGCACACGGTATCTACCGTCACATTGCCACGAGGTCGGCTGGGCCATGCCCCACTGCGGGACAGACCTGGCATTTCCTTGTAAGAGACTGAGGAGTCTAAATCTTACTTGACGCCCAGACTAGGAGACACAAGTCAATCTACAGTAGACATACCGTCAGGTCACGCTCTGCAGATGCACCGTGAAGATGCACTGCAAAGGAGCGTGCGTGTAAGACATCGATGTCATGATATCAAGACCGAGCAAGCCATGATATCAAGGCTTGCTCGTTCCCCAGAGTCGAGAAATGTATGAATGTGCGGGGCATGATGCGGGGCGTGTATGAATGATGCGGGGCATGATGCGGGGCGACAGATTGTGGAGATATGCAGCAAAACCGGCACAAACCTACCTATGTGAGAGAATAAACAGTGCCGTCAGGGGCAGCAGTGCTCGGCGGGCCAGCAGGACATCACTGAGAGCGAGCGCCGGCGGTAGTGCCGCGAGGCAAGCAGCAGGCTGGGCCAGCACTCGGCTGCAGCCCGCCTGTGCGGCGAGGGTGTGTGGTCCCTTGAAACAATGGGTGGGGTGGATCCACTCCGGAGCTGCCCCAGGACCACACACAAAGGGGGGTTTGAGCTCTATAACCTCAGCGAACCGCACAGGTGCATGTCAGGAGCCCGCGGGCCCGCGGGAGCGCGCACCACAACAGCACAAGTGATCAGTATGTAGGGCCAATGCCACGAGAAGCTGAACTACACCACAAAACAAAACCACGACCTGCAAACAGAACCAAAACCCACACCAGCTGCCAGGCGCCGCCTGCCGATCGAACGCCTGCCGAATGAACGACCGCCGGGTCACATGACAACTTGCTTTTCTCGACATTACGTCCCAGGCCCATCGATGCATGGACACGAATAGGGGTAGCGATTTATGCTGCATGGCGATAGCGAAGGCTGGAACGACGCCGGGTCACATAACAACTTTGCTTTTCTCGACATTACATCCCAGGCTCATCGATACATGAACACTAGTAGGGGTAGCTATAAGGCTGGAAAAGCGAGGGAAGGCGGCAAATGACGGTAATGCTGCGGCGCTGTCCAGCCCA
>JAABUL010000553.1_pt1 | contig 79528 bp, 151 predicted proteins | sample 5559151 | NCBI WGS metagenome assembly JAABUL01 (sample SAMN10711876, study PRJNA513368) | rock metagenome | isolation source: Antarctica rocks | place: Antarctica: Victoria Land, Pudding Butte sud
TTCTCAAGTGCGAGCACACTCGAATTGACGGGGAAGTCCTACTCAAACATGTACGAGACCGCGCAATGTGTGAAAGTGCATTGGCAGCAGCGTGTCGAAAGGCTCGTGGATGGTAAATACTTCGTGATTGGCAGAAGTGGGCGAAGTGCCGTGGGTCCGCCGTCTTGTCTGCCATGGCGTCCGCCAGCCCCTGGCATTACAAGTGAAATGTTGAGAAACTTGGTATGATGAAATACACGTATTCGATTGCTCGAGTTGAGTGGACGCCCCCACCGCCGCCGCCACCTGCTGCAGGTCCGCCATCTCACAAGGCGTCGTGCACTTGGTCGTTGATATTGTAAGCGCAGAGGTTGTGCCAATGCACATCTGCAGGGCACACCATTTGCACCTTGCCTCGGTTGGCTCATTTGCTGCCAGCACATCTCTGCTCCGGGTCAGTGTGCAGCATTTCTAAGGCGCCGCTTGCAAATTGCTGGGTGGTTGGCAGTTTATGTGTTCCTAAGCACAGCTGCACAAGCTGCAGAAGGCCAGTGCAACTGTGTTAAAGTTCACAGGTCCTCGCTCACCTGCGCCTGCTCCACCTGCGTCCTCAGGTCGTCCACCTGCGCCTTCAGGTCGGCCACCTCCGCGGCGTGCATCTCCACGTAGCCCTCTGTGACGTCCCGCTGATCCTGCAGCCGCTTGGCCAGCTCCGCCGCCTCGCCCCGCAGGTGCGCTGCCTCTGCCGCAGCCTGCTGCGCCGCGGCGTCCTTGTCGCCTTCCAGGCTCCGCAGCCGCTGCTCCGCCTCCCCCGCCGCACCCTCGTGCTGGCGCCGCAGCTCGGCCGCCTCTGCCGCGGCCTGCTCGGCAGCCGCATCCTTCGCGGCCTGCAGCTCCTGCAGGCGCTGCTCCGTGGCCGCCGCCGCGCGCTGGTGCTCCGCGCGCAGGTCGGCGGCGCGCTGCTCCGCCTCGGCGGCCGCCAGGCTGGCCTCGTTGCGCTGCAGCTCCGCCTGCTGGTGCAGCTCGTCCACCTGCACAGAATCCATTACCCCAGTTCCTGTTCCATTTCATCTTTGGATTACCATCAGAGCCGATGCGGCAGATTCGTGCCTGGACGCCGCATACTTGGCCTCAGTATGCATCACGTCAACCTGATCGTGCCGAACTGTCCCACCATTGCCCTGTTTGTCTGCGTAAACCAGCCAGCAATGATGGAGAACGTAAAGCTGTATGGCACACCTCCTGCTGGTGGTCCGCCGCCGCCTGCCGCGCGTCGGAGCGCATCTGCTCCACCGCAGCCGTCGCCATCTGCCCCTCCTCCCGCACCTCGGCCAGCCTGCGGCGGAGCTGGCCCGCCTCCGTGGCCGCCGCCGCCTTCAGCTCTGCGGCGTCCTCTGCCGCCTGCGTAGCGGCGGCCTCTACATCCGCCTGCTGCTGCTCCAGCTGCTGCTGCAGCAGCTGCCACCCGGCTGCTGCAGCCTCCGCCGCGGCCGCAGCTGCCGCCTTAAGCTCTGCGACATCCTTCGTCGCCTGCGCAGCGGCGGCCTCTGCATCCGCCGCCTGCTGCTTTAGCTGCTGCTGCAGTGACTGCCGCTCGGCCGCGGCGGCCTCTGCCGCGACCGCAGCTGCCGCCTCGAGCTCTGCGGCGTCCTCTGCGGCCTGTGCGGTGGCTGCCTCCGCCTCCGTCACCTGCTGCTCCAGCTGCTGCTGCAGCAACTGCCGCTCGGCCGCCGCGGCCTCTGCTGCGGCTGCCGTATCTGTTTCGAGCTGCCGGGCGCGCTCCGACGACTGCTGCAGCTGAGCATCAAGGTCGGCTGCACGGGCACGCAGCTGGTCGAGCTCGGCCTCCTGCTGCGCCGCAGCAACGCTGCTGCTGCTGCGTACAGCTGCCAGCTCCGCTGCCATCTGCTCCGTCTCGCCGCGGGCTGCCTGCGCGCCTGCCTGCGCACAGGGTAGATATTGCAGGTGACTCTCCGAGGCAGGCATGCATCACCATCCTGACCATTGCCCCTGCAGCGTTGCCATACAATGCATTGCAACGAACCAACAACCCATAGATGTGTGACGCGAGCTTGGGGCGCACCTGAGAGTCGTTAAGCTCTGTCTGCAACCAGCCGGCGCCCGCCCGCAGGGTATCCACCTCAACAGCGTGCTGCCCTCGCAGCTCAGCGAGCGCGGCATTGTGCGCAACGCGCAGCTGTCGCAGCTCAGCCTCGTGCGCGGCAGCCGCCTCAGCGACAGCGCCCTGCAGCCGCTGCACCTCAGCTGCGTGCTGCTTCGCCAAATGGGAGAAGCTGTCCTCTGCCGCACGCCTGCAGCATTACATACCCCTCGAGGAATGGCCATAATGGATAAGAGTTTAAGGCGGGAAATCTGGTCTTGATGCCGCAGCACTGAATTGCGGCACTGCTGCAGAGCTGGCTGTGCTTCCTCACCTGGCCTCGGCGACCTTGGCGTCTGCCTCCTGCTGCATCCGCTCCAGCTCGCGGGCGAGAGTCTCCCCCGCCGCCTTCAGCTCTGCTGCCGCCGCATTGGCATCACGCACTGCCTGGTCCTTCATGTCCCTGACCTCCGCGGCGGCCTTCTCGGTCGCAGCCGCGGCCGCGTCGCCGGCGACGGCCAGGTCCCGACCGGCCTGCTCCAGCTTCGCCTCCAGCTCGGCGACGTCGGCGGCGGAGCGCTTTGTGGCATCTTCCAGCTCCACTCGCAACCGCTCCTGTCGTGACGACATCGAGGTGCAATTTTGGGGTTGCGTCATCTGGACCTCGGCGCCGGAGGCTTGGTGGCATCCTCAGCTCCACCTGCAGCCGCTCCTGCAAAATGAGTATCCGGCTGCCACCGTCCAGCAACGATAGGCGTGCCACTTTGCACTTGCAGCAAGTTGTTGATGTTCTTTCAGAAGGCGTGCCGACCTGCAGCTCCTTGCAGTGCTGCTGCAGGGAGGCGTGCGCTGCCTCCCGCTCTGCGACGGTCGCCTGCGTTGCCGTCAGCGCCGCGGTGTGCGCCTCCAGGTCCGCCAGCAGCTGCGACCGCTCCTCCTTGTGCTTGGACGCCAGTTGCTGCGACTCCTCCTGCGTGTTACAGAGGTGCATGTGGGATTTATTGCGGAAAAGTGCACATTTGGGAGTCAGAGCGGCGCATTGCGGTTTGACTCGAGGGGTTGTCCGTGGTGCTTCCCTCTGTTTGGTGGACCAGAACTCCAGGCCACGCGCGCAGGCATGCTGCTCGAAGGCTAAAACTCCATTGGATGTCAGGTGCTCGCATGCAGCCCCTATTGACGAGGCTACAGTTGCTGCACAGATCTTTTTGAGAACACATCAGCACCTGGGTCTGGTTGAGGCGCGCCGCAAGGTCGGACTGGCGCTGGCGCTCCGCCTCGAGCTCCGCCAGGTGCTCTGCCAGCGCACGCTGCTGCGCCGCCATGGCGGCCTGCTTTTCCCGCTCCAGGGCCTCCATAATGCCCTCATTCGCCTGGCGCTCCTCCTGCAGGCAAGCAGACTCGCATAAGGAACTAAAGGTCACGAGCCTTTGCAATGTCCTCCGAAGCATCTTGTCACTGGCAGCATTGCCAGATACATCCGCCAGTCATTACAGGAGCTGACATCATGGCACGACTGTCCAATTCGGTCTGCAGGAAGGCGCCTGTTTCTGACAGTCCGAGGTCTGCAGGAAGGGGCAGGTGCCGTGACAGGGTTCGTCTTCTTCTTCTGCTGCTGCTGCTGATGCAGGGTTCTTCTTTCTTCTGCAGCGACAATGAACCCACACACCTCAAGGCGGCGTTCCAGCTTGCCGAGCTCGGACTCCTTGGCGATGAGGCTGCGGCCGAGGGCGTCGGCCTTCTCCTCCTGCTCCGCCATCTCCGCCAGCAGCTGCTGGTGCGTCACCTCGTCGTCTGTCTTCTCGTTCACCACTGCCTGTGCAGAGGAGCTGATCATCCAGACGCTGCTGCAAGGATTGGGACGGCGGGCTGCATTCATGTGGCTGCGTTCGTGCGGCGGGTCGTCGGTACGCAGAGTGTCAACATGCATCGCTTCGGTCAACACCGGGGAGCGAAAGATGCGGTGCCAGCCAAATCACGAGTCGGCCCTTCATCTGCAGCCGCACCGAGTTCTCGACGAACATGGCGCGCGTGCCGAACTGCAGCGACTGCAACGTCTCGTCCGAGTGCTCCATGGCCTCAGCGACCGCCACCACCAGCGACGTGCGCGCGTTGCCGCCCAGCGACTCCTGTGACACAATATGGCGGTCCGTCAGTGGAGATGATGAGGTGCGAGCGCACCGTTACATTCGAAAAGGGATGTGGCTTTGGCAGCTCGGGCAAGCTCTGCAGCTGTTGGTTCAGCTCATCACGATCCGCCGCTGCACAGACGGGTCAGGACCCTGTCCAGCCTGCAGTCTCAGTTTTGCAGTCCCATGAATTGGGGCAGCAAATGAATCGTAGAAGGTGGCGATAGCACCTTGAGGAGGCGGGTGAGCTTGGAGTCGCGGTAGGGCGCGTGATGCGCGGTGGCGGATGCGCGGGCATTGATGCACATACCCAGCACTGTCAGGCTCAGGTTGATGGCCTTTGCCTCGTTGGCGCGCATCCCTGCAGCGTGCAGCGCAGGCATGTCATGGGGCTGGCCATTGACATGTTGAATCGTGTTCGTGAGTCTCGAAGCTCAGGCTGCAATCTACAGAGCTGTGCGCTACCCTCCTCGGACCGTGGCACAACCTGCGGTCTGACTGACAGCCTGGGTGTGGGCTGTAGGCAGACAAACGGGTGCTCAGCGCAGAGTCGAAGCATTCTGCTCGCGCACAGCAGGCAAAGTCCAAAGGCAATCCAGGAACTTGTAACAACTTGTACCTGTGGACATGGACTTCTTGAGGCGCTCGCTGCCGGCAAGGTCCACCATGTACAGGCGGCCGACGTTGGCCTTCATGGACACATTGTCAGCGCCGGTGGCGTTGCCGGGCGAGATGACGGCGCGCTTGGCCACCGTCAGCAGCACCAGCGCGTGCGAGCGGCTGGAGTGCGCATTCAGCTTCGTGAAGGCGTAGTTCCTGCAGGGCAGGGGCGGACGAGTCGGCTTGGGTTAACTGCAGGGCCAATGTGCAGGCAAATGTATCAGACAGGTTCCTTTCGATAAGCTCACACGAAATGGACGCCATTACAGGGTTGCGCAGATACCACACCGGCTGCATGTGTCCCTGCTGCATGCTTGTGGCGGCCATGGCGGCCATGACATCAGTCGTTATCATCCTCTCGCGACAGGCTGGGCGCGCACCTGTTGCGCTCGCCAAGCTTGAGCAGCTCGAGGCAGTCCTCCAGGCGCGTGACCAGCACCTCCTTGAGGCCCGGCACATAGACGCCCTCCTCAGCGCTTTCCCGCAGCGCCAGGTCCCCCGACTTTGGCTGCAGCAGGTCCTGCAATGCAATGTGAGCAGCCGAGGTTTCAGACGAGGTTGCAGGATGTGTGATGCTAAAGTCTGCAGTATGTTTGCATGGTGAATGCACAGCAATCCCAGCGCAATTGATGCCAGTGAGCTGACCCCTTCGCTGTTGACGCTGTGCAGCATCCAACCGAATTGCACACTGCATGACAAAATCAATGTGTATAAGAAGGAGCGCACCTGGATCATCTCCATGTAGATCTGCATGTAGGACATGTGCACAGTGTAGTGGTGCACCGGGTCCGCCTTGATCTCGTTGAAGATGGCAGCCGCCGCGCGCGGCATCATGCCGATGTTGTCCGGCGCCAGACTCGACAGAGTGAACGTCTTGCCCGCGCCTGCCCGGGGAGAGCAGCGCACTGAGTCACAGCATCCCGCATGACGTGCGGCAAGTTTCTGATTTCAAGAAATGACCAGTGCCGCCGTGCGTGGATGCGCAGCCCGCGCGGAGGCGAGAATGCAACCGCTCTGTAAGCAGGCTGCAAGCTGCAGGATGAGACAGTCACGCACCTGTCTGGCCGTAGGCCATGACGGTGCCGTTGTACCCGTTGAGCACGTCGGCGACCACGGGCGCGACGGCGGCAGAGTACACGTCCGCCTGGGTCGACTCCGGCCGCAGGACCTCATCGAAGTTGAACTCCGTGGTGGGAATGATCGCCTTCCTGCGCGCATGCGCAAAGTTCGCTTCATTCAAACATCGTCATGACATGCGTATGCATGCACATGGCTCAACAACAGTGCGAAGCTGCACCAGCGCTGAGCCACTTGATGGGCCGCGTGCCGGCATGGCGCAGACGTTCTGGCTGTCTACAGCAGGTGCCAAGGCGGGATTTAGGCACAAATTGGCAGGGACAAGATGAAGGAAGGCCTCACGTGCGTGCCAGCAGCACATGCTGGCCGTCCTCGGCGACCTGGATCGCGCCGCCTGTTTCATGCTCCTGCGCTGGTCGTAATCGGACCACCACCTTGACCCGATCTGCATGGCATGGTGCTGGTGTGGTCATGTGCGTTGTCAACTACCTAGAAGGTAGCAGGCTGTGAGCGAATTCTGATCGCCTGACTTTCCTCAACACGCAATGATGTCGATGGCGGCCAATGCCATGCAAGGCAGAGGTGCGGCCATGCTGCGGCGTGAACATGCCGGCGCTTTGCTTGATTAGGCTGGAAGCCCACCTTCTGCTTTGACCTGCGTCGTGCGCCGCAGAGGTGGTGTCCTGGGCACGCCGCTGTCTCCATCCTCGCTGAAGCTGGGGCGCCGGCTGCTGGGTGTGCTGATAGAGTCGGCGTCTGCGTCAGGATACACACCGGCCCATCCAGGCTTGGAGGTCCTGGCCAGGCTGCCTGATGACGGGGTCCTCCGCGGCGTGCTGCCCTGTGATCCAGGCCTGGAGTGGCTGCCGGAGGTGGACGACACAGAGAAGAAACTCTTCTTCGAGCCCATCTGGCAAGCTGGCTGACCAGAGCTATTGTCACACTGACTCTGCCTGAGATCTACTCGGATGCTGCAGAAGGGTTCGATCGAGCTACAAGCTTGATCAATCTCGGCACTGCATGCACCGCTATGGGGTGCGGCCGCGGGCCTCCGAGTATTCCCGATCGTCTCGAAACAGTGCAGAACCAGTGTCCGATAAAAGCTTGCGTACCACAGGACCGCCTGGACCCTGATCGCAGCCGTGTCACAATCTACTTGGGAGGCTTGTTACCACATAAACACGCGGTCTGACGCTGAAACATCTGCACAGCAGCGCGGCAAAGTGTACGCCTTGATCAATGCAGCTTTCGACACAGGGCCTCCACATGAACCCAAATTCGCTAATCAGATTGGTTCGGATCATAAGGGCCTTTAATCAGAAAGGCTCCTGTGGCGTGCCGCTGGTGCCGATGCTGCCACAGCCAAACCCTTTTCAGCTTCCAAGCGGACGCCCGCACCAACCTTTGTGCTGTGCTCACACGCTTGGAAGATGCAAAGGAATGCAAGACTCGGTGCACTGCTTCCAAGCAATGCCGCTCAAACCCTGCCAGACTTAGTGTTGATTAGACTGCAATTAGCGAAAACCCTCTGCTGCGCATGCTGTCCCCAGGTGCCCATTTGCTCGAGCCATTCTGCGACCAGCAGATTGCCGCTAGCGATTGCGGGACCGAAGCAAGCCGTTTCAGCATGGTCGAAGCGGCGATGGCCTCCGTTTCGATCTGCTTCATTAAGAAACTGCTCGACACCGTGCCGCCTTCACAGCACTGCAGCCCTGCCATCCTCACGGCTGCTCGTCTCGCTGCTTCGCAGCTAAGGATGTATCGAGCTGGTGAAAGCAGTGACCCAACGCCCGCGCTAGAAGCGGTGCAGGATGGGCTGATGCACATGCCGCAGCCCCATGCTCTAGACGACCAGCTGTACGCCGCTATGCGGGCAGTGCTGCAGCGGCAGGACCGTGTCGTCAGCCGCCATTTAGAGGACACAAAGCGCCTGCTGGACCTTCTGGAGCGCATAATGCGGCTGCAGAACCACTTCGCCGACTTCCTCCGGAAGCATGGCTTCCCAAGCATGTACATCGTGAGCACGGCGTGCTGCATGCACTTTGCTTGGCTGCATCAGCGTTGTGTCCTTCTAGACACGCTGCCCATTATTTCCTGTCGACACTTCTGTGCAGCGCATCCACGCGGTCTCATCTCTGGCTGCGCAATGCACAGGGGAGGCACCTGCAAGCGAGCAGGGAAGGCCGAGTGTCGCAGACATACGTACGAATCGTGCTCCTGCTGGAGAAAGTTCAGGCGGTGAGCGCCTGAAATCTGCTGAGCATCATGCACAAAAGTGCGAATCTGCAGTCCCATGAGCGGATATGCAGGATGTGTGCATCTGATGCGAGCACGACAGTGTTGCAGCAGATGCTTCTGCTGCTCTTCGAGATGAGCATCGTTAGATGATGTGGCAACAGGAGGTGCGGAGCAGCCTGCGGGAAGGGCGCACACGCTGGATGCATTCCCAAAAGCTGCAGTGCATCATGAAGCAGCAGGACCGCCACAACTTCTCCGACGAGGTCAAACTGTGAGTCGAACGTGTTCTGTTCGACTCTCGCATGGACAGGTTGCGCTCATATCACATCTCGATGTGCTTCTGCAGCCGCCATCCACCCCGAGATGTGCAGTACCTCATCGGCACTCTTGTCAGGCTGGACAGCCTGGACGACCTGGCGAAGCTGCTGCATCCGGCCTGGGGCTACGAGGACATCCTGGTGTGCACGAAGGCAGAGGGCCTCATCGCCGGCGCGCTCAAGTTCCGCCTTTCGCCATGGTGGAGGCATTACCGCCACTGCAACGACCACGGAGGCGAGCTGTGCTATAAACTTTTACCCTGGGTCTATCCAGCTGTGACTGTTCCTCCGTCTCCTGCAGCCCTGCTCTCTGTGTGTGGTCGCTGAGTACTCGCATAGGTAGCTTGCCATATCCGAGTCTGTGGTGGCTTGTTTATCACGAGGGCCTGCCTGTGGACATCAATGCTGCTCCTCATGTGTGTATGCCAGGTGAACACGTCCCCGACATGAATCCCTGGGACGTACTCGAGTTCGAGCGCACCGGCGCCATCCTCGCCATCGTCATCGTGGAAAATGAAGCCATGTTCCATGTAGGTGCCGTCGTGCACCTAGTGCACAAATGCAACCATGCGCTGCGCCTGGCTGGCGACCCCATTGCATGCGGCCACTGACCGTCTGCACACTTGTGGGGGGTCTGTCGCAGGGGCTGTTGCCGCTGGTGGACAAGCTGGGCATCGTCCTGTTGTGTGGCGGCGCAACGCCCGGCTCAACATCGCTGCGCTTCGGGCAGGAGCTGTGCGACTCCTTCCCTGGCATCCCCGTCTACGGTGCGCACAGCATCTGAAAAGAAATTTCTGCAATGGCAGCAGCAGCAGCATATCTGTCGTGGCTTCCTGTGGTCAGCTCTCATTTCACAGCTGCATGCAGCACTTGAGCTGTCAGGCGGCATGTGCTGCTGGCTGTGTCTGATCCCCAGGCTCGCAGCTCACTTTTGCTGCTGCTATGTGCACTGCGGCAGCACAAACCGAGCTAACTGCCTTGCTGCCCACGTGGTGCCGAAGTCGTAGGTTTTGTGTCAAGCCAACCGCCGTTCCTGCAGCGTTCTCTGACATGCCCCAGCCCGTGAAAGGTCGAGTGTGCGCCAGTCGCGCCTTTCTCAACTTCACATACGGCACGAGTGCTTCAACATCTAAGGGTTGCGCTGCTACCCGCAGGCTTTGCAGACCCCAACTATGGTGGTGTTATCTGCATGAAGCTCTGGAAGCACGGCCGGCGCGACGCGACCAGCAAGTGAGTACTGCACTACTGCATGCGGTGAATCGATATTGTCGTCACTGGGCAGCCGACAACCCTTTCCCTCTCCTCGTTCATGTTGTGGCAGATGATATCAGCCCACTTTCAAGTTGTGGCGTGCCTTTCGCAGGTACGCAGTGCAGCGGTTGGTGTAACTAGGCCTGACCGTCGCGCACCTCGCGGAGTGGTGTGCAACCACGACATGCACACCCAATGGCGATGGGTACACCAGCAAGCTGCTCAACACTGCTCCAAGCTTTGAAGCTCTTGGGCTGCCTGATCTCGCCCGGGAATGCAACGCCCTGGCAGCTGCGGGAATCCACGGCGAGTTTGGAAGTCTGCAAATTCCTTCTGCGGCGCGCCTGCGGGCGCACCCAGATCTGCAAGGGGATGATGCCGAGCTCGCCTATGTCGTGTACCGCCTGCGGGGCGCAGAAAAGGGCAGTGAAGGCTAGGAATCTCATGCACTGTGCGAGCCAGGGGAATGAACACGACATTGTGTGCCTCTGATTCAGTGCAGTAGCTCAATCGATGTTGAGGGGTGACTCCAGGTGCTCCATCGAAATTGAGGTCTTGTGTGGGCAGTGCAAACAGATTATGAGCTTGCTGTGCTGGTGATGCAAGCAGCCGACTGCCTGAGTGCAATGAACATCCATCCAAGCTAGTACATGTGGGAGAAATGGTTCGAGGCCCCGCATGGGTTCTTGCGACACACACACACCTTCTGGTCATCACTTGCCTAACCAAGGGCACGTGCATGCTCACACGAGTTGCAGCTCGCAGGTTCGCCCCATTTCGCGTATTGCAGCCTGTGTCGTGCATCACTGACATTGAATCTCGGTCATCTTGCATCGGCCTGCCCCGAAGTGTGTCGGCATGGCGGCCCACATGATCACTCGGAAGGCTGCTTCCGTCGTGCTAGCGGCAGGGACAGCACCCATCGCACGGGCTTGCCTTGCTGCGCCACATCCTGTGCCAGCAGTCTACCAGCAGTCGGCGTCCTTCTGCAGCGTGGCTCAGCTCCGCGGCCCGCGCTTCGCACGTGAGACTTTGCTTATGGTGATGCATGCAGCTGCATCGTCGCGATGTCTGTTTCGGATTCGTATGCCACGATGCATATTTTGATGCTTCCGTGATGACACTGCCTCGGCATGCAACGCGGCAGAGCAGCCTCTGCTTGTCAACAGTGCAGCAACAGCGCTGCTTCACCTTCGTCTCTGTCCCGATCCTGCAGGCGCCTCCCGGACAGCTCCCGGCGTCAGGACTCTTGCGACTGCGTCCCTGGTGTGTGCACAGCCCTGTGCATGCAACACTCATGCTGCAGTGGTGCTGCTGCAATGCATATTTGGGCATGATCCCGCGGCTTGTGAACGCAGCCTTGCGAACATGCATCTCCGGACTTGCAGGTTCAAGAAGTGGAGAAGAAGAACCAGGAGCACCCGGTCATCGTGTACTCGAAGTCCTGGTGCGCATGTGCTTGAAGCACTGGACATCACCTGTTATACATGTTTCCCGGGCTGGCTGACGGCTGCCTTGAATTTTAACCAGGTGCCCATACTGCGCTCAGGTACGCTTGCCCTCTCCATGCTGGCCCTTGGCGCTCTCATCATTGTCCCTGCTGCATCGCTTACGGTCAGTCGCCGCTGTTGCCTTTGATGCCGCTGCTGAACATCACCAAGTCGCATTCTACCTGCAGGTGAAGGAGCTGTTCAAAAAGATGGATGTGGACGCAAAGATCGTGGAGCTGGACAGCGTAGTCGAGGGCGACGATGTGCAGGCACGCGCAAGACACACTGCTGCTGATCGCTTGTGCTGATAGGAAAGGAGGGCGTGGACACAGACATGTGCTGCCGTTAAAGCTGCTTCGCTCCAGCCATGTCTTGGCTCCCATGACAACATGCCTGAAGCCTTTCACAAACATATGTGCAGGCGGCCCTGTTCGAGATATCTGCCAGCCGCACCGTGCCACAAGTCTTCATTGGGGGAGAGTTTGTCGGCGGCGCGGATGGTGCGTCGTATGTGGAAGGGCTACATCATTGTTGCAAACCCAGCCTCGCTGTGCGGGGAGAAGTGCTTCAGAATCTTTTTCGTCGACTCGCAGATACACTGATGGAGGAGCACAGTGGGAAGCTCCAGAAGCGGCTAGAGAAGGCGGGCATCACGCCGAAGGCGTGAGGTCGAGAAAATTCTGGGGGAAGAGACTGTCATCAAGAGATTACTTCGGCATGTGGAATTTGACCCGTACAGCGGCATACACATGCTGCGGATTGTTCAGAACATTTGCAATGTAGGATGTATAAATGACCCCAGGTACAGAAAATCTGCTCTGCATGTCCAAACATGGCTGTCAATGCACTGCTGGGCGCTGTCATAAATTGCAGTAGTGGCTTTGATGATGGACCCATTTCAAATCAATTGAGTGCCTGACTACCTATCTGGCAGGCAAAATCTGAATGTTGTTGCAAAGCACAAACTACACGCGGCCTGGCAAACGAAAATCAATACTTGACGAGTGCATCTAAAGCACACTTGCGCCTCTACTGTACGCCCGCAAAGTCGGGGGAGGCAGGTCGCCGCAAAAGAATAGGGGTTCGAAACGACTCTTCAGCGAAACCACTGCCGCATCCAGACACAACACTGCGGCCCTGGCACTCGGCATCTGCACCACGAACGCCCGCCGGCGGCACAAGATGACCCGAACCAGACTTGCCGGCTCTCGTCACTGCCACGCCGAGGCCTCACCCCAAAACACCAGGAGGCACAGCGCCAGCGGCAGCGGCATCGTGACGAGGCCCACCTTCAGGAAGCGCATGAAGGACATTGGCACCCGCTTGGCGTTCAGCAGCTTGACCCACATGACGGCCGCGAGCGAGCCGATTAGGGTGAAGTTGGCGCCGACGTTGGACGCCGCAATGAGCGCCAGGTTGGCTGCCGCCCGGTGGCGCTGCGGCACGTCGTAGCCGCTGCTGAGCAGCACACGCGCCATGAGGATGGTCATCGGCTGCACGTTCAACAGGCAGGAATCAGACAAATGAAGCTATTCAACGTAATGCGGATGGTGGCGCGGCGGCACGTCGCAGCTGCTGCTGAGCAGCACCTGCGGCATCAGGATGGTCATCGGCTGCTCGGTCAGAGACAGCAGCATCGTGTCAGCACGGCTTGACAAATGTCCAATGTGGCTGCACGGCTCAGCAGCACCCGCGGCATCAGGATGGTCATGGGCTGTGCATTACGGATGCAAGCGTTAGATCATTAGGGACCAGGAGTCAATTCAATTTTTGTGCTTCAAGCACATGCTTGATTCCCCCTGCCGCCTGCTGACTTGTGCTAAAGGCCATGCGCAGCGGCGTTTCGGCACCGAACCCCGGCCACACCTGGTTGTTGATGACGTTGGCGAGCACCGAGCCGATGGCGCCTGTCAGGAACACTGCCACAAAGACATTGTGCGTCGCCCTGGCAAGCGCCTGCAGGCGAGTGAGCAATGCAAGCATCAGCACTGCCTGTGTGACACAATATTTGAAGAGTCTGTGTCGCTGCAGAGCAGGGTTTTGAACAAAATCACAAGGCGCAGCGTCATATCCAGCATGTGGGGCCATCAAGGGACAGCGACGCCGTCGCCTGGCAGGGCAGCCCAACAGCGGCATGACAGGGTGCTTGCACCCTGCATCGTAACGCAGCCTATTGCCGTGGCTGTCCTAAGCACCAAAGCTGACAATCAGTTGAACGGGAAGGCGCACTTTTCCGAAGTAGTCAACCCAACCTCCCTGGTTGAGCGCCTCCACGATGATGAACATGCCGAACAGGAAGGGGACGACGTGCCAGGGCATCTCCAGGAAGGTCGCCCACAGGCTGAAGCCGAGCTGCACAGGTGCAGACCGAAAGCGAGTCAAACCATGCTGCACTGGCGGGCTCAGTAGGACATGCTTTTTGGTCAATGTTGTCAGCGTTTCAGCAAGAAGCGTGACATTGAACATGTGCACACCGTCTCGATATACGTCGCGGACGCTGCGTCAGCCGCCTCGCCAAGCTCCGCCAGAGGCACGATGCCGTTCTGGCCGCCGCCGCCGCCGTCCATGCCTGCAGACGTACGCCGCCGCAGGTTGCCGCCGTCATGCAGCTGCGCGTCACCGCTGCTGTGCTTGCCGCCCGCTGGCTCTGCTCCCGTGACGCCGCCGCAGCCGGTAGCGTCCCCATGGTGCGCCAGCACCACCAGCTCGATGGCGGGACCTTCAGCCGCGGCTGCCTCGGCGTCGCCGGCGCCGGCATGCTGCAGCACGCCGCCGCCCCTGCCCTTGACGGCGCCGCCGCCGCCAGGCGACGCCGCCTGCTCAGCTGTCGCCCCGCCCGAGCTGCGCGCCGCCTCTGGGTCCGCTGCTGAGCTGCTGCCGGCAGCCGCGCCGGCCGCGGCGCTGCCGCTGGCCTCACGGCCGCTGTCAGGCGCAGAGCTGCCTGTTGAGCCGCCGCTGCCGCCGCCGCCGGCGGCGGTGCGGTGCCGCTGCCGCTGTGCCACAACCCAGGGCCGCGCGTAGTGCACCCACAGGTTGCCGGCCACGAGGACGCCGGCGGCCGCCAGGGTGATGGCCCACAGCGGCGCATGGATGAAGTTGGCTACCGCCAGCATTACCAGGCTGGCCAGCAACACGATGCACCCGAATTTGGCGCCCCACCTGCCCAGGGGGCAGACGGTGACGACAGGCGAACTCAAACGTGTGTATCGACATCTCGCCGAAAGTCCGTGCAACACAATGCTTTGATGAATGCTCTGCTAGATCCAGCGCCCGCAAGAGTGCGCGCGCGCGTCGAGGCAGAGGCATGCGGCAATCGGGGCAGCCAGGAGGAGGTTGCAGCCGGCACACCCCTCTGGAATTGGATTTCTGACAAATCAGCTGGATGGAGAGCAAGCATGCTGGAGACGCACTTGTCGACTAGCAGCGAGGAGGGGTCCACTTCCTCCTCCAGCTCGGGAGCGTCGCTGATGTGGCGCCGGAAGTACACCACCAGCACCGCATACGTCGCCATGCCCGTGACTGCAGCAACAAACGTTCCCGATGTCTGAGATGCGCTGACCCGCTGCGTCTCTCACACCAGGTGCAATGCAGTACACAAAAGTCTGACGACATGGAGGACAGCAGCAGGGTGCCTGCAGTCTGCGGCACAGCCCTGGCACGGCATAGCCTTGCTGGGGCCGCGGTGGTCCAGAGTGACTGCGAAGCAGCTGGCAGCACAGCATGCGTGAGCGAGCGGTCACAGCAGAGGCCCAGTGTTGGGAGGGGGCGTACCCAAGGTGGGCAGCAGGGACCACTTGGAGAAGGCGAGGAAGGACAGGTCCACGGCCTCGCTGATGATGATGTTTGTTGGGTTTCTGCGGGGTGCACAGAAGCGACGAGTGGGCAGCCAGCTCGGAATAATCGTGCAGGCACGCCCGGCTCTGCAAACTATGACTATGTCCAAACTTGCTTCTGAAGAGCTGGTCAAACAAAGTGCTGCCACATTCGCAGTGCAAATGGGCGCTGTCGTCGCGGCGCACCCGATCAGCAGCGCCATGCTCCAGGTGTTGGCGGCGTAAAACTCCAGGAACAGCAGCGGCGCCGGGTCCGTCTTGGTGACTTTGGCAAAGTGGATCACGATGGGCGTGAGCGTGAGGATGACAACGTCGTTGCTGGTCAGCACCGTCAGCACGCTCGCCAGCAGGAAGTATGCCCCAAACTGCAAGCAGGTGATTGACAATGTGAGTAAGGTAATAAAGTCGATGTGTTGTAATTAGGCTGCTAGTCAGCACCATCAGCACACTCGCCGGCAGGAAGCAGACCGCCGCCGCCGCGCCAGGATCAGGTATCAATGAAGGTCTTCGAACAATATCAGCAGAACGGCACAGGTCTTCAGTAGTGCAGAGATCCAGCGCAACCTATTGTGGTCTCACCTACCGCCTGGCATCACCCCACCGCCTGGCAGCCAAAGCAGGGGGGAAACAGTGGTGCGGCGCTGTGCGGACAGGTGCCAGCAGCGATGTTTCAACGCATGGCGGCGGTTGACTGAGGAGCGCACCACTTTGTGGCCGCCGGTGCCGGCCTTGCGGGTGACCTGCGCCGCAATGTACGCGAAGACGCCCGTATGGTCCAGCGACACGCACAGGTAGGCCTGCAGATCCATCAATCGTTTTCCATCACTCGACTGTTCCATCCCTGAGAATTGTTGAGCACACGACCTGTTGCACAGAGTGAGGCCAGCATGGCTGGTCAGAGCGGTGGATGGGCCAGGACCACATCAGCGCAACCAGGATGTCATCGGAGCAGCGACACCAATGGGCAGCATCGGTGCGGCACCTGCGACATGAACAGGATGACGACGCCGTAAGGCTCGGTGTACTTGTCGCCGACGACGCCGAGCTTCAGCGTGTTACCGTCGGCGGCGCCCGCGGCCAGCAGCACCAGCACCGCCACGATCGGAGCGTAGCCATAACTGCAGTGGCAGGGACAAGAAGAGTTTGTGTCAGGTCCGGGCCCGTGGCTGGGCCACGCCGCATGTGGTGGCGCGCGGGCACCGCGCGAGGATTGCTGCCTTGCCTGGCATGAACGGCAAAGATATGGATCGCAGTCTCTGTTGCATCATCCATGCGTAACGTCGTGGGATATACACACGCGCACCTGAGTTTGATCCGCAGCGGCGGGCGGCGGCGGAGCCATTTGGCCGGGATGGTGACCGCAGGCTCGGCGATGACAAGGTACAGCACCACGGCAACGGTGGCGCAGAACACGACCAGCGACCAGGCGTTCATTGCTCGCTCCGTCTACCGCGGCTGGCCCCCTGCCGCCTCACGCCTGCAGCAGGGGGTCTGCCATGATTGCCGTCTCATGCATTCTGGCCAGCGCGCAGATATCCCTACCTCGAGCTGACTTTGTGTCATGGAATGTGAATTGCACTGTGAATCTGCTGACGGTCTGGTTGAAAGCCTAGATTTACAGCCTTTCAGGGATTGGCTTGCAATAGCAATAACAACTGGCGAGCGATTGAGCGCGCGGCTTTGCGAGATAGCCAGCTGGAGATGGATTTGCAGCCAAGAAGCTGGTAGCTGCCGAGTGGAGGATTGGGAATGTTGTTCGCTGCATGCGAATATTTCAGCCCTGTAGCTTCCACGACAGCTGTCGCGGTGTTTAGCAGATTGTCAGACACGAGCGGCAGCAAGCCAGCCTGAATGTCTGTGGAGTCCACAAAGCATCCAATAAGCTAGAAAAAGGAGGGCTGATGGTGGAAGCGAAGCCGGGCGAGGCACCACCGTCATTGTGCCGGCCGCGGCGCCGACGGCGGCAGACACTGGCAAGATTCAGCATTATGCCTAGCGTAGTTTACATCACAAAATCCTCAAAGCTAGAGCACTTCCAGCCTCCTAAGCGATGGCAAAGCTTGGCGCAACCAGGTAGTGCGCATCAAGTGGGCGCAGCCTGCAGTGCCAAGTGAAACTGCCAGAACACCAGCTCCCCAACGCCAGCCTATCCCAGCTTCAAATGCTTCTGTGAGCGCTGCGTGATGGCCAGAAGGATGCATGCACAGTCAAAACCTGGCGATTCCGAGGCCCCCAACATCCGTCCTAGTTCAACCTTCCCATTTCGAACCCAATAATCCCCGACGCGTCAGTGGCTGCTGACATCAGCTGCTGGGACGCCAGTTCAGACCTTGCTGATGTTGGTCTGCTTGGCCGTCGCCTCGGCGTAGTTGTCGTCGTACCTGCAGGCCAATGGAGCATGTAGGTCAGTAAGGGGACGTATGCATGTCCAGCTACCGTCCAGAGCGAAGGCAGAGTTTGTGCGGCTGAGGCATGCGGCTGAGGCATGCGGAGGGGAGAGCAAACTCACAGGTCCTCGCGGTCCAGCTGCTTGTTGTAGTTCTTGCCCACGCCCATGACGCGCTCGCAGAAGCTCAGGTTGCGCGGGTTGATGGCCTCACCTGCAGGACAACGCAGCACAGGCTTGTCACAAATTGCTTCCATTAATTTGCGAGCTGCTGCCGCTGCAATGCAAATCGATAGCCTTGTGAGCAAATGTGCATACCGCGCCAGCCTGCATGGGCGTGTAAGGCAAAGGAGAGAGCAGGATATCATCGGCCTGCGTAGCACAGTCTAGCTCCGCGGCGGCGCGGTGCAGAGCAGAAGCATAGCCAGGAGGAGGCGGGAAACAGGTAGGGATATGCACAGGCAGGTGTGCGCACCATGGTAGACCTTGCCGGCGGTGTGGTAGGCGTAGCGGCGGTCCAGCTCCAGAAGCGGCACGCGCAGCGGCTCGGGCGTGAACAGCAGCGTGAGCAGGATGCCGGCAAGGTTGAGGCTGGCGGCCAGCCAGAAGCGCTCGCGGCTGGCCAGGTAGTTGAACCAGACGGAGGCCCACAGAGCGCCCAGCTTGGCGACGCCGGCCGAGGCGCCGTGCGCCGTCGTCCGCACGTCCGTCGGGTACAGCTCGCCGGCCAGCAGGAAGGTGGTGCAGTTGGGGCCAAACTGCGGGCCCGGCAGCAGCAGAGAGTCAGGACGGTGACATTCGGGGAGGGAGCAGATTTGCGGCTCCAGGTAAGAGTACGCAGGTCAATTCAAAGGGGATGATGCAGTGCCATTGACGCATTGCGCTCGCTGACATGTGATTGCGCTGCTGGCTGTCGGGGAAACACAAAGGAGGTGTAGGCCGCCGAAAAGGAACAAGTTGCCGAGGAGGAAAGTATGTATACCTGACCCCAGAAGCTGGAGAAGAAGTAGATAAACTGGAAGAGGCCGATGAAGCTGCTCTTCGTCAGCGTGTGGTACCAGATGGCGGAGCTGAAGAACAGGATGGAGACCATGGTGAAGCCGAGGAGCTGTATGCGCACGCGGCCCCAATAGATGTTGTCCACCAGCGCGGCGGAGAAGTAGTAGCCGATCAGCGCGATGAAAGAGTTGAGCAGAGTCCAGGCCAGGGTGGTGGTGATGCCAGCGGCTGCGGACAAAAAGCGGTGTCGAGGCAGCATCTTTTTTGATCAAACTTTCAGAGTATCGCAGCCGGGTGAATGTCACAAGACACAGAGGCTGCGGAAAAGCGCTGCAGACAAGCAGCTTTGCGGCGATAGCGGATAGGAGGTGGGGCATGCGAGCTTCTAAATGCACTGACAAGGAGATGGGCAGGGACGCACTTGGTGACAAGATCTTGATGAACTCAGACTGGAAGACCTTGTTGCCGTAGAAGCTGAAATCCCAGAAGAACCAGCAGCCGCAGGTGGACAGCAGGCGGCCCCAGTAGTTAGACAACAGGTAGCCGATGTCCTTGGCCTTCTGGCCGGCGGGGGCACTTCTCCACATCTTGGACTCCTGCGTGGGGCGCACGCAGCAATATCATATGCTGTTTATTGCGAGTTGGAAACGCTTTCGAGTGTGCAGTGCCGCAGTCAGGAGGCACGCCTGCGTGCTGTGTGGGCCCATGGGGGCTGACAGCGACAACAGCAACGCGCGTACGGCAGGCAGCAGACAGCAGCAGCCAAGAGGCATTGGCGACGAGTCAGGAGACGCCCGGCAGACAGGCGTGCGCACCCGCAGGTAGACGACGCGGTAGAAGATCATGAACACGATGGGGATGAGGCCCAGACCGAAGGCCGTGCGCCAGACGCCGCCCAGGCGGTTGTGTTTACTCTTCTGGTTGGCGACGGTGGTCACGTTGAAGACGCACAGCAGGATGAGCAGGATGCCGGTGTTGAAAAAATTGCCAACGCCCTGTGCGACAGCACACGTATAGATCAGTTCGCTGAGGCGCTGCCGCAAGGGACAGAGGACATGCATAAGGCACGATTTGACGGTGCAAAAGATGAATGGCCTTCGACGGAGGTGTTGAGCCCCACCTGCATGGAGAAGGTGAGGACGACGGCGCGGCCGCGGAAACGGGCAGCACGCTTGCCACCGGTCTCAGCACGCTCGGCGGCAGAGCCGGCCGCCATGGGGTACTCGCCGCCGACACCGTAGCCGAAAATGAACTGGGCGATGACTGCAAACAGGACAGGGACGTTGCCAGGACAGACCACTGAAGCTCTGCATGCGGCAATGGTGGACAGCAAGGTGAAGGCGAAAGCGGACAGCATTGACAGGCGGCTCTTCGAGTGAGCTTGGCGGCGTCACAGCGATGATGCAGGACTCGAGGAGAAATTCCAGGCAACTCACTGTAGAAGATGAGCTGGCCCTTGTCGGAGGTGCCGTTCTGCACCGTCAGCAGGATGGCGCCCACGCACATGATGGACACCGTGCACACGGAGCCCCACTTGCGGCCGATGCGGTCGCCCAGGTAGCCAATGGTGATCATGCCGCAGATGATGCCCACGATCTGAATGTAGTCGGGTATCTGTGCACAGAGGAAGACGCAGTCGGTGACGCCGTCGGCTGCACCTTAACCCTCTCCGGGCTCATGCGCCCACACGCAACAAAGGCGAGCCGAGCAGCTAGCACATGTGCTGCTGAGGCTGCATGCATGCGCTGGTGTGCACTGATGTGCGGCTCACCTGCGTCATCGTCTTGCCGCAGGTCTTGAACGTCTTGTAGCAGGAGGGGTACTCCGCCTTGAGCAGCGGCTTGATGTTGCCGATGGAGAAGATGTAGTAGGCCTGCAGTGCGGCAGGCAACTGGGATTAGCTGCCAGCTCCAACAGAATCCTCGATTTGCAGCATGATCACAGGTTCGCTGTGGTGGCAGCAGGCAGCAAACAATACAGAGGGACATTCATAAAGCGAACAAAAGAACTGCAGGGGAACAACAGTGGCGATACGGGACACGCACCTCCAGGAACATGCCCATGCCCGGCACCATCCAGCTGAGGAACCACCAGAAGGTCTCCGTGGGGCCCACTATGGAGGGAAGGAAGGTGCAGGCGTCAGATTCATGTTCATCTCACATGCAGGGCCTGCAGGTTGGCATGCAGCACCGCGGCATAGCGCCGCTGCACAGCGCTGTTGCATGCAGGCTTTGGGCAGCGATGGCGTGGATGAAGGCACTCGGACACGGCAAGGATGACGACGCACTGGGCCTCTCGTCGAGCTCCTCATCGTCTGTGCCCTCCAGCAGCGAGCCGGAGATGCGCTGGTAGGTGGTGTTGCCTGCGGCGCAGCAGAGCGAGAAGGGATCAGTCGCGACAACACAGCAGGCTGCGGAATTGTCACACCTGGCAAATCTTGCTACGAAGCTGGTCGCGTTACGCGACGGTGAGAGACGAACAGCTGCGGCCCCGATTCACGAGCAAGCCAGAGAATTTTTGTCACAGGCAAGCATATCAATCGTGGTTCGGCTGCGAAATGCCTTGGGCTGCCGGATTCGAGGCCAAACCTAGTCATAAAGCTGGCAGAGGCTGAGCGTGTCACCGCTGTGCTCGCAGGGACGACGCTGCCGGAGCACTTCTACAGACAGAGGCCAGCTAGGGTTGGCCGGCGGCTGCAGGGCGCGCTGCCGGCCGTGCGCAGCTGCAGCTGCAGCTGCAGCACAGCTACAGGTGCGGGGGAAGCAACGCGCCAGGCACGATTGCGCTGTCATGCGTAACGCTGTCCACTCAGGACTTCGCCTCCGAAGAGCAGCATCGCAGCCCTGGTAGGCGCACAGGGTTTTTCACGCGCCCCGTGCAGGGCTCGCGCCCGTGGATCAATGACCCACTTGGTCGAGCAGGGCCTGGATGTGCTCGCGCCGCCAGCGTGGAAGCCGCACCACGGGCTTGCACTCCACTTCTAAACAAGCGGCAGGCACCCCAATGCACAGCGCAGGTGCCCGGCGGTCACAGCCGGCCAACGCAGCCATGTGAGTGAGCACGATGCACGGCAAGGTTGTCACACAGGTCGTGCCCGCCTCCCACGCCCCTGCCTGGGGGTGTCCGGCCGCCAGTAGCCTAGTACGGCTCGATTTTATTGTCTACAGCACTGCGGCGCAGGCACGCACCGAAGCGGATGTGCTTGGGGTTGTCGCCGAGCCCATTGTTGTCGGTACCAGCGTGCTGCACCTCCAGCAACGCTTGCTCGCGTGCCGCTCCTGGCTTGTCGAGCCCGTTCACCGCTGCGGAGCCTGACATCTTGTCAAGAGGAACCGCCCAAGCGCTCAGGTTGGTCGGTGGAACTGGGCAAGTGAGAGAGAGGGTTTCGCCAGCTCGTAAGGCATCCAGTTCGTGCCCCGCAGCCGTCGGGAATAAACCAAGGCATCTTTTGGAGACGCGCACGTGAGCGCGGGAACTTTCAGAGATCAAGGGGCACAGCTGGCCTGCGCGTCCATTTCGGAAGGCATCAGAAGCACAACTATGTGAAGCAAGTGCGAGGCTGGTGCCAAAATTTTGTCTGATGTCACGGCCATGTAACCTCGGGCGGGATTGTGTCCGGGTGGCAACACAATTCACATCCCAGAGGTGGTGCAGGCGCCCCACCTGGCTCTGACGCCGGGCGATATGTGGGCATTTGATGCTCCGAATGTTTTTGACAATTCGGAGCAGCCTGCAGCCCACACAGTGCCATTTGCACTAGGTTCGCGCCAAGCGGCGCAGCGGCAGCGATGTCTGCCCCGCTAGCATCTCTGCAACCAGGCGACCTGGCTGCGTCACTTTCCCTACCTCCAGATGCCCACCTTGGCACTTGGCCATGCTGAACTACGGTTGTTGCTAGCATGTAATGCGGGGCGCGATACAGTTTCCAGCAGAGTGACTCGTGTTTCACAATCCACGTCACCGCACACTAAACAAAAACGCCAAAAACATCACCGTTAGAGCACAGGAACAACAGTCGACGACTCTATAACCGAAAAGCGCTGAGCGAAATGGCGGCAGGAAAATAAAATTGCTGAGCATGACATTGATCACGCAACACCTAGACACACACTACTCCTGCGGCGCTTGCGGCCGCGCAGCACGGGTCAGCTGCCGAACCAGCCGCCATGCATGTGGAACCCTGCGCCGAGCCCGCTGGCAGGTCCAGGCATTGCCACCGGGAGGCCGCCTCCGCAGGCATCTGCCAAGAGCTGCGCCCCTCCATGGTGCGCTTCGCCGAAGCACAGCAGGCCGTCGCTGCCGGCGGCCGCCAGCCCGTCAAGCATGACCGGCGGCGCACCCATGTCGCCGGGCGCCGTCAGGCCACCGCCGCCACCACCGCCGTCGTCAAAGTGCAGCCCCCCCGCTGCCGCAAAATTCCCCTCGGCAACGACAAAGGCGTCCAGGAAGGGTCCGGCCTGCGGGGCGCCGCCGGCCGCGGCGGCCAGCTGCGGCGATGGCGTGCCAAGGGCGGCACTGACGGCCGCGGGCTTGACGACGTCCGCGGCCACGGCCGCGACGGTCCGCGGCGAGGCGCTGTCCTGCATCAGGCTGTGCAGGTACCGCTGGTGCTGCTCCAGGTTGCGCTGCATCTGCCGCTGCGCCTGCGGAGTAGGGGGGCCCGTCCGTCGGTTGCAAACAGGAAGCGCAACTGCACTACCAGCTGTTGCGCGGGAGCAGACGGACAGGGGCGTCCTGGACGACCTGGCTGCAACCTGTGCATTCGGCGCGTCATGCCATGCAACCGAGGCATATCGCAGGGGGCACGCTGCGCTACTGTGTTGGCACGCTGGAAACGGCCTGAGGACTCCTTCTGGGCCGAAGCACCTCCAGCTGGGAGTGCAGCTGCCGCTGCATCTCCATCTGCCTGGCGACAAACTCCTCCATGAGCACCAAGTACTCGTTCCAAAGTTTCGTTCCAGAATTCCAGAGGTTTGTAGGTCCGAAGAGAAGTCCTGGGTGTGCGCACCTCCAGCTGGGAGTGCAGCTGACGCTGCATCTCCATCTGCTTGACGACCGCCTCCTCCATGAGCGCCTGTCGCTCCGCCTCGCTGCCTGTGCCGCGCTCCTGCGGCACGCCGGAGCGCGGCCGCTGCAGGCGCGGTTTGCCGTCGTCCTCCGCATCATCGAAGGCCTCCGCTGCGGCGGCCGCTGCGGCGCGGCTGGCACGCCGCGAGCGCTTCCGCGAGGCCGACCGCGTCCTGCATGGGAGATGTCATGATCCACATCGATGGAGCTCTGGTGCTGGCTTTGGCACCACCCAAAGGAGTTAGCGGTAGCAGCAGAGCTGTGGCGTGTGAGGCGGCAGACACATACACTCCGGCCAGCGGACAGCCAGCAATGCCGTTCATGCCGGAACCAGCACCAGCTGGCGCAACTGCAGCTGAAGGTTGTTCTAAGTCTATTGGCAGCGAGACGCGAGACCCTCCTTGTGCACTTGGCTGCCGAAAGATCAGTAAAAAGCAAGCCGGACGCACCTGGAGCGGGAGGGCTTGTCGGGCACGGACCGCTCATTCAGCCGGATCTTCTGGAGGTGCGACTTGACATGGTAGATGGTCAGCCCGGGCACCGACATGAGCACCAGGATGCCTTTCGGCGTAGCGCCCTCTGGGCCGCCCAGCTGCGCGACCGCGTCCACGAAGCGCGTGTGCAGCTCGGGCGTCCACCGCAGCCGCAGCTTCGGCGGGTCGCTTGACCGTGGCGCTGCACGGAGGAGGATCAAGCGTCAAGAGTTGTGCAATGGCAGACCTTGGGATTCTGTGTGGCAACGGTTGTGACTGTTACGCAGGCTGCTCCTTGCCATCGCTGAAAGGCTCCCAGTTCTGACACGAGATCTGCGGGCAGCCCTGTCGATGTGCGTGTGAGCGCCGCTGCCAAACCCTATTACCGCAACGTGCTCCATAAATGCTTGCTGCACACCCTGCCAGCGCTTGGCTGTGTCAGCCATCAGCACGCAGTTCTATGGTGTTACGCAACACACCTGATCGGGTGGCGTGCAGGCAGACCCGCGGCCGCTGCTGCCAACCGCCGTCGCCAGCTGCCTCAGCATCGCCCGCCTCATCGCCGCCGGCAGACGCGCCACTGCCGGCGCACTCGAAGCCGCCGCCGCCGTCGTGCTCCGCTTCCAGCAGCGACTGCAGCTCTGGCAGCCCGTCGCCCGGCAGCGCGTCATCAAAGTCCGCGCCCGAGCAGCCGATGTCCGCGAGGTCAGGGCTGCACGCCGACCACGAGCGCACCTGCAGACAACAGAAACCGTTCAGTTCTCACGCACATACTGTATGCACGCCCTGCAGCTTGCCGCCTCCGCGACAACCAGCGATCGTGCGGCAGGGCGCCTGAGAGAGCGGGGCTGTGTAATAGTACATCATGACGGCATCATGGCCTGGTGCGCCGCTGTCTGCAGGGTACAAAATGCTTGCCATGCGGGCGCGGGCGGCGGCGTCCTGCTGCGAGCTGACGAAATTTGTGGGCTGTTGCTGGTGCAGAGCCTCATTGTAGCTGCCTGGCCAGTGCTGCTGCTGCTGCTCCTGCGGCGGCGGCGGCGGCGGCAGCGGCCAGCCTCCACTGGCGTGCTGCTGCTGCTGCTGCTGCGGCTGGAAGGTCACGCTGCTCAGGTCTGAGGCGCCCAGGCTCGCGGCTTGGGAACGCAGCCATGCCGGCTTGCCGAGGGAGCTCGCGTGCGGCTGCGGGCAGGGGCTGTGCTGCCAGTCCAGCGGCGCGAGGCTGTCATGAGGGCTGGCGGTCATCGGACGCGGCGGCCCTTCAAGCACTGTGCCGTGAGCCTGCGCCTCAACGCTACAAACGCCTCCCTGCGACCCGGCGCCACTGTGCGGGAGCCACGACAGCACGTTTGGGCCGCCGTGCATGGCTGCGCGGCAGCAGCCGCAGCCGCCGCCGGTGCTTGCTGCGACCTGGCTGCCGCTCACCTAGCAAGCTTCCTGCACGGTAGCAATGCGGCCTTACGGGCTCGCATGGAGCTCCCGGTGGTTCGCCTGCCTGACGGAAGCCCCAAAACGTCGGCATTGGGACTCCTGCGATGCACCCAAGCGTGCAGGCATGTGCATCGGCGCGTTTGTCAACGCAGTTCTCACCTGAATCTTTCTGTTGGTTCAGCGCTACCGCTGAAGCTCGTCCGCGCAGCTCGACGCTGTTACGCTGTTGCAAAGAACGCGGCTGGGGTCCTGCTCGGGGCTGGCTGGCGGGCTACTCGGTCCGCGATGCTGCGCGGTTATCGCTGGGCAACTCTGCAACACGACACCCACGCATGGTCGCATGCTCGATCTGTGGCTGCCGAGGCTGTTGAGGCGGCCAAGGAGATGCCAGCTGCACAAGACCCTGCGTGTGTACGAGAGCGGTCCTTCCGACAGTACATGAAGGAGCATGCAAGCATAGAGGCCTGTCGCACCAACACCGATCGAGCCGGCCGGATTGTCTCCCAAAAGCCTCTGTTGTCGGACCGGAGTTGACTCGCACGGCAGCAGCGGCCGCAGCCTGGACGCGGTGCCCTGGTCGACGGCCTCGGAATGAGATAGACTGTCAAGATGTGACAAGGAGCTCTCGGAAGATGGCGCTACTGCGTACACCGATCCGAAGTTCAGAATTGCGTCCAAGGGAAATGAAATGCATGCTGGGAGGATGACGCACTCCGGATCGCAACCTCCAACATCAGGCCCGCGCAGTTTTGCGAAGCCGCCTAATCAGCAGATGTAGGCTTGCACCTTGCAGCGCCGTGTCTCGCCGTCTGTCAGAGCCACCTCACAGCAGCACCACTCCCGGTCGGACAAGTTCCTCCCGCCTCGGACGCGCTGGTATTCCAGCTTCCAGGCGCCAGATCGCCGCATTGCAGCTGCTGCAGCCTTCTCAAGCCTCGATCGCTGTACGAAGACGCGCCCCCGCGGATCCGGGGGCGACTGCTGTTATGCCCTTTCAGACACAGCCGCTGCAGCAGCCGGCGTATCGCTCAAGCGCCGGATCGCCGCCCCACACCGCCTCCCACCATCTGCGGCTAGCATCTCAGCATCTTGCAGGTGGATCATGCACCCACATGCCTCAGATTCCCTTCACCATCGCTGAGTGTGGCCCACCAAGGGGTGCAGCGTACCGGCAGTGCTTTGCGCCCAGCTTCCGTCGCTGGACCCTGAGCTGCTGTTCGACCCTCATCAAGCGTTCAGCGCATGCATGTGCGTCGGGCGTCCTTATAACACCGCCACAGGGTGTTATTCAGCACACTTGCTTGTACCTGAAGCCTGAATTTGGCGACCGCCGGTCGTGCAGGCACGTTCGGCCCCCACAGAGCCTGCAGACTCACTTCCTGCACTGCGGGTGCCGCACGCAGGCGTGAGGACCTAATTTCAGCGATGCGGGCAGCGGCGCCATCACTGCAGCGCCGCCGCCTGGCGCTGGCTGGCCCCTGCCTGTGAGGCCAGCGGCCGCGGCGACCTGTGCAGCACCGACATGTCAGCTCCCACCGACGGCTCACCGGACGATAGCTCCCCGGACGGCAGCTCCCCGGGCGGCAGCTCGCCGGAGAGCCGGCTGGTGCCCGGCCTGGCGGCGGCGGGCGGCACAGTAGCGCCGGCCTTCGGCCGTGGCTGGAGCTACCAGGAGCAGGCGCCGCATGGGCTGTTCCCTGTGCAGCCTCAGCAGGCGGCGGCCGGCGGACTGCGGCAGCAGCATCAGCAGCAACTGCAGCAGCAGTTTGCCTTCCAGGAGCAGGCTCTGCCGCAACGGCACCCGCCGCCGCTGCACCTGCCGGCCGGTCTCCCTGCACCCCGGCCGCTGCAGCACCAGGTTGCATGGCCCGACGTGGGGCTGCCGCCAGGATCCTCGGCGTACCTGACGGCGCAGCTGCCGCCACAATTTGACGGCGGCGGCTTCCAGCACCTTGGCAGCCTCGGCGGCGGGCAGCGCGGCCAACTCGTAGCTCCCGGCAGCGACGACCTGGCCGAGCAGCTGCACCAGCAGCAGGACCTGCACCAGTTCCTGCTGGACCAGCAGGCGGAGCAGCAGCAGCGGCTGACGCAGCGGGCGGCCTCGCCGGCGCAGCACACGCCGCCCGGCGCCGGCGGCTCCGGCAGCGCCCGCGGCAGCTCGCCAGAGGAGCTGCAGCAGCAGCAGCACCAGCAGCAGCAGGAGCAGCACCGGCAGCAGCTGCGCGCGCAGGAGCGGCAGCTGCAGCAGCAGGCGTACCAGCAGCAGGAGGTAGAGGCGCTGTTTCACGCGACGCAGGGCCCCGTGATCGAGCTGCCGGCGCCCGGGCAGATGCAGATCGGCAGCCTGCTGCAGCTCGCTGGCAGCCGCGCCGGCAACCCCAGCAGCGTGCAGATGTCTGGCAGCCTGGTTCCAGACCTCGGTGGGGTGAGTTCCTGCTGCATCTTGCCGTACTGCTGGGCCACGTCCGTTTGCCAGCAGGGCCAGACGCATGATACAGAGTAGGTGTCATGCAGCCTCATTGGCAGCAGCTCGCACAGCACATGCGCTTCCAGACTGTTGCCTGCACTTGCTTTGTCCTGACGCCTGCCCGTGATGTCTGATGCACAGGAGGCGCTTGGCGGGGCGCAGGAGCCCGCGCAGGGCGACCAGCTCAATTTTGCAGATGTGGATGCGGCCATGCTGGCGGCAGGGCTGCTGGATCCGCTGCAGTCAGAGGGCGCCGAGATGATAGCCACCAGCGGCGGCGACGGCGGCGGCGGCCAAGGCGAGGGCGGCCCGCCGACAGGCCTGCACAGACTGCGGAACGGCTCCGGTGAGAGCATCTTCGCGCCCTTGGAGGGCGGCCAGCCCGCAGCCGCGCAGACGCCGCGGCCGGATTCGCAGCAGGAGGAGCAGCAGCAGCAGCAGCAGCAGCACCAGTTTGGCAGCGCTGTTGCTGGTTTTGGCGGCGGGGCTGCGGCGGAGCAGCAACTGCCGCCGCTGCCCGGCGGCGGCGCCTGCGGCGGTGGCTATGGCCAAAACGCCATGGAGTCCGCAGCGCTCCTGGCGGAGGTGCAGCAGCAGCTGGTGCTGCAGGTGGGCGCCTAGATATATACCCTTTAGCTGTTTTTCTGTAGCCTGTTTCTCTGTAGCTGTTCGTCTGTTGCCTTTACCGTGCGCCCCACCCGACACCTCTCCGTGATGCATGATAATTGGTCAGGCATGTGACGCAAAGCCGACAAAGGCGGAGAGCTCTGAAAGCATTGCAACGCACTGCAGGGCGCGGGGTCGGGAGCGTTTGTTGACTTGCAGCGCGCCGGCAGCGACGGCCTCGCCCTGACAGGCGGTGGCGCCTCTGACTATGGCGTCCCCGGCGACCTGTCGGCGCAGGACTACTACGCCACACCCTCGCACTCAGGTACAGTAATGACCCAGCCTCTGGCATCGCATACGCCTTCCATTCGGCTGCTTTAAGCTGTGACAAGAAGCCACACCAGCAGCTGGGCCCCGCTTCCGCTGCCGGCGTGACTCTCTGGACGAGGCTTGCTTTCCCACATAGCAGCTTGCGCCGTGGAAACCTCCTTGTGCCGACTGGGACGCTGGCAATTCCTTTTTTCGGGATTTTCAGCTCATGTCTGCCTTGCAGAGCCGGCGCGGCCGGGGTCGTCGCTCAAACCGCGGCTGCGCTGGACATCGGAGCTGCACCGCCGCTTCGTGGCGGCCGTCGAACAACTGGGCGGCCCGCTCCAGGTACGTGTTCTCGTGTCGGTCGTCAGACGCATCACTGAGCACGTCGTGGCAGGTTTGAAAGGGTACTATCTGGAGGCTTTGAGGCCAACAGATCCTGCCCAGGCGGTACCAGCATTACTCATTATGTAGGTCATCTGGCTGTTACGGTAGGTCAACACAGTGTTACCCATGTGCAGCTCTTGACGCGTTTTGGCCTCGCTGCCTTGCATTCAAGCTGCCCGTTCTGCTGCTGCAGGCCACACCGAAAGCCATCTTGTCGCTCATGGGGGTGGATGGACTCACAATCTTCCACATCAAGTCGCACCTGCAGAAGATCCGGCTCGGCATTCGCCGGCCAGCCGGCGGCAGCGGGTGCGCTCCTCAGCACCTCCTTTGGACACCTTGCAGCGGGAGTCCCATGTTCAGCTGTTGCGAACTGTCGCTCCAATGCACATCGTGTACTAGATGCTCGACCACCCCTTCCGCCCGCACATCACTTATGCTGGGCCCACGAGGAAATGCATGCATGATTGCACATGCCCAGCTGACCTAGGTTGCGCACGTGCTGCAGCCGCAAACGCCAGAAGCAGGCAAAGGCCCAGCCGGAGGCGGAGGCGGACAGCCCATCGGCTTTTGCGGTAGCACCCGAGCCAATGGAGGAGCTGGCAGCCGAGCAGCCACTCGGGCCGCCATTCGCCGCCATACCGCGCCGCTCCCGGTGCGGCCCGCCAAAAGCAGTTGCAGGCGCAAGTGCAAGTGCAAATGTACACTCAGTGCTCGGATCCTCAGATTTCCCCTTGTCCGCCCCGCAGGTCCTGCAGCCGCCCGCCGCCGTTGGCGGAGCCGAGCCCGGCGGCGGAGCCCGTCGCCGCCGGCGAGGGCTCCGGCTCGGCATCGGCGCACGGGCCGCTTGCACACGCCGGCTCCGCCGCCGAGGCGCTGCCGGCGGTGTGGGAACCTGACGCCGCGGCGGCGATGGAGGACGCCTCCGAGGAGGCGCGGGCGCAGCGCGTCGAGGAGGCGCTGCAGCAGCAGATGGAGATGCAGCGGCGGCTGCACCAGCAGCTCGAGGTGGGGTCTGTTTTGGTACACGAACCACATGTGGCGGCATGCTGTTGCATGAAGGTGGCACAGGTTTGGTGTGCAAGCGCAGAGCAGCCTGCAATCTATGAGCGAGCTTCATCGCCCCTGTCGCTTGTGCCTGCCCCTGACAGGGCTTCTCCTTGCATGCGCAGGCGCAGCGGCTGCTGCAGAGCCGCATGGAGCAGCACGGCCGCTACCTTTCCGCCCTCATGGAGGGCTCCCGCCGCAAGCCTGCCAGTCCCGGCGCCCGGCCGCCCACGGCGCCCCGCGCGCCCGTCGGCACCTCCCTGCCGGCCGGCGGCAGCCCCTACAGGCTGTCCAGCCCCCGGGCCGCCGCCTGGGACCCCGCCATGGCCCATGGGCCGGGCCGCCCCGCGTCCGCGCCGGCCAGCGACACGCACTTCGCATTCGCCCGCGGCAGCGGCGGCGGCGGCGGCGGCGGCCCGGCCTCGGACCCCAGCTCGTACCAGCAGACGTACTATCGGCCGCTGCCGCCCGTCAGCAGCGGCACGCTGTCGGCGCTGGCCTCCGGCCTGGCGGTCTCGCCGGTGCTGCCGCCCGGCGGCCAGCCGCAGTACGGGCAGTATGTGCTGCCGCCCAGCGACGCCGGGCCTGGCGGCAGCGGCGGCGGCGGCGGCGGCGGCCATAACGGCTTCCGGGGCGGCGGCGCGGGCGGCGGCAGCGACGCCGCCATGCATCCCGGCGACATGCCGCACGACATGGTGTGCCAGATGGCCAGCTTCCTCATGGGCGGCAGCGACGCTGAGGCCAGCAGCGGCGCCGCGGCCACGGCGCCGGGGGGGAGCCTGCTGGGGCGGCTCCACCTCCCGAGCAGCATGGAGCGCCACGGGTCAAGCACGCCGACAGCGGGCCTTCAGCTACCAGACCCCACCACCAGCCCGCCGCCCGCTGCCGGCGTGCGCGACTGCGGGGCCTCGCTGCACAGCTCAGCGAGCGGCGCCCTCAGCAGTCCGCCACCGGCGGCGGCGCCTACAGGCAGCCCGCTGGACGCGGATGGCGGCGGCGGCCTCACCGCGGCTGCGACAGAGCGCGCACAGCAGCAACACCCGGCGCAGCTAGCATAAGATCGTGAAGACGGAAGCCAACGAAGATGAAAGCGCAGCCTTGCGGGCAAACTCGCCTCCGCATGCGGCATCGGCCCGCAGCCAGCGACCGAAGAGTACTCGAGACAGACAGCAGAGCTGTGCAGCATGCATAGGCATGATGCGTTTTGTTTGCTAGTGCCAGCAAGACCCGGGTGATTCGCGTCAGTCCTTTGCGAGCGAAGTTCGTCCGAGCGCCACAGAATTTGTGTGTTCAGCATTGGTACGTTGGCGTCCGCGCGGGGCACGACCTCTTTTTTGGTTTGGGGCTTATGAGTTGTGTCAACAGCCGTTCCCTGTGGGGCAGTTTTGTGCCGTTTGCCTTCGGCGTTGCTCTGCAGATGCTATTGTATTGAAACCCCCTTCGTGCACTACCTTGCCGTTCCGCGGTACATTCCTATCCAGTGTTTGCTTTTCCCGACAAAGGCATGGGGACTCTCATAGCGACTGAAGAGACTCCTGTAGCACCCGCGCAGAAGCAGCCAGTTCTCATCCACGGGCGGTCATTAAACGCCGCCTGATCCGACCTGCCGTCGCGAAATCACTGCCTGCCCCCTTTGCTACTTCTCTCCAAACAAGTGCGGCCAGGCGGCAACTGACTCGCACTCAAAGCAGGCAGCGAGATGAGCAACCCGAACGAGTTTGGCAGCGCGGACGACGGCAAGGCGACGGGCGACTGGCCGCCTGCGCCCCCTGGCACGGTGAAGGGCAACGGCGGTGGCCCGCCGGCGTGGCAGAAGGCAAGTGTCCGGCTTGACGCATGCTTCGCTGTCCCAGTCGGCCGACGTACGAGGCGTCTCGAGGGTTCTTGCTTGTCTTGGCTCGCAGTGTAGCGACGTATCAAAGAGATCCAAGCTATCGGGTGCATCTGTGGTTGTGCAGCTTTTCTATTAGGGACAGCAGCTGCAGCATGGCATGCGCCGCCTGATCTGATGTGCTGCAGAGCCAGCTGTCCCTTTCACGGGTTTCCAAGTTTCCAGCGTGCCCGTGCAGACAACTACCAGCCTTCCCTGCATCCCTGATCCACAATGCAGCGTCAGACTCCACCCGCAACAGCCGTTTACTGCACACTCGGCAAGCCGCTGGCGCCTTGCTCCTGCATCTTTCAGCGGCGTCAATCACAGATTGCAGTCGTGTGTTTGCCGTCCAGTGTACCCGATCTGACCTGATGTCGTCGTTCCGCAGCCGGCGATCATCGCAGTCACAGCGGCAGTGGGCCTCCTGGGCGTGGTCGTCATCTCGAAGAAGCGCTCCGGCAAGAGCGACGATGAGATCAAGGACGACCTGAAGCGTGCGGTGAGCAACGCTCCCCCTTCAAAGAGTGACTGTAGACGACGATGCACCATCGCATGCTTGCATGTCTTGCGGCCTGTGACGCTTGGCACCGACGCACACTGCCGGTGTGCACACCACCATGCAGCGCTGCATGGAATACGTAGCCATATTGCCACCTCTGAGCGGGGGCTTTATGGGCCGCTGCGCAGGGCGGCAAGGCAGCGAGCAAGGCCGAGGAGAAGGGCAAGGACCTTTGGGGCCTCGGGAAGGTGAAGGCGGCAGAGGTGCGCAATTGTTGTGCGCAACTTCTGTTGAAAACGGTCCCATTAGGCGAAAGCGCATCAGGTTCATGCTCCCACGAACAGCTCGCCTGTATATCATTCACAGGATCCGCTCCTACATGGCTCTATCATCTGTTTGGGCTTCCGGAAAGCAATCTGAAGCAAATTCCGTTCGGTCTTCACTTTATACGCCAATAGCAAATCGGGTGTCTTGCATGCAGGCCAAGGAGGACTTCCCTGGCAACGCAAAGAAGCTGGCCGACGACATCAAGACCGCCGGCTGGTAGGCAATAGCACCAAGAGCATCGTTGCAAATGGCAGCAATGCTCATCTGACAATGCGACCACTTCACGTCTGCCAGTTGCAAGCAGATGTCTTCACTCGCTCTCAAGTTATCCTCACCTCATCTCATTCTATGATTGTCTGGTACAGGGAGGGCGGCAAGGACGTCAAGCGCGGCGCGCAGGTGGCGGCCAACAAGGTGCAGGGCTTGTGGGAGGAGGAGGCAGCGCCCAACTACGGCTTCCTGGGCTGGCGCCACGTGAGTCCTCTTCCTCCGTTGTTGTACATGAGGGTTATTGCAGAGCCAAAAATGTTGCAGGTACATTTTTCGTGTTGATGGCGGTGGCATCTGACGACACATTGTCGAATAAGAACTTGAGAGACTTTTGGTGCGGCGCAGCTGCCGGGCTTCAAGCCGAAGCTGGGCAAGTAAGAAGGTGCAGCACATGGGACCGGAACTGTATCGGAAGCACTGCTGCGACTGGCGACCATGGGTGGCTGTGTGCCAGTCGGCGGTCACCCGACGGTTGCAGAGAATGCGAGTTGCAATCAGCACAAAAGGGGATGACGTGCAGCAGATGCCGATGGTTTGTCATGGCGTTGCCGCACAGCAATCGGAAGTCATGCTCTTTGCCGTTAGAATTGTAAGAGTCGGAGTGGGTCTGATTTAAATTGCACCAGAGGTCGTAACACTGTCGGCTAGTATGAAAACTACACTATGCTTACTGACATCACCGTGGCCACTGTCGCTCTAGAAATAGCGCAACACACCTCCTCCACACAACCAGCTCTTCAGACTGCGGCTAGACGACTATTTGCTCCCACAGCCTGACCAGATCTCAGGGTGACGCACCCACACTCAACCACGTAATGGATGGTGTCTTCACTCGCTTGACATGCGAGCAGATTTTCTCTTCTGGACTACAGATTTCCATATCCTGCCGTTGCATGAATCGATCAGATATTACCTTTGCTTCAAGCATCCAAATTCAAACAACATCATACTCCGTTTCTCCCTCTCTGAATATGCGTCTCACAATCAGAGTATTGTCGTCAAATACATGGCCCACGTCGTGGCCCGCAGCCGCGCACATTCACAACCTACAGTCTTTGCCCCAACAAACCTCTTTCAATCCATTCTGTCTTCGACTTGGGTGCAGAACCTCTCTAGCTTTTCACAGTGTGTTGAGCTTGGGATAGTCGACAGCCAATTCATCCCGAGAGAAGAAATCGCCATCATCCTGCAGCATCCAGATGAAAGGATTTTGGATGGCGTCAAAGGCACGAGATTGCTTGATATAGCATATGCTGGGCGCCAGCACTGCATGTGTTTCGTGTGACGACTGGCCGGAGCACTGACCTGCGGCGTCCACAGCACCTCCACTGCCAGCACCTGCGACAGCGACGACCACATCTCAATCCCCCAAATTTATTTCAACTGCCTGGCAGCGCTGTGCAGCAGACTGTGCAGCGGACAGCAGCACACCACGGTCGAACCATGCAAGCAGGAAGCTCAATTGCCATCTTCGTCACATGACAAAAGGCGCACCTGGTCGGAGCGCAGGGAGCCGAGGCGGTTGAGTGCCGAGCGTAGCTGCTCCTGGTTGGAGATGTTGGGCACCTTGAGGTCGCCCTCCGACGCCACCAGGAGCGTCACTACGATCAGCTCGTCGCCCGTTGGGCCCTGGCTGCGCCCCGAACCGAAGCGGCCCTGCAGAAAGGACGGAAAGGCGCCGTGAGACAGAGGGGTGCCTCTCGCAAGGTGGCCCTCCTGGCAGAGGCTCTCGGCACAACTTCACGGGGTTAGGGCATACATGCTGCTTGTTGAAAGGGCAACACAGCGAAGTTTGTGTCAACGCAACAACCTCTGTACATGCTGATGTGCCAAAGCGCACCTGCCCTGAGTTGTTGCGGGTGCGGCCGGACACATTCATGAGCGTCTCCTCCTGGAACTTGCCGCGCTCCCGCATGGACGCCTGCAGGTGGATTGGAGCCTAAGCCACCATGTGCTGAGCCAGACGATGTGCGTGCGCTGGTGCGCATTGGTGGCATCAGACAAGAAATGCAGCTGCACGATCAGATGGCACGACGAGCGCTGGGCAGACGACACGTTTCAAGGAACAGGCAGGGCAAGCAGCAAATGTGCGAGCGGCAAAGGCGTGAGCAGCAGAGGCGCACCTCGTTGAAGCGCTCCTCGGCGGCGTCGAGGCCGCGCACGCCCTTGGTGTTGGCGGCGCCGTAGATGCAGTACTCCGGGTGGCGCAGCAGCGCCAGCACCGTTTCTGCGACAGGGAACAATCGAACCAATGAGGTCCAGAGCCGAGGAAATCTCGAGACAGAGTCAGCATGCCGCAGGAATCGGCATTGCCAACGCTCTTGCTGCGCGCGACCGCCATCATGATGCGCAGCAAGCAGCAGCGACAGGCTCCCGACCAACAAGCAGCTCGCCTTGGAGGACATAGTTGAGGCCCTCGCTGGTGTTTGTGTCGGCGCGTTTTGCGATGCGCTCCAGCTCCCGCTTGAGGCTCACCGCCGTTCCCGTCAGCCCGATTTGAACCTTGGCCACCGTGCATTTGCCGTAGCCTGCGGCCGCGGGCTTTATGTGATTTGAGGCTTTCATGTTGTGGGACGGAAAACACATATCTCTGCAGGTGTCTGGGCTGGGAATGCCAAGCAAGTGCAGGGACAGCTTCTTACATGATCAGCGGCAATAGTGGCGAGGGCTTCGGACAGCATGTTTCATTCGACAGAACGTACATTCCCCTTGGAATCAAGCTGAAAGCTCACCCGACTCGTCGGAGCCGCCGCCGGTGAGCTGCGGTAGCAGCTGCAGCGCGGCGAAGCCCAGCACGCCAAGAGCAAGCAGCGTGAACAGGCCGCCGCCGCCGCCGCCGGAGGACACCACCGGGGCGCCGTACCCGTAGCCGCCGCCGTACCCAAAGCCGCCAAAGCCGCCGTATCCGAAGCCGCCAAAGCTGAGTGAGGTCCGCGGCATGACAGTGACCGAGGGTGCAGAGGAGTAGCCGCCATAGCCGCGGCTGTAGCCGCCGCCTGCGGAGTGCAGGAGCATCATTAGGCTGTGCGAGTTCGAATGATGCAAACTGAGCGAGCAGGGCATAAGGTAGACGGCAGCATGCCAGTAGGAGCTGCGCAGACATCACGCCAGGCAATGCCAATAGGGGCTGGAAAGGAAAGCTGACTTGCATTGGCAGTGAATTGAGGGACAGGTGTCATGCTGTGACAGACAGTGACGACGGCAGAGACAGGTGTCTGGTGCGGATGACAGTGTTACAATAGCGCTCCCGCACCTCCGCCTGCGTAGCCACGGCTCATGCCGCCGCTGTAGCTGCCTGCACCGCTGCGGGCTGATCTGAAGGAGCTGCCGCCCACGCGGCCGCCGCTACGGGCTGCCCACGCGCTGTCGCCGAACGGCGCAAATGCCTGCGGGTGACAGCACGGCAGGCTCAAGCAGATGCCCTCGATGTCGATGAAACAGGACGAAATGAAACGTGAGGACTAGCGTCGTCGCAGAACTACGTCGTGTACCCAGTGATAAATTGATGCAGCATAGCTTCCGGAGACCGGCAGGCCCGCTGGCACATATCACACCACTAGCGTTGCTGGCCTTGCACGCGCATGCAGCTGCAATGCAACCGCGTGATATGCACAAGCACAGTCAAGGGGCGCACCATCGCCAGTGCCAGCGCAAAGACGGCAGCGCCCCTGGCGAGGCGCTGTCCAAACTGCCACCATGCTGGAACTGCAGGCTGCTGCTCCTGAGCTGGCGAGCTGACCATCTCGACTTCCACCTCGTTAGATGGCCGCACGTCGATGATGCTGGGGTCGTTCCTGTCAAAGCCCAGTAACTGCTGTCTGGTCTCCTGCTCGCTCTGCTGCTGGGATGCACGGCACACCGGCTGCTGTCGTGTCCTCCGCAGTGGCTGTAGTTGTGCGAAACGCTGGAGCAGGCTGCATGTCCTCTGCAGCCGGAAGGTCGGCCTGTGCTGGTGCGCTGAAACGGGCGCTGGGCGACCGAGCTGGACGCGGGAAGCCATCGTCGTTGCCATGATGGGTTCTGCCAACACTCGCTAGGAGCGGAACGTGTTAGTGATAATGGAAGCAAGTTCTGAGCCCTTGTGTGACGCTCCGCTGTCGCAAATGATGGGGTGTGCTGTCGCGCAGAGCATCGCTGTCTGCAAACCTCGTAATCTGTGCCACCTCAGCAGCTACCTAGGTTCTCTTCGCGTCCACTGCGCAAGCGGCATTTGCTTCACCCTGCAAGACATCTGTTGCTTGATCAGCAAACATATCACAGCTACATCGCTCTGCAACCTTGGCGGCGGCCGCTGCAGAATTTACGTGCTGCGATCTGCATCCAATAGGCAGCTTTCGATATTCAACCTGCACACTCACAGCCGGGAATGGCCAGTGCTTTATGTACTGTGGAGAGAAACATTCAGATTCAGCAGGCCTGGTCGCCATGTTCCTAGCGTTGGATCTGAGTTGCGGGCGCATGCGCTGACGGCGCCGCCGCAGGAGGTTTCAAATGAGTGCGATCCCAGAGGAACAGGCTCGTGCCGCTAAGCGTGTTAGCACTGCCAGACGATTCGAGTACACCTTATATGCGCTGGTGAGTTGCCGCCTTCAAATCACACGCACTTATTGGGCGTTCTCATGAAACGTGTCTGTGCAACCAGCCACGTTTCATGAGTACGCACAAAAAGCCTTACGATCATGGTCCCTGGTCTGCAGGCGGTCGGCTCCGCGCTCGTCTCGTTCATTATCAGGGGCTACGGCTTCTCAGCACAGTTTGATGCGGATGGCACCCACGCCGGCGAATTGGTGTGGCTGCGCCGCGGCTGGCTGCTGGGCCGCAGCGTGGTGAGCATTGCAGTGCCTCAGGCCGATCACTACAACCGTGGCAGGAAGAACCGCCACGGAAACATGGATTGCTTGACTGCCCGCCTTGCCAAGCCGGAGTCATGCTGGAGCGGAGTGGCCGGAGTTGGTGAACACACACATGCTGCTGCGTCCTGCAGGACCTGTCTGACATCCAGTGGCGGACGTTTCGAGAGAGCCTGCCAGCTGCTGCAGCCGCCATGGCGGCGTTTGCCGCCGCCAGTCGTGCGGTGAGCATGTGCTTCGTTGCAGCTTGCCGCCTGACTGAGTGTGAGTCAAAATCATCCGCTGCAACCCTGCGGTGGCCTACTGAAACCCGATTGCAGCTGAGATATCTGATTTGAAGCTGCGTTGGACACTGTGACCCTTTGGCAGGTCCAACGCTGGGCTCCTGCAGCCCACACAGCCTTCAGCCTGCTGTTCTCGCTGTGCTACATAGGTGAGGCCGACACGACTGTGCACCTTTGGTTTCAAACCTTGTCCAGCACCCTTGCTGTCAATCCGTGCCCCCACACACGGCCTGTAGCAATTTTGCGCACACATGCGCAGGCTTCCTGCACGGCGCGATGGCGCTCTTTCCGCTGCTGCTCAGCGCCGGCGCCTTCTTGCTGGCCAGCACCATGGCCGGCACTGCTGCTGGGTGAGCACATCTGCTTGATGCATTGCTGTAGACCAAACACCATCTACATGACGTCGAGCATTGTAGCAACCAATCAGGCCCTTGCACGGAACCAGCGCTGTCGCTGACGCTGATGAAGCTCTCCACTGCTGTCGCAGTCCGGTGTGCATCTGGGGCTTCGCATGTGGCAGCCTGCTGGCCGCGCGCGTATGGGAGGGCGGCAGCTTTGCAGCGCTGGCATCGGGCCTGGCGCCACTGGACAGCCTTAGGTGCGGGCAGCTGCAACACGCTCTACACCCTGTCGCACAAGCTCTGCTGCAACACAAAGGCGCCATGTCAGCACGGAAAGCTGCCGCGGAGCCTCAGAACAGCATTCAGGCGCTCAACTTGCATGTGCCTGAAGGCACCGCAGAGCAGCAACCTCACATCACAAAACCATGCGCCGCTGGCGTAGGGGCGCGGTGCGGTGGCACATCATGTACAGTTTGGTACCATCTTGTTGGCGTTTAGGCTGGAGGTTGCTGAATGTCACCTCCAGCGTTTTTGATGTAGCCGCCAGTGGCGCAGGGGCCCAGTGCGGTGGCACGTCATGTACAACCTGGTGGTGCTGCGGCTGGTCAGCTTCGGCATGGACCTGCACTGGGCGCAACGCCGCACGGCCGCCAGCAAAACGACGCCACCGCCGCAGCAGCAGCCGCGCCCCGCGGTGCAGGACAGCCTCAAGGTGAGGCGTGAGGGTTGTGGGTGTCGGCAAACTGTGCGCAGCGTCTGCGCTTGTGAATAGAGACTAGAGCGCCCGAGTACATGGCTGAATGCTGTCGTTCTGCACGTTCCCCTGCCAAAGAAAGCAGGCATGCGGTAGTTTTCACATTCCACATTCCGCCATCATTACTCCACGATAGCCACCGCTATTTGCAACAGGCGCGGGCCGTGGCGCCGCGGGCGCTGGAGGAATACAATGCGGCACGATTTTTCGAGTATGTGTTCTACCCGCCGCTGTACTTGGCGGGCCCTACGCTCACCTTCAACGCCTTCGCCAGCCAGCAGCGCGCCCACCGCGCCATCAGCGCCAAGCAGGTCAATCAGAATTTGGCGAGGCGGCGCACGAGAGTCGCTGGTCCGGCTTTGTGCTTGTGCCGGGCACACTCGAGCTGTGTACCCGGAACTTCCTACTTTCTGTCTGTCCAAATCATTCAAGCAAAGAGCGAGCCAATCAAACGCCTGGCTGTCGGCCAGGTCTGTGCCGCTCTAACTGGAACCCGGGCACGTCTGGACAAGTGACCTCTGCTGCTGCTGCCGCAGGTGGCGGTGTACGGCGTCCGGTGGCTGGCCACGCTGCTGTGCCTGGAGGTGCTGACGCATACGCTGTACTTCAACGCCGTGGCGCGCTTCGGGCTGCCTGCCTGGCGGCAGGCGGCGGCGGCGGGCCACCCGGCAGTGACGCCGCTGCTGGCAGCGCTCACCGGCTGGTATGAGTATTTACAAAAACGTTTCTGTGAATATCATAGCAACCTGTTCTTGGGTTTATGGAATTTTCTGTTGTCATTGCTGCAGGTAGCCTGCTCTGCTGATAATGGACTGTGGGCTATGCTTGAGAGCTGAAGGCCCTAAGTTGCTGGCGCGCAGGTGGGTGCTGAGTTTCATGTGGCTCAAGTTCACGGTGGTGTGGCGCTTCTTCCGCCTGGCAGCGCTGGCGGCGGGCATCGATGCGCCGGAGAACATCCGGCGGTGCTTCGCCAATAACTACGACATCGAGGTCGGCGTTGCAAAACCCCCCAAGTCTATCAAATATTTAAAATGAGGCTGCTGACAATGCACTCAAGAGGTTGTCGAAACGCGACCGGCGCAGCGCAGCTCCTTGTCCATCCTCTTTGTTGCAAAACTGGTGCATCCTCTGTGCTGCGGAACTGGTACTGTCCCTGCCGCATGTGCTTTTGCCAGGGCAACTTGTGGGGCCAAGCGAGAGTCATGTGTGTCCTGCCATGAGGGTAGCTGTTGGCACTGATGCGCACTATATAACCTGCAGCAGTGATTCCGTTTGCAGGGCTTTTGGCGCAACTGGCACGCGTCCTTCAACCTGTGGCTGGTGCGCTACCTGTACGTGCCGCTGGGCGGCGGCGCCTGGCGCCCGCTCAACGTGTGGCCCGTCTTCACCTTCGTGGCACTGTGGCACGACATGGAGTGGCGCCTGCTGGCCTGGGCCTGGCTCTCCTCCCTGCTGTTCGCCCCTGAATTGGTGCGCTCCCACCGCTTCTTTCTATTTGGTGGTTGGAAGAATGTGTACAGCAAGTTCTGTGCTGCAACATGCGTCCATGCTGGTCGGCACTGGTCAGCCCAATAGCTGCCGCCGCAACAGGCGAGATGCATTGAAGTTGTGCGCTGTACCTTGGAATGGCAGCCCGCCTGCAGATCTGCCGTCTTTCGTCGCCGCTTAGATGCTGATTTTGACTCGTGCATCTGTGCTACAGGGCGTAAAGTGGCTGGCGAGGAAGCCAGCGATGAGGCGGCTGCGCGAGAACGCCGCCTGGCGGCACCTGTGCGCCGCCGCCGCGGCGCTCAATATCGCGGGCCTGATGGCTGCCAATCTTGCGGGCTTTGTGGTGGGGCCTGCCGGCTTGGGGCCGCTGCTCCGGGAGCTGATGGCGCGGCCGGCGTTTGTGGCGGCGGCGCTGTTTGTGTTTTTTGCGGCGGCGCACCTCATGTTTGGCTTGAGGGAACGGGAAGCAGCCTTAGGTCGTAGACTGTGTGCTGTGGATGCTTCGCACAAAAGCTTGTGACCCCGCGTGTCATTCGGCTTGACGCATAGTTCATGCAGCCTGAACCTGAGTATTGCATTGCATCCGCCGCTGCGTCATGAATTGCCTGCCCAAACCCTGGCTAGAATACATCTCGACATGCACTGGGCGGCGAGCTCATGAGAAATCATTCCAATGCATTGCATTCATCGGCACGAATCTTGTCGCGGCTCTGCGCCAAGCGGACAGGACGCTCCTTGCCGATTTTCGAGTGCACACAGACAAATCAGAACAGTGCGTCTTTGCCCACACTTACGGATCGGCGACACGCGTTTCAGGCTGTGACACTGCTAGAGCCAGCTTGAAGCTGTTGAGGGCACGACACCATTCCTGCGCATCAGCAAATAGTTACAACACGCGCCCATCGGCACTAGTCCGATATCACAGGTCGGACTCGCTCGCTCAGCAGGCAGTGTTGGCTGCAACGTCCGAAATTTCAAGTGTCCCTGGGATTTCCGAGGCTCGCCACACTGGCGTCAAAGGGCTGGTCCGCAGGTGGGATTTCCATGATGGCTGGCCGCTCGCCGCGGCCGCCTGTATGTCACAGGCTCATAGCCACGAGTGCTGTGTGTCCCACCTGCATGTAGAGGTCTGCAGTCTATCTTCTTGTACTAATGCGGCTCGGCAGCACCAGCATGCGGCACAGCGCCCGCAGGGCGGTTTCATCAGCATAGCCGGCCGCAATTCGACCATGCACATGGTTCTTGTACGTCGTATGCCCAAGTAACGAAGCCTGTGTTCATGTTCCTGCAGCTGCGGCCAAGAGCGCCGCGGCGCCGGTCGGGCTGTCGCTGCCGCCGGCGCAACGGCCAGGCTTCGAGGAGGGTGCTGTCATCATCTTCCAGCGCTGGACGGCGCTGCAGCTGGCCGTGGGACAGGTGAGCGTAGTTACAAATGCTGGCTGTGAAGTGCTGTGCATCTCGAATCATGGCCATGCGGGTGTGTGGTGCCTCGTAATTCATGCGAGCAGCCACACTGCCTGAGGCAGAACACAACAACAGAGGGGGGAGGAAAGAGGCAACTGCCCGCCATCTGCTTCCGCCTGCACGGCACCACGGACGGCAACAGCCAAGCCCGCTTCTGGATCATGCAGGGCTGGGGCGGGCAGGACAGTGAGGCCAAGGCAGATGCGCTCATCCGCGACGTGCTCCAATGGTTCTACGACAACAAAGGTGATGGCTGCGCCGGCCTGCTCTGCGCAGTGGCACAGCTGCCGCATGCTCTCAGTGCCGCGTGTGAGAGCCGATGCGATGCGAGCTTGTGTCAGCGCGCCGACGCTGCTGCCATGTCAGCTGCGCAGCCGCCAGCATGCCCCGACGTCGCCTCGGCGTGTACGTGGCGACCTCATCTCAAATTCAGCAGCGCCTTGGCATGCAACGTCTAACCCGTAAACTCAGAAGTGCTGTGCGGTCGCAGAGCACTATGCGGACGACCTGGAGGTGGACATAGAGGAGATCATGGCTGCGGACTTCAACTGCGAGCTGGAGGACGGGTCGCCCGGCCTGGTGAGCGGCACTTCGCTTACAATTCGCCAGAGGCAGAGAAGGGTTTTGGCGAGGGAGATCTCTGGCTGCGCTTGCAGCGAATGGACAGTCGTCCATGAACTTTGCAGCAATGCCGTGATTGCGTGCGCGTGGCGGGGTGGCCCATCAGCACCCGAGTGACTAACGGGAGCAAGTGCCACCAAGAACTTTTAAAGCCTCAAAACCCAAACCCTCCTGCAGGTGGCAAAGGCGCTGGTGCGGCTGTGGCAGGGCTGCTGCTCGGGGGACCTGTCGGAGCTGCAGCGGCTGCGCGCCGCGGTGCACCCCGGCCACAGCTCAGCTGCCGCGTCCGTGGCGCAGGTGTGATGACCGCCCTTCCTGCTGTCTCCGCTGCTGCTGTTGCGGGTGATCTTCTGAATGCAGTCAGCCATATGGAGGCTGCACGTGCCGTGCTTGGGAAGCGGGACGGTAATGGCGTGCCGGCGCGCAGGGTAATGGCGTGCGGCGGGCGGCTGAGCCTCACAGAGGTGAAAAAGGACATGAAAGTGACCCGTGTGGCCCAGTACATTGCCCTTGAATGTGCTGCCACCCCGTGCGCGCAGGCGAAAGCAGGCGGCGGCAGCGGCTCGGACGACTCGGGCTCGGATGGCGACAGCGACGGCAGCGAGGACATGGAGGAGGATGCGGCGGCGGCGGCGCCCCCACAGCCGCGCCGCCCACCGCCGCAGGTGCAGACATGCTAGGGGTCTGTGAATACTTGTGTACAAGCTCAAGACAAAGCAGTGCTGTGTGACCATGCGAGCGGCGCTGTGCCGGACCATGTGCAACGCCATGCGCACGCGATTGATGGGTGTTGACATGAGCATCTGTCGCTTACAGGTCGACGAGGATGGCTTCCAGACAGTGCAGCGGCGGTCGCGGAGATGAGGTGGAGACAGAGTGGCGGCGGCCTACGGGCCGGTCGGCAATCTTCGTCGTCTGCTCGGGGTCGGGTGGCAGTTAGGCAAGCCGCCTGACGTTTCGCCTGTCCGGCGCCGAGATGGCAGCTGCTAGATGCGCAGCGCGACGCGCCATTGACGCTTGGCCACTGTTGCTGTGGACAGGTCCACCACCACCACCACCACGAGGTCATGTGACTGCTGCCAAAAGGACGTGCAGGCCGACCACCGTTCGTTCCCTTCGCCGTTTGATAGTTAGAAGATAGTTCGAAAAGTGAAGCAGACGCGAAACTGGCCTGCCAGTGCTCGAAGTCCACGTCCATCACTTCTGCCCCCTGAAGAACAGTATTCTCCCTCGCGAGTCCCACACTGCACACCGTTTATGCCGCGTCAACTTGCAAACTTCAATCCCTCGACTGCCTGAAACTAGTTTTGGAACGTTCTTGAAAAGCACTCAGAGACCCACTCAGTCGATACATTCAGCCTCAGCGAAGCCAAAATGGCCGCAGCACTGTTGAACTCCTGCAACACGGTGCTCCTGCGCTCCAGCACCGCCAAGGTGGCGACGCAGACGCGCTCGATCATCGGCTTGCCCGTGCTGACCGCCCGTCTTTTACGGTTTCCGATTCAACACCGTCATCACGCGCGCGGGGATGAGGAGGTTTTCCCCTCGACATGCAACCCCCGCAAGCTGCTGCGCGTCAAAAGGATACTGCTGCATGCTCTCTATATTCTAGCCGCTAGACACTGAGACGATCATCAGTTCCACACGGATAAGCAGCGCGATCCAAACTTCTACGGCCAGGCCTTATTACTGGGCAGGTTCACCGCAGCTGTATCCAGACGCTCGGTGCTTTCCTACAGCATATTCAGCGCCTAAACAGCGTCACAATGAGCTGCAAACCACATATATATGATCGGCTCCGGATGCTTGTCGCTGTCAGTCAGCTGCACCTGCCGTTTGGTCTCAGCGACATCGCACGTGCAGTCGAATTTGACAGGCACTCGCCGTGCTGTCATCAGTCAGCAAGATGATACACGCTTGTGTCGTGTAATTTGAACGCTCGGAAGGTGAACTGGCATCAGAGGGCGTTGCGGCAGCAGCATTAACTTCCTTCACACGGTCACTCGCCACAGCAGCTGACAATCACTGACATGTTCTTGTGCCTTTGCCTGCAGCCGCTGGACAACTTCTCCAAGCAGCTGAAGAAGAAGGGTGAGCCCTTCACTCACATCGTAGTTCTTGATTTTGCCACTGGCGCTGCATGCTGCTGCACTGTGCCTCCGCATTCACAGTGATGGTGCAGCTCTCTTGTGAATTTGCTACCTTGCTGACTGCTCTCTATTCGACTTGCAGCGGACTATGACCCCAAGGGCAAGGAGGTGCAGAGCCCTGATTCCGCCTTCACGCGCCGTCGCGAGGTCATCGCGGGCCGTCTGGCGATGACAGGTCAGCGCGTCACGGCCAACCTGCTGCGAGCGTTACTGAAGCGCCGAAAAGCGGCATGTCAGTGTTAACCAACTGCAGCATCTCACGCTCGCCTCTTTGATGTGTGCAGGCTTTTTCGCTGAGGTCATTGGCGAGCTCTTCACAGGTGACCCGCTGCTCCCATAAAATGTCATCCATCTCAACACATCAAACCACAAACTGGGCTTGCATTGCACAACGCGGTGCTGGTCTTGTGATCATAAGCTCCGATGTTTACTAACACATATCTCCTTTTTTGCATGACGTTAGGCAAGGGTGCCGTCGGCCAGTTGTCGCTGGAGACGCTGCTTCCGCGGCCCCTCATCGGCGGCCTGATCGTCGGCCTGGTGTGTTATGCCTGTGCGTTTGACACGTGCTTTAATCCATGCACAGTGTGAATCGTGCCATTGAGCCATCTCACATCTGATATGCCTCTTTGAGCAACCCTTCTGTGCTGCGCAGGTGGCTTTTAACTTTGCAACCGCGCTCAACCCGTCGTCGCCGACCTTCTCCGAGTCCAACCAGAAGGACGTGCGCAAGCGCCCCTCCGGCGGTGTGCAGAAGCCCGGCAAGGTGAACGCAGTGTGCGATTGTGGATGTGTGACTGTTGCACCCGCATCCTAATCCACAAAGTGGGTGGCTCGTGATCTATCAACGTCACACGTAAGCTTCGCTCAGTGACAGAATGAACGCTCCGTTGAACAATCGTTGTGCGTGCAGGTTGACCTGACCAAGAACCCCAAAAAGCTGCTGGGCACCTCCAACTCCTTCGGCTTCACTAAGGCAAACGAGCTCTTCGTGGGTGCGGCTTCGGTTCATCTGCGATGTTGTTCACTGGGTTGTGTGGAATATTTCATTCATGTTGCTTGTGTCACAGATCGTGAATATGACTGAACCACAATGCTATGGCACCACAGGCCGCGTGGCCATGATCGGCTTTGCCGCATCGCTGGTGGGCGAGTACTCCCAGCCAGGCAGCCGCGGCCCCCTGGGCCAGGTCAGTAGCGCTCGCCGACAATGATGCAGACACAATTCTTGTGTCAGCAGCGCATGCTGATGATGCAGACAGAATTGCTATGCCTGGCCAGTGCAAATCTGCAGAGACATGCTGACAACAATAGAAATAATGCAGCTGGCCGCCTTGTGCCTTTCTGATGTCCAGCTGGGCATCCCTATGCCCGCTTACGCTGAGTACGCCGGTGTGTCACCTCTGCATTGCATAACGGAAAGTTGCGGTTTTCTTGCATCACCTTGTGTCTCAATCCGGTCTTTCGTTTTGTGTGAATCTTGGTTGACGGTGACACTTGCACTGGAATTAGGAGTGGGTCTGGCGGGGTGGGTGTTGTTTTTCTTCGCGGCAGCCATCGGCAGTGGCAATTTTCCAGGAGTTGAGTCTCTGAACATTTTCACAATTTGGATCAGATTGTAGTCATCTCACACATCTTGAGCTGCAAACTACTACGATGCATTGATAATTAGTGTTCTTTTGCCGTCTCACACGCAGTACTGATTATGTTTTTGTTTTGCCATCCACAGAGGTCGAGGGCGGCGAGGACATCTACTGAATATTTGTGGCGGCTGGTGTTTTTGAGTGAAGATTGATCTGTTTGATGATTTATTGGAATGGTATTCGATCCTAGATTTTTTCTGTGGAATGGGAAATTGTGCGCCTTATGTAAAGGTGTGTTGATAAGTCTCGTCTCACTCTCCAGATACTGAACAAGTATCTGTATCTTACTTCCTCTACTTACCCAACTTACAATTCATCCAACAAAATCCAACTGACATGCATAAATTCTCCCGCAAAATTTCCGTGACAAATTTAAAGCAGTCAGTGAATCAGCCCAAGCATAAGTCTCGTTATACAGGAAGCAAAGGAGAAAGTGTTGGAAAAGTTGACGGGATGAACCTGAACTCATTAACCCGACTCGTCGATCTCTTAAAACGAAACACACAATTTGGCAACGGACAAAGAAAAATGTCTCGGCGGCAGCCGCAGGCCGCGCCATCAGCGAGGCGGCGATGGGCTTCCGCAGCGGCGATGCCAAAGGGCAGAAGGCGGCGGCACGCAAGCTGGGGCAGCTCGCAGCCTGCCGGGTTTGCTGGCAGGGTGGCTGGCCCTGCCAAGCTGCAGCTGCGCAAGTGGTCAGTGCACACGTGTGTGACAGTCGGCGCGCTGCTGCCGCCGCCGCGCTGCTGAAGGCGCTGGAATAGTTGAAGCGCAAGGACTGCCCTAGAAAGGGTGCTGAGGAGGCTGAGGCCACACGAGGGTTCGGTGCTAGCTGACAGTTGCACATGTGAAGAAGCTTCGATCTGTGGAACGTTGGTGCCATCGAATACAGACGTTGATCCATTTGTGCCACGATTTCCAGCAGCATCCTTGTTTAATGTGATATGTATATCATATCCTTTTTTATATTGCAGTTGCAATCCTGCTGTAAAACTTGCTGAACATCCAGCCAGATAGAAGATTGCTGAAAACAACACTACGCGCCTTTGCACGAGTCGGACGTTTCTGCAGGAGGCTGTGAACAAGCACAAACTAGATACTGAACTTGTTGCAAAAGAAAAGAGCAACCATAATCGTCCGAAAGGCGGCGGCAAAATGGAACTGATGGCAGGACATACATACTGCGACTGCAGCCAGATGGATCTATGGATCTCTTTGTTTGCTGCAAGGCCTCCCACATGTGGAGAGATCTGGACTATGTTACATTGTCCGCGTCCCCTGCGAGGCCGGCCACTGGCGGCGGTATACTCGGGCGGCCCATTGACGGCGGCAACGCCTCCTCCAGCGGCAGCAGCGCCGCGTTCGGATCCTGCAGGCTGTCAACGTGTTTTCATTCACAACACGGTATTCTCATTCGCAACAAGGTGTTGTAGGAGCACTACTCGGGGCTGATGCTCGATGTGTGTTCGCCAAGGAGAGGGGGTGGCTCTCTCAGGTAGCAGCGGTGGTAGGTGCAGCTGAGCGATCCGCAGGCTGCAGGAGACGAGACAGAGTGTGCTGGCATGGCAATTCGCTGCTGGTAAGCAAGCCTTGCTTCTTTCAGTTCTGCGTTCAAGTAATCAGCAAGTTGCACTGCAGCTGCGGCCGGCCGTCGAAGACTGGGGAGACACCAGATCCATTTCCTCAGCTGCATCTGGCGTCATGATGCGTCATGATGCGTCATGATGTGGGGCAGGCACCTGGGCGCCGCGCTGTTGCAGCTCCGCCAGCGACGGCTGTTCGGACTCTGATGCCACCGTCTCTGCAATGTGCACCTTTATCTCAACATAATGGCTTTGACAAGTACTTGTGCTGACACAAGGCTGTCGACACGTCGCGCAAGCCCGACGACGGGTTCTGTCACGGGAATCTCGAAATGGCGACGGCCTCGGGCAACGGAGTTACCTGTGACAGCGAAGATGCGGACGCATTCCGGATATGCCTGAATGCACAGGTGCGCGCCCTGCACAAGGTCAGTGATCACATGAGGGGAGAACGCGGGATGAGGCAACACACCGCTTGCAGACATCAACTGCAACATCCAATGCTCCGACAGCGACTGGCAAAACTACCTGGAACACCGAAAGCACTTGCATGTAGATCATCATGCTAGCCTGCAGGAGCGAACACACATTGAGGCATGACCAGCGCTAAATTGCCACCAGCGAAGACTGCCGTGTGAATGTCGGCTCTTGGCTCAAGAGTGCATCAGAGTCCTCATTTGAGTGCGCAGAAGAAGCAGCCACAACCTTGCAGCAAAGTGGCACACCTGCTCGTAGCAACAATGTTCGTCTCGCAACACATCCTTGAGCTGCTGCATGACGGCCATCGTGAGTGCAAAGCGGCCGTCGGCGGCGGAGCCCCCGGCGCCGCGCCTCGGCGCCCCCCCTTTGGGCACCGGCATTGCCTCCTGCAGCAGCAAATCTACTTTCATCTCTGCTAGCTCAGCTTCGCCGCACCTGGCAGCTCTGCCGCGCCAGGCTCACCTGCAGCTGGAAGAAGCAGGGACTGCCGACACGATTTTGTTTGTGTTTGCATGACCTGTGATCCATCCAACGCAGACAAGCAGATGCGTGTCCTGCTGGTCGATCGAAAGGCCTGAACCGTGCGAACGCCTCTCCTGCTGCACCTGTCGCGGCCCCTGCCAGGGGGGCAAGTCACCAGCGTGCCTTTAGCCGCATGTCCAGCGCCCCGCGCCGCACTGCAGCCGCCCCAATTTTGGTGCACTGGCACCCGGAGCTCCAACGAATGCAACATCGTGTATCGTTTGGTTTTTTTGAGAATTCAGCTTGTAAGGATCTAGCCTTTCGAGACGAAGGCACGACAAAACAGAACCTGACACACCTGCAGCTGCGCTGTCAGGCGCGCTCTTTGCGCTTCTAGCCGCCCGAGATTCGTGTAAAACGGCACCCGCAGCGCGCACAGCGCTTGCCGCTGCTCCTGCGACAGCTGCGCGGCGGCCGCCAGCCGGCGGTCGTTGGCGTTGATCGTTGGGTCGTTCTGGCTGCGGCTACCACACCCCAGGTACGATCGCAGGACCTGGCAGCAGACATCATGGCCACATCTCCCAAGTCGCGACAACCGCGCTGCATGAAGCGAGTGTCAAAACTCGACTGGCCACCGGCCGCCGCTCCATGCGCCGCCGCTACTGATGCAACTGCAGCGCGGTCCACCAAGCCTCTCTAGCTTCGGGGCGAGCAGCGTGAATGCAGCGGCTATGCTCGCAGGCCCGACCAGCATGCAATCAACGGGTCCACATGAGCAGGCTTTAGCACACGCATGACGGGCAGAGCGTCCAGTGGCTGCTGCAAAGCAGCACCTGCACCTGCATGAGAGATTGCAAGTCACCAGTAAGCTGGGTCGAACAAAAACCTGGGCACCTGCAGGTCGTCCGGGAAGCGGATGGAGATGGAGCCCCACAGCTGCGCCGCCTCCCAGTACCAGCGCTCCAACCGCCTCGCGGCGGGCGATAGCGGGTCCCCCTTCCACTGGATCATGCACTCCGCAAAGCCCTCCAGGTACTTCCGCCAGTACTGGCCCACCACTTGCGGCTTCAGCTCCATGATCTGTGTGCCAGTTGAAGCAGACAGTGTCAACAAGGAGACGCATTAGGGGCGCCCACATGACACGGCAGCACTACAGAGTGTGGCCAGCGGGCCTGTACGGCGCAGACATGCTTCTGCAGCCAGGAACGAGCGTGCAGCCCAGGGGGCGCTTCATGACGCCGCCACTTCTGGCGCACCAATTCTAGTTGACATCCCTTGCTGCGCACACACACACACACTTGCGCATATGGTTCTTGCGCCGCTCAGCGCACCTGCTGGTGGGAGATGCATATCGGCCTGTCTCGCGAGATGGTCATCACCACGTCGCCTTGCAGCTGCAGGCTGTCCATCATGTAGCGCTGCATCTTGTCATCCATCCACCAATTCGCTGGCGCCGCCGGCGCCGGCCGCGCCGCCTCCTGCGCACACGCAGGCGCATTTCAGCGACCGTGCTTGAGACCGCGCAGTCATGTGGCTCGAGGGGCCAGTGAATTGGTCTAGCTGGCTGCTACAGCTAAACCCTACTGCGGCCCATCCAGCCGGGCAAGCCATGACGTTCAACTGAAATGTGGCCCCTTCGCCATGTGGCAGGAAGAACACGTATCTGTTGTTCATTGCGTTGGATGTGCTCGCACGGCTGTACCCTACCTTTTGTTGTGTCCGCAGCTGTTCGAGCTCCCTGCTGAGCTCCTCCACCCTGGCTTCCGCGACAACCAGCCTCTCCTACGCGCCATGAAGTGTAATATGTGAGTGTGTTGCTTTTGGGCTGGTCCCTGTGGGGCCAAAGTGGCGTGTGACTCCAGGACTCATTTGACAACCTTCGAAATTGAAATCTGAAAGTGAGCCGCCACGACGGCCTGCTCACCTTTTGCCGCTCTCGATACCGCCGCTGAGCCTTGCGAGTGGACGCTTTCATCCGCTTCCACTTGTCGCCGACGACCTCGGCGGCGTCGGACGCCGTCACCGCCGCCTCAACCTGCCTGGAGTAGCTGCTGTCGTCGGAGTTCGTGTTGGCAGCTGGCTGCTGCTGCGCGCTTGGAGCAGCGCCGCTGCCGTCCGCCGCTGGCGGCGTGCTAGGCCACAGGGCTGCAGGGTGCCCCTCACAGGCATGAGCCTGTCAAGGCGAACATGAATAGTTGGAGGACAGTTGGACTTCTGAGACCTGATGTCACCACATGTAGCTGGCTCACATGCATGCGGCAGAAGTCACAACGCAGTGGCATTGACCAACCTGCAATGCTGCGACGTTGTCCAGGCCATACATCTGCACGTCGAGGGTGTCAGGGAACAGCATCCGGACGTCCTCTCCAAGCAGTGTGGCTTCAAAATCGAATGGGTCCGGGCTGTCGGTGAATTCTTTGGATATATCCTCCAGAAAGCTGCTGCCGACCATCTGAGGAACAGAGGCCACGCCTGCAAGGCTGTAAGTGCGGCGACTCAATGATGCTGGTGACTGTTGTGAATTTGTCCACTGAATCACAATAAGACACGCAACCTCTGCAGCTGTGCACCGCGCTGCTGGAGCTCAGAGATGAGAATTTCGTACGAGCTCAGAAAAGGAAAGTGAATGAGCTCGAATACGAACTGCTCGATACGAACGGGACAATATTTCACAATTTAGTATAGTAAGGGTGATCGTGTTAACCGACAGTGTGCGCCATGTGGTGCACAGCTCACACGCAGTGTTCATGTTCATCAGTCTGCCCGGACTCGTGATGATGACCGTGAAAGAACGTAGTTGCACTAAAAGTGTTAGCCACCAAGCAGATCCTGCGCAGCTTTGCACACGCTTATCCGCAGCGGCAAAGTTGAACTCAGCAGCGGCACGCGCTAGCACCTTCGGATCTACCAGGTAAGCAGCTCCACCGAGCAGTACAACAGTGGAAGGATGGTTCCCTTTCGAGCCTTGAGACTCGTGGGATACTCCCGCAGAGTCGCACGCCGACAGCTGCCACCGCCAGCCTGCTCTGAAATATAATCTATCATACGAGAATTTCTATTGCGATATGCCTCACTTTCAATCCGCCTGCTGACCGCCGACAGCAGCCGGCATGGATGAAATCTGGTCCCACATCATCTCTGTCCAGCACACAGGCCACTGGATCCTGCGGTCTACGCCGCCAGGCCCGCGTCCGGCGGCGGCGCGCGCTCGCTGCGCATGGACGGCGGCAGCACATCCTCCACCGACAGCAGCTCCGCGTCAGGCTCCTGAAAAGTGGGCCAGAAGCAGGTATCTAGATATGCCAGCGCGAACCAAGCTGCAAGCCCTGCGTCCGCATGCCCTTGTCGGCAGCAGTGGCTGCTGGTACCAAGGCACCCCAAGGGCAAGCGAACCACGTAAGGCAGGTTGGAGTTCTGAAAATCGATGAATCGAAGCAGGAGGCACCTGCGCGCCGCGCTGCAGCAGCTCCTCCGAAGTCGGCTCCCCCGCGTCGGCCGCGATCATCTCTGCAGCGACACACAGCGTTCTGTCACATCCCGAACGAGGTTCCGTGTACTGTGACCCCCTTCACATTGCAAGAGAGACGCAGCCATGGTCGGGCACAGCGCGTCGGCAGGAGGTGTTGCAAATGGCGGCTGGGAGCGCACCTGCAATGGCGAAGGTGGGGACGATGCGCGGGAAGGACTGCGTGGCAAGGGTAATCCTCACTTCATATTTGAAAACCCGAGGACAGCTTCAAAATTCAGGCGCGGCAGCAGGGTAAGCATCCATTGCGTGACAAGCTCAGGAAGCCAGCAGTGCGGGTCTGAGCTGGGCAAAAGAGGGACTGTGGACAGCGCTGAACTGCAACATTCTTAAGCGATGTCGGATTGCGGCTTGTGGCAGCGCACCTGGATGTTGAGGTAGGCCCCCTGGAAGCATGTGAATATCTGTGCGCAAGCAGGATAGGATAACCTCAGATCAAGATCCGCTGAGGTGCACACGTGGAAGTCACTTTCTCCATCTGACATGAGCGGACGTGCAGACGGCCCATCCGGCACCTGCTGCCAGATCATGAAGTTCGCTCGCAAGTACGTGCAGTGTTCGTCCCGCAGCGTGTCCTTCATTGCCCGCATGATGTCCAGGATTCGTCCGAAGCGGCCGCTGGTGCATGCCACGTCGCAGCCCACCGGCGATGCAGCCGGCGATGTGGGCTCCACCGGCGGCAGCACGCCCTGCGGCAGAGAACATGGCTGATTTGCTATGAAGGCGTCCCAAAAGCAGCTGTTGGTGCATGCCAGGTTGCAGCCCAGCGGCGATGCAGCCGGCGACGTGGGCTCCACCGGTGGCAGCATGCCCTGCAGCAAGGATATGGCTGATTTTTTACGAGCAACTTCAGGCACACATCCTGAGCGACGGTAGCAGCTGGAACCAGGTTGAAACGATGAGGATAGCAGATCACGTGAGCGGCATGCGCCGCTGAGGTTTGCAGCGACGAGCCCGGGGGGCCGATGTGTAGGCTTGCTTGACATGCGCCACAGGGCACAAGCCGCCAGGTGGTGCACACGAATCTGTTGGGGGCAGCACCTCGATCGGACACATGCCAGATGACAAAATGGCAACGGCTCAGCTTTCAGGATCGGGCCAGGCGCTGTGTTTGTCCTGGTGGGCGAGCCACCGCCTGGCTTGCATACCCTGATGTCTTCAACGCCGGGGACAAAGATACGGGGTGCTGCAGCAGCCGGAGCAGCTGTTGGTGCAGCAACAGGCAAGGAAAGCTTCACCTGCAGCTCCGCCGTCAGCGGGGTGCGCCTGGCGCCCAGCCGGCCCAGGTTGACGTACAGAGGCACCCGAAGCGCGCACAGCACGCGTTTCTGCTCCGGCGAGAACCGCGCGCCGGCCGCCAGCCGCCGGTCCTCCTCGGTCGCGAGGCCGTCGAAGGAGCGCCGCGGCTGGGCGTCGCCCGCCGTCAGGAATCGCAGCACCTCCTGTGCGAGGGAGTGTTTCGCACGGATGTCGCCCGTGCCATGTGACACGAGGACAGCCTGCCGAGTTGCTGGGAGATCTCATGGATGAGCGGTCCAGCAGAAGCAGTGGCGGCAGCAGGCTGCACCGTGCTGTATCGCGGAGGCAGGGCGCACGAGACAGCCGGCGCGGTCGTTGGGAATGTCGCCCCACCGCCACGAGCACAAGCCAGGGCCAGACCTACCTGCAGTCGGTCCGGGTGTGCCACTTGCAGGGAGGCCCACAGCAGGCCGGACTCGTAGTAGAGACGCTCCAGGCGCAGCCCTGCTGCCGAGCGTGGGTTGCCGCCCCAGTGCAGCAGGCACTCGGCGTACGCGTTGAGGTAGCGCCGCCACAGGCCGCCCACATCCTGCGTCGGCAGTTCCGCCAACTGCGGCGGCAGGGAAACAGCGCCTGTGAGTGAGGGTTTCTTGTAGGTGTTCTGCACCAATGTTTGATGCTGGCTTCAGCAGTGCGCTGCAACCATCAGGCTGGGAATTTCATGAGCAGCAACCAGTCTCAGCTGGGCAGCCTCGCCGCGTTTGCAGCGTAGCGGGCCAATCCAGTCAGACGCGCTGGAAAGGTTGTTTTGTGATAGCTTTGTTTACTCACGTCTTGGTACGACACAATTTTGGGGGCGTCCTTGTCCACGGTCAGCACCAGGTTGCCATCCAGCTGCAGGCTGTCCACCATGAAGTTCCTGGTTTGATCGTCCATCCACCACGCCTGGGTCTCACCCTGCACTGCGGAGGTGGCGCCAGCCGCCGCCTGCTGCTGCTGCATCTCGCTGCACCGCTGCAGCAGCTCTGTGGCCGCGCCGGCCTGGGACGCCAGCACCTCCTGCGAGTTTCCCATGCCTCATCAGCTGCATGTGCAATCTGATGCATAGCAGCGGAGAGCGACAGGCAGCAAGTCAAGACACAGAGTGGGACAGAATCACTTGCTTTTTCCATGCGCAGCGTTTCCAGCTGGTGCGTCAGCTCCAACACTTTGCTCTCCGCCGCAAGGAGCTTCTCCTGCAGTGCCACAGACTCATGGGCTTGGCGCGTGCATCATGACGGCAGTTAGATTTTGATGCGCAAACCACAACCCCGAGCCGTGCTAACAGCCTGACCCCGCATTCAGGAGCAAGACCTACCCGCTGGCGTTCCCTGTACCGCCGCTGCGCCTTTCGGGAGGTCTCCCTGATCTTCGCCAGCTGCGAGGTGGCCGCCGGATCGGCGTCTGACAAGCGCGTCGCCACTTTGGCCTGCTGCGGCAGATGATGCTGCTCGCCGCTGCTGTCTGAGCCGACGCTGACGTTGTGCGTCAAGGTTGCAGCGTCGGCGCCCTGCAGCGCAAGGTGGTGGTCAGTGCAGGCGCCGCAGAACGATCGTACGATCAAACAGCGGTGTTCCGACAACGCAAAGCAGCAGGAAATTGCACCACATGTTATTCAAGATTCCTTTCCAGAAGCTAAGACCGTCAGTACGCGCTTCTGATTGAGACATGCATGTTTGCACATGCATGCGCGCAGTAAACATTTGCGATAGCATAGGACCGACCTGTGGGAGCCACTGAAATCCTATATTATCTGCCTGCAGATCCAGGCTCCCTGGGAATGAGCCGTCGGCAGCATGGAATTCCGTTCCAAAGGCCAGAGGATCGTGCCCTTCCAGGAACTGCTGTGCTAGGGTGTCCAAGTAATTGATGCCAAGTGGCGCAGGTGCAGAGGACTCCATGCTTGCCGTCCTGTCCTAGTCCTGTCTTTTCATCGAAAGTTGAAAGTTTGACGCCGTCTGCGCCTAGAAGGGCGTCAGGCGTGAGTAAAGCGACAGGATTCCCATTCTGTCGCTAGTTGCTGACAGACAAGTCTGACACTTCGCTAAGAGCACAGGCTTCCCATCCCTCGCGAGGCCACAAACATTGCAGCCCCACTGAAGTCGAAAACAGAGTTGCAGGCCACAATACTGCGTGGCTCTGCGCTTCCGTTCCCTTGAAATGGAAGTTCGCCCACGGTCAAAAGGCAGGCCATCCATCTGGGCAGGAGAAACAGGGTTCCCACTTTCAGCTCAGCATGCAGAAGAGACTAAAGAGATGCAGAAGGTAGGGGCGCAGCTCTGGGTCGGGCGATGGGCGACGGGGCAGCTGGCGGTTCCGGCGCCGGTGCCGACGCAGCTGGAGTCTTGCGCCGACTGTGGCCTCGGCAGGAGCGGCACACTGCGCGAGCCGCAGTGGCGGCGTGCGAGGGGATGCCTGCGTTCTAGTAATTTTATCACAAGGAACTGGCTAATTGAATGGCAACTCCAGTAGCAATGAAGTGGACCGCAATGGAGACACGTCAGCAGAGATCCTGTACGGGCACAGAGATCCAGCACTGATCAAGACTGGCAAACACTGTCCTCACACAAGCGAAAACGAATATCACCGTGCGAGCCGGGCATTACGCACTCAAGCAGGCTTGATCAGAGTGTTGTAGAGCCGGTCCCAGGTAGCCTGGAACGAAGAAACGTGGGCTCACCTGACTGTGCGCAGCAGGGGTCCGACTTCGGGAAATCTCAGGCTTTACAAGGTCAAAATTGGCTAAGGCAAACAATTGCAGACGCAGCAGCTGAGCCCAAATACAGTCGAGGCGATGTCACGATGGCACTGAAGTACGAAGAGGCGGCGGCACTTGACTGCTCAGTGCAGCTGAAATACATCAACGGCACGCCGCCGCAAAACATCACAACACCAACGACCGGACCGCTGCAGCAAAGAACATCCACCAACAACACCAACGACCACTATATCAAGCTCTCGCTTCACCCCGGCCCATGCATAGCTAGGTACGAAGCATATCATACCGCCCCAATCTTGCACACAGCCGCCAAAGCCAAATAAAGCCAGCGTACGATGCTGCCAATGCAATCCACTCGAAACAGAAGTCAAGCATGAATGCAAGCAACTGTACTCCACACCGAATCAATGTACAAATCCTCTCTGTCCTGCACTTTGCAGCCTCAAGCGGCAGAGCCGCCACCAGAGGTGTTGATGACCATGCGCGGAGCGCCAAGCAACCTCCTTCATAAAGCGCAGCTTCCCATTTGAAAGCCCGTGCATGGCGTTTGAACAGGCTGGGGCGTCAGCTTCGATGTGCGCGGCGGCCCTGGTCAGCCGACTTGCCTGAAAGCGTCGTGGCCCCCATCCGCACGGTGGTTTCCGTTTCCACCATCTGGGGAAAATGAGTCAGCCGCCGGCGTGCAGCGGCAGGCCGGCGATTGCCAGCGGCGAAACCGGCTCCACACGCATGGACGGTGGCAGCACCGCCTCCATCGACAGCAGGTCCGCGTCCGGCTCCTGGAGTACATGCGGAACACACCCTTACCAACTCCTGAATCAGTTGATGTTCGAGCGCTGATTGGAGCGAGAGTTTGCCGTACAGACAAGTTCAAATCCGCTGACGAGCTGATGATTGCACAGTGTGGCTGGTGGAAACCGCAACGAACGTGTGCGACACGGCTACCTGTGCGCCGCGCTGCAGCAGCTCCTGTGACGTGGGGTCCCCTGACTCCTCCGCCAGGATTTCTGCACCAGCAGATGTGCTTTTGATGCGTTTTCAGGGTGTGTGCACGACAGCGCAGATATCTGATGTTGGAACAGGTCGGTGCACAAAGAACTCCATGATGAGAAGCCTTCTGCTGCAACATCCACTGCACCTAGAATAACGAATATGTGGATGCTCCGCGGGTACGCCTGCATCAGAGCAATGCAGCAAGATAATGCAGCACCTTTGTTACACAGTAACGATATGTGAGTGTGCATTCGCTCGTTCAGCTTCAGGCGTGGGGCCACTCGCACAGGAGGCACAAGGCACGCTCGGAAGCAAGGGGACTTGATGCATGGGTCCAGTTGTATACATTGGCTCTAAATACCTGGATGTTTAGAAAGGCGCCCTGGCGGCAGGTGAAAATCTTTCGCCAGGTGATCATGCAGGCCTGCAACACCAGTAACGTTCTCAGGTGGACAGGTGGACACACAGTGAGGCCTCATGGCCTGGCCTGGCCAGCGAGCAATACAGTTACAGAGGCTAGCCAGGCCAGGTGCCGTGACATTGCATACGCAGGAGACTAACACAGGCGCGGCACTGGCAGGACTAAAAGGCGGCACTGCCGGAGTTGAGGTGCTTGGCTGTGCAGGGTTGAGGTTCTGAGGGATTCAGGATTGTTGCCTTCAGCCAGCAGCAGTGTTCGTCGCGCAGCGTGGCCCTGATGGCGTCTGTCACGGCGAGGGTGCGGCTGAAGCGCCCGGCCACGGCAAAAGGAGGGTCCGGCCCAGCCACCGCGGTGGATGCGCCCACCGGTGCATCCGCCACCGCCTCCTGCATATGCGGTGAATTTTGGCGATGAGATGTCATGATGATTTTGCGCCCGCCGTCAGTTGCCAGCTGACGCTCGTGCCGCATGCAGGTGACTCACTTTGCATTCACGAGGCTGCTGGGCACGTCGCTGCTTGGTCGGCTTGTCACTCCAAATGCAGCACCAACACGTTCCGCGATTTGCAAGGGAATTCAGGCCAGCAGCCTGTCGCTCCTGCGCATGCGATGTCTAACCCCCATGCCTGAAGCTCAACAACATTGCATGGCATGTGACATGCGCAGGTGACGCGTCACTCGCCTGCAGCTGCGACGTCAGCGCCGCGCGCCGCGCCTGCAGGAAGGAGGAAGAAATTGCTTCAGGAAGAAATTGCTCGGAAACCGAAGCTGGAACAAACAAAGCTGCAAGAAACGAACAAAGACAGCTGCTCGACCAGAGAAAATGCAAAATGTGCTGGACGTCTCGCTCCCGGTGGGGCTAGAGGGCGCGCGCTCACCTGCAGCCGCCCGAGGTTGACGTAAAGAGGCACCCGCAGCCCGCACAGCACGCGCTTCTGTTCGGGGGAGAACTGCGCGCCGACTGACAGCCGACGGTGCGCCTCGTCGGCGGGTTGCAGGGTGTGCAGCCTGAACTCTCCCTCCTCTGTGGCGACCATGTGCCGCAGCACCTCCTGCACATGATGGGCGCCATCACAGCCCACGTCGTTGTAGTTGGTATGCAGTTTCTTCCCAAGTGCATCTGCAGGGTCTGCATGCAGTGGGAGGGCGCCGGGGCATGCGCTGGGATGCAGCGGTGTGAACACAGCCCGGTGAGAGCCAGCATGTGTGATGCAGGGTTCCGCTGCGAGGCGGTCCCGCTAGGACGCAAATCGGCCATCGAGCTTGGCAACAGCAACTCATGACAGATTCCGACGGCGTTTGGGCTGAACGCTCCCACCGCACACCTCCAGACGGCCGGGGAATGAAACATGAATCGAGCCCCACAGCAGGCCCGATTCGAAGTAGGTTCTCTCCTGCAGGCATGCCAGGAACAGCTCCTTCACAATATCTCAGAACGTGCCCGCCTTTCACCGGGTCAGGGGACGATGCTGTGCAGAACGTGCACTATGCGACTTGCAATCTCGCAGGAACCTCGGCAGGCCAGTGTGCCAGTTTACTACTTGTGCAGAAGAATGCCACGCGCCGCCATTATCTTCATGTGTCAAATAAACATATAAACAATCAGGTCAGACGCACCAGCCGCTGGGCTACGGGCGACTGCGGATCGTCGCCCTCTGCCTGAAACTGCAGGAAACAGTTGGCCCACACGTCCAGGTACGCGCGCCACAGCCGCCCAATCTCCTCCGGCGGCAAGTCGATCAGCTACGCAGGCACCACCATTGAAGCATCAGAACATTACGTTATTTGCGACAAGCGGCCAGTCGTTCAGCCCCGCAAGCGTTGCACTGAGCATGACTTTGTGACTGCAGGTCCACTCGCACAGGTTCGTGCCGAGCACAGGTCTCACTGGACTTTAGATAGACTGCTGTAGAAAAAGTTTGAAAAACGATGAAGAAAGAAGGAAACATTTGAAATTTGCTTTCCTGCTGGCAAGTGAGACGCCGAGGCTGCGATGCGTCAACAGTAAGCCATATGTCGCCGTCCAACTGCATGGACATGCGCATCCAGTGAGCAGTTTCCTCATCCAGCCACCACGCTGCGGGCTCTGCCTGCATGAAATGTCAGCCGGCATATAAGTTGGAACAGGAAGGTCGCTCATGAATGGTCGACGTCAATCTCTGCAGGATTGCTGCAGGGTGGGATCGTGGGCTGGCAATACTGTGAACGGTAGGTTGTACACAGTGACCAGCCGCGACAATCGCAGCTGAAGACTCGCCTGCACCAACGACACCCGCCCAGCTGCTGCCGGCTGCTGCATCTCGGTGCACCTCGCCAGAAGCTCTGTCGCTCCGGCTGCTTGTTCTGCTAGCGATTCCTGAACAGACGCAAGCCAGTCCCATGTTTGGTCTGTCTTCTCCGGTAACACAGCATGCCTGCAAAGCCACGCCAACTAATGGCAATGACTGCTGCATCCTTTTGGTCCAACTGAGATGCGTTCTGTGTTTTGCTCAGGATTGTGGCGCTGTACATTCTGATGAAGGGGTATCGCAATGTCCATGAACAACGGACATGTACCTTTTCACAACGGAGTTGCTCCAGCTGCGAGGTCAGCTCTGCTATCTTGCCCTCTGCCGTGAGGAGCTTCTCCTGCAGAACGGTCAGCCTGGTTAAGGTAAGGTTACCAGACCGTACTTGATGCTGCAGCCAACGTCTGTTGAGCTCGCAGACTGCAATGCAGACTCCAAAGCCGCGCGCACCCGCTGTCGCTGCCGGTAGCGCCGCTGCGCGGTGCGGGACGTCTCCCTGATTTTCTCCAGCCTCACACTTGCTCCCAGGTAGGGATCTGAGCGAGGCGACCCTGCGGAATCCTTCCTGAGTTGCGGCTGCTGCTGCTGAACAGAGCCGCTGTCGGCGCCGCAAGAGTCTCCGTCAGTGAACTGAGAGAATTCCGGCGCTGAGGCGGTCTGCGTGTCAGGGACGAGCAATCTTAGAAATTCTGGCATGATGTTGATTTGCGACAAGCCTACTTTTCTTCAGTCAGTCTGTCGACATCACAATTCCATGTTCACCTGCGGCGTGACGTCAAGTCCAGTGCTCTGGGGCTGCAGCTCGTACCCTGGTGGCAACAGGTCGCCACAGGACAGCAGGTCTGATTCCAGCAGAAAGTCCTCTCCGCCCGCAAATTCCTCAGCGATCTCGTCGAGGAAACTACCCCCCATTTCAGGTGAAGTGTTCATTTGTCAGTCTGTCACGGCTGCAAATTGTGGCAATCAGCAAGCTCAACCATGCTTTGGATGGACCAAGGCATAAAAGAGTTGAGCGTGTACATTGCTCTTCTGTTCCGAGACAACAGAATGACTAAGAAGCGAGCAAAACTAGCCAGCTGGCTAGGGGTGATTAACTCTAACTTAACATTCCCGGTTAAACCCTACAACACGTCAGCTTCATTCCCGCGAGATCTCGGGTAGGGTGAAGATATTGTTGCCCTCACACTGCGTTTTGACCGCAGCATTGCTACTTGCGACGTTGTCTACTGCTCGTACATATTTACTTGTGTCACTGACCGTCCCCTACGTGCCAGACAACCCCTACCGCACCGCGGTCGTCACAGGTGGATTCAGCTTCTATCTGATGGCCGACACGGCATGTCTGTCTGAGATCGTTCACACTTCGCCTTTGTTCTTGCCAAACCTGAGTTCTACAAACATAATGTGGCATTGCGCTTATTGCCAGAGATCAGCAAGTATGGCACATGCCCTTTCGTGAAGTCGGATACACTGCGCGCCTGCTCGTGGTTATTCTAGCTCCTCGCGTGATGCAATTGTGTACCAGTGCTGCACAGATCCGCCTGACTGTCGGTCTTTCATTCTCGCAGAGACTCGTCAACCATGTCGTCAGCTCTGCTCAGCGGACAGGCCTCCGGCCTCAGGTGATGCCTGCCGCAGTGCATATCAGAGTCCCCACTGCAGCACCCGTCTAAAATATGCCCTGATTTGCACGCCTTCAAATAATCATCCCTGGTGCTTCCCTGACCGGCGTCACTGCTGCCTGTGCTGTAGCAGCAGCCTGCAGCAGCAGCGGCGGCCGACGCAGCCCTTCCGCACAGCGAGGCCAGCGCAAGCGGCGCCGCGGGGCCGGAAGCAGCTGCAATGCCGCGCCGGCAACCTGCTGGTGGAGCTCCTCGGCAGCAGCGTCGGCGCGGCGGCCGTGACCGCCGTCACGACCTTCACCTCTGAGAAGCGTGACGACGAGATCGAGCGCCTGCAGGTGAATACTGCAGCATTTTGACAGGTTAACCCACAGAGTGCTAGTCGCAGCGCAGTTTGCTGTGCATTCGGGGGTTGAGAGAGATGTGCGTCGTGCACTCGCACTTCTCCTTCCGCTTTCACCTTCCGTGACCGCGCTGGGGCACGACTGCCGGTGCTCGAAGCTGTCACTGAAACGGGGCCCGGAACCGAAATCGCAGCTCCGTTATTGCAGACGTCGGAGGGCCTGCCGCTCATTGGAGCAGCGCTGGCGGACGCGGTGCTGCGTTCCGTGCCCACCAGCGGCACTGAATATGCAACTGAAACTGCAGTTTTACAGATATTTTTTCAAATACATGTCACGCAAACGCCGGCGCTGCGCTGGTGTCGGAGGCGATGCTGCGTTCTGTTCCCGGCATCGGCACTCAAAACTCGCATCCGCAATTTCGCTGACCTTTTCTTTCCCGACATGCAGACGCCGGAGGGGCTCGTGCCCATCGGCGCGGCACCTGTGGCGGACGCGCTGCTGTGCTCACCAGCGAAACTGAAAAGGACCGGTTGAGACAGTGTTCCCGCTGGCACTGTAGACAGCGAAGGGGCTGACGCCCATCGGCGCGGCGCAGTTAGCGGACGCGGTGTTCCGATCAGTCCCGGCGTCGGCGCGCTAATGGTGCTGAACGTTCATCAGTACCGCCATCTCACTGGTCACTTTGTTTATCAATACCGCAGACGCCGGAGGGCCTGTTGCCCATTGGCGCGGCGCTGTTGGCAGACGCGGTGTTCCGCTCGGTGCCGGGCGTCGGCGCGCTGGTTGCGCTCATCACGGAGCCCGCCGGCGCGGCTGCGGGCGTCGCCTACCTCATGACGCTGGTGCTGTCGTCGCCCAGCGTGGACCCCAAGACCCTCGCGCCCTCCGGCACCGTGCTCAACGCCAAGAAGGCGCGCCAAGAAAGACTGTTCGATCCTTTTCACGGCTGCTTTGAGGCTGTTTGGTTCCGTGCCTTGCTGAGATGGAGATGAAGCCTGCTCCTTGCCCCTTGCTAAGAGGCCTGCACCCTGCGGCATCACGGCGTGTCTGGCTTGCAACGCTAAACGCCTAACTGCGGCGCCTTGCTTGTGGGCCTGCTGAAGTTGAAACGCTGTATGTATGCGCAGGCGGACGACGTGCGGGCGGCGGTGCGCGTGCCCTTCACGCGGATCATCCCCACGGCGCTGTCCGTGATTGACACCACCAACGACTCCTCCTCCGGCGCCGGGTGAGCCTCTCTTGATCGCATTTTAGGCTGCACGGCGGTCAGTGATGCATCTCAAGGCATCCGAGGCTTGTTCGTACAGTAGGCTGCAGCCACCGCGTCAGGGTATGGAAAACAAACAGCTGGACCTCTCATCTACTCGCGCTGCGCGTTCGCATCACGGGACCGGCTGAGCGCCGCACACTCGCTATCGTCATCTGCAGGTGGGCGTCGAGCGACGAGGGGCTGCCGAAGCTGCCGGTGACCAGCGTCGCCGCTGTCATCGGCGTCGGCACTCTCATCGTGGAGCTGCTGGGCCACGCGCCGGTGCTGTCCCTGGTGCTGCCGCGCGTGCTGACCGTCGCCGCCTGGCTTGCCGCCGTCGGCGCCGTGCTGGACAAGCGCGAGGCCGAGAAGCGGTCGTCCGCCTAAAGTGTGGGAAGCCTCATGCGGGAAATCTGCATGGCACCGCGTGCCGCTGCGCGTGGTGCTGCGTCCCCAGACTGCCTGATGGACTGGGGTCCGGGATGGTAGAGAATCTGAAAGCAGGGTATTGAAACGCAAGCAGTTAAGACGCAAGGACCGAACTGCTTGGCCTCGTATGAATTGGGCATTTGAGCGCTGTGGCGCCGCCTTCAGAGGCGCCCGGCACCAATGCCTCGCTTGTCTTTGTTTGGAAGATGTCGTGAGCATGGAATCCGCTGTATCGAGAACATTAAATTTCTTTCCACAAGCACTTGCCCATCAGGCAATTCTCACTTGCCTTCAGCCAAAACCCTACAAAACTTCCCCAACCCTGCAGCGAAAGGGCTGCTCCAGATCATGCACGGCTATCTGCAGTGTGCATATGACCTCTGCATAGTATAATCTGTACGCTCCGCAAGACAGCTTACATGGCGGCTTTTGTTTCGTCGCGGTGCTCTGCATCTGGGTGCGCGACTAGCTCGCGGTGCACCGCTGAGCCAGCTCCGCTAATTCACTGCTCCATTCGGGGTGCAGCAACGCGTGATTGCAGCGGCGCGGGTCCTGCAGCCGGTGGGTCCAGCAGGCGATCGCAGAGGTTATTCTGGAGCAGGCCCTCGCCGTGCAGCACGCGGCAGAGGGCCGGGCAGATTATGGCGGCTGTAGCCGCTGAAAGACAGTCCGTTAGCGGGCGCTTGGACGAGTTCCGGCAGCAGAATAAGTAAGCTTCAGCCGTCTCCTGTCAATATTCAAATCGGATCCTGATACCGTTGCACGACCTGATCGGCAACTGCCCAATTTTCCGATACACGACCTTGTGGCTGCCCCATGCCAAAGGGTGAAAGCACCCTCTTATCTACATATCGCATAGGAACTGCGATACCATGAGCGCAAGTCGGAACTCTGCAGGGTCGCCTTCATACCTTTTATCACAGCGGGCGATCCTGACCTCGACACCACAGCGCAAGCGTTGGAGCGGTTGGACGCAGCAGGCGCCACCGTCATCGAGCTGGGCGTGCCTTACTCGGTAGGGACATGACGAACCGTTGCTCCTACACCTTTTTGTGGCAGTTGACCGTCATGCCCTGCCAATACCGCAATGACAGTTCTCCGCCGCCACCGCTGCCTTTTCAGGTGCCAGCTATTGTGTGACAAATTCAGAGCATGCATACCGCGCCGGGCGCTCGTGCTTCTGAAGCCTCTGGCAGAACTGTCCTGGTGCCTGATGCTCAGGACCCGCTGGCAGATGGACCGGTCATCCAGGCAGCGTCGACGCGGGCGCTTGAGGCTGGCACGACGCTTGACAGGGTCCTGGCGATGCTGAAGGGCGTCTCCCCGCGGCTGCGGGCGCCGGTCGTCATGTTCACGTACTACAACCCCATCATGGCGCGGGGGCCGGAGAACTTCTGCGCACAGGCACGGGACGCCGGCGCCTCAGGTGAGCGCCGCCAGCGATCACATCACACAGTGTGGCGCATCGCAGGCTCAGCAACATGCAGAAGCCTGTGCTGGCGCGGCAGCGCAGCGCTGGTACTTATGGCGCGGACGGCGCACCTGGCATTGCCATAGTGCTCTACACAAGCGCATCAGTTGTGTCCCGCCTGACAAGTCCCTAGCAGTTGTGCAGCTTCACGATGCTGGGCTGCTGATTCTGATCCTGCCACTGGAGGATACAACGGTCATGTGCGGCAGGGCGCAGACGCTGATTGCATCATCTTTGCCCTCACGAGCCTGAAATGCATGACAGGATTAACATCTACAATACCGCCATGCAGGCTGCTGGTGCTCGACCTGCTGCTGGAGTAGACTGAGGTGAATTCACGCAGCGATACGTGGAGGTCAATGTCTGTGGTCCACCCCTGATCTTCTAGAGCATGTGGTACAGGACTGCTGGTGCCGGACCTGCCGCTGGAGGAGATGGAGGTGATCCGCGCGGCGGCGCAGGGCCTGGAGCTGGTGATGCTGACGCTGCCGACAAAACCCCTCTTCTTCATGACGATTCCGCCATATTCACATGGTTGTTATGCACTTCACCTCGGCCGCGCAGGGCTGCTGGTGCCGGACCTGCCGCTGGAGGAGACAGAAGTCATTAGGAACGCGGCGCAGGGCGCGGGGCTAGAGCTGGTGATGCTGACGACGCCAACGACGCCCATCGAGCGCGCCAAGCGCATTGCCGCCGCCAGCCAGGGCTTCGTGTACCTGGTCTCTGTGGCAGGTGGGCCTGCTTTGCTCTGGTCTGATCCGATCTGCTATGGAGAAGCAGCGGGCATGTCCTGAGTGGTGGGTGCCACTCGAGAGGCAGCGCTGGCAGCTGAGGAGACCCTGCGTTTGACGGCATCAGGGCTGTTCTTTTGTGGAGCTGTAGTGCGATGGCTGGTGGGGGTAGCGCGATGAAGCAAACCACTCGAACGAGGCCTTCGCTGTGACAGGCGGGGCCGCAACGTGACTTCAAATTGTTTTTCAGAGCACTGTCTGAGCGCATCTCCCCAGCCCGAAACCACCTGGCCATCATATATGTCTGGATGTTCAAGCCTCACATGTGGGCTAGAAACTCCACTGAATATGCTCGCATATCTGTGGCTTGCAAGCCCTCACTGCTGAATGCTGAACGCTCATCGTATCGGCATGTATCCAACCTATCTACGTTGCAGCCTGTCTCATATGCAACCCGTATCGTCTGCAATCCACATAGAGAAGCTTTGGAATATCCCACGCCGCAGGCGTGACGGGGGCAAGGGTAAGGACGGAGGCACGGGTGGAGGGGCTAATCTCCTCGCTGCGGGAGGCCACAGACAAGGCCATCTGCGTCGGCTTTGGCGTCTCCGGTCCCGACCAGGTGCGGCGTCATGTTTGCTCAACACCCACTGGACCCACCCTCGTTCGCTCCTCCTCAGATCGTACCAATGAGCCAATGCGCAGGCTCGGCGGGCCGCGACATGTTGCCGGTACTTCCTGTGCAGTTGCGGCATCTAGAAACTGGACGCCATGCACTGCGTCGCCGCTGCCCTGGACGCTCGCCGACTGATGCTCAAATGATGCAAGGAACGATGCATGTGTGACCGCTGCGGCCGCAGGCGAAGGAGCTGGCGCGCTGGGGTGCGGACGGCGTCATCGTCGGCAGCGCTCTGGTCAGGGCGCTCGGCGAGGCGGCGACCAAGGTGAGGCGCTGTGGAATGCTTTTGCGAGTTGTGCTGAGATGCTGCAGAATACTGCAGGTTGTGCTGCGCACCTATGTATAATATCTGCCAGCTGAGCTCCTCGTCAAGGTGCTGTTTTGCGCAACTACGCAGGAGATGCGCTGAAGTTGCTTGCTGATACAGTTACTGTGCTCTGCGTTCAGGAGGAGGGCCTGGAGGCGCTGTCGGAGCTGGCGAGCAGCATCAGCGCAGCGCTGTGACCGGCCCAGTGGCGGAGGGAATTGAAGTGATAGGCTTCAGGAATACTGACCTGCTCTGCTTAGCGACCAGGTTGCCTAACATCAGTGCATAGATGGCGCAAATGGAAGCATCGTTGCACACTACATTTCAATGTGGTTGCAACAAAGACGAGGGCACGTGCGGGATATGAACCTGTTATCTAGAGTGTTTCAGTGTGGTCGTTGCACAGTGTTGGGGAACACACAACATATGAAAAGGCCAGGCGGACTACTGTAAGCAGTCTACGATCGTTTACAGACATTGAGCATCATGCAACGCACTGCCAAAGGGGCATGCAACTCTTCAATCAGCAGCATGTTGGTTTGCGTTCTTATCTCAAAAAGTAGTACTTCAGGGGTTCTGCAAAAGGTTGATAAAACAACCACAAACCAAATTCCGTTCATGCCGCTGCGCCATCAAATGATCACGGTGAACTCGCTCGCTTTTTGCGCATCATGCCTTCCTGCTATCATGCAGATGTTGCACCATAGATTCGGGGTACCTGCAGCAGGGCGCAGTCAAATGAGATCTAGCATCCATGTGTGTTAGCACAGTCTCTTGCAGCACCACAGTAGGGATTAGGAATATACAACTTTCATGCAAAATTGAAACACGATTACAACGAGGCGTCGACACCAGCAAAGATTGCCGAGAGCAGAAGCATTTCACAACGCGCCTGTGGCCAACAGCAATGTCGTCGGGGAACGCCGCGTCAATCTCCGCCAGATCCTCCTTGGACAGCTCGACGGCGAAGCCGCCCACATTCTCCTCGAGCCGCGATATCTTTCGTGTACCCGGGATCTACGGCCGCCACATAGCCGTCACACTGCTAGGTTTGTGCCATGTAAAATGGATTGTGAACTGCAGGCCTAGGCTGAAGCTGACTGCTGCGAGACTTTGAGGATGTTGGAGAACTCAACGGACAGCAGCGTCATGGCGGGCATGCGGCAGCATGCTCGCAAGACAATTCTGATTGGCGGCGCTGCTGTTGGGAGGCATCCAACAACCGCAGAAATTCAAAAAAAGGTTTCGTGCACCACAGCTCACCGGGAAGACGTCCTCGCCCTGCGCATGCAGCCAGCCCAGGGCGATCTGGCTGGGGGTGGCGTCCTTCCGCGATGCGATCTCCTCCACCTTCTTTACCAGCTCCAGGTTCTGCGAGACGGGATATCATCTCCACAGTCCGTTCGTCATTGAACCAGCAGACAATTGGTCACGACACGGCACCTCATTGCGTTCTACCCAGCTTGTCTGTCTTGCCCGATGACTCATTTTGGCGCGGAGGCAAGTGCCAGGCGCATTGCGGTGGGGCGGCATCAGGCAGTGTGCTTGTGGCGCCGCACCTTTGCGAAGTTCTCCTCGCTGAAGCGCGGCAGCGTCAGGCGCCAGTCGCCCTCGGGCAGGTCGTCTCGGCTCCTGACCTGCCCCGTCAGGAAGCCGCGGCCCAGCGGCGAGTACGCCACGATGCCGACGCCCAGCTCCCGGCACACTGGGATGATGTCGCGCTGTATGGTAAGTGGAGCAGGAATTCAGGTCGCATTTGTATTCCACGCTGGAAGCTGCACCTTGCTTTGTGCCGCCCGGCACCAAATGCTGCAGCATCTCCGCTGATGGAAATCAGCGGCGCAATGGCGTGAATGCGGCACTTGCACGAGGCGCGCTAAAGCACAGTACACGCAAGACGCTCCACGAACCGAACAGTCAGCAGGGCATCCGCACCTCAGCGGAGCGCTCCCACAGGGACCACTCCAGCTGCACCGCGGAGATGGGGTGCACCGCGTGCGCCCTGCGCAGCTCCGCGGGCGAAACCTCACTGAGCCCGAGGTACTTAACTTTCCCCTCCTTCACCAGCTCCTGCGGCGCATCAGGAGCCAAATCATTGTCTATCATTGAGCAGCATTGACCGATTATAATTATTGAGTACTCCCAGGAGGATGTGAGGTTTATCAGAGCAAGTGAGCAATTGTCTTGCAGGTGCAAAACTGTATTTTCCCAAGAAGGCGCCACACGCAGGCAAGGCGTCAAGGAATGAAGTTCGACGGCGAAGAGGCAGGGACCCTCACCGCCATGGCCTTCACCGTCTCCTCGATGGGGGTGTTGGGGTCCACGCGGTGCTGGTAGTACAGGTCGATGGTGTCGATGCCCAGGTTCTCGAGCGACTTCTCGCACGCCTGCCTGTGATTGGTGGCGCAGCCGTTTGGCCGGTGTTCAAGGGAAAGTTTTTGACGGCATGCATCAGAGGTAGTGCTTGCGGCGCATCATCATCAGGCACTGGGTGTGCCTAATCTTAGGTGCTACAGCTGCACACTGCGGATGACCACCCTGGCCTGGCGTTGCTGGCGTCACCGCTCTGGCATCGTGTCCAGTCTGCCAGCCAAGATGTCAGCACGAGATTAAGCCGTGACATCGAGCATGCATGTAAAGAGAGGAGGACTCACTTGACATACTCTGGCTCGCCGTGCAGCTCGATTGCGCCGTACGGCTCCGCCTCCGTCTTGACCGGCCCAAACGTGTATGCGAATTTTGTTGCGACGACATACGTACCGCGATTGCCGCCCTCCAGTGCCTTGGCTGCAGGGTGCAGAGAACTACTGCTCATCGTGGTTTCCAGCGCCTGTTGTTCATGCTTCATGCGGTGTAGGACAGAGCATCGGCGCGAGAATGTTGACAAAGGGAGTTCGGACTCACCCAAAAGGCGCTCGCTCGCTCCCACTCCGTAGATGTCTGCACGCAAACAAAAAACATATTCTGATAACTTTGCAATAGCAATTGGTTGCCTGGCGATTCGGATGAAACAGGCCTGACGAGCCGCAGATCCGTGCCGCAGATCCGTGTCGTAGAATTGCACCAGCGGTGTCGAGCATGGTGACGCCCAAGTCGCGCGCGTGGGCGATGACCTCGAGATTGGCATCCTCTGAAAGCTGCTCGGAGTCGTATATGGAAGCCGGAAGGCACACTGCATCGACGGCAACGACGAGTTAAATGGCGCAATATGGCATTACGTGCAGGGCGACACAGATATCGCTTGGGTTGACGAGACATGAATATCATCTAGGCATCTAAATGAGCTGCATAGAGCCTTATCCGAGGGTGTCAATATTCTCGAAACCCTCATTCAAGCTGCTTCATGATGTGTGCATGCAGCCGCTGGCTGGCTGATGCGAACGTACCCACGGCAACTGCAAGACGCCGCTGTTTTGGCAATGCAGGGTTGAATCTCCACTTACTGCATCCAAGACCCTGGGCAGACGCCGTCAGTCCTTGCTTGCCGACCGGCCGCGATGAGAGCGTGGGTACCATCTTGGGCTGATGTTGGGCGACTGAGGCAGGGGGTGCTGAACTCGCTCGACCGGTTGCTTCGAAGCTAGCAGCAGGTGAAGAGTGAGAGAGATCAAGAGGTTCTGGTGCTGCAAGTGCAGGGATGAGCGTCCCGCTCAGTTTGCATTTGCCGAGAGATGTGCCGGCCCTCGTTTTTGGCTATATCGCGCGACATGAGTAGTGCGCCAGCTGGGCTGGACCGGGGAACGAACTAGAGTCTTCACGCGCCACTGGGCCGCCGATGTTCAAAGATTTGAATCTGGCGATCAGCAGCTCTTCGTGCAATTGTGCTTCGTTTAGCGGCTGTTGAGACATTTCAGTGAAGCTGCCGCCTCGATGCATTGGCAAAATAATTCTCGGTGCCGCTCTGCGACCGCCGTTGCGGTTGCTGTAGTAGTCCCACCCCCAATCGGAGTGGTGTCAACCGCAGCATCCTGGCTGACCAGGGTGGAATGCTTGCGTCATGCTGTGATGCGGTACATACTCCTGGCTCACACAAGTGGATGGTAGGTGAGAGCGGCATCAGCAGAGGTACAGGGGACACTGGCGGCGGATGCTGCTTGCTCTAGTATGCGCCGGAAAAACTTGAACAAGATGCAAGGTTTAATCCAGATGGAAATACAGCACTGTGAACAACAGTTGTATCGCTGCCTTGAGGTGGTGAGACGTTTCTAAGTCTGCACACCCTGAGTCAGCACCGCCAAATTGGGTGCGTAATAAGTGTGCAGGCTGAATGACAGAGACGACCCCACACGTAGTTCACCGCGAGAACGGCCCACAGAAGGCGCTGCTCGCAGACACGCAGCAAGCTTCCTGCTGCCATGAGCGTTCGTCATGTGCACTGCTGGCGGGTTTGGCGGCCGCCGCCAAGATAATTTCTGTCAGCTCAGCCGCCACGCTCAGCCGCCACTCCTTTAGCTCAGCCGCCGCTCCGCAGGTCATGGGCCGGCATCAGGCCTTCCGGCTGTCATGGGCGCTCCCCATATGTGCCTCGGGGTCTGCAGTAGTGACGGATCAAATGAGGACCAGCGTCCATGTGTGGCAGCGCAAGCTCCCTTGTGATACGACAATACATGTACGGAAAACAGTGCAGGCGTAAGACAACAGCACATGCCACAAGAAACAGTGGCGACATTCAAGCGATGGTGGTTCAGAGGATAAGGAGTGATGACAGCCGAGAAAAGGAAGCTCATAGCTGGTTGAGTCCGCAACGCACATCTGTCGCCAACGGCAACGTCATCGGGGAACGCTGCGTCGATTTCCGTGAGGTCCTCCTTGGACAGCTTGACGGCAAAGCCGCCGGCGTTCTCTTCGAGCCGCGAGATCTTTCGTGTGCCCGGGATCTGCGGGTGCAGGCGCATGGGTTCGATATCAGGGCACGGCCCAAACGATGACTGTTGCCGGTTGCATGTGGCTGGCGCTTGAAGCAGGCGCCGGCGATGACGCTTGGGCCTGACCAGACGCCAATTCTGGCCACCCACACTTGCTGGACAGGCAGGTGGACGCCAGGTCGGTGTAGTGGACATAAAATAAATACTCCAACAGTCGTTTCTGCCGCTCACCGAAAAGACGTCCTCGCCCTGCGCATGCAGCCATCCCAGAGCGATCTGGCCGGGCGTCGCGCCCTTCTTGGCCGCAATCTCCTCCACCTTCTTCACCAGCTCCAGGTTCTGCAGCACGGAAGGATTGCCGAGACTTCATGCTACGGCGTCGCACCAGCATGCAAGCAAACGGCATACGATCAGAACTGGCGTCGCATGTTTCAAGTTGACAGGCAGGCAGTGACGCACGCCTCTGGGTTCGTGTTTTGTCACAGACAGCATCCAGCAGGCTTGCCTGACAGATCAATACTACGCATTGTTGAATACCTTTGGGAAGTTCCCCTCGCTGAAGCGCGGGGCGTGGCGCCGGAAGTCGTCCTCGGGAAGGTCGTCCCGGCTCTTGATCTGGCCCGTCAGGAAGCCGCGGCCCAGTGGCGAGTAGCACACGATGGCGATGCCCAGTTCTCGGCACACGGGGATGACGTCGCGCTGCAACGAACATCAGGAGAGTTGGTGTTAAGATCGTCATGTGGGATCAATCAAGGCTGAAGATAGCACTGGCATTCTGCTCTGACGCTGCTGCAGGCTGCGCTGTGCACGAGCAGAAGCTGCAGGTGTGAGGCGAAGCCATGGCACGATGGACAGGCGTCAAGACAGCGCAAAGAGGGCTCGCCTTTGCAAGCCTCTTGAAACAATGCTCACCTCGGCGGAGCGCTCCCACAGGGACCACTCCAGCTGCACTGCGGAGATGGGGTGCACTGCGTGCGCCTTCCGCAGATCCTCGGGCCCGACCTCGCTGAGTCCGAGGTACTTAACTTTCCCCTCCTTCACCAGCTCCTGCGGCACATCAGCACACTCCGATATTGACCATTTCTCGGCTGAATTCTGGCCTGGTTGCCAGACAAGCGGGTATGGTCAAGCTCTCTGAATGCAGGGACACCAGTCGGGCGCAGCAACAAATAGCGGCAGATCTGGTGCAAACGGACACACCGCCATGGCCTTGACGGTGTCCTCGATGGGCGTCTTGGGGTCCACGCGGTGCTGGTAGTACAGGTCGATGGTGTCGATCTCCAGGTCCTTCAGTGACTTCTTGCACGCCTGCCTGTGCTCATCAGGCACAGTGTTTCAGCCCTCAGTCAGGAAGGCTCTGTACATCACCATGCAGCTGCAGCGGTCTCAGCTGCGCGGTGCGCCACGCATGCGAAAAGTCACGCATGCAATGCGCCAATGCTCGTAACAATTCCTGCAACTTCGAGCATCATGTCTGCGAATCTGGTGATTGCAGAAGCAGGTTGGGTGGTCATCCAACAGGGGTGCCAAGCAACGGACCTGACGTATTCCGGGTCGCCGCGCACAGTCATGGAGTGGTCCGGGTTGATGACATTGGCAAACTTCGTAGCGACGATGTATTTGTCGCGGTTGCCGCCCTTCAGTGCCTTGGCTGCAGGCAGTCAATACCATCTGGTCAGCAGGGTGTGTCGCTGCAGCATCCGAAAGCATAGGTGTGGTCAGGGAAAAGCAGAAGCAGCATCACTTTGGCAGGCGAATGACTCACCGATAAGCTGCTCATTCTTGCCGACGCCGTAGACATCTGCAGCAATGTCAAATGTATTCATTGAAATTCGTGAAGCCCTCTGTGCTGATAGTCAACCAATCAAAGGCAGCCGTGCTGTGCCGTACCTGCGGTGTCGAGCATGGTAATGCCCAGCTCGGCAGCGTGAGCAATGACCTTCAGGTTCTCCTCCTCTGTTGTCTTGCCTCCGGCGGAGTAGAATGCCGACATGCCCACTGCAGGCCGCCACAGCAATGGTCATACATGAGTTTGAGGAGCTGGCAAGACCAGAGGCACCTTCCACGGAAGACGCGTATCAAACTGTGTATGAGCTCTGATAAACGAGCTTGCAATTCTGTAGCAACTGCAATCGGTGGTGGCAGCACGATCAGCGAGTGCAATATAAATGCAGTCGATGTGCAGGACACTGAGATATACACTTCTGGAGGCGAAGACGACACCAAAGACTCACTACATCCAAGACCCTGCGCAGATGCCTTCAGCCCCTGGCTGCCAAGAGACCTCGTTGGGATGATCGGCGCCATTGTCGTTCACTTGTGCAGCAACCTGACGTAAACGTTCACAACGAAGCTTGTCGCGTCGAGGGCAGGCTTGCGGGCTGGGTCAGGAGAAGTGAATTGCACGTTGCAGCCTTGTCGCAGGCGCAGAAGTCACTCATACACATCAACTGTGATCAATGTGTAGTGGCAGTTGCCACACGGTGCACGATCTCTCCCGTGTGAGATTGAGATCCAACCGGAAGCAGCCTAAATTATGGTCGCCTTCCTGTGCATCCACGAATCAGCGCCCGGCAAAGTTCTCTGGCCGGGCGTGCTCGACGCATTGTCGAGCAATCAAGATACTTCGAAAAGGGATCAAGCACAGAGAATTTGCACAATGGCGGACTCCTGGGAGGACGACACCGGCGAGAAGATCGTGCTGCCTCCCAAGGCCAGCCTGAACGTCAACGCACCCAGCTTCAGCTTCAACCCCGGCGCATCCAGCTGGGCGCCTCCAGCAGCTGCACAGCCTGCGGCGCCACCCCAGCAGCAGCCGGCAGCCACGCAGCAGCAGTCCTTGGCGGCACAGCCCTCGCATGCAGAGGCCCCGGCACCGTCTACCGCGCAGCAGGCAGACGACACAGCCATGGCGGAGCCCGACCATCTGCAGGGTGGTACGGAGCCAGCTGGCAGCGATGTCGACATGCAGCAGGAGGACAACGCAGCTTCCGGTACTCAACACGACCCACCTGATTCTGCTGCACCCCGATACGCTGCTGATTTGCCAGCCACATGGTTGAGCATGAATGCAGTGATGTGGAGCTTTCCAGACGCGGTGCACTGAGCACAGCGAATCCTTTCAAAGCGTGTCCACCAAAGTACAAGCGCCGCGAGGCAGCTTGTCACCATCAGGACCCTGTCGCGTCCGCAGCCGTCCACGAGACAGCAGACCAGCTCGACCGCATGGTGGTGGACGACCAGTCGTCGGCGCCGACGCTGCCCGCGGCAGACGACTCGGCCGCCAGTCAAAGCGCAGCTGCCGCGCCAGCGGCGCCGCCAGATGAAGCGGCCGCTGCGCCGCCGGACGGCGGGGTTGACAGCTCGGGCCTGACGGCCGAGCAGCAGAGCGTCGTGGAAGCGATCTCAGAGATGGACTCCAGGTGCAGTGCAACGCGCACAGATGGCACGCTGGCGCAAAAAAATAGTGCTGCAAGCCAGGCTGAGTGCCATAGGAGCCGGAAACCTCAAACACTGGCTTGCTTGGGTGTGCTGCTGACGAGTCGCTGCCCTGCGCTCCTAGATCCCTACGTTCGCAAGAGGTGAAGCTGGAGCTCTGCATGCGCAGACAACCAGCCAATCGTGAGGCTGAGCCAATGACTTGCTGTGAAAACCAGGAGCCTCATCTGTGTCCGATGCTCTGAGGCCACTCGCTACTGTGCCCGCAAATGTGCCATACAATTATCAACACATGCACTTGCTCGTGGGGCTCAGGGAGCACGTCAACGTGGTCTTCATTGGGCATGTCGACGCCGGCAAGTCTACCATCGGTGGCCAGATCCTGTTTCTGACGGGCGGCGTGGACGAGCGGACAATACAGAAATATGAGCGGTGAGTCGCAGGCCTGTTTGCAAACCCGCTGGTCTCTGGTTTCTGACCGCCATCCATGCTTTTGTGCCCTGCTGACTTACAAGCAGCTCTGTATGCCATCAGTCGCGAGCTGCACGCCCGCCGCTTCTTTTTCTCTTCATCGGATCATAGGAAACAGCTGCAAGTGCAGCGGCTGTTGCTGAAGCTGTGTCTGATCATGTGCAGGGAAGCAAAGGAGAAGAATCGGGAGTCCTGGTACATGGCATACATTATGGACACCAATGAGGAGGAGCGTGCTAAGGGCAAAACCGTGGAGGTGGGTTGCTGTCTGTTTTCCTGCCTTTTCGTGCATCTTGATCTTGGGCCGAGAGACTGTGGAGCTGCATGGGATCTGCATGGATGTGCTGCAAGACGCGATGAAGCAGCTCAAGCTGCACATTTGGCGGGCATGGCGGATGTGGTGGAGAGGCCTGTCGTTGCATTGGGAGGCTCTTGCCGCTGACATGACGGTCACTGTGCAGGATTGGCCAGGCCATAGCAGTCGCAATGCCTGCACTGGGCTGGCTGCAAGTCCGTCCATTGTAACTTAGCTTTGAGGCTCGTACCGTGTCGCAATGCAGGTGGGCCGGGCGCTGTTCGAGACGGAGAAGAAGCGGTACACCATCCTGGACGCGCCAGGGCACAAGAACTATGTGCCCAACATGATCGGCGGCGCCGCGCTGGCGGACGTCGGCGTGCTCGTCATCTCCGCCCGCAAGGTGAGACACTCTGGGAGTGTATTGTGGGAGTGTGTGTTGGCGTGCTCGTTAATCAACTCCGCCCGCGGTGTCGCATCTTGCTAGCTGCCATGAATATTGCTGCTGAGAATGCGCATCCAGACTGTCTGCCGGAACATGCCAGCACATAGGAGCAGCAGCCAGAGATGGCGGCACAGCAGCTGGCGAGGCTGCTGCGTACACAAAGCAAGGGGCAGTCGAAGGCGCCCTGTGGAGACAATGTACGCTGCGCTGGGCTGTGGTTAAGCATCATAGCGTGTGTGCGCTGCAGGCCGACTTCGAGGCAGGCTTCGAGCGCTGCGGGAGCACACGCAGCCGGGCAAAGCCACGACTCCTGATCATATATCATACGCATCGCTTTACATCTGCATTGTGACGTTGCGCAGGCCGAGTTCGAGGCGGGTTTCGAGCGTGGCGGCCAGACGCGGGAGCACGCGCAGCTGGCCAAGACGCTGGGCGTGACGAAGATCATCGTCGCCGTCAACAAGATGGACGAGCCCTCCATCGTCGGCCCCAACGGCGAGTGGAGCGAGGCGCGGTATAAGGAGATCCAGGTGAGCATGGCGCGCAACATCGTGTGGACCAGGTCTTGGCCGGCCTGTGACTGATGACAGAACGACTGCCACGACCCCTCTGAGTGGAGAGTCGGTCCTCCCTTTTGCAAATCATGTTCCAGGAGCAGATTTCCGCGCATGGAGGCTGCATGGCCCTGCGGCTCACTGCACCATGGGGGTGCGCACAACCGTGCTGTCACATCGACCGGAACCCGCGCGGCTGGCTGCCCTCAGCCCTAAACTGTAATCCCTACACATGCGCGTTGCAGGACAAGCTGACTCAGTTCCTGAAGACTTGCGGCTACAACCCCAAGAAGGACATCGCCTACGTCCCCATCTCCGGCCTGTATGGCGACAACATCCTCAAGCCGGTGGACGCCACTAAAACCTGGTGTGTGTTTCAACCAAGTGTAAACATCTGCCGCTATACATTTGCTGTCAATGCAGTGCAGCGCGGCGACACTCAAGCTGGTAGACGCCAATAAGACCCGGTGCATTGCTGCCGCACTATGTTTGCATCACGAGAAGCAAATGCAAGCACAGCATTGTGACAACACCCTCAAGCCCGTGGACGCCACCAAGACCTGGTGCATGTTGCTGCCTCGATAATGGAAATGTTCAATCAGCACCCCGCGCCGCCCTTTTCACGCTCTTCACATACGAGATTGCCACTGCGGTATCCTGCGTGAACAACAACGGCAGCGCAGGGCAGACCAGGGAAGCAGGTGTCCATGCTGGACGTGCCCATTAGTCATATCGCCGCCTGCCGGTCATCTTTGCCAAACACCTGTCGCCATCTCTCCATCGCCCTCTGCCTCGACCCTTGAACCCCAAGCCCCGAGACGTCTCTCCGCCCACAGCACCTGGCACAAGGTCCCTCGCTGTTTGAGGTGCAGCAGAGGTGCATCCATTTTCATTAATCGCTCTGGCCATCTCAGCCTGTAAGTTTGCTGCCGCGCAGCACCTGGTACAAGGGGCCCACGCTGTTTGAGGTGCTGGACGCGACGGAGGTGCCGCCGCGGGACCCACTGGCGCCCTTCCGCATGGCTGTCACCGACAAGTTCAAGGACCTGGGCACCGTCGTCATGGGCAAGTCGGAGGCCGGCTGCGTGCGCAAGGGCGACACCCTGCTCCTCATGCCCAACAAGTGAGCACAGTCAAAAGATGTATGTACTCGGCCCTGTCCAACTCCTGCTGGACCAGGTCTCTGGCCCCAAAAATAAGCAACGATCGACGGGACTGGCAGAGCCGCCATTGCCTGACTATGAGCAACGCCAGGGATTCTCTGGATTAGTGATCCAGAGGTTGACAGCCTCTGGATCACGACTGGGCAGCAATCCTGTGCGCCAGGACAGCACCCTGGGCCGCACACGACTGGCGCGCAGGAGTTCAGCGTACCCACTGTCCTGGGTCCGGAGGCTGCACCAGCCAGTCCTGCAGGCACCTAGAAAGACGCGGACCGCATCCGGTGCGATGGCGCACCAGCGCAGCATGAAGCCGCATGGTCATGGGCGAACCTGAATTCCCACATGGCAGGGTGTTGAACCAGCTGACGTTTGATAAAATGTTGCCATCACCTGCCGCGCAGGATGAAGGTGCAGGTGAGCAGCATCTTCTGCGACGAGACGGAGGTCAGCGCGGCCAAGGGCGGCGAGAACCTGCGGCTGCGGCTGACGGGCGTGGACGAGGAGGACGTCCAGCCCGGCTTCGTGATCTGCGACCCCAATGTCGTCGTCCCTACCGTCACCTACTTTCAGGCGCAGCTGCAGGCGCGTGCACCTGATCCTGTGAACAAAGGACGAGTTGCAAATCCGTAAATGTGTATTCATGCGCTGTGGTGTGCGACCCCAATGACGTCGCCCGCACTGTCACCCACCTGCTTCAGGGCGCAGCCACGTGCTGCTGGGTTGGCAGTAACCGCACTAGGGGTGCGGTTGGCAGTTGGCGGTTGACCAACCGCGGTTACAACCGAAATGTAGTCGGTTACTGTCTCCTTTTTGCTGTTTCTGTCCGGCAATGAGCTTCCCAGCACCATGCAAGCCATGTGCAATGGAAGGCTAGCTTGAAAACACTCAAAAGTCGTTCGGTC